>WNEZ01003481.1_pt1 | contig 13573 bp, 15 predicted proteins | sample 5400521 | NCBI WGS metagenome assembly WNEZ01 (sample SAMN13153339, study PRJNA577476) | soil metagenome | isolation source: 120 cm saprolite under Douglas fir tree site 2 hole 1 replicate 1 | place: USA:California | collected 2015-04-18 | reverse complement strand
ATGTTGTGACGTGCGCAAGTCGTCAAGACTCTTGACGGCTCGGCGACGGCTACGATCCCGAGTTCTTCGCCCTCGCGTCGACCAATGCCGCCATCCGCGCCAACGGGACCCGCCGCCTCAGCGTGTACTGACTCTCGTCCAGAGGTCCTCGCTCGGACGGATACCCTCAGCCCGTGAATTGAGACTCGCCCGGGTGAACGGGTGAACCGCTCGTTGAAGAGCCTCCGCTTCCAAGCTTGGAACGTTCGCGGTGGGGTTAGGGGCCGCAGGCGGCGGGGCCAGCACAACTCGTGTGTGAGAAGTTGTACAGATTACAGTGGGCCGCACCGCAATTCGAGTTGTTGGTGCAGGGGGCCGAGCAAAATTGATTCCCCGAGCCGTCGGCGACACAGCAGAAATTCCCGGCGCAGGTGGTGGCCCCGAAGCAACAGTTGTAGGGCTGGCCGTCGTTTGGCTTGCATACGAATGGGCCTACCGGATTGCCGCTCACGTCCGTTCTCGGCGCGCAGCACCCACCCGCACACTCGGTCGGTCCTGTACAGCGGCACTGCTGCCCCGTGACAACCCCATTCGCCGTGCATGCTGCATTGCCGTTGGCGAGGACAGCGCAGCAGGGACTCGCGGGCGGACACTGAGAGCTGCTGGTGCAGGACTGGGCGCACGTTCTATTGCCCGCGTTGTCGGCGACGCAAACCGACCCACTTGCGCAGCACTGAGAGCCGCATGGAGCCGAGCAGCAACTGCCGCTGACGCAGGTTTGTCCGGCGGAGCAGGAGCCGGTTGGATTGGCTGGGGTGCATGGAGCGGAACTGCCGGAGCTAGTGTCGTTACTTCCGCATGAAGCGCCAAACGCTCCAATCGCTAACAGCGAAAAGAAATGAGCAAGACGCAATTGGTGGTGAGCCATAGCTTCCCCTTTTAAGCTTTTTGGAAGTGGAACCGAGAAGCGACGTCTCTGAACGACAGTTGATCCGCGTCCGGTCGTGGCCGTTTTCCTCGGACTGAATCATCGCCTATGCAGACAATTGTCTGCAAGACTGTCGTCACTAGAAATGCCGACAGTTGGCCTCCTACATGGAGGCTACATGGCAACGTTGGCGCACAGCGTAGCTGCCCAGGTCAGGGCGTTGAGAGAGGGAAGGGGATGGACTCAGGAACAGCTCGCGGAAGCTGCTGGACTCAGTCGGGATGCCATTAGCCGGATTGAGCGAGGGGACCGAGAGCCGAAGTTGGTAACGCTCGAAGCAATCGCAGCTGCTGTGGGCGTGGATGTGGCTCGATTGATGGCGGGCGGCAAGAAGCCTTCACGCATTCCTCGGCGAGCACGACATCACCGGGTAGAGATGATTGCTCAAGCTCTCAGCACGCTCGAGCCGTGGCTGGCGGACGCCCTGACTGCCGCCGTCCGACTGATTGGCAGGGCACAGGCCCGCGCTCGAAAAAGGAAGTGACAACTGCCGCAATCCGCTTACGGAGCGGATTCATGCAATCTTTCTTTCTTTGCTGATGTAGCCCCCTGAAAGACCGGACAGGCTCGATTGAAGTAGAAAGCGACTCTGACAGATGGACAAGAAGAGTTCAGGAGAGTCCGTGAACTCCACGCCATAGCGGGCGCAGGCGGAGTAATCTGATGGTGGCGAAGGACGATTGGCGTCTTACCAACCAGATAAACTATCTGAAGGATCGGTCGTGGTCTTGGAAGCCCTACACAAGATATCGAGAGGGCTGGGAGCACGATCATTGCAGCTTCTGCTGGCGAAAGTTCATGGAGTCTGGAACACCCGAGACTCTTCACGAGGGCTACTCAACCCAGGCCGACTACTACTGGGTTTGTGCCCAATGCTTTGAAGACTTCAAGGAAATGTTCGCGTGGCGTACTGAACCATCCTCTAACCTCTAACCCAGCCTGTCCGGTTCCGTGGGGGCAATTCCAGTCGCGAGTGGGCGATCCCTGTTCTCTTGTAATCCTGTTGAGCTGTCTGAAATTGGCTTGGTTTGGCCGCAGCAGGTGTCCAGCTATAGCTGGACACGGCATAGTTAACGGCCCCTTAATTATGTTGGCCTCCGACCTGCGGGAGCCACGGTCGTTCTCACCGACGGCTTCGGAGGCTGCACCGGTGCCAAAGCGCCATGCCCGCACGCCTTCGCAGCGAAATGGACACTGGTAACGGTCCTGATTTCGATGATCGAGTGTTCGCAGTGCGTACGCTGCGGAAACGTGTCAGGGCCAATGGAACATGGGTTTGAACAGTAGATAGATCATTCCAAAAATAAACCCGATCGCAGGAATCCCAAAGAGGAAGAGCATCAAGAATTTCCATTCGCCTTTCCACATCTGGCGTCCTCCCGGTGAACTGACGACTACTCGGATTTGCCGCGGGCAGTGGATGAAATTGGCTGCACGCCACTTTCAAATTACGAAACGTCTCGCCTCGCAGCGCTTCGGTTACAGCGTCAATTTGGTCTAAACGCCGTAGAAATAGGGTGGCCATTTCGGTTGGGCCTTCAGGGCTGCATCGTCGATCGCAGTCAGGACATCGGTTGGCAGCGGAGCTTCGGTCACGGCCGTAAGATTGTGCCGGAGCTGCTCCAGCGAAGAGGCGCCGATGATGACGCCATCATTGCGTTCGGCGTTTAGTTGGGAGTGATGAATCAGCCAGCGCAACGCCACGGAGACCGCATCGAGACCATGGCCTTCGCACGACCGGTGAATTTCGGCCAAAGCATCGAGATAGGCGTCGTTCCAGTAGCGATCGCGATATAGCTTGCCTTGAACATGTGAGATGTCGAAACGCGAGCCGGCGGCTACCGGACCGCTAGCGCCAAAACCCTTGCTGAAGGCGCCGCCGGCCAGCGGATTGTAAGCATGGAAACGGATGCCGTAATTGCCGAGGCATTTGAATAATTCCGGTTCGACCGCACGCGTGATTGCGTTGTACATTCCTTGGTAGACGCTCGGCCTTATCCATCCATGGCGCGCGGCTATTTCCGATGCCTCCGCCACCTGCCATGCGCTGAAATTACTTACGCCGAACTCCTCGAACAGTCCTTCGTCATGAAGTTCCTGAACGGCCGACAGTGTCGATTCGATCGGCGTGGCACTGTCGCGCGTCACCAAATAGAGGATCTTAACCTTGCCGGTCTTCAGGCGCGCCAGGGACTCATTGAATACCCGCTTCAAGTTCTCAGGTTCGTGGCCGTGAAAGTTTCCGGGGTGAATCCGCGTGGCGATGCCGAACCGCTCGGCGGCGCGGAGATCACCCAACATCTGTTCGCAGCTTCCGTCGCCATAGTCAGCGCATGTGTCGATCTGGTCGTGGCCAAATTCCGAGACGGTGCCAAGCATTGCGTCTGCGGTCGCAGCGTCATGAACCCGGGCTCCGTATCCGCGGTAGCCGAGCGTCATGGTGCCGAAGATGATGTTAGTGATAGGTGCTTTGGGCATTCCAACCGCCTTGCGTCATTTGAGTATGGCTGCATCATAACGGACTTGATCGTGGCGATAATCGAGACAAACTGCGATGGCGTAACTAGAGAATCGTGACAATGTACAAGAGTGGGTTGATGGAACTCGAGGCCGTGGTCGCCATCGCCAGGCTCGGAAGCTTCCGTGCGGCGGCCCTCGATCTGGACGTGTCGCCGACAGCAATCGGCAATGCCGTTGCCAGTCTCGAGAACCGCCTTGGCATTCGCCTCTTCAACCGCACGACACGTAACGTCGCCCTGACGAGTGCTGGCCGCGAATACGTCGAGGCAATCGCGCCGGCGCTGTCGGACATCCGCAACGCCACCCAGGCGGTTGCCGATCACAGCCGCAAACCGACAGGCACGCTACGGTTCAGTTGCTCGCTCGCCGGGGGACGCCAGCTACTGATGCCCTTCGTCTTCGAGTATCTTCGTCGCTATAACAAGATGAAGGTCGAAATCGTAACCGAGAGGCGGCTGATCGACATCATCAAGGATGGGTTCGACGCCGGGGTGCGTCTGGCTGAAGCGGTTCCGCAGGACATGATCGCGATGCCGCTTGGTCCACATACGCGGCATGTTGTGGTCGGGGCGCCAAGCTATTTCGCAAACAGGCCCCGGCCCATCGCGCCGGCCGACCTGATGATTCATGAATGCATCCGCGCTCGTCATTCAAGCGGCGCTCTCTACCGCTGGGAGTTTGAACGTCACGGCGAAGCGATGAGGATCGATGTGCCGGGGTCCCTCACACTCGATGAGCCCGAGATGATGGCGCAAGCGAGTAGGGCCGGTATCGGCCTTGCCTATGTTGGCGAGTGGATGGTTGCTGATGACATCGCCTTAGGCAGGCTGGTTGAAGTTCTAAGCGAGTGGACGCCCTCGTATCCCGGATATTGCCTCTATTATCCAGGACGCCGTCACATGGCCGCGAGCTTGCGCGCCTTCGTCGATCTGGCCCAGGAGATTGTCTTTCGGAATCGCGCGAAGGCGTCTTGATGGACACCGGACGGGTGGTCCGAGTTCGACCGGGACTTCGCGAAGTTCGAGACACAGAGGTCAAGACGCGCGCGCGGCGCCCCTACGCTCCCCACGTGTGGGAGACCATGGCTATCAAGTACAACGTACCACTGAAGAACGGCCGTACCATCGAGACCATCGCCCTCAGCCCTTACGTGGACACCTGCGTCCACACAGAACGCCACAATATTCGAGATGGAATGATGCGGGCGATGAACAAGACCGCTGTCGATGTTGTGCGTCAACTCAAGCATCCTTCGCAGGTTACCGATGCGCTCACCGAGAGCACGGCGAAAGACTTTGGCGTTGTCGGATCCGCCCTTTTCCAAACACGTCGCACTGTCTCTCAAGTTCCATCGATCCCGTCCAGCGGTTTTGCAGCCAACTGGCAAAGCGATCAAATCAGCTAAATCGGCATTGCCTGCTATCTTCCGAGCCTTCGTCAAACACCGACGATGAACCTTCCTCGACGGCGGATCCGGTTTCTCAAGACAGAATGGAGGCGGAGTGCAAGTGAGAGAATAGGTGCCGCGCTCGCACTCAATTCATTCATTTGTTGACCTCCTGATACTCGGAGCACGGGCGGACAGGCCGCTCCTGGTACCGACAAATCGCCGTTTTCTATTCTTTCTTGCCATGAGCCTGACCGATCAACAAGCCGCTTGCGTCCCCGCAAAAAACGCCATCTCTACGTGTGCTTCTTGCTGAAGACGACCCTGTCGCTCAGCTGGTCGTGCGCACCCTTCTCGAGAAGCAGGGATATGTGACGGTGTTGGCGAATAATGGTCACGAGGCGCTGGCGCGCTACCACGCTGAGCCCTTTGACCTCGTGCTCACTGACGTGCAGATGCCAGAAATGGACGGGGTTGCCCTAACGGATGCTATCCGGAGCCTCGAGACGCCCACTGGGGCGCATGTGCCAATCATCGGGGTCACTGCCCACGCAAAAAAGGGTGACCGTGAGCAGCGTATTGCAGCGGGGATGGACGGCTTTGTCCCCAAGCCCATCCTCCCGAGCGTGCTGATTGCCGAGATCGAAAGGGTGCTGGGAAACCGCGCGAGAAATGCCACGGGAACCGAGACATGATCGAGGAATTCGGGTCGCATTTTTCGTGCTTCTACATCCCGGAAGACGTCAAAGCCGGTAAACCGGAGACGGAGTTCAGGGTCGCCGCGAGCAAGGGGCACTTTCAGGGCCAGGGTTGGCGCGTTAGGAAGGATGGCTCTCGATTCTGGGCAAACGTCGCGATGACGGCGATACGGGACGGCAGCGGGTCACTCGTGGGCTATGGCGTAATCACGCGAGAGTTAGCAGTAGGCGAGAAGATCCAGGCCGACTCCGGCGCAGCTCTGCTGTCGGAAAACGCCGTCGTGGTTGTTGACCAGGAGGGCAGAATCGTCTTGGTCAATTCTCAAGCTGAAAAGCTTTTCGGCTATGCCCGAGCCGATTTGATTCCAACACCGCGATTTACGGAACCGGAAACCGAACACGCGCCACGGATGGTGGATTCGGGGTCTCTCAACGTGGCTTCCGTGACCCGAAACGCCCGGCGAGGTGTCCTCGTCATCGACGACGATGTAAATATTCGCTATACCCTGGTCGACGCGCTTGAAGACGAAGGCTACCGCGCCGTTTCCGCGTCAAATGGGGTGGAGGCACTTGAAGTGCTTCGGGTCCTGCCGAAACCACCCTGTGTGATTCTCTTGGACCTGATGATGCCGTTGATGGACGGATGGGAGTTTCGCGCTCAGCAACGGCGAGATCCTGTGCTCTCAAACATCCCGCTGGTTGTTATTTCAGCTCACAGAAACGTGGTGGAAGAATCATCCCAGGTCTCCGCCTCGGCTTACCTGAAAAAACCGTTCCATCTGGAAGACCTTGTTGCAACAGTCGGGAGGTTCTGCGGCTCCAGCGTCAGCCCCAAATGACGAGCAGCAACCCAGCGATGTGTCCGCAAACCCGCATTATCGGACTCATCGATTCCGCTCGTTGTACCTCATTGAGATTGCCTCTCCAGGCTCGCGCTCACGGTCGATTACGCGGGGGCGATGCAGTTCTCTTCCGCGCCCCCGGCGGCCGTGCGAATTCACCAGCGCTTAGACTTCTTCAGGGGCTGTTTTTTCCAATGCATTTGAAGATCTGATTGAGCGTTTTTCCAATGGGTGTCTGGGCGCGCCTTTCGCGCGACAAAGCAGGGCAGGGTGGCAGCAAGCGCCTGGCTCCTATAGGAGCTAGTATAGTTAATGGCCGTTAACTATACTTCAGCGATCGCCGCTATTCGGCCTGGCTCAGAGCGCAGTTTCCGATCCGTCGTTCCAGCGCTTCCGGCATCCCCCTGAGCTGCGCATTTTCGCCTCGCAGTTCCTCAGCCCGCTTCTCGAGGGCCTGCGGCTATCATCAGAATTCCGTCCAGATCGCCGGAGGTGATGGTGGTCGGCGTTTCAATAGTTCCAACGGCATCGTTGCCAAAGGCGGCGAAGAAGTCCTGGACCATCGGGCCGTACTGCCCGGGTTGTATTCATGATATTCAGAAATCGGTAGTCGAAGACATCAACAACAAAGAGAGGGGTGTTTCATGATTTGCAAGAAACCAGGCGCTACCGCACTAGTAAAGCTCATTCGCTGCATCACTGCCGCAGCCGGCCTGGCCCTGCCTTTCGAGGCATTGGCGGACTGCGATAACACGACGCTGAGCGGCACCTATCTATTCCAGGATCTCTGGGCGAACACCATTGCCCCGGAGTGTCAATTCAGCCCGCCAGGGATGGTCAGCTGCGGGCCCGTCCCAAGCACGAACACGGTGAAGGGCACGGCCACTTTTGACGGAGCAGGCGGCGCGGTTTTTAATCTTCAAGTGCGCCACATCAGCCGCGACGTTCTCACTACGAGCACTATCTCGGGACCTGGTACTTATACGATCACTCCGGATTGCGGCGTGACGAACACTCTGCCCACCGGTGATAACGGCTTGTTCTTGACTGTACCGAGCGGCAATTTCTTCTACGAGACCGACCCGGTTGGCGGACTTCAACCGAATGAGAATTTCATCGGTTTCGGCATACGCGGAGGGTAGCTGGGGCCGCTTCGCTTCCAGCAACCTGACGGCAAAGAACCTGTTGGCGGGGCGGCTGCGGATCAGGGAAATGCCGAAGCTGCTCCTACCGTCGATGGGGCATTGCTCGTAACCTTCTGGGCCACGATCCCGCACTGGGTTGATCGCCAGCAATCACTTGGGTATTGAGGGAGCTAGGACATCGTCTGCTCACCCATCATTGCGTAATCCGCGTCGTCTGCAATGAGACGAGCTGCCATCGGCCGTTGCGTTTCGCGTAAACATCCAGCGCTCGGACCCGATCGGTCCGCGATTTCCCTCCACTGACCATCGTTCTGCTGGCGCGGGCGGTCAATACCGCGAGGTCGCCATCTGCGCGGATGGCAACGTCGTCATGGGAAAGCGAGGGATACTTTCGTCGCTCCGACTTGATTGGCTCGATGAAACTGACTTTTGTTCTCGACCTTCCCGTCGTTATTGAGGTGGAGGCGCATCTGCGCAGGTAGCCGGCCGCTTCATCTTGTTAGCCGCGATGAATGATCGCCTCGTTCACTGCCGCGATTACCTTCTCCACGAATTTCTTGTTCCTTGACGAGAACGCCCGCTGTTCCCCTCCTGCGGTGTGCAGCACCACATAGGTATTGCGGAGTTTGCCGTCGAAATTATCCCAATTATGGAAATCTAATTCCCAGCTTTGCCGTCTAGTGCGAATCCGAGCGTTCCCATACTCTTCGCTCGTCGTCAATTCTTGAACAGCGAAATGATGGCTAGTTTTCGGCAATATCGCGACGAAGAACACGGCTTAAGAAAGTTCGGAATGGCACAAACACTCACCTCGGGAATAACCCCCGAGAAAAACAGCCAGCATTGGACGGCGCTGACCAGGGCCACGCCGCAGTGGCAAAAGGCGGTGCGGGCAAGCTCTTGCTGGTTGTAGGCAGAGACTGATGACTCAGCGGAAAGAGCAAGGCACCCTGTCCATCTCGCGATCACGAGTCAGCGGGCAAAGTCCTTGAAAGCCAGAGAGATTAGGTCGATTGGTTTATTTGAATCATATTCAGTCACAAGGAGAAGTGAGAATGACAAAGTTGATATTAGCATTGCTGCTCGCTGCCGCCTGGGGCGGCCAAGTCTCGGCCCAGACGTCGCAAGAGTCTTTGAAGGAGTATGTTCCGGTCTTGCCTTCGGTGAAGGCGAAGTTCTGGAAAATCGATCCAGCCGTTGGATATGCGGTGAAAAACTTTGGCGGTGGGGTGTACGTGATTTCCGACAACGGATGGCAATCGGCATTCCTGGTGACCGATGACGGGGTCATCGTTTTTGATGCACCGGCAAGTTTCGGAAAGAGTATCCCCTCGGCAATCGCGAAAGTGTCGGACAAGCCGATCAAGATGCTTGTCTACTCTCATTCGCACAGAGATCACATCGGCGGCTCCGCGGCGTTCAAGAACATCAAAGATCTCAAGATCGTTGCGCTCCAAGGTGTCGCCGACTTCTTGAAGGAAATGAACGATCCCAATCGGTTGTTGCCGAACGTAACATTCAATTCGGAGAAGACGATCAAGCTTGGTGGCAAGACTGTCGAACTCACGGGCCACCACTATCATTCGCCGGAAGGTGACCTCTTCATCTACGTTCCTGAATCCAAATTCTTGATGGTCGTCGACGCCGTAACTTCTGGCTACGCACCTTTCCAGGGATTTGATCTCTCGACGAATTTTCATGAGTACCTGAAGGTCTTCGACGAAATCCTCGCCTACAAGTTCGACACATTTGTGGGCGGCCATCTGACGGATACGGGGACGCGTGAGGACGTCGAGATCACCAAGGAATTCACGATGGACGTCTACAACACCGTCAAACACATCCACAACAACATATACGCAACTGCTGTCACGTCGGAAGCCGTCAAGACTGTAGGACCGGACAACGAGTTTTTATTGTTCAAGGTCTTTTTGGACAAAGTCACGGAGAAATCGGTGAAGGAGCTTAAACCTCGCTGGATAAATCGCCTGGCTGGTGTGGACGTTTGGCTCGAAAGTCATGTCCGCACTGCTTTGATTTATGTCCGATGGGACGATAAGGAATGAGAGATCAGCAGCGGGGCGGCGGACAACCTCCGCCGCCTTATTGCGTTTCCAGCGGGGCGCTAAACATTACTCCGCCAGCCGATGCGCTCGAAATCGCTGAAAGTTCGATATCGGTTCTCAAGCTGGAAGTACGGGGAAGAGCGTCGGCGCCATTTGGGCCGCGAATTCCTTGAACACGCGCACGGGCCGCGTGATGTAACGGTTGCCCAGATGAACCAACCAGAGATGGAAATTGCAGAAATGCCAATTCGGCATGACCTCGACGAGCCGGCCGTCGCGCAGCAACTCAGGCTGCACCAGCGGCGGAAGGTCGCCAATGCCAGTGCCCGCGAGCAGCGCGGCCGCCAGGCCCGCGTAGTCGTTCATCGCGAGGAAAGGCTGGAACGTCAGTGTTTCCTTTTTCTTTCCGTTCGCGTGAGCGAAGTTCCAGGCATTAGTGGGCGTCCAAAACGAGAAAGCTAGTAGCCGATGTTCAAGCAGGTCTTGCGGTTTTTTGGGCAGCTTGCACTTTGCCAGATAGACCGGGCTTGCTACAAGCTGATGCCGGTAGGTCAGGATTCGGCGCGCGACGAGCGACGAGTCTTTGAGTTGCTCTCCGACCTTGAACACCAGGTCGACGCCCTCGGCGATTTGATCGACAATCCGGTCGGTGATGAACACCTGTACCCGGACCTTCGGGTAGGACGCCTGAAATGCGCCGACCAGCGGCGCGAGCAACGAGTCGGAGATGCTGGGCGGCGCAGAAAGCCGCAATACGCCTGAGACGTTTGACAGGTGGTTCGAAGCAATGTTGTCGACTGCTTCGCTGAGTTCGGCGCTGTGCTGAGCGTGCTCGAACACTTCGGACCCAACATCGGTAAGCCGCAGGCTGCGTGTCGAGCGTTCGAGCAGGCGGACGCCCAGTTGTTCCTCGAGGTCGGCAACGCGGCGGCTGACGGTAGACGTCGGCATCTTGAGCCGGCGCGCCGCTTCTGAAAAGCCGTTCGCCTCAACTACCTTGGCGAATATCATCAGCGAATTGAGGTCCGTCATCGTCATCCTCCCGGTCTTACAGGTCGCCGATCACGCAATGGCCGTCGCACGGCACGGGGTGTCGGCCGAATGGTCATGATTCAGGCGTTCGACACGGAATTCGAGGCGACCGAACTCGCCGACAGGTCGCTTCGCTCGAATAGGCAGGTCCTTAAACATTATCCCAAATTTGGGAAATACATTTCCGGTTTCACCCGCTAGTCGAGCAGACGGGCTAAGCCCATATTCCCATCCGGCGTCCTCAAACACAAAGGACCGAAACCATGAATGCAAATGAGAAGGCAGTTGCCGCTGTACTGGCGAAATACCAAGACGCATTGAATCAATCCGATACCGATGCAGTGATGAGGCTTTATGCTTCCGACGGCGTGTTCATGCCGCAGAACAGCCCTTCGAGTATTGGTGTTGGTGCGGTCCGGAAGGCATATGACGTGGTGTTCCAAGCCATCAAGCTAACCGTCAAGTTCGACGTAGTCGAAGTTGTTGAGATGGCCCCCGACTGGGTGTTCGCGCGCACCAATTCGGCCGGGACAGTCAAGGTCCTCGCGACTGGCGCAGGTGGACCGGAGGCCAATCAGGAACTCTTCCTGTTCCAAAAGATCGGCGGAGCCTGGAAGATCGCACGCTACTGCTTCTCGACGACAAACCCACCGCGCGCATGAGAAGTAAAAGGGCGAATGATGACCACAATGAAAGCCGCAGTGATTCACGAAGCCGGTGGGCCGGAGGTTCTCAAAATTGAGAGCCTTCCGATCCCCACACCGAAGAGCGGCGAGGTTTTGATTCGCGTCAAGGCGTTCGGGCTCAACCGCTCCGAGCTGTTTACCCGGCAGGGCCATTCCCCCAGCGTGAAGTTCCCGCGAGTTCTGGGCATCGAAGCGGTCGGTATAGTCGACAGTGCGCCAGGGAACGAGTTCCAAAAGGGCGATATCGTCGCGACGGCGATGGGCGGCATGGGGCGGCAATTCGACGGCGGTTACGCCGAATATACCTGCGTGCCCGCGAAACAGGTGCAGGTCATCAAGGCCGAACTCCCTTGGGAAACACTCGGAGCCATCCCGGAGATGCTGCAGACGGCGTGGGGCTCGTTATTCAAGTCGCTGCGTCTCGAAAAAAGCGAACGTCTGCTTGTCCGCGGCGGCACGACATCGGTCGGGCTGGCGGCCGCGGCGATTGCCAGAAACCACGGCGCCTTCATCGCCGCGACCACTCGCAACCCGGACCGCGAAAAACTGCTGCGCGCCAGCGGCGTCGATCAGGTGTTCATCGATACTGGCTCGATCGCGGAACAGGTCAAGGAGGTCTGTCCGAACGGGGTCGACAAAGTGCTCGAATTGGTGGGCACGACCACGCTCAAAGACTCGCTGCGTTGCGCCAAACAACGCGGTATCGTTTGCATGACCGGCATTGTCGGCAACAAATGGTCCTTCGACAATTTCGCTCCCATGGAAGCGATCCCCACTGCGGTGAGCCTGACCACCTATGCCGGCGAATCGGAGGATTTCATGCGGACGCCAATCGAGGATCTGGTCGAACAGATCGCGGCGGGTACACTGCACGTTCAAGTCGGCAAATCGTTCCATCTCGACGAGATCGTTGAGGCGCATCGCTACATGGAGGAGAACAAAGCAGGTGGAAAGATCGTGGTGGTGACCTAGCGGCACCCCGGATGTGCTAAGCGCAGGGGCCTTGGCGTATGACTCTGCACGCCGCGCGTGACGAAGGAGTGAGTGTAACTCAGGAATCGAACGAAACAACGGCCGTGCAATCTTCATCAAGGTTTTCGACCAGAGCTGGGCTTTCCTCTCTTTACCGAAGAGATGCTCTCACGGGTTCGCGTGCACGGGAGCGAGGAGAAGGTCCCCGCGCGGACCCGCCTTTTCGCCCGTGGAGGGGCCACACTCGAAGCGCGAGACGGGATCCGAGCCTGGCTCAAATGATGCGCTAAGCCCAAGTCGCACGAAATTTCGGAAGTCCTGATTGAGCGGCCCGAAGCTGGCCCGGTTTGGCTGCCGCAGGTGTCCAGTTATAGCTGGACAGAATATAGTTAACGGCCCCTTAATTGTATCGATCCCCGATTGCCATGACCGATCTGCAGGGACGCACGGTCGTTCTCACCGACGGCTTCGCAGCCTGCGCCAGCGCCAAAAGCGCCGTGACCGCGCGCGATCACGGCGAATCGCAGCCTGGTCACGCTCTGATTTCGATGATCGAGAGTTCGGAGCTCCTACCCTCCAAAAACGTGTTAGGGCTAATGGAAGACTGCCTTGAACAGTGTAGATAGATCGTTGCCAAAGAAGAGCACCAGAATTCCCAGTTGCTCTTCCACATCTACCGTCGTCCCGGTGAACTACCGAGTGTTCGCGCTTGTCGCGGGCAGCGGGTGAAATTGGCTGCACCGCACTTTCAGTCGCCCACCGTTCTTCAAGTCACGGCCCGGATGAGACCCCCAATTCTGATTATCGGACTCATTTTGGGCCGGTTTTGCGCCACAGCAACCTTCCACCTGTCAGCTCAAACGCTTTGCGATGAGCGCTTTGGCCTGATGTTCTGGTTCAGCTGAAACACGTTCTCCGGGTCGAGTTTATTCTTCACGTCGACAAGCCGCGCATAAGCCTTGTCGCCGTAAGCAGCGCGCACGCGCTCCTCTCCCTCGTTCCCGAGGAAGTTCACGTAAACGCCGCCGGTCGTGTGCGGCGCGATCGCATCGGCGAACTCGCGGGCCCAGCGCCGATGCGTCTCATTCTCTGCAGGGTCCGGCCAAATGCCGACGATGTTCATTGCAAACGCGGTGTCGCGGTGGGAAAACGCGGTCGCCGTGTTAGGCACGCGACCCACGGCGCCACCCATCTGGTGCAAGTGCACTTGCGAAAGCGGCGACCGCATGCGCGCGGCGTGCTCCACGATGACCTCAAT
>WNEZ01003479.1_pt1 | contig 13576 bp, 13 predicted proteins | sample 5400521 | NCBI WGS metagenome assembly WNEZ01 (sample SAMN13153339, study PRJNA577476) | soil metagenome | isolation source: 120 cm saprolite under Douglas fir tree site 2 hole 1 replicate 1 | place: USA:California | collected 2015-04-18 | reverse complement strand
GACGATATTTCCGAACTCTTCGGGAGATGTCATGCGGCCCTGAGCCCGCACGGTATACGTGAACTGCTGCCCCTTGGGGACCGGTTCGCTGCCCACCTGACCTGCGGGGTTGACGGCGTTTTGTGACTGGATGGCCGAGACAATCTCGGGAACCGTGATGGCCAGTTTCGCCAGCCGGTCTGGCTTCACCCACAAGCGCATAGCGTATTGGCCGGCGCCAAAGATTTGGACACTGCCGATGCCGTAGGAGCGATTGATTTGGTCAGCGAGATTGATGTAGGCGTAGTTGGCGAGGAAGCGCGCATCGTAGGTGCCGTTCGGTGAATAGAGGGTGACCAGCATGAGCGGAGCGGTCACGGTCTTTTGCACGGTGACGCCGTAGTTAGTGACATCGGAAGGCAGTTGTGAGGCGGCCTGCGTTTGTCGCATTTGCGTCAGCATCAGATCGGTGTTTGGATCGGTCTTTACGTCGTAGTCCACGATGAGGCGCATCAGACCATCGGCTGTGGAGTTCAGCGAATACATGTAGTTCATGTTGTCCACGCCGCTCATCTGCTGCTCGACCGGCGTCGCTACGGACTGCTCGATGGTCTGCGCATCCGCCCCCACATAGGTTGCGAGCACCTGAACCTCGGGTGGAACGATGTTGGGGAACTGGGCCACGGGGAGCGTGGCGATCGTGACTGCTCCGACGATCACCATCAGGATCGAGATGACCATGGCCACGATGGGCCGGTTGATGAAAAACTTGGACACGGGTCAATCGCCTTTTGCCTGTTGCTGTCTGATTTTCACTGTGGCGCCGGTTTGGACTTTCTGCAGTCCCTCGACGACCACCAGTTCGCCCGGTTTGACTCCGCCTTCGACGATCCACATTGGTCCGACACGGTCACCGACTCTCACGGCTCGGATGCTCACCTTGTTGTCCGCGCCCACGACTGCGATCTGGTAACTTCCTTGCAGTTCGCTCACGGCCTTTTGTGGCACGAGCAGCGCACCGCGTCTGATTTCCGGCGCGGCCCGCAACCTTCCAAATTGGCCGGGGCGAAGGAAGTTGTGCGGATTGGGAAAGGAACAAACGATCTGAATACTGCCAGTGCTTACGTCCACCTGGCGATTCGTCAGCAGACCAAAGCCTTTGTGCGGATAAATCGTTCCGTCGGACAGAATCAGGTCAAACGGCGGCCCGTTAGAAGGCCTTTCTTTTTGCGTCTCCGCATTAATTCGCTCGGCGTAGTGGAGGTACTCCTGTTCACTGATCGAGAAATACGCCTTGATTGGGTCTATCTGCGACACCGATGTGAGAACCGTCGTCGGATTGACGAGGTTTCCGATTTGCACCTGAGCGATTCCTGCGATGCCATCGACCAGCGATTTCACATCCGTGAACCCAAGGTTCAGCTGGGCCTGTTCCACTTGTGCTTCAGCGGCCTTGACCGCCGCCGCTGCGGCCCTGTTCGCTTGGATGTCGTTGTCCAACTGGCTCTGCGCGATGGCTCGTTCTTTGGCGAGTGGGGTGTCCCGATCGACATCCATTGCGGTCTTGGCGAGTTGAGCCTGAGCCTGCGCCACCTGTGCGTTCGCCTGGTCGAGCACAGCTTGGAAAGGACGCGGATCAATTTGAAAAAGCATCTGACCCTTGTGTACAAACGAACCTTCTTTGTAAGTTTGCCGGATGATGTAACCCGTCACCTGGGGCTGAATCTGCGCGTTTACATAGCCATCGAGTGTCGCCACCCATTCGCTGAAGATCGGAACGTCTTTCTGAACTACGCTGGCGACTTCCACCTCAGGACTCGGAATGGCGGGCGCCGCGTTCGTCTTACCACAAGCCACGGCTGAAGATACCGTTGCCAGCAAGAGACCCAGAACGAGCCGAGATGCAGCGCCGCAAGGAAGGCTGCCAATGCCTTCTGGACAATGACGGTGTGGCATTTGCATTTCAGAGAGGCGCCCGCAGTGCCACGTGACTAACTCCACTATGCTTTTTTTCACTATGTCAGTCCTTCCTAAAGCTTGAACGCCTCTGCCCACCCACCGAGCTCACGACCTTCATACCGGTCGAAACCCGTTGGCCGAAACTTAGCCAACTCCTCGATAGCCTGAGTGCGGGCTTCGCGAACCTCGGAAGCTGAGCAGCCGAGAAGCAGAGCACACTCGTGCTCGCGGTAGCGCTCCAGAACGCACAGCACAAAAACAAACCGCCGGAAGTCTGCGAGCTCCAATACAGCGTCTACGTCGAAATGTCCGCTTGCACCACTTGACGGCTGTTTGTGAGAAAAAACAGTTGGGAGGAGCGCGGACGAACTGGAATGGCAGCGTCGAGGTTGCAGTTCACGAATTGCGTTTTCGACAATCACGCGCTTCGCCCAGACGCGTGCCCATTCCCTAAACACTCGGTTCTCTTTAGCGCAATCCTCAATACCGGCTACGAAGCACCTTTGTCCCTTCTGGCGATCTCCCGTAAGAAGAAACGAGAGCTGATAAAGACCATGCATGTCCTCATCAAAAATCCTGAGGAAATCCTGGCAAGTCGCGTACCGATTTTCACCATTTCTACGCCTTGAGCTGTGGGCCTTCTCAGTCATTTCCCCGCCTCTCGAGAGTGGTGTGAACGATTTGTAAAAGGACTGCGTCATCGAACGGTTTATTCAAGAACTCCACTGCCCCCTGACGCACGGCACGAATGCGCATCTCGGCGTCGCCATGCGCAGTGATGAAGATGATCGGTAGTGGGCATCGCTCGGCCTTAAGCTTTGCTTGCAGTTCAAGACCGGACATGCCCGGCATGCGAATGTCGGCGATCAGGCAGGCGGCCTTGTGTCGGGCTCCTGAATCCAGGAATTGTTCCGCGGAGCCGAAGCACAGTGCGGACAAACCGTCCGATTCGATCAGATCTTGCAGCGCACGCTGAACTGACTCGTCGTCGTCGACGATTGCTACGGGTCCTGAGTTTCGCCGGATACTCATCGGGCGAAGAGTAGCGCCATCACCCAGCGCGCACAATCAGGCCTTGGTCGCGCCAACTACTACTTAGGTGGTAGTCGAATAGAAGTGAGAAATGGGCGGAATAACTCGATCGGCTAAAAAGCTGGCGTGGCTATTTACGGGGAGAGAGTTTGAGCTTGTCTGCCATGCGGACCAACTCCGCTAAAGAATCAGCCTCCATCTTCTGCATGACGTGGCCTCGGTGGATTTTTACTGTAGCTTCGCTTGCTCCAATTTCCGAGGCAATCTGCTTATTGAGCATTCCGGCGGCTACGAGAGTCATAACCTCGCGTTCTCGCACAGTCAATGACTGATACCGCTGTTTCAATCCGTGGATCTCGGTCTGTTGTTCTCGGGCGGCGCTGTCGCGCTCGAGGGCCTGCTGAATGGCGTCCAGCAGATCCTGGTCCCTGAAGGGTTTCGTCAAGAATTCCACGGCACCCGACTTCAATGCCCTGACAGACATAGGAATGTCGCCATGAGCCGTAATGAAGATGATGGGGATTTGCACGCCGGTCTCCGCCAATTGGCGCTGGAAATCGAGTCCACTCATCTGCGGCAGTCTTACGTCCAGAACCAAACAACTGGGGCCACCGGTTGGTTGCTTCCTAAGAAAGTCCTGACCAGTTGCAAAAGCCTCGGCGCGGAGGCCGACTGACTCTACCAGATCCTGGATTGCCTGACGCATGCCGCGATCATCGTCGATGATGAACACGGTGGGACCGGCCGCCGATTTCATGCGTGGGCCTCAGCTTCGACGGGGAGAGTGAAATGGAAGGTTGCACCCGCCCCGTGATTCGCAGTGGCCCAGATTCGCCCTCCGTGAGACTCCAAGATCGAACGGGTAATAGCCAAACCCATGCCAGTCCCCTGTGGCTTCGTCGTATGGAATGCATCAAAAATCCGTTCGCTATTCTCCGCCGGCAATCCTATGCCAGTATCGCTGATCGAAATGAGTAGCTGACCCTCCCGATTCAGTCCCGACCTGATCATCAATTCGCCGCCCGTGTCTTTCATGGCCTCGATCGCGTTCAGCATCAGGTTCATGAACACCTGTTGGAGTTGGACACGATCAGCCAGGAGGTCAGGCACATCTTCGTGGAATTCAGAACGAATAGCTACGGAGTGCCGAAGGGCTTCGTCCCCAAGCAGAACGGTCATTTCTTGAATAATGTCTTTGACGTCCAGCATCTCGCGTTCAGGGAGCGGCCCTTTCTTGTAGAAGGAGCGCAAACGGTTGATGACATCCGCCGCTCGGTTTCCGTCCCGTTCGATTCTGGTTGCTGCCGCCCGCGCTCTTTCCAGGTCCGGGGGATCATGCGCAAGCCATCGCAAAAGCGCGTTTGCGCTCGTGATCGAGGCGGCAATGGGCTGCTTTATTTCGTGTGCCAGCGCAGCGGCCAGTTCTCCCAACATGTTCACGCGATTGATGTGCGCCAAGTCAGCCTCTAGCTGGCGCAACCTTTCGCGCTCCTGCTCGGCCTGTTTTCGATCGGTTATATCCATCGTGATGCCGACGTACTCACCGATTTCTCCGGAGCGATTGTGATGTCCCACGGAACGCAGGAATCTGACAGTGCCGTCTAGACGAAAAATCCGATATTCGAGGTCGTAATCCCTGCTTGCTTGGATTGCACCATAAAACTTTTCCCTCAAAGCAGGCTCGTCTTCCGGGTGGGTAGCGCGGTACAAGCGTTCGAATGGGACAGGGCCTTGGCTGGGATCGAAGCCATAGATGCGAAGGGCTTCGTCTGATAAGTGAAAGATTTGGCCGGTGACGAAATTGCACGCCCAACTGCCGGCGTGGGTCAGACTCTGCGCTTCCGCAAGGTATGCTTGCTCCCGCCGCAACTGTTGCGTCAATAGCTCATGCTCTGTAACGTCGATTGTTGTACCGTGAAACGCTTTAAAGACTCCTTCTTCAAAAACCGGAACGCCCACGCAGCGAACGTGCCGGACCTTCCCGTCTGGTCGAACAATCCGCTTGGTTACGTCACAGCCACAGCGCTGTTCGTGCATCATCCTGATGGTTTCCTCCATAGAGGGACGGTCATCAGGGTGGACGGCGGCCAGATACTGCTCAAGGTTCGGAGGCCCGTTCTGTGGGTCAAGGCCAAAAATTTTGTATACTTCGTCAGACCAATACATGCCCAAATCGTCAGTCCAACGGATACCCAAATCCTTTGCCGCCCAGCTCCCCATATGAGCGAGACGCTGCCCTTCGCTTAGGTACAACTCGCTTCGACGCAGGGCTTCCTCAGCGCGCTTGCGGTCAGTGATGTCCTGGGTCGTACCGAACATTTGGTAGGTCCGTCCCGAGGCGTCCTTTTTCAAATCGCCCAAGCTTTGTACGATCCGCATCTCCCCGTTAGGACGAAGGATCCGGTGTTCACACTCGGCGCGCTCGCCAGAACGAATGGCCTCTTCTGCGGTCCGGAATACATGTTCTCGATCCTCAGGATGGATTATTTCGCGCACCATCGCTAGGTCAATGGGGCCTTTCTTTGGCGTCAGCCCCAAGATGTGGCAGTATTCGTCCGACACGATCAGGCGGTTGGTCTCAAGGTCCCATACCCAGTAGCCGACGTGGGCGACGCGTTGGGCTTCTTCAAGCCAGGCTTTGCTTTCTTGTAAGTCGCGTGCCAGGAGTTGGCGCTCTTCCTCTGCGCGCTTGCGCTCTGTGATGTCCTGGACCGTACCGAACATTTCGTACGCTCGCGCCGATGCATCTCTTTTCACAGTACCCAGACCCTGGACAGTACGCACTTCGCCATCGGGCCGTACGACCCGATGTTCCGCCTCCGAGTGCACTCCGCTGCGAACGGCCTCCTCAGCTGCCCGGAAAACATGCTCTCGGTCATCAGGATGGATCATTTCGCTAACCATCGCCATGTCAATGGGACCTTCTCGCGGAGTCAACCCATAGATGCGATAAAGCTCGTCGGACCAAATCACGCGATTCGCGATGAGGTCCCAATAATAGTGGCCCATGTGGGCAACGCCTTGGGCTTCTTCGAGCCTGGCTTTGCTTTCTTGTAAGTTGCTTGACAGGGCCTGGCGTTCTTCCTCGGCGCGTTTGCGTTCGGTGATATCGGTGACTACGCCCATGTACTCGAGATTGCCGGAGTCATCTCTTCCGGCATGCGCAACCGCGTGGACATACTTGATGACACCGTCGGGGAGGAGAATTCGATGCTCGACATCCAAGTCCATGCCGTTCTGCGCGGCACGATCCGATAGCTGTTTTACGCGGTTCAGGTCTTCAGGGTGAACTCTGTCAAACACCAGATCGAGCGTAGGATTCGTTTCTCGTGTGAAGCCCAGAATTCTGTAGGTTTCATCCGACCAAACGAGCTCACCACTACGGACTTTCCATCCGAAAGTTCCCGAATGACTAAGTCTTTGAGCCTCTGCCAGGTACTGCCATCGTCGTTGCAACTCTGCCTGCTGTCTTTTCAAATTCTCGTTGGCCGTTTCTAGTTCGTTTGTTCGCTCAGCGCCCTGAACTTGCAAGGCGCTACGCGCCTCGGCCAGAAGTCTTCGATCTCTGCGCCAGCTACTCAGCAGGGCAACCAACAAGCTCAAAATGAGAAGAAAAATCAGAAACGGCACCATTGGGAACCGGGCTCCGAATTGCGAGATTCTTACCTTACCTTTTGCACTCCCAGGATTACATCAGATCGGGGCTCAATCCACTCACCTAAGCTGGGGGTGACCTTTCTTTTCTGCAAGACTTTCCGCACGTTTACCGATCTTCTTAAGCACCACTTCAAGCCGTTTCAGCTCTTCCGAAGAGACATCCTGGAATGCTCGTTTGATGAGCGCCGTATGCCGGCGAAAAAGAGGGACGAACATTTGCCGTCCCTTTTCAGTCAGCGATACGGTTCTGACCCGCCGATCTTCGCTGCACTCTACGCGGCTGACGAAGCCCTTCTTATATAGTCGATCGACTGCCACGCTGACCGAGCCTGGATTGAGATCCACCTTTGGGCCAATAGCGTTCACCGGCATCGGTCCTTTGTGCAGCAGTAATTCGAGGACCCGAAAGTCGGACTCTCCCAAACCCTCAGCGCTCATTGTGGGGCGAAGATAGCGACCGATCGATTGCCACGATTTCAGCATGATTAACCACGCATGAAGGGTGTTCGGCTGCCTTTTGCCGTTTTCCATAAAATTGTGAATCCTATTATTATACTCGACATCATATGTATCGATATCGATAGACATGATATCGATGAGATCGATTTTAATTGATCGGAGGAGGGGGCGTGAAGACTGTCTCGACAATGGCGCGTTATCTGCTTGGTTTTATCTTCCTGACATTCGGGCTCAACGGATTTTTGCACTTCATTCCCATGCCACCGCCTACCGGGCTTGCCGGGCAGTTCCTGGGCGCGATTTTCGTATCGCGGTTGTATGTCGTGCTTTTCCTGCTGCAGATTGTGCCCGCCCTGCTTCTTCTGGCAAATCGGTACGTTCCGTTGGCGCTTACGATCCTGGGCGCCATCGTTTTTAACATTCTCTGTATCCACATTTTCATGGCGCCTGCCGGTTTGCCTCTGGCCTTGCTCGTCACGATCTTGTGGTTTCTTACGGCTTGGAGCGTACGATCCTCTTTTGCGCCGATCCTTCAACGTTAAGCAAGCGGTGACCGGAATGCGAGCAGGACAACGGATGCGCTATAACAACACACGAGGGTCGAGATATCTCAAGCCGCCCTCGATACCGGAGGAGAGAACCTATGCCCTACAACATATCAACCCTGCTGACCCGCAATCTTTCCGATGTCTTCGGGGAAAACGACCCAGCGCGCCGCCGCGTCGCCCTCGACGAGCTCTGGAACGAGGATGGCGTGTTCTACGACCCGAGTAAAGGCGCCTTTCGAGGCCGCGACGAAATCGACCGCATCGCCGGCGCGATCAAAGCGACTCACCCCGACTTTCAATATCAGCCCATATCCGAGCCCGAGGAATTGGGCAATGGCGGCCGCGTCAAATGGGTAGCGGGCCGCCCCGGCGCGCCGCCGTCTTACGCCGGAACTGATTTCCTCATCGCCCGCGATGGTCGGATTGCCGCCGTTTATCTGTTTTTCGACGAGCTGCCGCAAACATTAAAATGAAAACGTCGATAAACACACACGAAGGGCGGCTGGCCTTGGTAACCGGTGCCGCCCAAGGTATCGGTCAAGCCATCGCGTTGGCGCTCGCAGAACGAGGGGCACAAGTGATCGTCACCGACCTTGGATTGCCGCGCGAAAGCGCAAACAAAATTGGTGCTGCCGGACATGCCTTTCAGCTTGACGTAACCCAAGAAGACGATTGGCGATCAGTAGCCGCTAAAAGCCAAGAACTGGGTGAGGTGGATATTGTTATCAACAATGCAGGTTATTTCCCCAACCGCTCTATTGACCAGCTCGATTTCCTGACGTGGCGAAAAACCATTGCTACAAACCTTGATTCCCATTTCTTGAGTGCAAAGTATTTCTTGCCCGCGATGAGACCGAAACAGTGGGGCCGCATCGTCGGCATATCGTCGAATATGGTGGGCTTGGCCATTCCTGGCATGAGCCACTACATCGCTTCCAAGATGGGAATTATTGGGTTCATGAGAGGTTTGGCGAATGACGTTGCACACGACGGCATTACCGCGAATGCGGTATTGCCCGGACTGACAAACACTCTCGCAACCGCACCTCAATCAGAAGAGCAAAAACGCGCCACTTGGGAACAGCAAGCCATCAAGCGGTTGGGAGAGCCCGAGGACATTACAGGTGCAATTCTTTTTCTTACAAGTGACGATGCGGCGTTCATCACCGGGCAGGCAATTGTCGTAGACGGTGGTCAATATCGCATTGGCTAACTAGAAATGGTCTATCCAGGTGTTGCGTCGAGTTATTGTTGAGCCCGATTAGCTCGCAGATCGCAATCCTCGAGAAACAATCCGGCAATTCGATGATTGAAGTGCATCTGGCGAGGAAATCAATCTGCGCTCGGCTCGTCAACGATTCGAGACGATCCTTCGAATAAACGTGCGGTCACCGCCCCGAAAACAAACCCGCCGACATGCGCCAAATAAGCCACACCGCCCGTTTGCACCTGCGCGACAGCACCTGCATGCACGAGTTGGGTCAGGAACCAAAACCCAATTAAGAGCGCGGCCGGAATGAACGTGATTCGCACGAATACAAAAATGAACAGTACAGCCTTGATCCGATCGCGAGGATAGGTCACGATGAACCCGCCCATCACTGCCGCGATGGCTCCACTCGCCCCCAGGTTTGGGACCGTAGAATGAGGATCGGCCAGAATCTGGGCAAGCATGGCCACCAGTCCGCCAGCCAGATAAAAGAGGAGGTATCGGCCGCGGCCCATCGTGTCTTCGATCTCAGGGCCGAAGGCCCAGAGGAAAATCATGTTTCCGATGATGTGCGACCAGCTGCCATGCATGAACATCGCGGTAAAGATGGTGATCCAGTGATGGCCGGAAATGATCTGCGCAGGAATCGCGGACCACTGCATGACGAATGCGTCACCACGCATCAGCTCAAGCAGAAAAACGAAGACGTTCACCACGATGATGAACGCAGTGACCACCGGCAATCGCACCGGACGTCGCGAGGCATCGCTTAGTGGAATCAAGCCTCCCAATTGAGTCTCCTTTCACCACAAGCCATGTTTGCCCTAAAGCACCGAGTCTAGTCTCGTTACAGCGCGACCTGTCTTCACAGACGTTTCAGAGCAAAGCGCCGGCATCGACTCAGGTAGCGCGTTGCACTTTGAACCGATATTTGTTGATTTTGAAACGCTTGATCTTGGAATCGAGCGTTCGCGCCGGCAGCCCTAATTTCGTGGCTGCGCCCGACGGGCCCGACACCCGTCCATAACATTCCTCTAGTGCGGTTTCGATAATGTCCTTCTCCTGCCGCGCGAGGACACGATTAAGCGTACTCACTCGCCTACGGGCAACCGGGAGTTCACGCCGAAGCCAGGTCTCGTCCACCGAAAAGATTTCACCGTCACACAGGATGACGGCACGCTCAATCACGTTCTGTAGTTCACGAATGTTCCCAGGCCAGTCATATGCCTGTAATAATCCAAGACTTTTCTTATCGATTGTTCTGAATTTCTTTCCAGCTTTCTTGCCGAAGCGGTCAATGAAATACTCCACCAGCAAGGGAATGTCAGCTACGCGTTCGCGCAACGGGGGCACATCGATAGGGACTACATTCAGTCTATAAAGGAGGTCTTCACGAAACCTGCCTTCGGCTACGAGCGTGTTCAAGTCACGATGAGTAGCCGCTACCACCCTGACGTCGATGGGAATGGCCTTACTACTACCCACGCGTTCGATTTCACGCTCCTGCAGCACCCGTAACAGTGCGATTTGGATCTCGGGAGGCAAGTCGCCAACTTCGTCCAGAAAAATTGTCCCGCCGTTGGCCGATTCGAAACGTCCGAGCCGTCGTTGGGTTGCGCCGGTGAAAGCACCCTTCTCGTGACCGAAAAGCTCGGAAGCAATCAGCGACGGTGGGATGGCAGCGCAATTCACGCCGATGAATGCCCGATCCGCGCGCTTGGATCGCTTGTGGATGCTGCGAGCTATCAACTCCTTTCCTGTGCCGGTTTCGCCGAGAATCAAGACTGTCGAATCGGAAGAAGCCAGCTTGGCGATTTGGCGTAACACTTTCCGTAGCGCTTCCGAGGAGCCGACGATGTCCTCGAACATCGAGTCACGATCGATTTGCTCTCGCAACGCCAGGTTTTCATTGCGTGTCCTTTGCTCCGCTCGGACGCGGTCATCGATGTCAGTTCCGGTTGCGTACCAGCGGGTCACTTGCCCCTGGTCATTTCGGAAAGGGTTGTAACGAATGAGAAACCAGCGATACTGGCCGTCATTCCGACGAGCCCGCTGTTCAATTTCGAACGGAACGCCACGAGCGAGAGCAGCCTTGCGCTGCTCGCGTAATCTCTCCAGATCGTCGGGGTGAAAGATTCGTTCCCGAAAATGCGGAGCTATCACATCTTCTGCGGTCAAACCGGTGTAGTCGAGCGTCGCTTGGTTGGCGTAGATGGGGGTACCCGAGGGATCCTGGACGACAATCGCCTGCGGTATCAGGTCGGTGATGCGCCGGAGCTCGCGTTCATCTTCTCGGAGCTTCGCTTCTGTTTGCTTGAGGGTTTCAATATCGGTGCAAGTTCCATACCACCTGACGATCTTGCCAGTGTCGTCTCGTAGTGGCTCAACCCTCATGAGAAACCAGCGAAAGACTCCGTCATGGCGACGGAGACGCGCTTCCATTTCGCCTGGTTCCCCCGATATTAAAAGCCCCTGCCATTTCTGCAGCAACGGGGCTCGATCCTCTGGGTGGATGGCAACTTGCCAACCCGATCCATGGGACTCTTCAGCGGAGAGTCCTGTGTATTCGTGCCAACGTTTGTTAAGGAACTCGTTCGAACCATCCGGAAGAATGGACCAGGCCAGCGTCGGTATCGTATCGATCACCTGCCGAAGTTTCTTTTCCGAATTTTTTAGCTCGTCAAGTGCTCTCTCGAGTGCCTCTTGCGATCGCTGGTATTTCACAGAAGCCATCGCGGGATTATAAGTCATCTTTCCTGATCAAAGAGGAATTCCTGACAAATCAGGACGATGTGCCAGTCTAAGTTAAACAGACACAGACTATTGCGAATGGTCTGCGACTTGCACTGCCACTGACGGTCTTCCGGAGCCGGTGAGCGAATGACGCTGCGGATTGAACGGTCCAAAGGACGGATTCGGCTCAGCGGCGAATTTCGAGTTGGGCAGCTGGATCAAGTCAAAACCGAAATCGAGCGGTGCGCATCGCCAGTCATTTTGGATTTGGAGGAATTGGACCTTATAGATCTCGAAGGAGTTCGCTTTCTCAATGCGTGTGAGGCGAAGGGGATCTCTATCCTGCACTGTTCGCCTTACATCAGGGAATGGATGCTGCAGGAACGAGGTCGGCCAAAAGAACATCCAGAGCCGTAACAGGGGCGACTACTTTAGTGAAGGACGAATAGCCGTTCGCTTTTTACCAGCCGATGTGCCTGAAAGGAAAAAAAGAAAACAAAATGAAACCCAAAGGGAGAAACGTCATGACTAAGCTTTATGTCGTTGCTGCACTTGCTTGCACGCTGATGGGTGCGACTCTGAAGGCTGCCGCGGCGGGTCCTGCGCCGCAGACGGGCATCAAGAACGTGGTCTTGGTGCATGGCGCATTCGCCGATGGCTCCGGCTGGGAAGCCGTCGCCAATCTCCTCGAGAAGGATGGCTACTCAGTATCAGTGGCCCAGCCCCCGGAGACTTCCTACGCCGACGACGTCAAGTACACGAAGGCGGCTGTCGACGCCATGGGCGGCCCAGTGGTTCTGGTGGGCCACAGTTATGGCGGGTCCATCATCAGCGAGGCCGGCAACGACCCAAACGTTGCGGCACTGGTCTACATCGCCGCATTTGCACTCGATGAAGGTGACAGCTGCGCATCGATCGAACAGGCCCTGCCGCAAGCCTCCAAGGCGTTCAAGCCGGACACCAACGGCAACTGGTGGATAGAACAGGAGCATTTCGCGGCCGACTTCGCGGCGGACGTTCCGCCCGCCGAGTCCCACTACATGGCCATATCGCAGGTGCCGATCTCCACCGACTCGTTCACCCATAAGGTCACAAATCCCGCCTGGAAGTCGAAGCCCACCTGGTACATGGTGGCCACCGCAGACCGGTCGATCAATCCGGACCAGGAGCGTATGATGGCGAAGCGCGCCAAGGCCAAGACGGTCGAAGTGAATGCCAGCCATGTGGCCTACATGTCTCACCCGAAGGAAACAGCCAAGCTCATCGAAGAGGCTGCCACCTCCGCGCCAGCCAATCACTAATTCCTCAACCAAGACTATTCCTCCGCCGGTCCTCACGACATCGGCGGAGGCCCGGATGAAAGTGGTCGTCTGAGGAGAACACAATGAAGGACCGAATCACCATAGAAGGCCGGGACGGTGCCTTTGGCGCTTATATCGTGCGGCCGAAGGCCCTGCCGGCTCCCGCCGTCGTTGTGCTGCAGGAGGTGTTTGGCGTGAACGCCGACATTCGCAAGCACTGCGACGAACTGGCGGAACAAGGCTTCCTTGCGGTCGCGCCCGACCTGTTCTGGCGGCAGGAGCCGGGCGTCGACCTTAATGTTACCTCCGAGGCCGACTGGCAACACGGCCTTCGTTTGTACGGAGCTTATGACCGAGACGCGGGCGCCAAGGACGTCAAGGACACCGTCAACGCAGTACGCAACCTCCCGGAATGCAACGGCAAGGTTGCGGTCCTCGGCTATTGCCTCGGCGCGCTGATGGTCTTCCTGACAGCCGTGCGCTGCCATGGCGTCGACGCTGCGGTCGCTTATCACGGCGGCGATACTGAGAAATATCTGGGAGAGGCCGATGGGCTTAATGCGCCCCTTCTAATGCATCTGGCCGAGGAGGATGAGTTCATTTCCAAGGCTGCGCAAGCTGAGATTAAAGCCGCACTTGCTAAGAAACCAAACGCGACGGTCTACAGCTATCCGGGTCAGAATCATGCCTTCTCTCGG
>WNEZ01012490.1_pt1 | contig 13579 bp, 14 predicted proteins | sample 5400521 | NCBI WGS metagenome assembly WNEZ01 (sample SAMN13153339, study PRJNA577476) | soil metagenome | isolation source: 120 cm saprolite under Douglas fir tree site 2 hole 1 replicate 1 | place: USA:California | collected 2015-04-18 | reverse complement strand
GCGGACTACACCGGGCTCTTGGTGGCCGGCTTGATGGTGCCGTTCTCGATGTCCGTCTTGATCGTCGCGAGTTCGGCCTGCAGGGCGGCAGGCACCTTGCTGGCGAAGTCGTGGTACGGGGCGAGCCCCACTCCGCCGTTGCTCAGGGTGCCGATGTAGTTGCCGCCCTTGAACGTGCCGCCGGCTGCGGCGAGGACAGCGGTCTTCACTGCCGTCGTGATGCCCTTCTCCACGCTGGTGATGAAGTACGGGCAGTAGGTAGCAGCGCTGATGCACCCGTCGACGTCCACCCACATCATGTTCACGTGCCCGCCGGCCTTGTCCGCTGTCTGGACGGCCTTCGCGGCACCCAGCCCGACGCCGCCCGCGACCGGGAAGATTATGTCGGCACCCTCGGTGATGAACGTGTTGGCGATCTGCTGGCCCGCCGTGAGGTTGGTGAAGCTGTTGGTGAAGCTCCCGTTCTGGGTCTTCTCGTTCCAGCCGAGGACAGTCACGCTCTTGTGGTGCTTCTTGTTGTAGTACTGGACGCCGTCATAGAAGCCGTCCATGTAGATCGTCACGGTGGACAGCTTCTGCCCGCCGAATGTCGCCACCTTGCCGGTCTTCGTCATCCCGGCGGCGAGGTAGCCGCCGAGGAATCCGTCCTGCAGCGTGTTGAAAAGCAGGGCATCCACATTGTTCAGCGCCGGGCTGTAGCTGAAGTCGACAATCGCGAACTTCTGGCTGGGGTTGGCTTTGGCGGCGGTTTGGGTCGCCCCGCCCATCAGGAAGCCGACGGTGACGATGATCCCGCATTTCTGTGCGAGGAACGCGCTGATGTTGGCGGCGTAGTCGGAGGTCGATGTTGACTGCAGGTAACTGGGAGTGATGTTGCTGTTGGCCTTCGCCGCCGCCAGGACCCCGGCGTAGGACGACTGGTTGAACGACTTGTCATTGATGCCGCCGGTGTCGGTCACCATGCACGCCTTGAACTTGCCCGCCGCGGCCGGCGCGCTGCTCGATGCGCTGGTGGACGGGCTGGTGCTTGACGAACTTGAGCCGCATGCCGCGGCGAGCAGGGAGACGGCGCTGATCCCAGCGACGATCCCGAATTTGCCTCTCACGGTTACCTCCTTTGCCAGGGGCGGCCGACGGCCAACCGGAAGGGCCGCCGGCTCGATCGCGCGGCCCCAGCCGGCCAGGGCAAGGAAGTCCCGAAGCCCCCCCTGGATTTCCCGAAGGCTAGCCCCCGATGCCCCCGTCCGTGAAGCATGAAAGTGCTGTCCTGACTGGGCTGTTGCCGAATCGAGACCCTTAAGATCGTAAGCCGCCGGATGGGAGGCGGGAAGGTCGGGTACTGGGTGCCCCGCAGCCTGGTCCGGGGTTTCTCTGGCCGGGAGCCTGGCGGCCTGGTCCGGGGGCTCGGCGCCGGGTGCCTGGCGGTGTCGTCCTGGTTCCCCGATCGCGCCGCCAGGCCTTGTCCGCGTTCCTCTTTCAGCACTCTGGAGGCCCGAATGACGATCGACTGGACAGCGCTGCGCGCCGCGGCGACCGCGGCGGCGCGTGGCGCCTACGCCCCGTACTCGCGGCTGCAGGTGGGCGCGGCCGGCCAGGCCTCGGATGGCCGGATCGTGACGGGCTGCAACGTGGAGAACGCCTCCTACGGCCTCACCCTCTGCGCCGAATGCGGGCTGGTGTCCGCGCTGCACGCATCGGGTGGCGGCACGCTCATCGCGGTGAGCGTGGTGGCTGGGGACGGCGAGCCGCTGCTGCCCTGCGGCCGGTGCCGCCAGCTGCTGCTCGAGGCGGGCGGGGACGGGCTGCTGGTGGAGACCGCCACCGGCCCCACCGAGCTTGGGCTGCTGCTCCCTGCCTCGTTCAGCAGCACCGACCTGGCCGGAAGGCGGGCGGCCGATGCCTGACGTGGTGGAGCTGATCCGGGCCAAGCGAGATGGACGGCGGCTCGCCGACGGCGAGATTCGCTGGCTGATCGATGCCTACACGAGCGGCGTCGTGGCCGATGAGCAGATGTCGGCCCTGCTGATGGCCATCTGCTTCCGCGGCCTCGATCCGGCCGAGCTGCGTACCTGGACCGCGGCCATGATCGAGTCGGGTGAGCGGCTCGACCTGAGCGGCGTGCCCGCGCCCACCGTCGACAAGCACTCGACTGGCGGCGTCGGCGACAAGGTCTCCCTGGTGCTCGCCCCGCTCGTGGCGAGCTGCGGGGCAGCCGTGCCGCAACTGTCCGGCCGCGGCCTCGGCCACACCGGCGGCACCCTTGACAAGCTGGAGTCGATCCCGGGCTGGCGCGCTGAGCTGACGGCCGGCGAGATGATCTCGGTGCTGCGCGCCGCAGGCTGCGTGATCTGCGCCGCGGGCCAGGGGCTGGTGCCAGCCGACCGCAAGCTCTACGCGCTGCGCGATGTGACGGGCACCGTGGAGTCGATCCCGCTCATCGCCAGCTCGATCATGTCCAAGAAGATCGCCGAGGGGACCGCAGCCCTGGTGCTCGACGTCAAGGTCGGCAGCGGCGCGTTCATGCGGGACATTGACGACGCCAGGCTGCTGGCGCAGACGATGGTCACCCTCGGCGAGGAGGGGCTGGCCGTCGGCAATGCCGTCGAGGTCGAGGAGGCCGTCGCCATGCTGGCTGGCGGCGGCCCGCCGGACCTGACGGAGGTGACCCTGGCGCTGGCGGCCGAGATGCTGGCGCTGGCCGGGCTGCCAGCCGGCGGCACCCAGTCGGCGCCAGGATCCGGCGACATCGCCTCGCCCGGTGCTGCCGCCCCGGCGTCCGGCTCTGCCCCGGCGCCCCGCTCTGCCGCGCCCGGCTCTGCCCCGGCGCCCCGCTCTGCCGCGCCCGGTGCTGCCGTAGCGGCTGCCGACCCGGTCGCGGCCCTGGCCGACGGGCGGGCGCTTGACCGTTACCGCGCGATGGTCAGGGCGCAGGGCGGCGACCCGGATGCGCCTCTGCCCCAGGCGGCGCACGCCGAGGTGGTGTCCGCGGCGAAGGCCGGCTGGCTACGCCGGCTTGATGCCCGTGCGGTCGGGATGGCCGCGTGGCGGCTCGGGGCCGGCCGGGCCAGGAAGGAGGATCCGGTGAGTCCGGCCGCGGGAGTCATCTGCCTGGCCAAGCCCGGTGACCGGGTCGAGCGCGGCCAGCCCTTGCTCGAGCTGCGCGGGGACGACATGTCGCGGTTCGCGGGGGCCAGGGAGGCGCTGGCCGGCGCGATCGAGATAGGTTCCTGCCCGCCGGATATCGCCCCGCTCATCCTGGAGCACATCCGGAGCCCAAGCACAGCGCAAGGTGGCCGGTGAGCTAAGCCGCCAGGGTCCCGATCCGGCGGCGCTGGCGGCTGGCGTCGCCCGGGTTGCCCAGCCTCCCGGATCACTCAGATCACTCGAATCACCTGAGGTCTGGCCTAGGCGCGCGGGCAGCTGGAACCTCCTGGCTAACTCCAGTCGCCCGGATTACTCCAAGTTGCCCCGGTAGAGATCGTTGAGCGAGCAAAATGATGCGCGTCGCGGATGCCCCGCGGTCCGGCCCCGCCATCTGCCCGCCTCCCGGGCGGTGCGGCAGGCCGGCGGTGTAACGCCGTTGAAACGCCCCTGCAACGCCGTGGCCTGACGATCGGGCCATCTCACCCACTCGACAGAGAGGTCCGCCATGAACGCGCTCCAGCGATTTACGCTGCCGGAGAAAGTCACCGCCGTGGCAGGGATCGTGCTGCTCATCGGCATGTTCGCCTTCCCGTGGTACCACGTCGGCATCGCCAGCTTCACCGTCGGCGGCCAGACCTTCGGCGGGCAGAGCTTCGACAGCAACGTGCTGAAGGGCCCAGGCTCCTTCTTCAGCATCGTGGCGCTGATCGTGCTGATCGCGCTGCTCGCCGAGTTCTTCATCAGCCGGCTCACCGCCGCGCAGCTTCCCTCGATCCCGATCGCCTGGAGCGCCGCCGAGCTCTACAGCGCGCTCGCTGTGCTGGGCCTGCTGGTGATCAAGTTCCTCTTCCACATCGGCAACTTCGGCTGGGGCTTCTACGTTGTCCTCGCCGCGGCCATCGCGGTCGCCTATGGCGCTTTCGGGATCAGCCGCGGCAGCTCAACGGCCTCCGTGCATGTCGCAGCCCACGGCGGCAGCTAGCGGCAGGCGCCCCGGGCACGGGCCAGGCCGGCGGCGGCACGGGTCCGGCCGGCCCGCGCGGCGGGGAAGGTGATAATGGGGGCGTGTCCCTGACCTTCGAGCAGCTGCGCACCGTTCCCAAGGTGCTGCTGCACGATCACCTTGATGGCGGACTGCGGCCGGAGACCATCGTCGACCTCGCCCGTGAGACCGGCTACCTGGGCCTGCCATCCAGCGATGTCGCCGAGGTGACCCGCTGGATGGCAGGCGCCGCGCAGCGGGGCCGCCTGGAGCTCTACCTTGAGGCATTCCAGCACACCGTCGGCGTGATGCAGACCAGGGATGCGCTGATCAGGGTGGCGGCCGAGTGCGCGGAGGACCTCGCGGCCGACGGCGTCGTGTATGCCGAAGTGAGATTCGCCCCGGAGCTGCACGTCACCCGCGGGCTCAGCCTTGATCAGGTGGTCGAGGCGGTGCTTGAGGGCTTCCGGCGCGGCAGCGCCGGACGGGGTATCACCGTCTACGCATTGCTCACCGCGATGCGTACCGCCGCCCGCTCACTGGAGATCGCCGAGCTGGCGGTGCGGCACCGCGACGAGGGCGTGGTCGGATTCGACATCGCCGGAGCCGAGGCCGGCAGCCCGCCGAGCCGGCACCTGGACGCGTTCCAGTACGTGGCCAGGGAGAACTTTCACATCACCATTCACGCGGGCGAAGGGTTCGGGCTCCCGTCCATCTGGGAAGCGCTGCAATGGTGCGGCGCCGAGCGGCTCGGCCACGGCGTCAGGATCGCCGACGACATCCGGGTCGGGGCCGACGGCGCCATCTCGCTCGGCAGGCTGGCCAGCTATGTGCGGGACCGCCGGATCCCGCTGGAGATGTGCCCGACGTCCAACGTGCAGACGGGCGCGGCCCCGTCGATCTCCGAGCACCCGATCGGGCTGCTGCGCCAGCTGTCGTTCCGGGTGACGCTCAATACCGACAACCGGCTGATGAGCCAGGTAACCCTGTCATCGGAGTTCGCTGCCCTGTCCGATGCGTTCGGCTACGGCTGGTCCGACGTCGAATGGCTGACCATCAACGGGATGAAGAGCGCGTTCGCGCCATTCGACCAGCGGCTGCACATCATCAACACGGTGATCAAGCCTGGCTTCGCGGTCGCGAAGGCCGCGAGCGACGCGGTGCTACGGGCGGCCAGGTAGCGTCGGGGCGTGGGCATCGAGCAGGCGTCGCAGGCAATCGCGGACCGCCGGTGGCTGGCCGAGGTCGCGACCTCGGACAGCGCGCTCCGGCAGGTACTGCACGGGCTGCCGGGCGTTGACCAGGTCGGTACAGAGGCGCGGGCGGCCAGCCTGGCGACCAGGTCGATCAAGCGGGACGCCAAGCTCTGGGCCATCGACACCTCGATCCGGATGATCGACCTCACCACGCTGGAAGGCGCTGACACGGCCGGCAAGGTCCGCGCGATGTGCGCCAAGGCCCGGCGCCCCGATCCCGCTGATCCCGCCGTGCCGCCGGTCGCCGCCGTCTGCGTCTACCCGGACCTGGTCACGGTGGCCCGCGCCGAGCTGGCTGGCAGCCCGGTGGCCATCGCGTCCGTAGCCACTGCCTTCCCGTCCGGCCGGGCGTCGCTCGCGGTCAAGCTCGCCGACGTGCGGGATGCGGTGCAGAGCGGGGCGGACGAGGTGGACATGGTCATCAACCGTGGCGCCTTCCTGTCTGGCCATTACGGGCAGGTATACGAGGAAGTGCGCGCGGTGCGCGAGGCGTGCGGATCCGCTCACCTCAAGGTGATCCTGGAAACCGGCGAGCTCGCCACCCTGGACAACGTCAGCCGAGCGTCCTGGCTGGCGATGCTGCGACACCGCCGGTTGCGCTGGTCATGCTGGCCGCCGTGCGCGACTATGCCCGCGCCAGCGGCCGCCAGGTCGGGGTCAAGGTAGCGGGCGGGATCCGCACGGCCAAGGACGCGATCCGGTACCTGGTGCTGGTGCGGGAGACGGCAGGGCAGGAGTGGCTCACCCCGGCGCTGTTCCGGATCGGTGCCTCCAGCCTGCTCAACGACCTGCTGATGCAGCGCAGCAAGCAGCTCACCGGCCATTACGCCGGGCCCGATTACTTCACGCTGGACTAGTGAACTCCGAACGCCCGTCAATCCGGGATGTCAATCATCAGCAGAAGCTGGGCGCGAACGGCTTCCCGTACGCGCGTCATGCGTTTCGCGCTCCGCAGGCCGGTCACGATTGAATCTGCTCTCGAACGGCAATCTTGCTGAGCCGCCGTTCGGCCACCACACCCACTGGCAGGGCATCAGCGAGAAGCAGCAGGCTGTCAGCTTCATCCTGCGCGGCCGCCGCATCCCAGCCCTGCTGAGCCAGGCTGGAGCGGAGCGCCTCTACGTAGTCGCCGCGGGTGAAGTCGACCTCGCGGATCATGGCGGTAGTAGTGGCGCGATGGGAGTTCAGCCCGGCGAACGCGCGACCACAGCCGCAACCGCCGTCCGGGTCGCTGCGGTCCTTGGCGCACACCATGCCAACATGCACCAGTTCGCCCTCGACGCAGTAGTCGAAGTCGTTGCCACGGTAGCCCTGAGTGGTGACTGTGGCGGTTAAGACCTTCATGACACGGCTCCTCGCGAATCGGCCTGAGCGGCGGGCCGGGACCTGCCGTCTCGATAGAGCCATGCATAGCAGCCAGCACTGACATTGCCGGGTGGCACTAAGGACTGCGCGTCATGCGCCTTCGGGGACAGAAGTGTGCTGGTTGCCATGTCCGGGCGAACGGCGCCGCAGTGCCCGGCTGTGGGCGCTGTCCGGTACGTGCGGCCGCCCCTTTAGGCTGAGAGTTGCCGGGGCCAGCCGCGGTCTGGGGCCAGGCAGTGGCGAGCGATAGCCGGCGGCGTGCTCGCAAGGGTCGGGAGGAGTCATTTGACTGTGAAACGGGCCGAACGGGGTCAGTCGCCGCCGGCCGGCGAGGTCACCTCGTCGCAGTCAACGGACGTTGCCGCGACGTCGGCCGGCCCGGCCTGGGACTACGCGCCCGCGCCCGAGTCGCGGGAGATCGTGACGATCGCCGGCGAGTACGGCCTGTTCGTGGACGGCGAGTTCGGCCCGGCCGCGGACAGGCGGCAGTTCCCGACGATCAACCCGGCGACCGAGGAAACGCTCGCTCATGTCGCGCTGGCCAGCCCCGCGGACGTGGACCGCGCCGTGGCCGCCGCCCGGCACGCCTACTCCCGCGTCTGGGGGCCGATGCCGGGCGCGGAGCGGGCCAAGTACCTCTACCGGATCGCGCGTGTCCTGCAGGAGCGGGCCCGCGAGTTTGCGGTGCTTGAGAGCCTTGACAACGGCAAGCCGATCAGGGAATCCCGGGACGTCGACATCCCGCTCGCGGCAGCCCACTTCTTCTACTACGCGGGCTGGGCCGACAAGCTGGAGTACGCGGGTCTTGGCGGGAATGGCCGGGCCGGCGAGGTCAGTGCGGATAGCAGGGCTGACGGGGCCGATGGGGGTGGCGGGGCCGGCCGGGGCCGGGCTCCCCGGCCGCTCGGCGTGGCGGGTCAGGTGATCCCGTGGAACTTCCCGCTGCTGATGGCCGCCTGGAAACTCGCGCCCGCGCTGGCGACCGGCAACACCTGCGTGCTCAAGCCGGCCGAGACCACCCCGCTGACCGCGCTGCTGCTTGCCGAGGTGTGCCAGCAGGCAGGCTTGCCGCCCGGCGTGGTGAACGTCCTGACCGGCGCCGGCGAAACCGGCGCGTCGCTCGTCAGCCACCCCGGGGTCGACAAGATCGCGTTCACCGGCTCCACCGAGGTCGGCAAGGAGATCAGCCGCACCGTGGCCGGCACCGGCAAGAAGCTCACGCTCGAGCTCGGCGGCAAGGCGGCCAACGTCGTCTTCGACGACGCGCCGGTCGACCAGGCGGTCGAGGGGATCGTGAACGGCATCTTCTTCAACCAGGGCCACGTGTGCTGCGCGGGCTCCCGGCTGCTCGTCCAGGAGTCGGTGGCCGACATCGTGGTCGAACGGCTCAGGGACCGGCTCGCGACCCTGCGCCTCGGCGATCCGCTCGACAAGAACACCGATATCGGCGCGATCAACTCCCGCGAGCAGCTCGACAAGATCAGCGCGCTGGCCGCGGCAGGCGAGGCGGAGGGGGCACAGCGCTGGTCGCCGCCGTGCCGGCTGCCCGACAGGGGCTTCTGGTTCCCGCCGACGATCTTTACCGGCGTCAGCCAGTCCTACCGGATCGCCCGCGAGGAGATCTTCGGGCCGGTGCTTTCCGTGCTGACGTTCCGAACGCCGGAGGAAGCGGTGGCGAAGGCGAACAACACGCCGTACGGGCTGTCGGCCGGAGTCTGGACCGAGAAGGGCAGCCGGATCCTCTGGATGGCGCAGCGCCTCCGCGCCGGGGTGGTCTGGGCCAACACCTACAACAGGTTCGACCCGGCCAGCCCGTTCGGCGGCTACCGCGAGTCCGGTTTCGGCCGGGAGGGCGGCCGGCAAGGCCTGGCCGGGTACCTCGATGCCTGACCGGAACGGGGCGAGGCGGCCCGCCACGGCCAATGAGCCCGCCGTGGCGAAGTCGGCCGGCGCGAAGGGCACCCGGCGGGCCACGGCGGAGGCGGCCAGTCCGGCCGGGCAGCCCGGCAGCGCGCAGCACGTCCCGGCGAAGTCGGCCGGTGCGAAGGGCACCCGGCGAGCTACGGCGGAGGCGGCGAGCGCGGCCGGGCCGCCCGGCAGCGCGCGGCACGTCCCGGCGAAGTCGGCCGGCGCCAAGGGCACCCGGCAGGCCACGGCGGAGGCGGCGGACAGTCCGGTCGTGCGGCCCGGCAGCGCGCAGCACGGCCCGGCGAAGTCGGCCGGCGCGAAGGGCACCCGGCGGGCCACGGCCGAGGCGGCGAGCGCGGGCGCGCGGCCCGGCGGCGTGCAGTCTGGCAGCGCGCCGCCGGAGCGGCTCGGCGTCAGGAAGACCTACAAGCTGTTCATCGGCGGGGCGTTCCCCCGGTCGGAGTCCGGCCGGTCCTATCCGGTGACCGGCGCCGACGGGGGGTTGCTGGCCCATGCCGCCCGGGCCTCGCGTAAGGATGCCAGGGACGCGGTGACGGCGGCACGGGCCGCGTTCGGGAAGTGGTCGGGCGTAACCGCCTATAACCGGGGCCAGGTCCTCTACCGGGTCGCCGAGCTACTCGAAGGTCGCGCTGGGCAGTTCGCCGATGCCTCCGTTACTGCTGAAGGTCTTCCCGCTGCCACCGCGCGGCAGGAGGTAGCCGACGCGATCGACCGCTGGGTCTGGTACGCGGGCTGGCCGGACAAGATCGCCCAGGTGGCGGGCGGCGCGAACGCGGTCGCCGGGCCGTACTTCAACTTCAGCGTGCCGGTACCCACCGGCGTGGTCGCGATCATCGCCCCGGGCCGGCCTAGCCTGCTCGGGCTGGTCAGCGTCCTGGCGCCGGTGATCGCGACCGGCAACACGGCCGTCGTGGTGGCCAGCGAGGCGCATCCGCTGCCATCGGTCACGCTCGCCGAGGTGCTGGCGACATCCGATGTCCCCGGCGGGGTGGTCAACATCCTCACCGGCTTCGCGGCGGAGCTCGCGCCGGTGCTGGCCGGCCACCTGGATGTCAACGCGATCGACCTGACCGGAGTGGCCGCGGCCGCCCGTGGCGAGCTTGAGCGGCTCGCGGCGGGCAACGTCAAGCGGGTGTTCGCGGCGGATGAGGACTGGGCCGCGCCTGCCAGCCCGCGCCGGATGCTGGCGTTCCTGGAAACCAAGACGGTCTGGCACCCGGTCGGCATCTAGCGGATCGGCCGGCTACGCCGTGGGTAAGACAGATGCGGCGCCAGCTGCCCGCCCCGGTCGGCCCAGCCGACCTGGTCACTCGCCAGCAGGCCAGGTCCACCGCGGAGGGAGCCCGCGGACGCGGAGATCCTGCCTGAGCCGTTGCGCCGAGGTGAACCGCATGGCGATGAAGCCCAGCTTCCTGGCCGCCTCGACATTGGCGGCCGAGTCGTCAACGAACACCGTTGCCTCCGGCTCAAGCCCGTGCCGCCGGAGCAGGATCTCGAAGATCCGCCGGTCCGGTTTGGCTACGCCCTCGATGCCGGAGATCACGTGACCATCGAACCAGTCCATGAAGGGAAAGCGAGTCTGCCGGATCGCGAACGCGTCCGGCTCCATGTTGCTCAGGGCATAGCAGGTGATGCCGGCGGCCGTCAGCTCACCCAGCAGCGCGACCGTCGCATCGAGCTGGCCAGCGGCCATCTCCTCGCCGCGGTCGGCCCAGGCCATGATCATTTCCTCATAGCCGGGGTGCAGCGCCGCGAGGCGGCGGCAGGATTCGGTGATGTCCGCGCCGAGGTCATGCGCGCGGTGCCAGTCACTGGTGCAGATCCGGGCCAGGAAGTCCTCCATCTCGGCGGGGTCGGCGAAAAGCTGCCGGTACAGGTAGCGCGGATCCCAGTCGATCAGCACCCCGCCAAGATCGAACACGACAGCGTCAACCTGCTGGCCCGGCATGCGTCAGACGCTAACATCCAGCGTGCGGCGTACCGGGCTCGGTGCCCATCGCCACGGGATGCTGGCTGGTGAGGCGAAGGCCGGCTGGCCGGGGCTGGCTCCGGGCCGGCCGGCCAGCGAGGGCGGGCTCCGGGCTGGCCGGCCACCGGGCTAGATCGCGCCGAACAGCCGGTCCCCGGCATCGCCAAGACCGGGCACGATGTAGCCGCGGTCATTCAGCCCTTGGTCCATGCCCGCGGTCACCACCCGCACCGGCACTGGCTTGTCGTCCGGGAACGCCTCGGCCAGCCGGGCGACGCCCTCGGGGGCGGCCAGCAGGCAGATGGCCGTCACGGCGGCCGCCCCGCGCGTGACCAGCATGCCGATCACCGTCTCGAGCGTCCCGCCGGTGGCCAGCATCGGGTCGAGCACGAATGCCTCGCGCCCGGTCAGGTCGGCGGGCAGCCTGGCCGCGTAGGTGGAGGCGACCAGGGTCTCGTCGTCGCGGGCCAGCCCGACGAAGCCGACGTCGGCCTTGGGCAGCAGCCTGGCCATCCCGTCCAGCATCCCGATGCCGGCCCGGAGCACCGGCACCACGAGCGGCACCGGCCTGGCCAGCTTGACGCCGTCCGCCAGGCCGATGGGGGTGTGCACCTGCACCTGTTCCACCCGGATCTGCCTTGTCGCCTCGTACGCGAGCAATGTCACCAGCTCGTCGCTGAGCAGGCGGAACGTCGGTGACTCGGTGCGGACGTCGCGCAGCGCGGTCAGCTTGTGCGCGACCAGCGGATGATCGAGTACGAGCGTCTGCATGCTCGGTAGTGTGACAGCCCGGCGGCGCGGGCGCGGTGCGCTGCGGGGACCTGAGTCGCAGGCGGTCAGATTAGCCGCCGCCTGGCCGCCGCCTAGCCGCGGCCGGGTGGCCCGCGCGGGCAGGCCCGCTAGCTGAGGAGCAGGCAGCTGTCCCCGAACTCGTGCCACCGGTAGCGGTGCCGGATCGCCTCGCCGTAGGCGTTGCTGACCAGGGTCGGCCCGGCTACGGCCGCCAGCAGCTCCAGGTGTGACGCGCCTGGGGCGTGCCAGCCGGTGATGATCCCGTCGACCACCCTGGCCGGCCGGTCAGGGCCAAGCACCAGGTCGGTCCAGCCCTCGGCGGCGCGCACGGTGCCGTCCGGCGCGGTGCCGCTCTCCAGGGCCCGGGTCACGGTGGTCCCGACCGCGATGATCCGCCGGCCGGCCGTGCGGGCGTGCGTCACCAGGTCAGCCGTCGGTCCCGGTATCCGGAACCACTCGCGCAGCGGCGCCTCGCCTGCCTCAAGCGAAGAGACTCCGGTATGCAGCGTGACTGGGACGATCACGATACCGCTCGCTACCAGGGCGGTGACGAGATCAGTGCTGAACGGGCGCCCTGCGCTGGGCATCTCCGCACTGCCGGGATCCCGCGCGAAGACCGTCTGGTAGGCCGTCAGCGGCCACGATCCGGCCAGGTAGGCATAGCTGATCGGCCGTCCGTGGGCGGACAGGTAGGCACGCACGTCGCCCTCGACAGCTACCCGGGCCTGCCACAGCCGCGGGCTCGCCGCGGCGCGCAGCACCAGCGCGGCTCCGGCCGGCAGCCCGACCCGTTCGCCCGCCCTCGCGTCGCTCACCGGGCCGGTCGCGCGGCCAGCCGGCCGCAGCTCGACAAGCCAGCTGCCGTCCTCCAGCAAGGTCGAGAAGTGCACGACCACTGGCGCGCCGCCCGCCCGGCGTCCGTCGACGGCGGCGGCCAGCGTCGCGGAGGTGTTGACGACGAGCACGTCCCCGGGACGCAGGAACAGCCCGAGATCCGTGAACCGCGCGTGCCGCAGGCCGGAGCCGTCCGCGACCAGCAGCCGGACCTCGTCCCGGGCCAGGCCGCGTGCCTCGGGCGGCTTGTCGGCTTCAAGCCCCGGCGGCAGGTCGAAGTCGGCGAAGACCGTCATCGGGCTGCCGCGGCCGGCATCGGGCCGGCGTCCGTCGGGCCGGAGCCTGCCCGGCTGGGGTCCGGCGTGCCGGGGTCCGGCGGGCTGCCATCCAGCAGGTCGGCTGCCCGGTAGCGTCCGCTGGGCGGCCTATCGCTGAGCAGCCGCAGCACGGCAGGAACGACCGTTTCCGGCTCCGGCCGGTCGCTGATGTCCTCGCCGGGAAATGCGTGCTGGTGCATGTCGGTGCGCATGTCGCCGGGATCGAGCGCGTACACCCGCAGTGACGGGTGCTCGACACCGAGGATCGCGGATACCTGGTCGAGAGCGGCCTTCGACGAGCCGTAGCCGCCCCAGCCGCCGTACGCCTCGACCGCCGCGTCGGAGCTGACGTTGACAACCGTTCCGCTGGCGCTCAGCAAGTCGGCGATGACCAGCCGGGTCAGCGCGACCGGCGCCAGCACGTTGACCGCATAGACCGCCGCCAGCTCGGGCTCCGGGTAGTCGGCAAGACCGGGCTGCGGGCTGGGGCCAAGACGGCTCGCGTTGTTCATCAGCAGCGCGATCGTCCCGAGTTCCCTGGCGGCTGCCACTAGCTCGGCGCGGTGTCGCGCATCGGTGACGTCTCCTGGCACGGTGACAACCCGGCCAGCAGGCAGGCGCGCGACTTCGTCCCGAAGCTGCGCCGCGTGGCGGGCGTCGGCCGCGACCGACCAGCCCTGCTCCGCGAGCGCTCGTGCCGTGGCGAGGCCGAGGCCACGGGATGCGCCCGTGACGATGGCTACCGGCATGTTGTCCTCCTTGCCGTCGGCGGCTGTTGCCCCCATACTTGACGTTAAAGTCAACTTTAAGTCAAATGCGCGGCGCCGGTGCGGGGCCGGTGCGGCGCCGGTGCGATGGGCAGGTGCGATGCGCAGAGCGGCGGCACCCGGTGGGCGGTGCAGAGCGGTACCGGGCGGCACGAGCCGCGCTGCACGGCGCGATGCTGAACGGCACGATGCTGAACGGCACGATGCTGAACGACACGATGCTG
>WNEZ01011299.1_pt1 | contig 13584 bp, 12 predicted proteins | sample 5400521 | NCBI WGS metagenome assembly WNEZ01 (sample SAMN13153339, study PRJNA577476) | soil metagenome | isolation source: 120 cm saprolite under Douglas fir tree site 2 hole 1 replicate 1 | place: USA:California | collected 2015-04-18 | reverse complement strand
TCGGGCAGGCCGAGCAGGTGGCCGAACTCGTGACAGAGGACGCCGAAGGAGCGGAAGGGACGGGCCTCCCGCTCGGCGATCACGCACGCCTCGTCGAAGGTTCTCTGCCCCGCGCGCGCGGGCGGGGCGAGCGCCGTGTAGTTCGACCACGGATCGTCCGCATCACCCCCGCCGGGGTGGGACTCGCGGCCCGCGCCGGCGAAGAACACGATCGCCGCATCGGCCGCCCCGAGCGCGGCGTGCTCGCCCGGCGTCCGCGCCGCCCCGGCGAAGGCGACGAGCGCGTCGCGGGCCAGCGCGTCCGGCCGCCCGACGTAGCTCCGGCGCGGCCCGGGCAGCGTGACCACGGTCTCGGCCAGCGTGGGCACGATGCGGAGCCGACCGCTCGAGACCTCGGTCCAGTAGGCGACGAAGCGCTCGACGACCCGCGTGAAATGCGGGCGCCGCCCGGCGAGCGGCCGGTCGGGGAACCCGGCCAGGACGACGAGCACCTGAAGCTCGTGCGGCGGCCGCGGCCGCTCGGCGACCGTGGCGCCGGCCGGGCTGGCGAGCGTCAGGAGCAGGGTGAGCACCGCCCCGGACGCGGTGCGCGTGGAATTGACAGCCTCCGGGTCGTCTGTGAGAATCCGCCGCCGCTCGGCAAAACCCGACCACGGAGGTCCCTGCATGATGCGTGCCCTGGCCGTTTCAGCCACTCTTGCCCTGTCGCTCCTGCTCGTCCTTCCGGGATGCGGGGGCGGCGGGCCGAGCGAGGCGCCGACCACCGCCACCACGCTCCCGCCCGGTCAGGCGCAGACGACCACGACGGCCGCGGCGGGCAAGGCCGAGGACGAGGCCGCGCCGCTGCTCGCCTGGGCCGACGGCACGCCCGAGGACGGCCAGGCGCCGCTCGTCGTCGAGTTCAAGGCCGACGTCGAGGGCGGCACGCCGCCGCTCAAGTACACCTGGAAGTTCGGCGACGAGACGCCCGACGCGAGCGAGGCGAACCCCAAGCACACCTACGCGAAGGCCGGAAAGTACCGCGCCGACCTGACGGTCACCGACAGCGCCGGTGACTCGGACACGGACTACATCGAGATCGAGGTGCGCTAGGCCCCGGCTCACGTCCGCAGCGTCCCGATCAGCTCGCCGACGGCGCGGACGCCACGGGCGCGGCACCAGCGGGACATCTCCTCGGCGATGCGCAGCGGGGCGCGCGGGTCGTAGAAGGTCGCCGTCCCCACCTGCACGGCGTGGGCGCCGCAGACCAGGAACTCGAGCGCGTCCTCGCCGCTCATGATGCCGCCGATGCCGACCACGGGGATGCGCACGGCGCGCGCCAGCTCGCACACCATGCGCAACGCGACGGGCTTGATCGCGGGGCCGGACAGGCCGCCGCTGCCGCTCGCCAGGCGCGGGCGCCGTGTCTCCAGGTCGATCGCCGTGCCGCGCAGCGTATTGATGGCGGTCAGCGCGTCGGCGCCTTCGGCCTCGGCGGCCCTTCCCACCGGCGTGATGTCGCCCACGTTGGGTGAGAGCTTCACCCACAGCGGCCCGCGCACCCGCGCGCGCACGGCGCGCACGATGGCGGCCAGCGCCTGCGGATCGGTGGCCAGGATGCTGCCCCACTCGGGGCGGTTCGGGCTGGACGCGTTCAGCTCGAGCGCCACCACGCCGGGCGCGCCGTCGAGGCGCGCGGCGCACTCGGCGAACTCCTCCGGGCTGTCGCCCCAGAAGTTCGCGACGACGCGCGCGCCCGCTCGGCCGAGCGCCGGGAGCCGGTCGCGGAGGAAGGCCTCCACGCCGATGTTCTGGAGGCCGATGGCGTTCAACATCCCGCCCGGCGTCTCGACCAGGCGGGGTGGGGGCTTGCCGGGCGACGGCCGGAGCGAGAGCCCCTTCACCGCGAGCGCGCCGAGGGCGCCCGGATCGACCAGCCCCGCGAACTCCGTCCCGTAGCCGAACGTGCCGGAGGCCGCGATCACGGGGTTCGGCAGCCGGACCGCGCCGACCGCGACGCTCGAATCGACGCCGGCGCCCGCGCTCACCGGCCGCCCAGCCGGAGCTCCATCACGATCGCGTCCTGTCCGGGGCCGTAGTAGCCGCGGCGGACACCGAGGTCCTTGAAGCCGACCAGGCGGTAGAGCCGGCGCGCGACCACGTTCCCGGCGCGCACCTCGAGGAAGATCACGCGCACGCGCGCCGCTTCGGCCTCCCCGACGACCGCGCTCACCAGCTCCCGTCCGTACCCGAGGCCGCGCCGCTCGGGGTGGACGGCAACGTTCAGCAGGTGGACCTCGTCGGTCACCCGCCAGCGGCAGGTGTAGCCGATCACCTGCGGCCGGGGAAGCGTCTCCTCCACCGCCACCACCAGGCGCGCGAACGGCGTGGCCAGCTCCTTCTCGAAGAAGGCGCGCGACCAGGGCTGCGCGAACGAGCGGCGCTCGATGTCGAGCACCGCGGGCAGGTCGTCGCGCCGCATGTCGCGCAGGAGCGCGCGGGGAAGCTGGGGGGCGATGGCCACGCTCACCACCGCATGAGCGCGGCGCCCCAGGTGAAGCCCGCGCCGAACGCCGCCAGGCAGACGAGCGCGCCTGGCTTGACGCGCCCCTCCTGGACCGCCTCGTGGAGCGCGATCGGGATCGAGGCGGCAGTCGTGTTGCCGTAGCGCTGGATGTTGTTGAACACCTTCTCCTCGGGCAGCTCGAGCCCCATGGCCACGAGCTGGCTGATGCGCAGGTTCGCCTGGTGGGGGATCAGGAGGTCCAGGTCGGCGACCGTGTAGCCGTTGGCCGCGAGCGCCTCGTGGATCACCTCGGGAAAGCGCGTGACCGCGTGCTTGAAGACGTAGCGCCCCTCCATGCGCGGCCAGAGGCGGCTCCCGGGCCGGTCGAGCATGTCCTCGGTGACGCGCGGCCGCACCTTGCTCGACGGGGCCTCGACCATCAGCTTCTCGGCGAACCTCCCCTCGCTGTGGAGGTGCGTCGAGAGGATGCCGCGGTGCCGATCGGCCTCCGGGCCGAGGACGGCGGCGGCGGCGCCGTCGCCGAAGATGACCGCGACCTCGCGCCCCACGGTGGAGAGATCGATGCCGGTCGAGTGGATCTCGGCGCCCACCACGAGCACGTGGCGGGCACCGCCCGTGCGGATGAACTTGTCGGCGACGGCCAGCATGTAGATGAACCCGGAGCACTGGTTGCGCACGTCCATGACCGGCATGCCGCGCAGCCCCAGGTTGCGCTGCAGGAAGGACGCCGTGCCCGGGAAGTCGACGTCGGGCGAGAGCGAGCCCAGGATGATGAGGTCGAGGTCCGCGGCGTCGACGCCGGCCGAACGGAGCGCCTCCCGGGCGGCGTGGGCGCCGAGCTCGGAGCCGCCCGTGTCCTCGCTGATGAAGTGCCGCTCCTGGATGCCGGTACGCTGCTGGATCCACTCGTCGCTGGTGTCCATCACCCTGGTCAGGTCCTGGTTGGTCACCACGCGCTCGGGCAGGTGATGGCCGAGGCCGAGGATGCGGGAGTTGACCGTCTCGTCCATGGTCCCTCCGCTCACAGGCGCAGGAGCGCCCCGCCCCACGACATGCCGGCGCCGAAGGCCGCGCAGCAGACGAGGTCGCCCCTCTGCACGCGCCCGGCGCCGAGCGCGTCGGCGAGCGCGATCGGGATGCCCGCGGCCGCCATGTGGCCCGCGCCCTCGGCGGTCGCGACGATCCGCTCGCGCGGCAGCCGGGCGTCCTCCGCCGCCGCGTGCGCGACGCGCGCGTCCAGGTAATGCACCAGGAAGAGCGCCACCCGGTCGGCGGGCACGCCGGCGCGCTCGAGGACTTCATGGGTCACGCCGGCGAGCGTCTCGCGCGCCTGGATGTGCACCTGCGCGGCGTCGAGCTGGTAGTAGTGCCGGCCGGCGCGGTAGGCCTCCCCGGTCATGCGCGCGGGGTAGTTACGGCTGGCGGGGAACTCGCACCAGAAGCGCTCGAGGCCCTCGGGATCGCTGTGCAGGACCGCGGCCAGCACGCCCGGCTCGCGCGCGGCGCCGAGCACGACCGCGCCCGCGCCGTCTCCGAAGTAGGGCGTCACCGCGGCGGCGCGCGGCGAGTAGTCGAGCGCCGTCGAGTGGACCTCGGCGCCGACCACCAGCACGCGCTCGGCGGCGCCCGCGCGCACGAACCGATCCGCGGTGGCGAGCGCGAAGAGGAAACCCGCACACTGCGCGCGCACATCGAGCGCGCCCACCGTGCGGCAGCCGAGCTGGTGCTGGAGGAAGCAGCCCGAGCCCGGGAAGGCGATGTCGGGCGTCATGGTGGCGAAGACGATGAGGTCGACGTCGGACGCGGCGAGGCCGGCGCGTGCCAGCGCGTCGAGCGACGCCTCGCGCCCGAGGTGCGAGGGACCCTGCCCCTCGCTGGCGCGATGCCGACGGGTGACGCCCGTCGCCTCGGTGAGGCGCGCACCCGACGTCCCGAGATCGCGCGCCAGCTCGTCGCTGGTGACGCTCTGCGCGGGCAGGTGGCGGCCGCAGCCGAGGACGGCGCTCGCCGGCACGGGGCGCCTAGGGGGCCCCGGTCTTGGGGAGGATGACTTCGAGGGTTTTGTCCCGGTAGCGGTGCCGGAAGCCGGCGACCGGGTCGCGGAGAGGCACGCGCGTCGTGAACTCCGCCGGGAAGGCGGGGGCGACGGCGGTCAGCTTCCGCACCTGCGGGTCGGTCATGCGCCCGTGCACCACGAAGACGCCGTCCTGGAGGCTCAGCTCGTACTCGTAGTCCGGCATCTCGGGGGGGAGCCGCAGCTCGTCGGCCAGCGACGAGGGCGGCAGCAGGCGCGGGAACTCGAGGCGCAGGACGTAGGCGTCGTCACGGTCCTCGACCTTGTAGATCGAGCCGTAGCGCCGATCACGCTCGAGCTTCTCGTCGAAGTGCCCCTCGCCGCCGGAGAAGCCGTCGAAGCCAACCCCGCTCTGCGTGCCGCGCGCCCCGACGAGCAGCACCACCGCGCGGCCGAGCGGCCACACGAGCGGCGCGTAGCAGGCGGGGCGGATGGGTCCCTCGCCGAACGGCACGCCGCGGAGGAAGCTCTCGCGCATGCGGAACACGGCCTCGGCGACCGCGAGGGTGATGCCGAGGAAGATCCACTTGTGCACGCCGAGGCTGAAGAGATCCGCGCGTCCCGCGCTCACGGCGAGGGCCAGGATGACGACCGGGTAGACGATCAGGTTCAGGAAGACGTTGGCCGCCGTCGCGAGCTGCGGGTTGTAGAAGCGGCGGTCGGCGACCGCCGCGGCGATGCGCGCCTGCGCCTGTGCCCCGAGCGCGCCCAGGAACCCCTGCCCCGCGGCCAGCAGCGAGAGCGCCAGCAGACCGAGCCGCGTGCGGATCCGCCGCCGCGGCGCGCCGAGGTCCGCCAGGAGCTGGTCGAACTCGACCGGCAGCTCGCCCGCGAAGGAGCGCGGCGGGCGCGCCGCGGCGGGGGGCTTCGCGACCGGCTTCTCGACCCGGCCGCGCACGCCCGCGATGGCCTTCGGCGCCGCCGGAGCGGCGGCCTTCGCGGGCGCCGTCGCGGGCGCGGGGGCCGGCGCCGCGGCAGTCGCGGCCACATCGTGTCCGTTCGTGGCAGGCGCGTGCACTTCTCGGGGACGATGTAGAAGATGTCGTTGGAGATCGCCGCATGCATCGCGCCGTCGGGCGCCTGCCACTCGACGCCGCCCTGGTAGATGGCGGTGTTCGGGCACTCGGGCTCGCAGGCGCCGCAGTTGATGCATTCGCTGGTGATCACCGTCGCCATATCGAGTGGTCCTCTTTCGACCTGCCGGCGGGCGTCGGAAGGCGGCTGCCGCGGGCGCGAAAGACCGCCGCCAGCGGCCTGCCAAGCCAGCAATTCCTAACGTTTTTTGCCCGGAGGGTCAAACCTCGCCGTGGCTCGCGGCGGCCGCTCGTGCTAGAGCGCGGGCGGATGCTGGCGCGGGGCGGTGCGCAGCGCGCGCAGGCGGTGCACGAGCGCCGCGGCGAGGAGGACGGCGACCAACGCCGCGACCGCGGTGTCGAAACCGTGCATCTTCTCGCGCACCTCGTTCCAGTTCTCCGCCAGCTTGTAGCCCGCATAGGCGAGGGCCCAGCACCACGGCAGCGAGCCCGCGAAGGTGAGCCAGACGAACGGCCAGAGCTCCATCTTCGCGATCCCGGCGGGCAGCGCGATGAAGGTGCGCACCACGGGGAGGAGACGCGCCCAGAAGACGGTCTGCCGCCCCCAGCGCGCGAACCAGCGCTCGGCGAGCGCCAGCTCGCCGTGGCCGAGGAGCACGAAGCGCCCCCAGCGCTCGATCGCCGGCCGCCCGCCAGCCGCGCCCACCGCGTAGGCGATCAGCGAGCCGACCACGCAGCCGGCGGCGCCCGCGACCGCGACACCCGTGAGCCCGAGCTCGCCGCGGTATACCAGGTAGCCCGCGAACGGCATGATGATCTCCGAGGGCAGCGGGATGCACGCGCTCTCGATCGCCATGAGGACGACGATGCCCGTGTAGCCGCCGGCCGAGATCACGGCGACGATGAAGGTGGTGACCGCCCCCACCAGGCGCCCGAGCATGGCGCGCCCGTCTATCAGCTTCGCGGGGCGCAGGCGAGGTGAGCGCCGAGCCGACCGGCCTCGAGGCGCGACTCGGCCTTCTCGACGCGACCGCGCTGGTCGCCGGCTCGATGATCGGCTCGGGCATCTTCATCGTCTCGGCCGACATCGCGCGCCGCCTGCCGGCGCCCGGCTGGCTGCTCGCGGTGTGGGCCCTGGCCGGCGTGCTCACCGTGGCCGGCGCGCTCAGCTACGGGCACCTGGCCGCCGCCATGCCGCGCGCCGGCGGGCAGTACATCTACCTGACCGAGCTGTGGGGGCCGCTCTGGGGCTTCCTCTACGGCTGGACGCTCGTGCTCGTGATCCAGACCGGCACCATCGCGGCCGTCGCGGTCGCTTTCGCGACCTACGCGGGACAGCTCTGGCCGGCGCTCGCACCGACGCCGCTCGTCTCGCTCGGACGGCTCCCGCTGCCGCTGGTCGGCGACGCCGTCCTCGCGGTGAGCCCGCTGCAGCTGGTCGCGGTCGGCGTGATCCTGCTGCTCACCGCGCTCAATGCGCGCGGCATCGAGGCCGGACGGCGGGTGCAGAACGTCTTCACGCTGGCCAAGGTCGGCACGCTGCTGGTCGTCATCGCCCTCGGCCTCTCGCTCGGCGGCGGCGCGGCGCGCGCCGCGAACCTGGCGCGTCCCGCGTTCGCGACGGGTCTCGGCGTGACCGGGACGGCGATGCAGCTCGGCGCGGCGATGGTGGGCGCCCTCTTCGCGGCCGACGCGTGGGCCAACGTCACCTTCGCGGCCGGCGAGGTGCGCGACCCGCGGCGCACGGTGCCGCGCGCGCTGGTGCTGGGCACGGGGCTCGTCTGCGGGCTGTACCTGGTCACCAACCTCGCCTACCTGAACGTGCTGCCGCTCGCGGGCACGCCGGACGGCGCGGACGTGCTCGCACGCGGCATCCAGCACGCCACCGCCGAGCGCGTGGGCGGCGCGGCGATGCAGCGTCTCGCGGGCGGCTCGGCCGGCGCCACGCTCATGGCGCTCGCGGTCATGGTCTCGACCTTCGGCTGCGCCAACGGCCTCGTGCTGGCCGGGGCACGCGTCGCCTGGGCGATGGCCCGCGACGGGCGCTTCCTCGCCCTGGCGGGGCGCCTGAACGCCCGCCACGTGCCGGGCGCGGCGCTCTGGATGCAGGGCGCGTGGGCATCCGTGCTGGCCCTCTCGGGGCGCTACGGCGATCTCCTCGACTACGTCATCATCGCCGAGCTGCTCTTTTACCTGCTCACCGTGGGCGGCCTCCTGGCACTCGTGCGGCGGAGCGGCGAGCGGCCCCGGGGCGCGGGGTATCCGTGGCTGCAGATCGGCTACCTCGGGCTGGTCGGCGCGCTGGTCGTCGATCTGCTGATCACGAAGCCCGCGTATACGTGGGGGAGCGTGGCCGTGGTAGCGAGCGGGGTGCCGTTCTACCCGCTCTGCCGCCCGAAGGAGCGCACGTAGGTCATCGTCCACGCCACGGCGATCGGCGCCATGCTCCATTCGATCGCCGGCAGGTGGACGAGCGAGCCGAAGCCGACGAGCGCGGCGAGGGCGAACGGCACGGCGCTCCAGCGCCACCAGCCCCGCTCCCGCCAGACGGAGGCCGCGACCAGCGCCGAGGCGCCGAAGAGGGCGTGCCACTTGGCGAGCGTGAAGACGCGGAGCCGCGCGAGCCCGGGCCCCATGGCCGCCGGGTCGACGGCGCGCATGAGGGCGAGCATCTCCCGGTTCTCGAGCGCGTCGCCGAGCGCCATGACGCCGGCGAGCCCCAGCAGCGTGCCGACGAGCCAGCGGGGCGCGAGGCCGTGCGCCGCGAGGAGGAGCGCGACCCCGACGTAGATGCACGGGTAGGCGAGCAGGAAGAGGAAGTCGATCCAGGTCGCGAGCCGCATGCGCAGCGCCACCGTCCCCCGCTCCGCCGACCCCGGGCGCCCGAGGATGCCGAAGACGTGCTCGGGCCGCGAGGCCAGCTCGAAGGCCGCCACCGGGTTCGTGAACCCCGGCGTGTTCTCGCGCACCGGGGCGTGCGGCCCGACGGCGGTGCTGAGCACGAAGAGCAGGAGGACGGCGCTGCCGGCGATGCGCAGCAGCCCGAGCGCCCGGCGTTCGGCTTCAAGCTGTCCGGTCATCGGGCCCCCAGATGAGTGGGAGGCCGAGCGCGAGAGCGCTCACGCAGGCCGACGGGGTCTGGGGGCATCGGAAGCGCGCAGCTCGCGCAGCGAGCGAGCACTGGACGGGCCCCCAGATGAGTCAAATAAACAGCGGCGCCATCACGAGCGTGATCGTGCTCAGCAGCTTGATCAGCACGTGCAGGCTCGGGCCGGCCGTGTCCTTGAACGGGTCGCCGACCGTGTCGCCCACCACCGCGGCCTTGTGCGCGTCGGAGCCCTTGCCGCCGTACATCCCGGTCTCGATGTACTTCTTGGCGTTGTCCCAGGCGCCGCCGCCGTTGTTGAGCGCGGTCGCCATGAGGATGCCCGTCATGGTGCCGACCATGAGGAGCGCCGCCACCGCCTCGGCACCGGCGTGAAAGACCGCCTTGAAGACGACGCCGACGACGATCGGCATGGCGACCGCCAGGATGCCGGGCAGCACCATCTGGCGGAGCGCGCCGCGCGTCACGATGTCGACGCAGCGCCCGTAGTCGGGCCGCTCCGTGCCGGCCAGGATGCCGGGCTTCTCCTTGAACTGCGCGCGCACGTCGTTGATCACGTAGTACGCAGCCTTGCCGACGGCGCGGATGGCGAGCGCCGAGAAGAGGAAGACGAGCATGGCGCCGAGCAGCCCGCCGACGAAGATTTCCGGCTTCGCGATGTCGACGCTGGTGATCGGGAAGCCGTAGTTCCGCACCTCGTCCAGGTAGGCCGAGAAGAGCAGGAACGCGGCCAGCGCCGCCGAGCCGATCGCGTACCCCTTGGTGAGCGCCTTGGTGGTGTTGCCGACCGCGTCGAGGCGGTCGGTCTTCTTGCGAATGTCGTCGGGCTGGTGGCTCATCTCGACGATGCCGCCCGCGTTGTCGGTGATCGGCCCGAAGGTGTCCATGGCGAGGATGTAGGCCGCGGTCGCGAGCATGCCCATGGTGGCGACCGCGGTGCCGAACAGGCCCGCGCCGCGGATGCCGACCGCGTTGCCGATCATGTACGAGCCCACGATGGCGATCGAGATCACGATGGTCGGGACGGCCGTGCACTCGAGGGCAACCGCCATGCCCGTGATGATGTTGGTCGCGGCCCCCGTCTGGCACGACTCGGCGATCTCGCGCACCGGGCGGTAGCGGTACTCCGTGTAGTACTGCGTGATGTAGACGAAGGCCTGCGAGGTCGCGATGCCGATCAGACCGCAAGCGAGGAAGTAGAGCCAGGCGTGCGGCCGCTCGGGGGCGTTGAGCAGCCAGTGCGTCGCCACCCCGAAGCCGACGAGCGCGAGGACGGCGGCGATGTAGTAGCCCCGGTTGAGTGCGCTCATCGGATCCTCGTTCTCGTCCGTGCGGACCGCCATCACGCCGACGATCGAGGCGACGAGCCCGAAGGCGCGCGCGACCAGGGGAAAGAGCATGACCCCGAGCATGCCCTTGTTGAAGTGGATACCGCTCGCGGCCGCCGCGGTCGCCAGCCCGGCGCCCAGGATCATGGCGCCGATGTTCTCGGCCGCCGTCGACTCGAAGAGGTCGGCGCCGCGGCCGGCGCAGTCGCCGACGTTGTCACCCACCAGGTCGGCGATCACCGCCGGGTTGCGCGGGTCGTCCTCGGGGATGCCGGCCTCGACCTTGCCCACCAGGTCGGCGCCCACGTCGGCGGCCTTGGTGTAGATGCCGCCGCCGAGCTGCGCGAAGAGTGCCACCAGGCTGGCCCCGAAGCCGTAGCCGACGATGAGGAGGGGGATCTTCTCGTCCGCCACCCCGAAGGCGCGCAGCAGGACGAAGAGCCCGCCCACGCCGAGGAGGCTCATGGCGACCACGAAGAGCCCCGACACGGCCCCGCCGCGGAGCGCGAGCTGCAGCGCACGGTTCAAGCTCGAGCGCACCGCCGAGGCGGTGCGCAGGTTGGCCCGGATGGATACGAACATGCCCACGTAGCCCGACACACCCGAGCAGAGCGCGCCGAAGCAGAAGGCGAGCGTGGTCGCCACCGCCATGTTGAAGGGGTTGGCCGGGTCGTTGGGGTTCGGCGGGCGCACGAAGGCGTAGAGCACGAAGATGAGCGCGGCGACGCCGAGCCCGATCATGAAGATGGTGCCGTTCTGCCGGCGGAGGAACGCCTCGGCGCCTTCCTTGATGGCGCCGGCGATCTCCTGCATCTGCGGCGTGCCCTCGTCGGCCGCCAGCACCTGCCGCGCCAGGTACACCGCGAACGCGAGCGACAGGACACTGATGAGCATCACGAGCGGGATCATCGCCCCTCTCCTCGCCGTTCTGAGTGGGTGAAAAGCCGCCTTACCTACCGTGTGCCCTGCCCCACTGCAAGAGTCCGGCAGCGGGGCTGTGGCAGACACTGGAGATGTCCGCTCCATAAGCACTTCAAGATGTCCGCCCTGACCGCTACCGCTGCCCCATGCACGACGTGGAGCGGCAGGTGGCTCGAGAGGTGCGGACCATGACGCGGAAGGAAGTGATCGTGAAGGCGATCGCCGGCGACCTCACGTGGATCCAAGCCGCGGCCATCTTGGGGATCACCGCGCGACACCTGCGGCGGCTCAAGCGCTCCTGGGAGCGCCGCGGCTATGATGGCCTCCAAGACCAGCGCGGGCGCACGACCCGCCGGCGGCGCATTCCGGTCAAGACCATCGCGACGCTCTGCCGGCTGCGGCGCGAGCGGTATGCGGACTTCTCGATCCAGCACTTCTGGGAGCGGGCCACCGAGCACCACGGGCTCGCGCTGTCCTACACCTGGACGCGGCTCGTGCTGCAGACCGCGGGCTTGGCGCCGAAAGCGCCGGGCCGGGGCAAGTACCGGCGCAAACGGGAGCGCCGCCCCCTCATCGGCATGCTCCTCCACCTCGATGCCTCGACGCACGCCTGGCTCCCCGAGCAGTCCGCCCAGGATCTGGTCGTCGCCCTCGACGACGCCGACGGCCGCATTCTCTACGCTCGCTTCTGGCCCCAGGAGGGCACCGCTTCGACGTTCCACGCGCTCCAGCACGTCCTCACGCACCACGGGCGGTTTGCCGAACTCTACACCGACCGGGGCAGCCACTTCTGCCGGACCCCCACGGCCGGCCGTGCGCCGGATCCAACCTCCGACACGCAGGTGCAGCGCGCCCTCAAGGCGCTCGGCATCGGCCACATCCTCGCCCGCTCCCCCGAGGCGCGCGGCCGCAGTGAGCGGGCCTTCGGAACGCTCCAAGGCCGCCTCCCGCAGGAGCTGCGCCTCGCCGGCATCACCGACTACGCGGTCGCCAACACATACCTGCAGGCGACCTTCCTCCCAGACTTCAATCGCCGCTTCACCGTCACGCCGGCGCAGCCGGGCAGCGCCTTCCTCAAGCTCGTGGGCCTCGAGCTCCGCCTCGTGCTCTCCGGCCAGCATGAGCGCATCGTCCGCAACGACAGCACCGTGCCCTTCGGGCCGGTCACGCTCCAACTCCCCCGGACGAAGACGCGGCTGCACTACGTGCGCTGTCCCGTCCTCGTTCATGAGTTCCCGGACGCGACCCTCGGCGTCAGCTACCAGGGCCGCTTGCTCGCCCGCTACGACCGCCAGGGCACCCTGCTCGAAACTACCGCGGCCAAGGGCAAGGCGGCCTGACCATGACCGAGCGGACATCTTTCACTGCTTATGCCCCGGACATCTTGAAGTGTCAGCAACAGGGCTGCCACTACCCCGGAGGACCGGAGGCTGGACGGCGGGAGGCTACGCCCGGCGGTGTCGTGCGGCGATGTCTTCAAGGTGGCAGCACATCTGGTGAATCCGCCTCACCGCCTTGCTGTCGGTCGTGAACAGCAAGATGGCGCGCGAGAAGCCCGAGCACGTCGTCGGGTAGGTCAGCCGCTTCGATGATGATCACCGGAAGCTGCCCCCCTGTGCTAGTCTGCGGACCCGTGCGGGACGCGCTCACCACGGTCGCATTCCTCGTGGTGTTCATCGGCGCGGGCGGCCGCGCGGTTGGCGTCGTCGTCGGACAAGTCCATACGTTACTGCGCCGGCAGCAGTTCCGGACGTTCCGCTTCGGCTGGGCGGAGTTCGTGACGTGGATCGAGCCGTTTCTGCTCGGCGCGACCACCTGCATCCTCGCACGAACCCCCAGCAGCGCGGCCTCTGGCACCGCGCTCGTCGCGCTCGTGGCTGGTGCGATCCTCGTCCTCTGCGGCTATGGACTGCTCTTTTGGGCGATCTGGTCTTGGCCGGCTCTTTTCACCGGCCACGCCATTCTCCCGGACCATCAGCTCGTCCGCACCGGGGTCTATGGCGTCGTTCGCCATCCGGCCTACCTCGCCGCGTTCGTCATCTGGTTTGGCCTTGGGATCGCCTTCTGGAGCGTTGGCGTCGTGGCGCTGACCGCGCTCACGTCATCCCCGCCTATCTGGCCTACATCCGCTCCGAAGAGAAGATGATGCGCGAGGAGTTTGGCGACACCTACCGGGAGTACTCCCGGGACGTGCCAGGTCTGATCCCACGGCTTCGCTAACTCTCCTGAGCGCTCCGAGCATCATCCACCACCGCTCGGACATGGTGACACGACCCGTCGCCTCCGCGAGACCGCGATGGGCGCCAAGGTTTTCGAGCCGGCAGCCCACCTGGTGAATCCGCCTCACCGCCTCGCTGTCGGTTGTGAACAGCAGGATAGCGCGGTTGTAGACGACGATCTCCACGTCGCCTTGGTCGTGCTCGATGCGTAGCTCGTCGTACTGGATGGGCTCGCCCGCGTTCGGATCGCCGTAGGCGCCGGCAAGGTCGAGGAGGTGGTGATGGGGGGCGCGAGCACGTCCTCGGGTAGGTCATCCTCAATGGTGATCGCCGGCAGGTCGAGCGGACCCCGGAGACCGGGGGCTATGAGTATTTCTGGTTCTCGAACGGGTTCGA
>WNEZ01003474.1_pt1 | contig 13584 bp, 15 predicted proteins | sample 5400521 | NCBI WGS metagenome assembly WNEZ01 (sample SAMN13153339, study PRJNA577476) | soil metagenome | isolation source: 120 cm saprolite under Douglas fir tree site 2 hole 1 replicate 1 | place: USA:California | collected 2015-04-18 | reverse complement strand
CGCGAATTGTTCCGTGTGGGCCGGACCAGCCTTGTGATCGGGCTCGTTGCTTTAGCGTCGGCGATTGCATTGGGCGATTTTCTAGCTGCTATGATGAAGGGCAGCCGTATTGGCGAGATCGTTCGCGAAAGCCTTACGATCGGTGGTTGGGTTTCCATGTGGCGCCCACTCGAGATTTTCTTGTACGACTGGTGGCCGATTCGCAGTGAAGCTCGGCTTTCTGACCGGCTTGCAGCGATGCCGGTACGCATCAGATACATGAACGCCACAGCTCCCGATGCATGGAGAGCAGACTGGCCAGCGGTGTCGCCAAGAGGTGAACGGGCGAGCAGCGAGGCCCAACCGCGACCTCTAAATCAGACAAGTTGAGCCCTTACGCACAACGCCGTGAATGATCACATCGGTCTGGAGCCGAACGCGCCCTCATGAGGAGCGGGCACAGAAATTGTATCTCCTAGCCGACTTCCCGTTCCTAATCGCGATAAGCTGCATCCAGATCACTTCCGCGTTGCCGACTATTCCGGAGTTAGCGAGAGATCGGTAAACGTATGGAGTCAGCGAGGGTTTATCCCGGCGAAGTCTACGTGATCGCGTACTCCAGAGACACAATGCCTGCTCTGTGTACTGTTTGAGCTATGAGGGATAATTGGATTCGCTTCCCCGGGCTCGGCAGCAACGGAACTCCCGAACCGAGGAGGATCGGGACAATGCGAACTTCAACCATGATCGACTCCGATCCGGCCGAACTGAATCCTTCAACGAGCTGGCACCATCCTATCAAGCGGGTGTTATGAACTCCAAAGCAGAGAAATTGCTGGTGGTTGAGTCTGACGATGCTCTCCGGGAGCGTATCGTTGCAGTGCTGAACGACGCGGGATATGAGGTCTCGACCGACTACGGGGAAGGGATGAAGGCAGTCCTCGCGTTCGATCCCGACGCAGTTGTCCTGGGTGCTGATCCGCCGCAGCTAGATTGCTGTGACCTTCTTTCAGAAATCAAAGGTTCCGAGCACACTCACAACATACGTGTTGTGATGCTAGCTCCGGGAGCATCAGCCGAGCGCAGCCGAGGGCTGGATCTCGGGGCCGACGATGTGCTGTCGCTGCCTTTCGACTCCCACGAACTGCTGTCGCGGGTGCGTTCGCAACTACGGAATAAATCCATCGCGGACGAGTTTCGAGAGCGGCTGCGCCTTGCCGACGAAACTCGAAACGCTACGCAGCAGGTGGTGACAGCGGTCAACGAAGAACGGCGGACGTTTCGAGTTGGCGGCCTGGCGGCTGGTGCCGTGCTTATCGTTGTTGCCTTGGTCTTTTTCTTCTTCTACCGTCGCACCCAGGAACAGAATACGCGGGTCTATGCTGCGATCACTCGATTGCAGAATGGCGTGCTGACGCAACAACAGTTGATGGAACGCTCGCGTCGGGCCCTTGAAGACGCGGAACGCCGTCCATCCCCGGCGAGCGATCCGCAAAAGCTTCAACTGCAGAAGAAGAGCGAAGACCTGAGGTCGCAGATTGCAACCAGCAAGCCGGAAAACGCTTCCGCTTTGCAAAATCAATTAAACGCAGTCGAAAGCCGCCTTCAGAAGCTTGAGACCGAGGGTAAGGTGGCGCAGACAATCATCCAGTCGTACGAGCCGAGCGTCTGCCTCATTCATGTTGTGCTTGCCTTCCGCGACCACACGACCGGGTTGAGATTGCACTACGCTGGGATGACGGGCAGTGGCGAGCCAACGACCGACGAACACAACAACCCGCTCGTGAGCCTCACTGGGAACGGTCCGGAACTACACCTGGATGCTTTTGGCACTGGGTTTCTCGCCTCCGCCAGCGGACAAATTCTCACCAATCATCATGTGGCCGAGCCTTGGTGGGAGAACGATGATTTGAAGGAAATGGTCGATCAAGGCCTTGAGCCAGTGGTTGCTGAGATGACAGCATATTTCCCTGGCGTTCCACATGGCATTGCCATAAACACCGAGAGGATTTCCTCTGCCGCAGACGTTGCTGTTGTGAAAGGAAATGTGTCAGAGCTGGGCATAAAGCGGATAGCCCTTGCCGATGGCCGCGGTTCAGCCGTAAGTGGTGGCCCGGTCGTGCTACTTGGATATCCTACTGCCCTTGATGCAATTCTGGCTCGGGCGGGCGCAGAAACGCTCCAGTCTATCGCGACTGCATCCAAAGGTGATCCGAAGCGAGTGATGGAAGAACTCGCCCGCCGCAACCTGATCAGACCGGTCACCACTCAGGGGCACATCGGCGACGTACTACCCGACAAGATTGTCTATGACGCCCAAACCACTTCAGGAGGCTCTGGCGGTCCACTTTTCAATAACGAGGGCAGAGTTATAGGAATTAATTTTGCCATGGTGCGGCAGTTCGGCGGATCGAATTTCGCCATTCCTGTGGGCTACGGGAAGTCACTTCTGAAACCTTAGGTTGGCTGACTGTCGACGCGACTATTTTGTGTGGAACACTGACCTCGTCTACATGCTTCCGCAGACCCGGCGCCCACTACCTCAATTCGCCGGCGAGGCTTTACTTGAAACTTGGCTTCGGCGGCGCGCACACTGAGTCAAACCAGCGACTGATGTATACCTCGGCGTGAGCTTCACCGCAGTAATGCCGGGCTCCAGCGGCGTTGGCCGTTTCAGAATTCCACCGGTGCACCGTAAGCTCGGAATCTCCACATCGAATCACGAACCAGTGCAGGGGATTGCTGGTCACGATTCCACAGACCTCACATCTGAATTCCTGCAGCGCTGTCACGTTTATGGCTCCGAATATTAGTGCCTAGTCGCGCTTACTTCGCGCTAGAGGCTTGTCGCGGACTTGGCGTCAGTACCGTTAACTCGCCGACTTGCTCCCTCTTCACCGTACCACGAAGGTGGGCGGCATGATCCATCATCCACAGCTCGGGAATGATTTCAGCGACCAATTGTCCATGACAGAAAAGTCGCACTACCGAACTCTCAGAAACCACGATGCCAACCGCGTTGGTCACAGCACTCATGTTGGCTGCGGCAATGTGACGACTGCCGAGCCCTAGCGGCACGTCCACTTCTGCGGCCACCGCGTCGAGATAGCGGCACGCGGAAAGGACAATTCCGTCGTGACTCACCACGAACCCGCCATCGAGCTGTGCCAATTCTTTGATGGTTCCGCGAAGATTGAGATCGGCGACGTGGCGTGAAGACTCAGGATGCCCCAACAATGGATCCAAAATCAATGGCCGGGATCTAGCGAGCACAGCATCCTCATCTCCCAGCGTGAACAGCGTGCCGACGCGCCTTCCTTCTCGACCCTCGCGAGCAATTTCGACTGCGAGACCAATCAGTGGGTCAAGAACGTCCGGATCGTATTCGGTTACTTCGCAGAGAATACTCTCAAACATCCATCACACTCCTCGCGTCAGCTGAACACCAGTTGGACTTCCTCGCCCTCACAACGAACCAGTCACGAGCCAATTTATGCGACTTTTAAAGCATATTAGGGCGCCGCCTCCGCTAACGGGAGCCAGACTTGAAAACGCGTGTCACCGGGTTTGGAACTGACCTGAATGCTGCCCTGGTGCTTCTTTACAATTCGCTGGACAGTGTCTAATCCTAGTCCCGTACCTTCACCAACTCCTTTGGTTGTGAAAAAAGGCTCAAAGATGTGGGGCTGCACCTCTCGGGAAATTCCTGGACCGGTATCGCCAATCTCAACTACCACACAACCGTCGTCGCGGTAGGTTCGGACGCGAAGCTCACCTTTTCCGTGCATCGCGTCAATCGCGTTATCAATAATGTTGGTCCAGACCTGGTTGAGTTCGCTGCCAAACGAATTGACGAGAAGAGGAACACGCTGGTAGTCGCGCTGCACAAGCACGCCCTGTTTCAGTTTGTGATTCAAGATCGTAAGTGTGGTTTCTAGGCTCTTTACGACATCGACGTTCTGGACCGCAGCCTGGTCCATATACGTGTATTCCTTGATCGCACGCACCAAATCCGAGATCCGTGAAGTACTACTCTCGATTTCGTTCAACAGACTCGCTACCTCAACTGAAGCGGCGATCCTCACCAGCGCGGCTCTGGCACTCTCTGCATCGAGGCTCTCAAACAATGATTCCAACACCTCTGGCTTGATGTCCCGTCGCGCCAGGTCAGCCGCCAGTTGCCATAAGTCGTTCTGCCCATGACTCCGCAACAAGGAATCAATCTGGTCCTCCAGGTCGCTGATGCTTAGCGCATCGGGTGGAACGACGTCTTTTTGTGTGAACAACGCTTCCAGCTTTTCGATTTCTGATTTCTGCGCGGAAGTAAGATCGCGCCTGCCCAGCTCGAGACTCGCGTTTTTGATTTTCTTCAGTATGTCGCGCAACTGGCTGGTGGCGCGTTTTGCAGCGGAAGCGGGGTTGTTGAGTTCATGCGCCAGTCCTGCCGAGAGTTTTCCCAGAGACGCCAGGCGGTCACGCTGTTGTTCGAAGCGAGTGGCTTCACGAATTCTGTCGGACATCAGTCCCACAAGCCGCTTGACCAACTCCGGCATTTTCTGCACGAGATCGGGGAACAAAGAGACAGGAAATCGCAAAACGCGGCCGTCAGTCACAGCTCGACCGCTCACGGTGAACTGCGTCATCCTCGAAAAGGGCAGCACCCCGGTCACATCGCCCGGCTTGCCTGCAAGCACGACCGTTTCGCCACCAAATTCGCCGCGCCACTGAAACTGCCCCTCGAGAATTACGAACATCGAGTCCGCCGGGTCACCTTGCCGGACGTAGGTATCGCCTGCCTTGAGATGCATCTCCTCCGAGTGGCTAAGGAACCAGGCGATCTGATCATCGGGCAGGTCAGCGAATGCCGGGACGCGGAGTAGTTCTGACTTTTCGATCATTGCACTTTACACTTTGCTCAAATACTGATGGATGAACTGCACCGCCACCGATCCCTCACCGACTCCGGAAGCCACACGTTTTATGGAACCGTGGCGCACATCGCCTACGGCAAAGATGCCGGGAACATTGGTCTCGAGCAAGAACGGATCTCGGTCGAGCCCCCATCCCTTTGGGCGTTGGCCGTTACGTATGAGATCAGGACCGGTCAACAGGAAACCGCGCTCGTCCCGTTCCACGACATTCGCCAGCCAATCCGTCCTCGGCAATGCCCCGATAAAGATAAACATCGCATTCGCTGGCACGCGCTCAACCTTGTTGGTATCGGAACAAAGCACTGATATCTCCTCCAGGTGGGTTTCGCCATGCGCCTCAGCCACGCTGGCATGGGTCCATAGCTGGATGTTGGGTGTCTGTTGAACCTGGTCGATTAAATATCGCGACATGGTGCTGGAAAGCGACTCGCCGCGTACAAGGATAATGACGCGCTCCGCATATCTCGCGAAGTTCATCGCTGCCTGGCCAGCGGAGTTCGCGCCGCCCACCACGTAGACGATTTCGCCCTTGCAGGACAGCGCCTCTGTGGCGCCTCCTCCATAATAGATCCCCGCGCCCTGCAGCCGGTCAATTCCCGGAGCTTCCAGCCTCCGCCACTGCACTCCTGTCGCGATCATCAACGCGTGACATGAGATCTCGTTCCCATCTGCCAGCTTCATGATTCGATAAGACCCTTCGGTTCGGACGCCGACAGCTTCCTGTGCCAGAATTTCCACTCCGAAACGCTGGGCTTGCACCACCGCGCGCCTGGCCAGATCGGCGCCGCTGAGCCCGGTCGGAAATCCGAGATAGTTCTCAATTCGCGCGCTCATTCCAGCCTGGCCGCCGGGTGCTTCCCGTTCAATCATCACGGTATGCAGACCTTCCGAGGCGCCGTAAACAGCCGCGGCCAAACCAGCCGGTCCTCCGCCGACAATCGCCAAATCGTAGAAGCTGGTCTGCGCGCGCGTCCGCAATCCAACCTTTTGCGCCACGTCCGCAGGTACACTTTCGAGAAGCTTTGTTCCGTCGGGGAAGAGCACAACCGGAAGGTTGGCCGCCTCTGGACCTAAAGCTTCCAGCAGGCGCTTCGTCTCTGGATCATTCGCGGAAAGTTCCACGTCGATCCACTGATAGGGAACGTGGTTGCGCGCCAGGAAGTCTCGCAGCTCGTATGATCGGGGCGACCAACGGGTGCCCAGCACCCGGATCCCTTGAAATGTTGGACGGAAGGAGGCTTGCCAGTCGTCGAGCAAGTCATCTAATTGCGGATACAGGTGTTCCGCGGGAGGATCCCACGGCTTCAAGAAAAAATAGTTGATGCTGGCATGATTGATGGCGCTGATCGCGGCGTTCGTGTCCGCGTACGCGGTGAGCAATGCCCGCTTTGCGCCCGGAAAGATTCCCATGGCTTGTTGCAAGAATTCCACGCCGTCGATGCGCGGCATGCGCTGGTCGGCAAGCAGCAACGCCACACTTTCGTTGCGCACCTTCAACTGCTTCAGGAGATCCAGCGCGCCTTCCGGCGAATCGCTTCCTATAACCCGGTATTCAGCGCCGTACTGGGAACGAAGATCCCGCTCTATTGCCCGTAAAACATCGGAATCGTCATCCACACTCAGCAAGATTGGTTTGGCCATTCTTGATCTCGTTTCGGGCTTTCGGAGCAAAGATGACGAGTACAGACCTCTGAGTCAACCGGACGACTGATTAGATACCGAAACTTGAATTTGGTCGCTGCAATTCCTGTAATAGAACCACTTAAATCTTCTCAGCAAGCATTTTCGTCAAAGGAAATGGTCGCGTAGTGTCAGAGGTGGAAGGGCTCGTTGTATGGCTCGACCGGATAGCCCTTCGCTTTCCAGGCTGCCAATCCACCTTCGAGGAATTTGATCCGTAAAAAATGCAGGGCACGAGCTCGACGCAAAACTGCTCGACTGGTTTTAGCACTGGGGCAGGTACAGTAAACGATCGAGTCCTTCTCTTTCGGGATGAGCGAGGGGTGCTCAAGCACTTCTCTTGGGGGAATCCTCTTTGCGCCGGGGATGATCTCAGAGTTGGCTAACAAGTCGAGCGGCTGGCGGACATCAAACAGAAGTACTTCTTGATTTGCCGCCAACAATGTGTGGAGTGACTCCGGTGTGATGCTGTGCTCCTCCATCTCAGTTCGGTCTGCTTTGCGTTTGATCCAAATCAGGATCAACAAGCACATCGCAGAGATACAAATGGCGGTCAGGATCAGTGCCACCTGTCGTTCCTCCTCTTCACTTTCTGATATCAGATTACACCGACTGACTGGTAGTCCGCGACTTCACTGGCTTAGGCAAGCGCATCTGTGGCTTCCTGAATATAGCGGTAGGCTTCAGCAAAACGTTCCACCGGCAGGCGGAGTTTCTGCCGGTCGTTGTGGGGTATTCGAAGGCAAACGCCAACACGAAATGACCGCCAGGATTCATATTTGGAAACTGATCCTGCGAATACAGATTCATTGATACCGACCACGCGTCAGGCGCAAGGTCGCGTGGTAAAATCCTTATTGGCCCCACGCCAGGAACGTCGTTACTGCATGTCCTTGAAAACAAAATGTAGGCGCGTAGCTCAGTTGGTTAGAGCGCTACCTTGACACGGTAGAGGTCGCTGGTTCGAGTCCAGTCGTGCCTACCATATTTTTATCTTTCAACCACATACGAAAACCCTCCTGGAAAATCAGGTCCATTAGGGTCCAATAAGCGCTCCAACTCCAATCTAACGCTCCTCTACAGACCGTTGCTGAGCTGCGGACATGAATTGTTTTGGCGCGCCTCGGGCTGTACGTTGGTCGCGTCAACCACAGTCAGTCGGCCAGCAGCAAGCCTCGGATTGGCCCGAACTAGTTGGGCGTGGAGCTTTCCGAATGTTGAACCGGCTTCTGAATTTCACGCCACCCCAACTGAGCCGCCAAGGACCAGTCTCTAGAGCACGAAAACACCTGGGCCGATCCCCGCAGCGGTCTATTCAGGCCGTTGTTGCTGCTCGTGAACCCCGGTAAAGCTGCCAGGCAAACGCACCCAAACCCAAGCACATCACAGCCAAGCGGATCAGACCTCCCAGATACGGGATGAACCCAATCACGGTGAGGATCACCAGACCTACCAGTAATCCCAGCACCCAATCGCCCTTCGTCGCCCCGGCCGGCTTCAGAAGCATGCGCCCAAGGAAGGCTCCCACCCAAATCTTCGCCAAGTAGATCGCAACCAGATACACCGCGAACAACACGAGCGAGAGCGGGAGGCCAACCAGAGTGATCGCAACCACGATCATGACAACCGGCGCCCCCACCAGAACTACAAACCCTAGGCCGACGCTGCGCCAGCCTGAGCCCACCGCCTGAGTGCAGGCCTGGAAGAAGCCAGGAAACAGAACCAGTCCCAGCCATCCCACCAGCATGGCTGCAGCGAGCCAGACAGCCTGGTGAAAGTAGAATCTCGGTCGCGTGAACTGACTCTCCCTGACGCGCACCTGAATCTCACGCTTGCCCGCAACGGTAGCCCCGTCGGCGATGTGCACATCTTTAAGCTGGTGCACGCGAGCGCTCAGGTTGCCGCCCACGCGCGCCGTGTTGGTCAGCGTAAGGCTGCCTCCCGCCATGGTCAGTTCGCGGCCGATAGTGCCGCTCACGTCGGCATTGCCAGCAAAGATGGTCACGCTACGCTTCACGTCGCCCTCCAGGCTGATGTCGCCGGCGCCAACCACGATACCGTGGCCTACATGACCCCGGTTATCCACGCGCAAGGATTGCGCCCAGCCGTAGATGCTGTGGCCCAATTGCCCGTCCAGGTCGAACGACTCCGAAAGGTTGTAGATGCTGCCTTCCACGGTTCCGCTCACCACGGTTCTCTTGGCAAAACTGACCAGGTCGCCCTTGACAGTCCCTCGCACTTCCAGAGTCCGGCCAAAAGCCAGCAAGTCCCCATTGACCACGCCTTCCATGCGTACCGTGTTGCCGGCGGCCAAAAGGGTGTCGTCCACAGTCTCGTTTGCCGCTACCGTGACAAACTCAGCGTGACGCCGCTCCAGGGCAAAGCTGGGCAACGACATCGCAAGCAGCACGATCAGCAGACGCAGGCCCGGCTGTTGTAGCCGCCCTCGGCGTCCCAGCAGCAGTGCACCGCCGCCCAACAAAAAGAGCCCCCCAACCACAGCAGCATAATCAGCCAGCATTGCAGTACCTCCGTTTGCGAAGTAGTAGGAAAAGTTGAAAATCAGGTTCGTAAGGCCGTCTACGCTGAAGGGATTGAGCCATTTCACTGCCTCCGGAATCTTCAGATCGTTGATCCAAAAGACAAAGATCGAACCCAACGCCAGCACCGCGGCCATCGCCGCCAGGTCGCCCCAGAGCCAGAACATGCGCGCACGGGGGAAGATCGCGGGGCTGACTGCTTCTTCCGGCAGCTCGTGCAGGATATCGCCCAGAATGCGGTTCTCAGAGCGCAATGCGTCCACCAGTTCGCGACAGCGTTGGCACGTGGCCAGGTGGTCTCGCAGTCGCCGTGCCTCGTCAACCCCCAGTTCGCCGTCTACGAAGGTGGCGCAGGTCTGTTCCGAATAACATTCCATGACTACTTGCTCCCGTGGGTCAGTTTCCGACGCAGTTCCTGCTTGGCCCGAAATATCAGCGCCGCCACGTAGTTCCTCTGCAGGTTCAACTGCTGTGCGATCTCGTCGTAGCTCAGTTCGCTGTAATAACGCAGGACCAGCGGCACGCGATAGTTCTCCGGCAGGTCTGCGATGGCATCCCGCATCTGCGCCCGCTCTTCCGTGCTGATGACAGCACCCAGCGGCGACAACTCCGAGCTGGGTGCCTCGATGACTGCGGCGTCTTCGACTTCCACAATCACCTGCCGTCCACGCTGCCGATGGCGCAAAGCGTCAATGCATTGGTTGCCAGCGACCCGCAGCAGCCACCTTGGAAACGGTATGGAACCGTCGTAGCTCTCGATCAAGCGCTGTAGTTTGAGGAACACTTCACTGGTGGCGTCTTCTGCGCTCTCCTGTGAGTTGAGCATGTAACGGCACAAGCCGAATACACGCCTGACATAGCGGCGATAGATCTCCTCCAGGGCCTCGGCATCGTGGCCCCGTGCGCGCTCTATTACGCTTTCCAGGTCCAGCGCCTCCATGTGCTTGGCTTCGGCCTCGCGGCGCCGCATTCCCTTCGCCTTGTTCCTCTCAGCATTCATAAAGCAGTACGCTGCAAATCGAAGAAAATTACACCCCATCTTAGGGGACGGGGAACCATCGGCTAAACGCCTCCCTACTGGGAGAGTGCGAGTTTCGCCAAAGCCACAAGACCCGATTTGCGAAATCGGAGGCAGCCGCTAAGGAACTGATGTGGAATCTTTCCAGAAATGCAAAAGTGAGCAATCTTGAACAGACACCAAATAAGTCAACCTTGTAGGTTGTCAGGATAAGCAAACGCGAAGGAACGGACGCGGCCTTCCCCCATCATCCGCCTGTTCCTCTAGTGGCGCAGCATCTGGGATCGCTGCGCCACCCCCATTTTTGCGTGTAGTTTCGCTGGGCATGCTGGCAGTGCAAGGAATACAGGACGCCGGCTTCCGAAACCTTGTTTTTCTGGGTGATAATTTTTCGACAAATCGAATGCGCGGAAGTCATCGCGCATAAAAAGCAAGAAGGGAACGACGGACTCGCAGCGGCTGAGTTTTGAGGTTGTAATCGATGAAGCCCGCGTCCTTGAACTTCTTCATGAAAAAACAGACCCTCGACCGAGTAGTACCTACCATTTCGGCCAGGGTCTCATGATTTATCCTCGCAACCACGGTCTCAGGTGAGGATTGCCCAAAAAAATGGGAGAGCAGCAGGAGAATCCGCGCCAGCCTCTTCTCGCTGGGATTGCACCGCTGATCCAACAAATCCTGCTGGTATCGGATGTTCCGCGCCAATACGTATGCACAAAACGTGGTTGACAACGTCAGTTCTCGCGCAAGCGCGAGCATCATAGCCTTCTTTTCAATTCGCAGGAGTATGCACTCTGTCAGTGCACTGGCGGATGCTATGCGGATAGGCTGGCCGGCAATCGCGTCGCAGCCAACAAAGTCCGCGGCGCCCAATATGTCGAGGGTCGCTTCCTTCCCGTTCTGAGCTCTTGCGCTGAGTTTTACGCTTCCTGTTTGAATGACGAACATCGCGTCAGTCGCGCTCCCCTGAGCGAAGATTAGCTGTCCTTTCTGGAAGGGCACCATCTCTCTACCGGCGCCGGCGGTTGAGAGGAAGGTTTTCGGGTTGAAAGCGTGCCTCGGTTTGGTCACACAGTTTCACTCCACTATCAAGCAATCTCAGATTCGAGCACAAGAACCGTCCAAAGCATGTCAAACCTCCCATTCGTGCACTCGAACACAATAATGATGGTCCACCTGTTCAAGGCCACACAGGCAACAATTCTGCTATGGACCTCCCGCGATGCGCGTTTCCACGCAAATGTGCTGTGTTACTTCTGGCAGGTGTCACTGACCATGGTCAGATCCGTGACCGTCATGTGACCGTGCTCTTTGGCATCTTTGTCCATGCCGTGCTCTTTCATCTCAGCTTTCGCATCTTCCTTCATTGCGTGTTCTTTGGAATGAGCCACTACGCCGGTCACCTTAACGGTATGCCCGACATGCTCGTCGAGCTTGACGCTGTCACTCTTGATCTCCCAGGTCGCACCACCCTTTGCGGTGAGTTTGTACTCATTGGCATCCTCGCCTTTTTGAAGACAGCCTGTGAGCATCCGCGTTTTCTTGTGGGTAGCTTTTGTTGCGTCCTGTGCCTTAGCCAGTCCGGCCGAAGCCGCAAGCACAGACAACGCAATAACCCCAATCATGATCTTGAGATTCATCATTAACCTCCAAATGGTGATATTCCGCCTTGCCACTCGTGATGATACGACTTGCGTATCGTGGCGTTTGGTCAAAGTTGCACACTTTTGAAAATAGTCCAGGGAGCAAGAAGCTGGCAGGCCTCTAAGGGGTCAGATCACCAGCACGCGATCGCGAAAGTAAAAACCGGATCACTCCACGCATGGACAAACGGTAGCTCCTCCCCCGATTCTCTTTTGATGTCTCTTCCCCTCGGAACAACGCCGGAAGAACCCATCACCGATTCGCCATCACAACGATGCTGTCTTGGAGTATTTCGAGTTTTGAAAACCGGGAAAGCAAGGGAGCTAAAGGGTTTAAGGGTTGTCACCTCAAAATTGACGCGGTAGAGGTGGAGTCTCAATGCGCGAAATGGCCTATTAACAACCTTACGAGGAACAGCCCGTAAGCTGGGATCCCCAATCGATTGCAATCACTGGCCGAGAATCACCACCCTGGTGGAAATGAGCCACCGGAGCCCGCGAATCGGGCTCGTCCGCTCTCGCTGTCCTTGTCTTAATCCGCTGAAAAACAACGCAATTAGAGGATTGGTCGTTTGTCGCCTCAGGCTGGCACGCTGCGTGCATTGTTTCGCGCAACCATGAGTTTGGCCCCGGATTCTAGGGTGTGCACGCGGAGCCATCCGACAGTCTAGACGGGGACCCTTGAAAAAAGGAGCACCTCCATGCCATCCCGCACTCCCGGTCCGTTCCTCGCCGCGCTCCTTGCTCTTTTGTTCCTCCCAGGTTGCAACAACACTCTAAACCCCTTATGCGGTAGCGCTAGGCCCTTGCCTCTTATCGGTTCACTGTCGCCGAGCACAATGAGTTTTGCACAGGTGCAGCAAGGCTCGGTGCTCACCGTGAATGGTAGCCACTTTGTTTCGTCCTCTGAAGTAGTTATCAACACGACGCCTCTGAGCGCGACCGTTGTTAGCGATCAGCGGTTGAAGGTAAAGCTCACGACGGGTGTGATATCCGGTCCTGGATCGGTTAACGTTACTGTGCGCACACCGAGCGGGAATTCCGGAGACCTGGGCTGCTCAAGTGGAGGTAACAGCAGCGCGCTTGTACTAACCGTTAACTAGGCTACAACGGCTCGATGTAGGCAGACTCTTAAAGGAGACGAGTTTCGGCCCTTTATCGGGCCGGCCCAAATATGGTCCTAGGACCTTGTTAAGACAAGATGACACATGAATCAAAGTTTTATGGGAGCCGGAACCTCGACTCCTCTTTTTTGTGAATCACTAATCAATTCCAGCCACCTGCGTCGCGGCCCGGACCCGCCGACGGCCTTTCCAGATCGGAAAATCCGTGATATATCAATTGCCCGACAAGCGCACAGAGCTATTTTCGATCGTGCCCCCCGCGGGGCAGTATGTCCAACGCGCAGGGTTAGGACTTCACTGAAAAGAGGTTGGTATGCGACTCCGCCAATTGTTGGCCCTGTTGGTTGTCATTTGCTGCAGCCGGTGTACCCGCTTGGCCGCCTCCACGGGACCCGATGACCGCCCGATCACTGATCCCAAGTCGGTAGTCTCGTCGTCAAACTCATCCGCCCGGCCTGCGCCCATCGACGACCTTTACTACACAAAAAGTGTATTTGGCGCCGCATGGTCGCCTGACGGGCAGCAGATTGTATTCACCAGCGACATTGCCGGTCGCTTCAATCTGTGGAGGGTGAGCGCCTCCGGTGGATGGCCGATTCAACTCACCGAGTCCGATGATCGGCAGTACAACGCTGCCTGGTCACCCGACGGCAAGTGGATCGTCTACCA
>WNEZ01003473.1_pt1 | contig 13585 bp, 10 predicted proteins | sample 5400521 | NCBI WGS metagenome assembly WNEZ01 (sample SAMN13153339, study PRJNA577476) | soil metagenome | isolation source: 120 cm saprolite under Douglas fir tree site 2 hole 1 replicate 1 | place: USA:California | collected 2015-04-18 | reverse complement strand
CGACGGTCTTTGTGGTCGACGACGATGCGTCGGTCCGCGAGGCGCTCGGCGGTCTGGTGCGCTCAGCGGGCTTGAGCGTCGCCACTTATGCGACCGCGCAGGAGTTCCTGGTGGGTCCTCGAGCCGAGGGCCCGAGCTGCCTCGTGTTGGATGTTCAGCTCCCGGGTCTCTCGGGCATCGATCTCCAGCGGCGCATGGCCGAGGTCAATCTCGCGATTCCGATCATCTTCATCACCGGCCATGGCGATATTCCGACGTCGGTGCGGGCGATGAAGGCGGGCGCGGTCGAGTTTCTGACCAAACCATTTGGCGACGACGATCTCCTGACGGCGATCCATGTGGCCATCGAACGCGACCGGGCCGCTCGCCGACGGCACGCGGGAATGAGCGAGCTCCAGGGCCGGTATCAGTCGCTGACGCCGCGCGAGCGCGAAGTGATGGGGCGGGTGGTCTCCGGGCTGCTCAACAAGCAGGTCGCGGCCGAGCTGGGGACCAGCGAGATCACCGTCAAAGTGCACCGCGGCCAGGTGATGAAAAAGATGCAGGCCCGCTCGCTGGCGGACCTGGTGAGGATGTCCGAGCGGCTGGGCCTCTATACGAAGATATAGTAGATCAGCGGGCTGAATCCACCCACTTTTCGTCCGTGGCCCCAATCCCTCTGGTCGCGGTTGTGGATGACGATGAGTCGGTCCGCGAATCGCTGCGCGGCCTGATCCGCTCGATCGGGTTGGATGTGCAGACATTCGCGTCCGCCGACGACTTCTCGCGTTCGGAGCACCTGGAGCGCACCGACTGCCTCATACTCGATGTCCGGATGCCGGGGATAAGCGGGCTCGACCTGCAACGTCAGCTGGCGGCGAGCGAGCGTGACATCCCCATCATCTTCATCACCGCGCATGGATCCGACGAGAGCACGCGCGCGCGCGCGTTACGAGATGGCGCGGTCGCGTACTTGAGCAAGCCATTCAGTGAGGCCGCCCTTCTCGAAGCAGTCAACGCAGCGCTGAACGCGTAACGAACAGGACGAGGGAGGGTCTTCGGATGAAGACGATCGATACCTCGGTGTACGTCGTCGATGACGATGCGGGGGTGCGCGAAGCAGTGGGGAGTCTCATTCGCTCGGCCGGATTCCGGGTGCGGACGTTCGAATCGGCGCACGAGTTTCTGGCCAGTCCGCGCGCGGAGGTCCCGAGCTGCCTGGTCCTGGATGTGCACCTCCCCGGACTGAACGGACTCGATCTGCAGCGCGAGCTTGCCAAGGCCGATGTGCAGATTCCGATCATCTTCCTCACGGGCCACGGTGACATTCCGACGTCGGTTCGAGCGATCAAAGCCGGCGCGCTCGAGTTCTTGACGAAGCCGTTTGCCGATGAGGATCTGCTGAACGCGATCCGTGACGGCATCGCCCAGGACCGCCGGTCGCGGGCGGTGCCGCAGCCGGACGGGGTGGTCGGCTCGTCGCGTCCGTGGCGACAGGCGTTGGCACACGCCGCCAAGGTTGGCGCGACGGAGGCCACGGTGCTGCTCACCGGCGAGTCGGGAACCGGGAAGGAGGTCATCGCGCATCTGATTCACGCCACCTCGCGCCGTGCCGACGGTCCGTTCGTGGCGCTCAACTGCGCCGCGCTGCCGGAGGCGTTGCTCGAGTCCGAGCTGTTCGGCTATGAGAAGGGCGCCTTCACCGGCGCCGTCGTGGCGCGTCCCGGCAGGCTCGAGCAGGCCGCCGGCGGCACGCTGTTCCTCGATGAAGTCGGCGAGATGAGCCCCGCCGTGCAAGCGAAGTTCCTCCGCGTGCTGCAGGAACGGGAGTTCCAGCGGCTCGGCGGCACGCGCGTGCAAAAGGCCAACGTGCGAATGATCGCCGCGACAAACCGCGATCTGCACGCCGCACTCGGCCGCGGCGAGTTCCGAGAGGACCTCTACTACCGGCTGCACGTCTTCGCCATCAGTCTCCCGCCGCTCCGCGAGCGGCCGGAAGACATCCCGGCTTTGGTCGAGCATTTCATCACGGCGCTGGGCCCGGCGGTGTTGGGTCGGCCCGCGGCCGGCATCACCCGCGAGGCGCACGAACGGCTGCTGGCTCACCCCTGGCCGGGAAACGTGCGGGAGTTGCGCAACGCGGTGGAGCGGGCGCTCATTCTGTCCGACGGTGAGATGATCACGCCCGAGCATTTGCCCGCGCCGCCTGAAACCGGGGCCGCGCCGCGCGAGAGTCTCAATCTCGAGACGACGGAGCGCGAGCTTGTCGAGCGGGCATTGCGGCACGCCGGCCAGAACAAGGCGAAGGCCGCCCGGCTGCTCGGACTCACGCGGACGAAGCTGTATACGCGGATGCAGCGGTTCGGGCTGTCGTAGGCCTGCGGACTTGTCCGCACTTCTGTCCAGTCCTCCACACTCTCTGGTCCCGAGCTAGTCCCCCACCATTGCTGCCGAGCGCCTTGAACGCTCGGCAGCACAGTCACTTGGCGGTCTGGCCGATGCCGTCCGCCGACTGGCACGTGCAGTGCAAATACACGGGCCCGGCAGCGGAAGACTTCCGCCTTTGAGAACACACACTAGAGGAGGATGTAATGCGTATCGCCCGATTGGTCCCTATAGCCGCCGTGGTCGGCCTGGCAGCCTGCGCTTCGGCGGTCCAGGTGCGCACGGCACTGAGCCCGGACGCGAGCCTGAATGGGCTGCGCACGTTCCGCGTACAGCCAACGCCGAAGCCGAGTATCGCGAGTGCGCAATCGACCAGCGACCCCATGCTGGTGAACTCGATCTCGAACCGCGCCCTGCGTGCCGATCTGCGGCAGGGGTTCGAGAAGCTCGGCTATGCCGTCAACGACAGTACGCCCGATTTCTGCGTCGCCTATTACGCGAGCACGAACCAGCAGCTCGACATCACGGCGTGGGATTACGGGTATTCGCTGCGGCCGCGCTGGTGGCGTGGCTGGGGACCGCGCTATCGGGACATGTATGAGCCGATGGTGACGCAATACACGCAAGGGACCGTGATCGTGGATGTGTTCGATCCGAAGAACAAGGAATTGCTGTGGCGGGGCCAGGGCGTGGCCGCGGTTTCGGACAACCAGGAGCAGTACGTCCAGGACCTTCAGACCACCGTCGGGGCGATTCTCGCGAAGTTCCCGGCCGCGACTGGCAAAGTCGCGCAGGCGCAGTGAGGCTCGGTTGAAACATCATCGGTCACTCGGCGAGGGGCCGTCTGGGCCTCCTTGTCGGGGAAGAACTCGCATAGAGGCCGTTGAAGGCGTACTATGGCGCCGGTACGGGGAGTATTAGCGGAACGGCGCGTGCCCAGTGCCCTACGAGCAACAGTCCAACCATGATGGCCTCCGGATGACACTTCCGCTCGTCAGAACCCCGCTCGACCGCTCCATCATGGAAACATGTGATACCCACCCGCGTGAACCCGATCTACGTTGACTGTCGCGTCGATTCGTTGGCAGCAGAAGTCCGTTTCTATTTGCGCTGCCTGGCGTCGAGACGAAAGAGCAGAAAGCGTGGATTCACGTCCTCGAGCCTTCCATCCTGACTGGCCGACCATGCCAATCCCGGCATGCTTTCCACAATCAACCGGCCCTCGCCGTCGCCTGTCTTCAGGTCGCCCACTATCCACTCCTGTAGAACAATGATTGGAAAGTGTGAGTCACGGGCAATAATAGGAAGCTATGATTCTGCCCACGTGCAGACTTCTTCCTCCCTGACCACCTGGCTAGTGGTGTGCTCGTACCTGGGAGTGCACCCTTCGAGAGCACAGACAACTCTCGAACCCAAGGTGATCCCGTGACTGACTCTCGCTCCAGCATCGCTGCACTCTCCGACCAGCTCGCCGACGCCGTCGCGGCGGCGAGCGCGTCAGTTGTGGCCGTTCACGCCCGGCCGCGCTTGCCCTCCACCGGCGTGCACTGGAAAGACGGCGTCGTCGTAACGACCGAAGGCACCGTGCGGCAGGAAGAAGACATCACCGTCTCGCTCCCGGATGGCAAGCGCATTCCCGCGACGTTTGCGGGCCGAGACCGCGGGACGGACCTCGCGGTGCTGCGCATTCCGCCTGGATCACTCCGCGTCGCCGAGCTCGGCGATCCTGCCGTGCTCCGTCCCGGCAATCTCGTGCTCGCACTGGGGCGTGTCGACGAGGCTGGCGCGCGCGCCGCATTCGGCGCCGTCAGCGCGACCGGCGGCAAATGGCGCGCCTGGAAAGGCGGCGAGATCGATCGCTGGCTGCAATCGGACCTCACGATCTACCCCGGTTTCGGCGGCGGCCCTCTGGTCGACTCGGGCGGACAAATTCATGGAATCAACTCCGGCGCGCTGAGTCGTCCACTTGCGACCACGATTCCGGTCGGGACGGTAAGCCGCGTGCTAGCGCAGCTCCTCGAGCGCGGTTACGTCCCGCGCGGCTGGATCGGCGCCGCCATGCAGCCCGTTCGGACCGATGAGGGCGGCGGCTTGTTGCTCGTGTCGATCGAGAAGGACACCCCCGCGGCGAAAGCAGGATTGCTCCTGGGCGATGTCGTCGTAACGATCGACGGCAAGAGTCTCGAGAGCTTCGATCAGCTGCTCGATGTGCTGAGTGGCGATTCGGTCGGGAAAAAGGTGAGCATCGACGTCGTGCGAGCCGGTAAACAGCGCAAGATCGAAGTGGTGATCGGCGAGCGGCCGCGCGGGCGCGGCCGGCGGTAACCGTGCCGAGTGGACTGTTTCTCGACGACGCGGCGGCACGTCTTCGCGCCAGCGTGGTCGCGATCGTCGACGGCGGCCACGGCGCCGGCTTTGCCTGGCGGGGCGACGATCTATTCGTGACGAGCGCGCACGTCGTCTCGTCGCGGAAGGCCGTTGTGGTGACGCCAGACGGGCGCGCCGTAGAGGGTACCGTGGTCGGCCGTGACGTGGACCGCGACCTCGCGCTGCTCCACGCGCCAGAGGCTCGCGTACCGGCGGTCACGTGCGGCGATCCGTACGCGCTGCGGCCCGGGTCTCTCGTGTTCGCGGTCGGTCATCCGCTGGGCGTGAGGGACGCCGTGAGCGTCGGCGTGTTCCAGGCGGTGGGGGCGATCCCGCTTGGGTTTGGAATGGCGGAGCGGCGGCCGAGGCGCGGCAGGAGCCCGTTCATTCCCTGGGTCCAGGCGGACGTAAGACTGGCGCCCGGGAACTCTGGGGGCCCGATTGCCGATGTAGAAGGCAATGTCATCGGTGTGGCGGCGATGATCGTCTCTGGGCTGGCGCTCGCAGTTCCGGCGCCGGATTTGGAACGACTGCTTTCGAAATCGTAATGAAGCTGCGCGTGTACCTCGATCTCTCCAACGCCGTGACGCGCCGCCGTGTGGCCGCGCTGCTCCGGGCTGACGGGGAGGTCGCGCTCGTCGGGACTGCCGAGGACGCCGACGTGGTGGTGAGCGAGCGCGTTGTCTCGACGGCTGCGCCAGGCGCCGTCGCGCAAGGGGGCGCGCTCACCGCTCGGGAGCTAGAGGTGCTGCGGCTCGTTGCCCGGGGCTTGAGCAACAAGGAAATCGCCGCGGACCTCGGCATTACCACGCACACGGTCAAATACCATCTCGCCGCCGTGCTCGAAAAACTCGGCGTCCGCTCGCGTACCGAAGCTGTGTCACTCGGCGTCCGCACAGGCCTCGTGCCGCTCTGAGGCGGCATGTCACACCCGGCTTCCCCGAATCGTCCTCTCATTGCAGCACCGGGGGGAGACCGATGGCAGACTCGATATCCGACGGACAACGCGAGAGCTTCGAACGCGAAGCGCTGCCGCATCTCGACGCAGTGTACCGCCGCGCCCTGCGGCTGACCGACAACGCTGCTGACGCCGACGACCTCGTGCAGGAGACGATGATGAAAGCCTATCGCGTCTGGCACCAGTTCCAGCCGGGCACGAACGCCAAGGCGTGGCTTCTCACGATCCTGCGGACCACGTTCATCAACGAATACCGTGTCCGCACTCGACGGCGTGAAACGTTTGAGCGCGAGGTCGAGCCGTTCATCGCGGCCGATGACTCCGCGGAGGCGGATCCTGAGAACGCCTTCTTCGACAGCATGGTGGATGACGAAGTGACCCGAGCGGTTGCCGCGCTCCCCCCCGCCTATCGCGACGTCGTCGAGTTGACCGACCTCGAGGGCATGCGCTACGAGGAGAGCGCCAGGATCCTGGGTGTGCCGGTCGGCACCGTGAAGTCTCGCTTGTTCCGCGCCCGCAGGATTCTACGGGCGCAGCTCGAGCGCTATGCGGTCAGTACGGGCTGGACCGGTGGAGCGACCGAGTGACGCTTCCTGTCGGGGCGTGACAGCCCTTCAGGCGATGCGTATATAAAGGCGTGGCAGAGTCTCTACTGGTTCCCGCCAAGCGCACGCTGGAGATGATCGCCGGCGGCGCCAGCCTTCCGGATATCCTCGAGCAGCTGTGCCGCGCCATCGACGCCCAGAACCCCGCTCTGATGACAACGGTGCTCCTCGTGGAACCTGACGGCCGGCAGCTGCGGCCCGCGGCCGGCCCACGTGTGCCCAGCGCGTGGCCGGGAGCGACCGCGCCCGTCATGATTGCTCCTGACGTCGGGTCGTGTGGTGCTGCGGCATTTTGCAAGGAGTTGGTCGTCGTCCCCGATGTCGCAACGGACGCGCGATGGTCCGGCGAGCCGCCTCGACCATCCGGCTCCCTCGCCGTCGAGCACGGGATCCGCGCCTCGTGGTCGCAGCCGCTCCTCACGAAGGACAACGATGTCCTCGGCACGTTCTGCATGTACTACAGCCAGCCGCGCAGTCCCTCGGCGAGCGAGCTGGAACTGATCGCCGACGCGGGGCGTCTCGCCGTCATCGCGATTGAGGGGGAGCGGTCACAGGCCGCGCTTCAAAAGGCGCTGGCGGAGACTCGGGATTCGGAACAGGAATTGCGGCGGATGACGGACGCGATCGCGCAGACAATCGCTGTTCTCAGCGCGGACGGCACTCCCATCTATGTCAACCAGACGCTCCTCGAGTATACCGGGCTGACGCCGGAAGACGTGAAGGTGCCCGGCATCCACGCGCGCATCTCTCATCCCGAGGACATCGCGCGCTACGCCGAGCTGCGACGCGACTCCGTGGCGCGCGGGATTCCGTTTGAGACGGAAGAGCGCACTCGTCGGAAAGACGGACAGTATCGGTGGTTTCTGGTTCGCTACAACCCACTGCGAGACGAGCGGGGACGCGTACTACGCTGGTACGCTACAGGCACGGAGATCCACGATCGGAAGCTGGCCGAGGACCGGACACGCAACGAGAATCTCGCGCTGCGCGAGGACATCGATCACGCTTCGATGTTCGAGGAGATTGTCGGATCCTCGTTGCGTCCCGTCCTGGCACAGGTCGCCAAGGTTGCCGCCAGCGATTCCACGGTGCTCATTCTGGGCGAAACCGGCACGGGTAAGGAGCTGATCGCTCGCGCCATCCACAAGAGCTCCCCGCGCGCCAATCGGGCGTTCATTCGCGTGAATTGCGCGGCGATTCCGCCCTCGCTCGTCGCCTCCGAGCTGTTCGGTCACGAGAAGGGGGCGTTTACCGGCGCGCTGCAGCGCCGGCTGGGGCGGTTCGAAGCAGCCGAAGGCGGGACGATCTTTCTGGACGAGATCGGTGATCTCCCGACCGACACACAGATCGCCCTGCTGCGCGTGCTCCAGGAACGGGAGTTCGAGCGCGTGGGCAGCAGCCATCCCATCGCCGTGGACGTGCGCGTGCTCGCGGCCACGAATCGCGATCTCGAGGCGGCTGTCGAAACCGGGAGCTTCCGAGAGGACCTGTACTATCGGCTGAACGTGTTTCCCGTTCGCCTCCCGGCGCTGCGCGAGCGCGTCGCGGACATTCCCGTTCTCGTCGAATACCTGGTCGAGCGGTACGCCAAGAAGGCTGGAAAGCGCATCCGCAGCATCAAGAAGGAGACGGTGGAGCAGTTTCAAGCCTATGACTGGCCCGGCAACGTGCGCGAGCTGCAGAATGTGATCGAACGCGCGGTCGTGCTGTGCGAGGGGGAGACGTTTGCCATTGACAGCTCCTGGCTGCAGGGGCGTCACCCGTCCAGGCGGACGACCCCGCTCGCAGCGACGCTCGCGCGCAGCGAGAAGGGGCTCATCGAATCCGCACTCGCGGAGTCCCGCGGTCAGATTTCTGGCGCGCGCGGTGCCGCCGCAAAGCTGGGTATGCCTCGCCAAACCCTCGAGTCGAAGATCAAGGCCCTCCACATCGACACGCTCGCGTTTCGAAAGCGGTAGCCTACCAGCTCAACGAGGCTCCCCCGACTGCCCGATAGACGGCGACGAGCCCGGTCGTCGCGGCGGTCCGCCCCGCCACCAGGCGATCCTGTGCCGCGAGCATCGTGCGCTCCGCGTCGAGCACCTGCAGCAGATCGCTCGCGCCCTCATCGAAGCGGAGGCGCGCCAGTGCCGCGGCGCGTTCGCTGGCCTTCGCGGCCGCCTCGAGATAGTCCAGACTCTGCCGCGCCTTGGTGTACGCGACGACCGAGGTGGCAATCTCTTCGCGCGCCTGCAGCGCGGTCTTGCGATAGTTCGCGTCGGCCTCCGCTTCCTGCGCCCGCGCCTGGTCCACCCCCGCCTTCACGCGGCCGACGTTGAGCGGCAACGAGATCACCGGCCCAATCGCGTAGCGGGGCGTGTTGGAGTTGCTGAGCGCGTCAAGGGACGCGCCCACATATCCGGCGGCGCCGCCCACCGTGATGCGTGGCAAGTACTCCGCCTTCGCCGCCCCGAGGAACGCATTGCCCGCTGCGAGCTGGCGCTCAGCGCTCCGGACGTCCGGCCTGCGCTGCACCACGACGTCGGGATTCGGCACCACGATCGAATCGGGCAGCGCCGGCAGCACCGGGTGATCGTCGCCCGCCCCCTCCTGGCCGAGTCCCGCGATCTCATGACCGACGAGCACGGCGATGCGATGCTCCACGGCACTCACCGACGCCTCCAACGCAGGGATGGCGGCGAGCGTCGAGTTCAGCTGGGTCCGCGCCCGCTCGGAATCGAACTCGTTGCCCCGTCCCGCCTCGAGCCGCTGCATGGTCACGTCGAGGGTGTGCTGCTGATTCTCGGCGCTCCTGCGCGCGACGCGTAAGCGGTCCTGCTCGCCCCGCAGCTCGAAGTAGTTGACAGCCAGCTCCGAGGCGAGCAAGACCTGGAGGTCCCGTACATCCTCTTCGGCCGCGCCCACCAGCGCGTTTCTTCCTTGCGTCGATTTCCGGATCCGGCCGAACAAGTCGAGCTCCCAGGAGAGCTGCAGCCCGGCGTCCCAAACTGTCTGATCGGGGAATGCCGTGACCCCCCCGACGCTGCCCGGGAACGAAGCGCTCGCGAACCGCTGCCGCGTGTAACTGGCGGTGGCGTAAACGGTCGGTGCGAAGTCGAGCGCCGTTTGCGTGCGCGCGGCACGCGCGCCGCGCAGCCGCGCCTCCGCTGCGACCACATCGTGATTCGACTTCACGACTTCACCGACGAGCCGCTCGAGCGTCGTGTCGCCCAACGTCTTCCAGAAGGCGATCGGAGGGGTGGATTCGGGCTCCTGACCGTGCGCCTGGGTGCTGCTGATTCCCAAGGCGAGCAGCAGCAGAACAGATCCTTGAAGTCTGCGGGTCATGCCAATACCTCCTGGCCAGCCGGCTCGTACGCCGGCGCCGGCTTATGCTCGGCAGCGATGAGAGAGTAGAAGACCGGCACGATGAACAGCGTGAACAGCGTGCCCAGCGTCATGCCGGTGACGAGCACGATGCCGATGCTGTTACGCGCAGCCGATCCCGGGCCGATCGCGAGGACCAGCGGGAAGTGGCCGAACACCGTCGCGGCGGACGTCATCAGTACCGGGCGCAGCCGCGTCAACGTCGCCTCGCGCAGCGCGACCATCTTCGCCAAGCCGCGCTCCTGCAGCGTATTCGCGAACTGCACGATCAGGATGCCGTTCTTCGCAATCAGTCCGACCAGCGTGATCAGTCCGACCTGCGAGTAGATGTTGAGCGTTGTCAGGTTGAGAAAACTGAAGATCAGCGCCCCGGAGATCGCCAGCGGCACCGAGCCGAGCAGCACAATCAGCGGATCGCGGAAGCTGCGGAACTGCGCCGCGAGCACCAGATAGATGAGAATCACCGCGAAGCCGAGGGTGAGCGTCAGTGTCCCGCCCTCACGGCGGATCTGCCGCGACTCGCCGGCGTAGTCCACGCTCATGCCCGGAGCGCTGACGGCCGCCGCGGCATTCTCGAGCACGCGGAGCCCTTCCTCCTTCGTGACGCCCGGTTGCACGGCGCCGAACACGCGCACCGAATTGCGCTGCTGGAATCGCGTCAGCGCGCGCGGGGCGGTCGTCGCCTCGATGCGCGTGAACGTCGATACCGGCACGAGCTGGCCGGTGGGCGTTTTGATTTTCAGATCGAGCAGTGGCCCCACCGTACGACGATCGTTGTCGCCGATCTGCGGGATGACCTTGTAGCTGCGATCGAAGTAGTTGAACCGGTTCACGTAGCCGCCGCCGAGCGCGGTGCCAAACTCGCGGCCGACCGTGGCCAGGTCGAGCCCGAGGTCGGCGATCTGGTCGCGGTCGATCACCACCCTCGCTTCGGGCAGATCGATCTTGAGATCCGTATCGACGTACAGGAACTTGCCGCTCTGCCAGCCCGCGCCGACCACGGCGCCCGCGGCTTGCAGCATCTGCTCGGGCGGGACGTCGTTCTGGAGCACGAGCTCGACGTCGTACTGCCCCGGCGTCGGCAGCGGCGGGTCGAGATGTGGGAACACGCGGACGCCCGGGATCTGCGACACGGCGCCGTACAGCGCGGGAAACAGCTGCGGGGTCGAGCGCTCCCGTTCGTGCCAATCTTTGGCCACCATGCCGCCGAACGCGCCCCACGATGCGGTCAGCGACCACATGAACTTGGCTTCCGGGAACGACCGCACCGTCCGGACGAGGTCCAGCGAGGCCTTATTGTTGGCCGCGAGCGACGCGTCGGGCGGCACATCCATGAACAGACTGATGTGGCTTTGATCTTCGACCGGCGCGAGCTCGCGCTTGGAGAAGTGATACAGCGGCCACGCGGCGATCATCACGAGCAGTGCGGCCACGACGATGGCCGGGCGCATCTCGAGCGCGCCGTCGAGGAGTCGCGCGTACGTCCGCTTCACGGCTTCGAACGCGTGGTTCACCAGCTTGGTCAGCCGGCCTTCCTTGCCTTCCGCATGCACGAACCGCGAGCTCATCACCGGCGACAGCGTGACCGCGACGATGCCGGACACGATGACCGCGGCGGCGAGCGTGATGGCGAACTCGAGGAACAGTGAGCCCGTGAGCCCGCCCTGGAACCCGATGGGCGCGTAGACCGCCGCGAGTGTGATCGTCATGGCGATGATCGGACCGACCAGCTCGCGCGCGCCGATGATTGCCGCCTGCAGCCGGGTCTGCCCTTCGCGCACGTGGCGCTCGACGTTCTCGACCACCACGATGGCGTCATCGACGACGAGACCGACCGACAGCACGATCGCAAGGATCGTCAGCAGGTTGAGACTGAATCCGAACGCCATCATCACCATCCCGGCGCCGATCAACGACACCGGCATGGCGACCAGCGGGACGAGTGCGGTGCGGACCGACCCCATGAACAGGAATACCACGAAGGCGACGATGAGGATCGTCTCCATCAAGGTCTTGGTGATCTCCTTCAGCGCGTCCTGCATGAAGATCGTGCCGTCGTACGCGACGCGGAGCTGAATATCCGACGGCAGCGTCGGCGTGATGCGCGCGATCTCGGTGTGCAGTCGACGGGAGACCTCGATCTCGTTGCTGCCGATCGTGGGCCACACGCCGAGGTAGACCGCCTCCTCGTCGTTGAACTTGGCGATCATGTCCGCTTCTTCGGCGCCGAGCTCGACCTTGGCCACGTCGGACAGCCGGACGACCGCGCCGTCCCGATCGGTGACGATGAGGTTCTCGAACTCGCTCGTAGAACGCAGATCCGTATTCGCGAGCAGGTTGACCTGGACGAGGTTGCCCTTGGTCTGGCCCACCGCGGCGAGATAGTTGTTGCGCTGCAGCGCGGCAAAGACGTCACCCGGCGACAGGTTATGTGCGGCGAGCCGATCGGGATCGATCCACACGCGCATCGCGATCGGCCGGCCGCCGACGATGTCGGTCCGCTGCACGCCGGCGATCGTCGCGAGCTGCGGCTGCATCGTGCGCGTGAGCCAGTCGGTGATCGCCGGGATATCCCGCTCCTTGGACGAGAAGCTGAGATAGAACGACGCATACGGACGGTCGGCACGCTGCACTTCGACCTGGGGTGGCTGCGCCTCGCTCGGGAGCTCGGCGCGAACCTGTTGCAGGCGCGCGGTGACCTCCGCGAGCGCAGCGGTGCTGTTCTGATTCAGCTTGAGATGGACGGTGACCGTGCTGATGCCCGCGCGGCTGTTCGACTCCACATAGTCGATGCCGCTAATCGCCGAGACGGCGCGCTCGATTGGCGTGGTGAGAAAGCCGCGCACGGCTTCGGCGCTGGCGCCGTAGTAGACCGTCGAGATCACGACGGACGAGCTCTGGATGTTGGGATACTGTTGCACGGGCAGACTGCTGAGCGCCCGCCAGCCGACGAGCACGATCGCCAGGTTGACGACCGCCGCCAGAACCGGATGGCGGATGAATGTATCGGTGAACGAGCGCATCACTGAGCTCCCTTGGGGGCAACGCGGGCAGCGGGGGCAGCAGGTGCGGCGGGCACGACCAGAACGGACTCGCGCAGTTTGAACGAGCCGGAGGCGGCCACCTGCTCGCCAGCTTTCAGGCCGTCGAGGATCACGATTTCATCGTCCAGCATGGGACCGGCGCGGACCGGACGCTCGTGCGCGCGGAGCTTGCCCAGCGAGTCCGGTGCGATCACGAAGACGTGGTCGCCACCGGGTCCGCGGCGGACGGCGCTCACGGGAATCACGACCGCGTCGATCGCTGCCCCTGCCGGCACGAGGACGCGGACGGAGGAGCCGGGAGCCGGGACATTGGAGCCGGCGATCGTGGCGCGGACCATCGTGGTCCGGGTCGCCGGATCGACGCGCGAGTCCACCGCGACGATGCGGCCCGTGAGCGGCGTCGCATCACCCACCAACACGCCGACCTGTTGGCCCGCGCGCAGCTGCGCGCCGACCTGCTGTGACACCGTGAAATCGACGTGCGCCGCCCCCTCGACGCCCTGCAAGGTCGTGAGCTGGGTGCCTTCATTCAGGTATTGGCCAGGGTGCACATCGGTGATGCCGACGCGAGCACGGAACGGCGCGCGGATCGTCTTCTTGGCGATGATCGCCTCAGTGCGGGCGATCTGCGCCTGCGCGATATCGCGCTCGGCGCGAGCGCGGTCGACTTCCTCCTCCGACGCGCCGCCGGCCCCGCGCAGCCGCTCGAGGCGGGCGAGGCTGGTCTGCGCGAGGGCGGCCTGCGCCTGCTGCCCGCGGCGGTCCGCCTGCTCGACGGAGACGTCGAGCGCCACGAGCACCGCACCCGAATCCACGATGCGGCCGGGAACCAGCCCGACCTGGCTGACGGTGCCGGACAGCTCGGTCCGTAACGTGATGGA
>WNEZ01003472.1_pt1 | contig 13585 bp, 15 predicted proteins | sample 5400521 | NCBI WGS metagenome assembly WNEZ01 (sample SAMN13153339, study PRJNA577476) | soil metagenome | isolation source: 120 cm saprolite under Douglas fir tree site 2 hole 1 replicate 1 | place: USA:California | collected 2015-04-18 | reverse complement strand
ACCTCCTGCTTGGGTCGTGCGTAGCTGTTGAGTTGGCAGAGCAGGGCATTGCGGTCCTTCTCGGCCCAGTCGGCCAACTGCTGGACGAAGTTTTCGATCTGCTCGCGAGTGGCATCTCGCAGAGTTTTAGTGCCACAGAAGTCGACGGCATAGGCTTTCACGAGTTCGGGGTCGAGCTTGTGCTGTCGGATGATTTGGCAAAGTCGGTCACGGACCTTCGGGCCAGTGCCATTGCCGTTCGTGTTCTGTGGCGGGAGTTTCTCGCTGGTGTTTGGAATCGTCCCGATTTCCTCGACCGAGCAGAGGCCGATTCCATATGCCTTGCGCAGGGCGCGATTGACTGCTCGGGTCTCGGCCACTCGCATCTCGGCGCCGCGGACGAGTGGAGAGACGTTGGACGGATTGGCGTCCCCAAACCCGACGAAGCCTTTGCACGCTTTGGATTTGTAGACCGTGGCCTCGAACGCCCAGCGTTGTGCGACCGGGTCGCAAAAGGGCTGAACAGGGTGAACCTTGATGCCAGCGCAACGATTTCGACGCGCCAGGCTTGTGAGTCCGGAGTGGGTAACGTACCAGCCACTGTCTAAGAAAAGGAGATCGCCGTTTGCAACGGAAAACTGAAACTGTTCTGTGAAGTTTCTTAATGCCCCTAGGGCGATGCGTCCAAGCACGCTTCCCCAGCGTAGTTTTGCATATCGTCTGTTCTGTCGGACCAAGTCTTCTCCGGCGATCATGAGGGCCTCCTCAGCCGCTTTGTTGCGAGGTGTAAGAGCGTGTACATTACAAATATACTGTACAACTATACAGGGCACATGTAAAGAGGGAGATCCTATCTTTTTGCGAGACAGGTTTTTCCTACAAGGGGAGCGGTATTAATGGGTTACCCGGCGAGCTTCCTTTAGAGCGGCGGACGCCACGAAGCTGCTCATGCTGATCTTCTGCTGCTTTGCTGCCTTCTCTATCTCCATCTGTTCTTGATCGGTGTAGTACGAGGTGATCGCCTTCCTCACCACGGCCGACAGCTTGCGTCTTCTGAAACCGGCAGGTTGTTTCTTCACAGGTGTGATGGTAGCACCGCTATCGAACCATCGGATGTGTCGGCTGAGCGGCTTAGTACCGTACTAGGCAATATGTGCCCTTTTCAGCGGACAAACTGGTCCCGATCTAGACCGCCGCTGGACGTGAGGGTCAGAGTGTCGCCCGAGTTGGTGAGGCGTTTCTTTTGCCTGGCTCGGACGCATATAAGAAAGAGGGAACTAGATTCCTGCAGCGGCTGAGAGGTCGGTTCAGCACAAAGTACTTGGAGTAAAACGGAAGGCACGTACAACCGTTCCAAGATTGTTCAGGCCCCCCTTGCGAGACGCTGCTACGCGAAGGTGTCGAGTCCTACAAAAGGAAGGTTCCGAGTTCATGCAGCGCCTGGTCGCCAAGCAAGAGGCTAGGGTCAAAGATGCATGATCCGGCCACAGGATGCGCTGCTGCCTTTGACCTGACGGCTCCAACTGCTCCGCAGGTCATTTGAATCTCTGCACGCCGTCACCCATGCCGACGCCAGCCTAGCCGCCTTCGTCGACCGACTCACCCTTCTCCCGCCCGGTGATGGTGGCATGAATCATTGCCGCCCGAATCAGGGCCGGTAGTTGCCGATACGAGTTCCTCTCCCCGGTCCTTGCTGATCTCGACGGCGTCTTTCCAATCGCAAAAGATCGCAGAGTAAACGAGAGCTTGACATTCGCCATATGTTCGCCTAGTATCCGTGTGTGAGTAAACGCCTGCCATGCTCGACTTCGTATTCGGTCTCTGCCGGGATCTGGCCGCAACGAATGCGGCCATCATCGTCGGCATTGGTTCTTGAGTGGAACAGGGCACTGAGGGACAAGTTTGTGCAACCCGGTTGCACGGTGACGGCCAACCGAATCCCAAGCCCGGCTTTGATCGCGTGGCCGTGTAGTCGATATTGGGAGCTTCACTCTGCTTGTACTGGGGCAGGCTACCATCACTGGCGCGGACATGCGACCGCCTCGCGTTCGGATTTCCTCACGCGTGAACGGTGACTACCTGGTGAACCCGCCGCACATGGATTAGCTTCTCACGCTTGCGGGTTTGGGCGATGTCGTAGGAGGCTTGCATCCGCATGAGCGTGTCCATCTTCACTCCAAAGGCTTTCTCAATGCGAAGTGCCATATCCCCGGAAAGGTCAGCCTTGCCGTTAAGCAAGCTGGACAGCGCGGGCCGGGAAACGTGAAGCGCGGCCGCCGCCGCCGTTACCGACAGGCCCGCGGGCTCGATAATCTCCGTCCGAATGAAATCTCCGGGATGGGGCGGGTTCTTCATCGGCATGGCATTCTCCTTTTGTCCTAGTGGTAGTCTTCCAAATTTAAATCGCAGATTTCGCGCTCTGCGATGTCGATACGGAACGTCAAGCGTCGGTTACGGGTGACGCTGAGGCTCCAAGTGCCCTTGCGGTCGCCGGTCAGTGGGTGCACCTTCCACGCTGGGAGCGAGCGTAATTCCTCGGGGTCTTGCATGTCATCGAGGAAGGCCAGCATCTTGCGAAGCTTGTCCACCGTATCGGGCGGAACTCCTTTTGCGCTGTTTTCCGCGTAGAGCCTCTTCAGGCCCTTATGAACGAAGTTCCGTATCTTCACCCATGAGACTGTAGCCTGTAGCTTAACACTTGTCAAGTACGCCCCTTGCCGGGGCCGGTTGCTTAAGCGTTGCACAGTGCGTCGCCGTATGGCGCACCGGGTCAGCATCAAGACCGCGACTAATCGACGCGGCCGCTTTAGATGCTGTGCCCAATGCGGCCGTCATCGTCGGCATCGGTTCCTGAGTGGGTAACAGTACCAAGGCACAAGATTGTGCGCCCTGGGTGCACAGGAAGCCCTCTATGGGCGTGAGGCCTACGAGAACGGCCATGCTGCGCCAGGTAGTCAATCGATTCCGCGACTATGTGCTACAATAGCCTTAATATTGTGCTACGCAGAAAAATGATGCAGCCGTTTCCAAGGAGGTGAGTCGTGAAGCGTGTCGCCCAGCCCAGTTCTTCGCAAAGAAAGAACCATGCAGCCATGGGGGAGAAGAGCCCCACGCACTCGAGCAAGTTCCGCGACGTGATGGTCATCGCCGAGAGGGAAGGACTTCTGCGTGGGGAGCGCACCCAGGTGGTTCGGGGAAGGATGCCGGAGGCCCTCGTGACCAGGGCAAAAAAGCGCACCGGCATCAATTCTGACACCGCCTTGATCGAGGTGGCCCTGGCCAACATTGCGGTTGCTGACGACTACGCGGACTGGCTGCTTACCCGGAGAGGTGCGGTCGGTCGTGAGGCAGAGCTTGAGTTCTGAATTTCAAGCCACTCTCAGGCGGCTCAAGCCCGATAAACATCGAGCGCAGCTTAACCCGCGGGCCGAATCGGAGCTTGAGTTCATTGGAACGACCAGCCATCGCCCCCCCAAACTCCTGTACGACACAACCGTCTACATTGATATTCTTCAAGGCCGTTTCCCGCAACAGGGCGAAGCGATGCTGCGGGCGACCGAGGCATGGCATTCTCCTGTTACGGAAGGCGAACTCGCGGCGACCTGCGGTCTGCTCGATCCCGCGCACTCCCAAACGCCCAAGATCATCGAGCAAGTTGCCGCGGTCATCGAACGGCGGCCCAGCTACCGGACGCTCACGCCCGATCCCGAGATCTGGCGGGAAGCCGGAGTGCTGTCCGGCACGCTGGCCCGGACCCAGGGATATGGAACAGAGCAGCGGCGTCGCGTTCTGAACGATGCGTTGCTATTTGCCACCGCTCGAAAATATGGATGTGCGCTATTGTCCCGCAATGTTCGGGACTTCGACTTGCTGCAGCAACTGGATCCCTCGGGGAAAGTGATGTTCTATAAAATAGGTGCTCAGTAAGCACCCGTGGTTCCGCAAAACTCCTGCGAGTCTTTTCCCTCGTTGCGGCGACAGCAAAGGTGTGGGAAGCCGAATGGCGCGCCGAGGTGGACGATACTTCACTCTTCTTCGCTGCGGATGATGTCAGCATGGTGTAAACGCCTGATTTCGTCAACTATCAACGTTTTCCCGAGAGCGCAGTGAACGGACGAACATCTAGGGGTTACTTGGTTCGACCGGTTGCAGGGTGTCGTTTGCAAGGCACACCCACCGTCAGCGAATGTCACTTGCGCAATGCCTACCCTCTGCACCCGCGTGCGTTTTGGCTTGCCCTTCTGATTTTGCCTTCCAGCGCAACGTTCCAGAAGATTGACGGGCCATGCAATACCTTCCCCGGATGGCTATGGCTCTATTTCTGTCGGCCTGGCCGCTCTCCTATGCCACGGCACAGCATCTCGAATGTAACCCTTGCAGCCACGGCTACGGCCGAGTCCAAATCGGCGCTTCCAAGCAATACGTCTTCCAGTTGACCAACACGGGAAAGAGAACGCTCCACATTCTTTCCAAGAGGAAAAATAGCAAGGCTTTTCTTTTCGGCAATTTCCCACTGCCTGTAACCCTGCGGCCAGGAAAAAGCACTCAATTAACGATCAGGTTCAAGCCGTTGGCGACCGGAAAAACTACTGGAACGATCACCCTCATCAGCGACGCCCTGAATCCCAAGTTGACTTTGAGTGTTTGGGGGACCGGCGTCGCGGCTACCCTCGGAGTCTCGCCTTCAAGTCTAAATTTCGGCGACGTCGTGGTGGGATCCCGTGCTAGCCTGCAGCTGACGCTCTCGGCTTCGAATGGTTCGGTAACCATCTCCTCAGCGCAGGTGAATAGTTCTGAGTTCAGGCTACCCGGTCTCAGCTTGCCTCTGACCATAGCAGCCGGGCAGAACGTCCAGGTGACGGTCCGGTTCAGTCCGAACGCCCCCGGTACAGCCTCCGGGAAATTGACTCTATCGAGCAATGCCGACAACGCACCCAACACAGTACCGTTGAGCGGCGTTGGTGTGGCGGTCGGCTCCCACAGCACGGATCTCTCCTGGAACCCGAGCCATGATCCCGTGATTGGTTACAACGTGTATCGCGGCGGAACCAAGGGTGGACCCTACAAAAAAATCAATTCGGTTCTGGAGGCTTCGACCAACTACACCGACAGCACGGTGAACGCCGGGGCCACCTACTACTACGTGGTAACCGCGGTCAATGCAGAGGATCAGGAAAGCTCATACTCGAACGAAGTGAGGGCCGTGATTCCGAGTCCGTGACCGACGACATATCGTGAGGCTCCACCGATATGTCGTTCTAGGACGCCGGACGCTTGATCCTTAATTTTGCCATCCAGCTAGTCGGTCAAATTCGCGTCAGGTGGCGCGGGACGGCAGCGTGATGGTAAGGATTTCTGATTACTGTCGTAAAATCGACTCTCTAACAATGTCGGCGGTGTCAAGCACACTTTTGGGGCGAACTCGCTGGGTTGAGGGGCTGTTGGCCGAGCTGCAATTTGAGCTCTGGATCGGAGATGCCGCCGAGATCCGGACGAAGCGGCCGCGGGGTAGTTGGTGTAAACCCATTTTTGTCAATCTCGGACTTCGAGATGCGGTCGTGATTGTGTCAAAACCTTGGCTGTTGTGGGCGTGGGTCTGTTTTCAAACGCCGCGAGTCGATGGCGTATCCGACAGCAATGAAGCTCCCACGCTATTCGATGGCTATTTCTCGGGATACCTGTCGGGTTCCGACATGAGGCGAACGCCTCCAAGCAGCAACAAGCACGACACCGCAAAGAACACGATAAAGGCGAAGAAGTAAGATGCGATGTTCACAAACATCCTGTCTGCCCACACCACGGTATCCATACTACTACTGTCCCTGGGTTCCGGCTGCCGCACCATGGCCCTTGCGTGGCTGAGTCTCCCACGATAGGTCGCCTCTGTTTATTCCCAGAAAATCAGGTGCGGATCAGACGCGGATCGCCTTCAATTTCCTTCCGCCTGAAAACCCGAGCCGGAAGTCGTGGTGGCAGTCGCCCGAAGTCTGTCTGGTTGCGTTGAAGAACTTAGGTAATCGCGGAGTATGACTGTTGCGCCATTTACTAAGAAGAGCGGTCTCGTTATCTTCAGTTTCTGTTGTTGTTCGGCAACAACAGCGAGTGAGGGGCGTGTCTGTAGTTTTCGGGGGAGGGCTACACGATCCGCTCCCCAACTCGAGAACTTTGTCATACGCCATTCGATTGTAGCGCCGGTTGTCCCCAACGGGACCTAAAATTGCTTCTCTAACAATGTCGGCGGTGTCACGACCCAACCATCTCTTCGGTCAACCGCGATCATGATTACTACTTCGAACTCCGCGCTGAATGGGAGCGGGATTTCCTGCTGTGGCATCGGCACCGGATGGTGCAGATGCGCACGTGGGTCGTGAATCAGTTGCAGGTGGTGAATCTAGTCAAAACCATCAGCTCTGCCCACGACCCGACTCTCGTCGTGCCCTAATCATTCGTTTCTGTCCTCTTGCCCATGCAGACGTGAAATCCGCACAACAGTCCATGCACCTTCTCCTCGCGCGCGGTGAACAGACGTGATCTGTCCAATTCCTCCCTAACGATCAAGAATCGCTGCCAGCGGATCTCTTCGTGAAAAACCTTCCTCGGGAGAGACGCAGCACCAATCCCCCGTCGCGCCCGGGCTGCGCGCACGAAAAGGTGTAGGCTGTGAAAAGCTTCGGCTCGAAGCGCGGTTTCCCCGTCTTTTTGTCCTTATGCATTACGATTTTCCCGGCCCTGGCCGGGGCGCAGCAAATCTCGCTTACCCCTTCTACCCTTAGCTTTGGCGACGTCAGTGTCGGCAGCAGCAAGACCCAAACCGTAGTGGTCAAGAACATTACCAAGCGTAGGATTGGCGTGTTTCAAGCCAGCGTCAGTGGCAAGGGGTACACGATCAGCGGGATCTCTTGTCCCGTCGACCTTCGCGCTGGACAGAGTATGTCCTTCAGCGTGACGTTTACCCCACCTTCCGCCGAGACTGACAGCGGACTTGTCTCGCTGGTGACCGACAATTGGTGGAAGAAGCTCAGAAGTGAGCCTTCGACCTCGGTATTGACTTTGTCGGGTTCCGGCGTCGCCAGCGGCGAGATCGCAGCCTCACCTGCCAGTGTGGCATTTGGAAATGTGATGATCGGCAACAGTCAGACGGTACCGGTCACAGTCACCAACACGGGCGGCGTGACCGTAACGATCTCGGCCGCTGCCGCAACCGGCACCGGATTCAGCTTCACCGGTCCGGGCCTGCCCGCAACTCTCGCCGCCGGACAGAGCACCACGTTCAACGCGATCTTCTCTCCGACGTCTTCCGGCAATAAAACTGGAAATCTGGCGATCACTTCGGACGCGAACAACCCGACGCTCAATGTTCCGCTGTCGGGAGCCGGCGTCACGCAAGGCCAGATCACGCCCAATCCCGCGAGCTTGAGCTTCGGGAACGTGGTCGTTGGAAGTTCGAAAACGTTAACTGAAACCTTGACCAACTCCGGCGGTTCGAGTCTCACCATCTCGGCCGCGTCCGCTAGCGGCACGGGTTTTACGCTCTCCGGGCTAGCCTTGCCTCTCACTCTCACCGCCGGTCAGAGCACAACCTTCAGCGTGCAGTTTGCGCCGACGACGGCGGGTGCCGTCAGCGGCAATGTCACGATCACGTCCAATGGCGCCAACCCGATCCTGAATATTCCAGTTTCAGGAACGGGCGTGACTCCCGGAACGCTTTCCGCCAACCCAACCAGTCTTTCTTTCGGTAGCGTTCAGGTCGGCAACACTGCCAGCCTGTCGGAAACATTGACCAACACTGGCGGAACCGCGGTGACCATCTCGCAGGCAAACGTGACGGGAGCGGGTTTCTCGATCACAGGACTCACACTGCCCACAACCCTCAATGCTGCCCAGAGCGTGACGTTCACGGCTAAGTTCGCGCCCACCGCCCCGGGTGCCGTGACCGGCAACCTGGCAATCCTCTCCGATGCGTCCAACTCTACCCTCAACATCGGCCTTTCCGGAACTGGAACAGCTCAGGGCCAGCTTTCGGTTTCTCCAGGAACGCTGAATTTCGGCAACGTGGTCGTGAGTACTAGCACTTCCCTTAACGGCAGTCTGACCGCAAGCGGCGCGTCGGTGACGGTCACCTCCGGCAGCAGTGACAGCAGCGAGTTTGTGCTCTCTGGGATCACATTCCCGAAGACCATCGCCGCCGGACAGTCGGCTTCCTTCACCGTTACCTTCACGCCGAACGCGAGCGGTGCGACCAGCGCCAGTCTCACCTTCTTGAGTAACGCTTCGAACTCACCCACGGTCGAGACGCTCACCGGCACCGGCCAAGCGCCTCAGCCGCACAGTGTGGACCTGTCCTGGACTGCCAGCCAGTCGCCGGGTGTGATCGGATATAACATCTATCGCGGTAGCGTAGCAGGCGGCCCGTATTCCAAGGTCAATTCGGCGCTGAATGCGGACACGACCTACACGGATAGTACGGTCACTGCGGGCCAGACGTACTTTTATGTTGCCAAGGGCGTGGACGGAAATGATATGGAGAGCGGACCTTCCAACGAAGTGCAAGCAACTATCCCGAACCCCTAGCTACTCCACTGAGAGTGTTCCCAAGAACAGTTCCTTTCGGAACGCAGGTATGCGGTCTCGGTCGTTGCAGCTGAATCACTTAGCAGCCCGAGATTCCGGAGGTTGTGGAACGGCAGGCTCTCAGGCAAATCGAGGCAGGGAAATGAACCGCGATACCGTTGGGCGTCCCCGTTCGACACGGCGAGACCTTGCACGTTAAACCCTTACCATACTCCGAAGGGAATCAGCGTAGTCCTTCCACGACATGCAGGTCTGAGAGCCGGCGGGTGAAGCCATAGACATATGTCTTGCCGTCTGGTGTGATGTGGACTGGCCCAAGTGCCAGGACGCCCGCGCGGTCGGGCGGTTCTATTTCCTTGAACAATTGCCGCTTTCCCGTATTGATATCAACGCTGACCACGCGCATGGTCCATGCGTTCAGCACCGCTTCACGCACGAACAGCGTGTGACCATCGGCGGCCAACGCGATAACGCCATCATCCGTTTTGAGCTGTGGAACCCCCGAGGCCGATCCGTTGCCGCGCAGCGGGTAAAGGAAGTATTTATCTTCTGGATCCTTCACCAGTACTCGCTCACCGTCCGGCGTCACTTGAGTCCCCACGGTTCCTTCAGGAGTTATCGGCTTGGGCGTCCCGCCTTCTGCCGGCATGATCCAGGTGCGCGCTTTCTTGTCCGGCTCGAACCCGCTAAACACGATCCATTTCCCATCCGGCGTCCACCGTCCGGAACCATGTACGATGTTGTCGTGCGTGAGCTGCTTCTGCTCCCCTGCGCCAGTGGGATAAAGCACGAATTGCCGCGCTTTGATGTCCTCAGCAATAACCCATTTGCCGTCCGGCGAGAGCGCGACCGCGCGGCCTGGGCCCACGCGGATCGCGGGCGAGCCATCCGTCTTTCGGATGTAGACCGTATAGTCGTGCCCGCCACCCTCGCCTTCTTCGTCGAATAGTACCCATTGCCCATCCTTGGACAGGTCCACAGTTCGGGTCCAGTCAAACCAGGCGAGGTCGTGATCGCTTTTCTCACCTTCCCGGTGCGCCAGCGTACCGCGCCGATAAGTATCGCTGTTCAGCAGTACCCTCCCGTCGCGCGCAAAGCCGTGAATGGTGAGGCTGCCCGGTACGCGAAGTACCGTTCTCACTTTGCCCGAGGTGGTCGCTGCAAACAGTGCTCGGCTTATGCCGCTGTCGCTCGCCGTGAACCAGACTTCATCACTGGTGGGCGACCACGCCAGCCCCACCACATCTGACCAGTCCGGAGAAATCACGGTGGCCTTTTTGTCGCTTCCGACCATCATCACCGATCCTCGTGAATCGCCCAGCACAGGGTGCTCGATGAACGCGACCTGTTTCCCGTTAGGTGACACTCGCACATAATCCAGCCAGCCGGGAGTCTCGTAGAGGACACTGCCGATGGGATACTCCAACCGGTAGCTTGTGCTTGTATGGCGCGCGAGTGCCAAGCTGTTTCCGTCGGGAGACCAACCTGCGCTCTGCACGTCATCCAAGATTTCGCGCGGCGCGCCGCCGGAAATGGCCATTCGCGCCAACATCGCCCGGCCTGTCCAGCCTCCCACGGAGCGCCAGTGTTCTAGAATGGCCATCTCCCCGGAGGAGGAAATGTCCACGATTTGGCTGTCGTCCAGTTGGAGCGGCCGGGAGAGCAAATCTCCGATGCGCGTGGAAAACATTTCCGGCGTCGGTTTTCCGTTCCACATCGCGGAGTAGATCACGGTCTGCCCATCGGGCGCGAAGGCCGCTGATTGGATGGATCCGCGCTGGAAGGTGAGCTGTCGGAATTTGGGCGACGCGAGTCCCGAACGCGCTCCGGTAAGATAGCCCGCCAGAAACATTCCGGTCATCGCTGCCGCCAACGCCGCCGGCTGCCAGAACGTCTTGAGCCGGGCTTCGAGATCGGCGATTCCCGAAACCCCGAGGGCGTCTGCCCCGAAAGCAATTGCAGATCGAAGGCAATGTCGTGCGCCGATTGGAAACGTTCCTCCGGGTTCTTTTCCAGGCAATGCTGAACGATGTGCTCCAGGGCCGGCGCGATCCCGCGGCTGGTTTCCGTCAGATTCGGCGGCTCTTCCCGCAGGATAGCGCTCATGGTGTCGGCGGCCGTCTCCCCGTGGAATGCCCGCCGCCCAGATGGCATTTCGTACAAGATGGCGCCAAAGCTGAACAAGTCGGAGCGATGGTCCGCCGGCTTTCCTCGCACCTGCTCCGGCGACATGTAGCCCGCCGTACCTAGCACCACGCCCGCTTCGGTTTGGTGCGATATGGTTGCGGCGCCCTGGCCTTCAGGCTGTGTGAGCTTCGCCAGTCCGAAGTCCAGGATCTTTATCCGGCCGTCGCGGGTGACGAAGATGTTCTCCGGCTTGAGGTCGCGATGGACAATGCCTTTCTCGTGCGCCGCCGCCAGCCCATGCGCCATCTGCACCGCGTACTCGATGGCTTTTCGCACCGGCAACGCCCCGCCGGAAAGGCGCTTGCGCAGGCTCTCGCCTTCCAGCAGTTCGGAGATGATGAATGGCGCGCCTTCCCGTGTGCCGATGTCGTAGATGGCAAGGATGTTGGGATGGTTCAGCGCTGCCACGGCACGTGCTTCTTGCTCAAAGCGCCGCAGCCGCTCAGTGTCGGCAGCGAATGACAGAGGAAGAACTTTGATAGCGACATCGCGTCCCAGTCGCGGATCGCGCGCGCGATAAACCTCTCCCATCCCGCCCGCACCTATAGGCGATTGAATTTCATAGGGACCGAGTTTGGTGCCAGAGGTGAGGGCCATCAGTTCGCGCCATTATAGTCCAGGGCAGCAGGTTGGCAGCGGATGCGTCGATTCTGGACGTGTCGTCGACAAACCTTCCACAACCTGGTTGTGGAAGAGCCGCGCGTGATCCGCTCGTAAACCACCGCAATCGAGATGCCGAAATTCCAATTCCTAACACGTAGTCATTGAGATCGCAGTTGGTCAATCCTTGGCAATGTGATCGACCTCCAGCGCTCAAACAGTCTTTTCATGCTGCATACGCGTGTCTCAACTGTCGGACCACGGCTCGACTTGGCGAGTGGATTCGGCGGCAGCGGCACGGCTGCTCCATCCTGGCGAAGATCAGAACGCTTCCGCAAACTCCCGGTTGGCGCCCTAGTTACTTTCGTCATTTGGGGCAGGAAAGCTTTTTGTTGCGGGAGCAACCCACTTCCCCCAAGAGGAATTCAAAACACACTGTGCGAATGTGGTCGAGCGGTGGAAAGAGCAGCTTGCCTCTAATGAGTCGATTAGCGCAGAGTTGATGGAGGCTCTTCGTCCTTATGTAGGTCCGCGGCAGCACTATGCCATCGAGCAATTGTGCTACGAAATCGACCATCTGACGTCTCTTAGTGAGAGCATCAAGGAGAAGAATGACGGGATCGACCGGCGGAAAGAGGAATTTCTTGCAATCGTCAACAGTGGGGTGGCTTTGTCGTTGCGTGAGGTACAACTCAGTAAACAGATATATGATCAAGTAGCCAGTGCGCGCTTTGATCAGTACATACTTCCCGAGGAGGGAGATCTTCGGAAGATCCTTCGTTACCGATCGATGCTGGACCGTGAGCTCTCTTTTTGCCTCGATCAGCTCGACCGCCTAAAGAAGATCCGTATTGCCAATCCGTCTTCCAATCTTTGAAGGGGAAGAATATCGATCGTCAGTTGGACCGCACCATAGAACGACTCGAAACGTCTGACAACGCCAGCGTCTCGGAGATGCTGTGCCGCATTCTCCAAAGTCCACAATGTAGCTCCGGCATCGGTCCAACGGTTTGGATTCGCGATCAGGTGGCCCGCAAACACCCCTTCGTGCGGCCCGCGGTTTCGCGGAAGACGGTTCCGCAGCAACATTATCTCACGATAAGTGCGGTCAACATGATAAATAGCTATAGGCTATTATCTGCCATATAGGCATTTGGCAAAAAACACCAACCTTTACGAAACGAAGCCAACAAGTCATTTGTTATCAATGCAGGCGCGTTTCGTTTTGGGCGACTCCTCGGTCCGAACTGCAGCCGAGTAGAACGCGGTCGGGAACAGATGAAGCCCGCCGCAAGGGCCGCCGACATCTTCTGCCCTCACAGGAACGGTCCGAAGATGAGGACCGGATACCGGACCCTGGAGATGAGGGAAGGGAAGCACCCGTTGCGAGCACAGTAGGTGGAAGGGCTCAGGTTCAAGCAGGGCCTGGTCGCCAAGCAAAAGTGGGATCGCCCGTGGGGAAACCACGATCAATGGCGCCAACTCCAGACGGGATTGCCTTTGTCGTCGCGCAAGACAAGGGTGTCGTTACCCTTCACGACTTCGCGGGCGAGGATGAGGTCGGCTTCGCCCTGTTTGACTTTTGAGCCGGTGAGGGCGATTTCGTCGCCTTTGCTGAAACTCACGCCCATGTCGTCGAGAAAGGACTTGGGGCAAAGATACACGTCGACGGTGTCCGCCCCAGTCTTCACCAGCAAGTGGGCAACCTCCTTCTCACTACCTTTTGGAGGCAGTTTTACTTCCTCCACGGCCCCTTTCATCTTGGTCTCGGTGTGGACGTCGTACTTGGGCGCGGCTGTTTCCTGGGCTCTTTGCGCAACGAGGGGCAGAGTACTGAGAAGTAGGATGGCCGGAAAGAACGGCCTGCCAAAGCCGCGTGACGGATTGGTCTCACCGGAACGGCCCACAGCTCCCTTTCCTGTCGTGAAGGAATTAGGATGAAGCCACACTGGCGAACAACGATATCCTACTCCATTAGTCGATGTGACGAATCAGAGTCACGGGTTGCGGTTCGGTCTCGATAAATATCAACTAGTACTTTAGATGGCGCAATAGAGAAATATTTTATGCGATACGTGCAAGTGGGAATTTCGACCAAACGATTCAGAGATGAAGCACGTAGTTCGAAGCAACATCGCGAAACGCAGCCAATTGTTTGCTACGGGTGATCTCGTCCCAGCCCAGTTCTGAAGCCATCAAATCCGCGACGGCGGGCGCCATTGCGAGGGCTGCTCGCGCATTCAGGAAA
>WNEZ01003824.1_pt1 | contig 13587 bp, 8 predicted proteins | sample 5400521 | NCBI WGS metagenome assembly WNEZ01 (sample SAMN13153339, study PRJNA577476) | soil metagenome | isolation source: 120 cm saprolite under Douglas fir tree site 2 hole 1 replicate 1 | place: USA:California | collected 2015-04-18 | reverse complement strand
CCACCGCCTGTATTCAAAGAGAGGATGTCAGGCGAGTACACTTGGCAAAGATTATCGTATGTCACCTGACCGGTATTGAGGGTGCGAACGGAGCCGACGGCCGAGGCTTCGTTGGCCGCGATGCGGGACTTCAGCAAGTTCGGAATAGCGATGGCGGCGATGATCAAGATGATCGCCACGACGATCAGCAACTCGATAAGAGAGAAACCCTTTTGCTTCTTCATTGACTAAATCTCCTTGTGGAATTATAGGGTACAGCGACGCCCCTTCCAAACTGCAAGTCAGTCACCAATTCCTGATATTAATACTAACCCGGTTCTTTTGTGTACGTTGGAGTATTCCTGCTAAAAAATCTCCCGGCCGTTGAGGCCTCTTGGCCAAAGAAATGACACTTTTCGTCGTCCAAATTTGACCGTCCCGTTGACTCCAGCGGGCGTATCCACCAAAACTAGAAGCGTCTGTGGCCCTTGTCGCAGTTCGGAAATCTAAAGGGGAGCCGAGGCTCCCCCTTAGATCCATAAAGAACCAAACGGACAGCTTGTTAATTGCCCAGAACCGTCCCGGGGCCAACAAGCAGCGGGGGCCAACAAGCAGCGGGTCGCAAGCACCTCCAGCAGCATTGACGTGGATCACCAGAGCCTGGTTGCTGCAGAAGGACCGGTTGCCCGAAACGCCCGCCGTGGTGGGCACGGCGTGGACGTCAAACGTCGTGGTATTTGTGCCGGCCGGCGTGGTTCCTGGCGTTCCGGTATCCAAGTTATAACCGCTCTTGGTGCCGGTGGCCAGCGCAGGGTCAATGATTTGCGCTGCCGCGGCGCACCCACCGCCTGTATTCAGAGCGAGGATGCTAGGTGAGTACACTTGGCAAAGATTATCGTATGTCACCTGACCGGTATTGAGGGTGCGAACGGAGCCGACGGCGGAGGCTTCGTTGGCCGCGATGCGGGACTTCAGCAAGTTCGGAATAGCGATGGCCGCGATGATCAAAATGATCGCCACGACGATCAGCAACTCGATAAGTGAAAAACCCTTTTGCTTCTTCATGCAATCTCCTTGAGAGTTGTTAGATACCAGAGCACAACCCTAGACTAAGGCATGTCCCTGACCAATCATCTGAAAAGGCCTCAGGAGGGTTCCATATTTCATATCTCATTGACAATAAAGCATTTAACACGCCCTTGCAGCCTCTGGCAGGGAGAGCAGTCTCGCCGAATCAGGAATTGACCTTTCCGGTCGACCCTTTTTGTCCATGAGAGAGAGCACAAAGCGTCAAGTCGTCGAGGCCGCTCAACGGGCAGGCTTGGTACTCAACATCCCAGCTCGCAGCAACTACAAGTTGTGTTTCTTGGCGAAGTGCCGGAACGAGCGGTAGGAGATCCCGAGCAACTCGGACGCCCGAGTACGAACACCGCCTGCTTTCTCCAAAGCGGCTTGCAGATAACGACGCTCGGCCGCGGCAATTTCCTTTTCGAAATCCACACCTTTGTCGGGGAATTCCGCCGCCTGGGCGCCCAGGCCATCGGTTCCCGAGTAGCCGGCGATTCGATCCGGTAGAACGCGCAGCGAAATCTCCCTGCCCGTTTCCAAAGCCACGGCGCGTTCCATGGTATTCTCCAGCTCGCGAACATTTCCCGGCCATTCGTAGGACTCCAAGCGAGTCATGGCTTCGGGCGAGATGGCCTCAATGGGCTTCTCCATCGTCTTACGGAAGCGTTCGAGGAAGTGGCGCGCGAGCAGGGCAATATCTTCGCGGCGCTCCCGCAGCGGCGGTAATTGAATGGGAATGACGCTCAACCGGTAGTAAAGATCCTCACGGAAGCGCCCCTCTGCGATCTCTTTTTCAAATTCCTTATTCGTGGCGGCGATGACACGAACGTCCACGTCGGTTTCTTCGTTGCTCCCAATCGGACGAACCTTCCCTTCCTGCAACACGCGATAGAGTTTCACCTGCATAGCGAGGCTCATATTGCCGATTTCGTCCATAAAAAGAGTTCCATCGTGAGCGGCCTGGAAAAGGCCCTGGCGGTTTTCGTTGGCACCTGTGAACGAGCCCTTCCTATATCCAAAGAGCTCCGATTCCAAAAGAGTCTCGGGAAAGGCGCCACAGTTAATGGTAATGAAGGGAGCCTGAGCCCGCAGGCTGTTTTCGTGGATGGCGCGGGCAACGAGTTCTTTGCCCGTCCCGCTTTCGCCGGTAATGAGGACGCGGCTCGCTTGCGGCGCAATCGTCTGGATCAGTTCGAAGATGGCGCGCATCTTGGGGCTTCGTCCGATGATGTTGTCCAGACCAGTGAGGCGCCGGAGTTCGCGCCGCAGATATCCGGCCTCTTTCTTCCACCTGAGGCTCTCGGAAACTTCATGAACCGCACGGCGCAACTGATCGACCAATTCGTGATCTTTTATGACGTAACGGTCGGCGCCGGAGTTGATCGCGGCGATGGCCGTTTCGATGGTGGGTACCCCTGTAATGAGAAGGAAAAAAGATTCCGGAGCAATCTCTTTGGCAAACCTGAGAAGATCCACGCCACCCGCACCCGGCATGCGGATATCCGAAATAATGATGTCGAAAATCTGGGATTCGAGCTTGCGCTTGGCAGCGTCCACGCTGTGCGCCACCTCGACGCGGTGGCCTTCTTTGCGAAAGGTGATCTCCAGCAACTCACAGATGGATTTCTCATCGTCGACGACGAGAATATGGGGCATTTCGCGCCCCGCTTCCTTGATTGCGACTTTCGTTCCTTGCATAGCGCCTCACGCAACCCGCGGCAGCTCGACGATAAATTCCGCTCCGCGATCTTTCTCCGATATCACGCTGATCTTCCCGCTGTGTGCCTGCACAATCTGGTAGACGATGGAGAGTCCCAGGCCAGTCCCGCCTTCGAAATTGGGCTGAAGAGGCTCGAAAATCTTAGCCTGCTGTTTCGCATCGAGGCCGATCCCCGTATCGCGGAAGGCGATACGCAGCCAGAAGGGAAGCTGGTCGAGCTTCACGGTCAGAGTGCCGCCATCGGGCATAGCCCGCAGAGCATTGTCACAGAGATTCCAGAAGACCTGCTTGATTTTGTTGGAATCCACGCGGGCGAGCAGTTCCTTGCCGTTGAACGCCCGGACGATTCTATACTTGGACCCGATCTCGGGCTTTTTTTCCATCAGCATCAGTGTCTCGTCCAGGAGACCTCGAACATCGGCCTCGTGAAACTCGTAGGTCTTCTCCCGGGAATAATTCAGGAAATCCGTGATGATGTTATTGAGCCGCTCGGACTCCCTGCCCACAATATTGACCAGGTGCTTCTCGTCTTCCTCGAGCGGAACGAGGCGCGCCAGGCCCTTGACCGCGCCGGCCATGGCCGTCAATGGCTGCCGTATTTCGTGGGCGATGGCGGCGGAGAGCCGTCCCAGGGCGGCCATGCGCTCCTTGGTCGCGACTTCCTGTTCCAGACGGCGCAAATCAGTGAGGTCCTGAAAGTTGAAGACATAACCATTGCGCAGAACATCGCGCGAACGAAGGGGAGAAATGCTGATGCCCAGATACCGCTGTTCGCCAGCGGGCGTACGGAAGTCGATCTCTTTCCGGAGGGAAAGCCTCTCCGCATTAGCATAGCGGCCAGGCAACCAGAAATCGTCGTTTAACTCCTGCAGTTTTTTACCGCGCAAGTCGGCGAAGCGATACCCGAGAATCTCTTCGCCGGTGCGGTTCAACAGCAGAATGCGCCCCTCAAGATCCGTGGTGAGCAAGCCGCCGCGCATCGAATGAATAATGTCTTCGGTGAAATCCTGCAAATTAAGGAGTTCCTCGCGTTTCTCCTCCAACTCCCGGCCCTTGCTTCGGAGCGATTGGGAGAGCAGGCTGGCGAGATAAGCCACCGCCAGAAAGCCCAGAAGATTCATGACCAGCCAGGTACGAAGGCTCTCGGGAACCGGCAGAGTCAGGAACGTGCGCGGAATCTTTCCCAAGTAAGCGAGAAGAGTCATTGTCGAGAGCAGAAGAAAACAAATCGCGGCGGTGAGGAAAGCAATTCCGCGGGAGAAGAGAATACTGGCGACGATAATGACCAGCAGGTAGAGGGAGATGAAATAGCTCTCCTGGAGACCTGTCGAATAGACCAGCAAGGAAACCATCAACACATCGCCGGTCACCTGCAGGCCGCCATGCCAACGCGCCTGCGGAACCCATCTCAGAAGGATGAGATGAAAGATTCCCAGAGTGATCCAGCAGATGATGAGCGGGAGAAAAAAACGATTTGTGGCGAAGCCCGGAACGTATTGCGGCCAGACAACTCCTACAGTGAGGATGAGCGTGATCGTCAGCAGACGAACGCGCGTCAACCACTCCAGCCATTCCCTTGTTGCGAAGTTCTTATCCATTGCTTGCCCGCGCCTTTGCCCCAGGCGATCCGGACGTCCCCAGGTCCCGGCGGGAAAAGCGGAGGGCCGGGGGTTTCCCCTCGGTCCCTCCTTAAGATAACGCCACGCGGGCGAAAACTCGATTAGTGCGCCGTAGCCAGCTTTCCGATGAGCGAGAACAACGGCAAGTACATGGAGATGACCACGCCGCCGACGACGATGCCTAGAAAGACGATCATGACGGGCTCAAGAGCCGTCAGCAAGTCTTTCACCGCCGCGTCAACTTCTTCCTCATAGAAATCAGCGATCTTCTGGAGCATTGCATCCATCGCGCCCGTCTGTTCGCCGACGGCAATCATCTGCGTGACCATACCCGGAAACACTTCGGCTTCTTTCAAGGGCTCGGTGAGCGATTTGCCTTCTTCGAGCGACTTCCTCACCTTCAGCAACGCCCTCTCGACGACCGCATTGCCCGCCGTCCTCGCCGTAATATCCAGCCCCTCGAGGATGGGCACGCCGCTGGAGATCAGCGTGCCAAGCGTCCGTGTAAACCGCGCCACGGCAATCTTTCTCATCAAGATGCCGATGACCGGAAGTTTCAAGACGATGGTATCAAGTATCAACCGGCCCTGCGGCGTGCCATACCAGACTTTCAACGCAAAAAGCGCACCCACAACGGCCACCAGGATGAGAAGCCCAAAGATGCTGCCGACGAAATGGCTCATGGCGATGACGATTTTCGTGGGCAGCGGGAGGTCCACTCCAAGCCCTGCAAACAGGGTGGCGAAAATCGGAACGACTTTCCAAAGCAGCAAGGTAATAACGCCGGCAGCGACGCTTAGGACGCCCACCGGATAAACGAGCGCCGATTTGACGGCACGTTGAAGCTTTACGTTCTTTTCAATGTAGGTCGAAAGACGCTGAAGAATGGTATCGAGAATGCCGCCCGTCTCACCGGCTTCAACCATGTTCACGTACAAAGCATCAAAAACTTTTGGAGAGCTGCGCATCGCTGCGGAAAGCGTAGCGCCCCCTTCGACCTGACCACGCGTGCCGGTCAACACCTTTTGAAAGAACTTGTTTTCCTGCTGGCCCGCCAGAATCTCAAGACACTGAACCAGCGGCAGGCCGGCGTCGATCATGACCGAGAATTGGCGCGTGAAGATGGCAAGTTCTTTGGCCTTCACTCCGCCGCCGAAGGTGGGAACGTTGAATTCCTTCCCTCGCTCGGTCATCTTTGTCGCGGTGATCTGCTGCCGCTTCAAGAGGTTTGACAACTCCGACTTGCTTCCGGCTGTCATCACGCCGCTGACGCTGGCGCCGGAGCGGCTGGTTCCCTGATATTTATAATCCGGCATTGGATTGCCTCCTCACTTCTTGGATCTCGTAAGTTTACAGCCCTTCACTCAAATTCAAATCTCTTAACGCCTGCTGGTCACCGGAACCTTGCTGCCATTTCCGGGAGTGGCGACTCCGCGGTTGATCATATCCTGCAGCTCATCCGGATTAGAGGAACGCGAAAGAGCCATGTCCAGCGTAATTAGTTTTCCGAAATAGGCGTTGGCCAGGCCCTGATTGAACGTCTGCATGCCCGTTTGGCCTGTGCCCGTTTGCATCGCCGAATAGATCTGGTGAATTTTGTCCTCACGGATCAGGTTGCGAATGGCGGGTGTCGGAATAAGGACTTCCATGATCATGGCGCGGCCCCGCCCATCGCAGCGTGGAAGAAGCGCTTGACAAAGAATGCCCTCGAGAACCATGGAGAGTTGCGCGCGAATCTGCGGCTGCTGGTGCGATGGAAAAACATCAATAATGCGGTTGATGGTGGACGAAGCCGAATTCGTGTGCAAGGTGGCGAAGGTCAAGTGGCCGGTCTCGGCAATGCGCAGGGCGGATTCAATGGTCTCGAGGTCGCGCATCTCACCGATCAGGACAACATCGGGGTCTTCGCGGAGCGCGGCGCGAAGCGAATTCGCAAAGGAATGGGTGTCGGAGTGGACTTCGCGCTGGTTCACGAGGCACTTTTTGTGGTTGTGAAGGAATTCGATCGGATCTTCGATCGTGATCATGTGCTCTTCGCGTTCATTATTAACTTTGTCCAGCATGGCCGCTAGCGTGGTCGATTTACCTGAGCCCGTCGGTCCGGTCACAAGCACCAGTCCGCGCGGCTTGTCACATAATCCCTTCACGACCAGCGGCAAGCCGAGCGCGTCGAAACCCTTGATCTCCCAGGGAATCGTGCGGAATACCGACCCTACGGCGCCCCGCTGATTAAAGACGTTGCCGCGAAAGCGCGCCAGGTTCTTCAAGCCAAAAGAGAAGTCCAGCTCCAGGTTTTCCTCGAACCGATGCTTTTGCGCGTCCGTCAGGACACTGTAGGCCAGTGATTTCGTATCCGCCGCTGTGAGCGGCGGCATATCCAGAGGCCGGAGCCGACCATGCACGCGCACGCGCGGGGCACTGTTGGTGGTGATATGGAGGTCGCTGCCCCCCATCTCGATCATCTTCTTCAACAGTTCGCTAAGCGTTATCCCAGGCATCGCTCACCTTCAGTTCTATAAGACGGTTTCACGCAGGACCTCTTCCATGGTGGTCTGCCCCAAAAGCACTTTCGTCAATCCGCTGCGCCGCAGGGTCAGCATCCCCTGTTCAATGGCCTTCTTCTTGAGTTCCAGCGCCGAAGCGCCAACGAGAATCAATTCGCGGAGCTCGTCGTTAATCTCCATCACCTCGTACAAACCCGTGCGGCCTTTGTAGCCACCTTTGCTGCAAACCGTGCAGCCCTTGCCGTGATAAATCTTGACGGTTTTGGCTTCTTCCGGTGTATACCCTGCGTCGATGAGCGCTTGCGGCGGGACTTCCAACTCATCCTTGCAGTTCGAACAAATCCGGCGCACCAGCCGCTGGGCACAGATCAAGTTGACCGATGTCGCGACGAGAAAGGGCTCGATACCCATATTCATCATTCGGCTGATGGTCGAAGGCGCGTCGTTGGTGTGAAGGGTGGATAGAACCAGGTGGCCCGTGAGCGCAGCTTTTACAGCGATTTCCGCGGTTTCGAAATCGCGGATCTCGCCAACCAGGATGATGTTGGGGTCTTGGCGGAGGAAAGCGCGGAGAGCGGCGGCGAAGTTCAGGCCGATCTGTTCCTTCATCTGAACCTGGTTTATTCCTGCCAGTTGGAATTCAACCGGGTCCTCCGCGGTCATGATGTTGGTATCCACTTTGTTCAAGGTGGCGACGGAGGAATACAAGGTATTGGTCTTGCCCGATCCCGTGGGACCGGTGACCAGCACCATGCCGTAAGGCTTCAAGATGTTGCGTTCGAACTTCTTGAGCGATTCGGGTTCGAATCCCAGCTTGGTCATGTCCAGCCGGAGGTTTTCCTTGTCCAGAAGCCGGAGCACGATCTTTTCCCCGTAGAGCGTGGGAACCGTGGAGACGCGGAAGTCCAGCTCTTTCTTTTTCCCATCCGCCTTGTACTTGATCATGATGCGGCCGTCTTGCGGCAGGCGTTTTTCCGCGATGTCCAGTTTGGCCATGATCTTCACGCGGCTCGTAAGCGCATCCTTCAGGCGCAACGGCGGCGTCATCACGGTTTGCAGTTGCCCGTCTACGCGGAAGCGCACGCGCATTTCCAGCTCATATGGTTCGATGTGAATATCGCTGGCCCCGCGCTTGACGGAATCCGTCAGGATCAAATTGACAAGCTTGATGATCGGAGCTTCCTCGGCAGCCTTCTCCAGTGTCGCGGTATCCAACTCCGCTTCTTCCGCGGCCAATTCCAGCTCGTTGTCCTCGTCAACAAGGTCCTTCATCAAGTTAGTGAGCTCTTCCTGATTCGATGAGGATGAGCCGTAGAAGCGTGATATGGCGTCGCCGATCGCCGACTCCGACGCCACCACCGGCTCAACGTTGAACCCGGTCATAAACTTGATATCGTCCATCGCAAATACGTTGGTGGGGTCCGTCATGGCGATGGTGAGAACCGAGCCGACACGCGAAAGGGGAATAACCTGGTAGCGCGACGCGGTGTCCTGCGGGATCAGTTTGATGATGTTGGGATCGATCTCGTAATATTTCAAATTGATGGAAGGAACACCGTATTGGCGGGAAAGCACACCGGTGATGTCGTCATCGGTGATGAAACCCATTTTCGTCAGGCAGCTCCCCAGCTTGCCCCCATTGGCGCGCTGAAACTCAAGCGCCTTCTGAAGCTGATCCTGCGTGATCAGACTTTCCTTGACCAATATTTCGCCCAAACGGACGGACATCCGCGGCTCTCCCAGCGGGTTTGCACCCAGCGCTCACCTTAACAAATGCTGCGGGAGAAGGTACCCAGAATTTCATGCGCCGTTCTGAAATGGCTAATACCTGTCCTCCTGGGCAGGTCGCGTAATTGCGGGCGGCTGGGAATCTTGACTTGCCTGCCCACGGTGGCTATCTTGCCTAAGGGATGCCTGCGCGGACCACTCCGACAAATTCTGCCTATGCCCTCGCAGAGCTGGCAATAAATGTCAGCAGTGCAAGCGATTGCAGGACCGTCGTCTGTTCATCACCATGCTGTAATCGGAAGATTGCCAAATCATGAGCCGGATTGACAGCAAGCAACGCTGGGGTCTCACCGTAGGTGGGATCCTTCTAACGTTGCTCCTTGCCGCGGTGTTTACGTTCGGATCACTCGATGTGCCTTTCGAGCCAAAGAGTTGGCGCGCCGTCCTGGTGCTATATGCGGTGTCCAGTTTTATCACCGCGGCGTTTCTGGTCTTCGGCCTGATTCTCGCACGGACGACGCTGCGCCTCTGGGCGGAAAGAAGCAAGGAGCAACTGGGCGCCCGTTTCAAGACCAAGATGGTCGTGGGCGCCATGGCCATCTCGCTCCTGCCCGTCATTTTCATGTTTATTGTCAGCTATTCGCTGATTAATCGCACGCTCTTGCAATGGTTCCCACGGCCGCTCGAGCTCGCGTCCGAGGAGACCCAGAAGCTGCTGAATGATCTGGGGCGCTCGCAATTGCCGCGGCTTCGCGGGATGGCATTGCAGGCTCAATCAGAAGCCGACCGGCCAGAGGAAGAGTTTCTGCGATTCGCCTTTGCCGCAGGAGCGGATGCCGTATGGATTCTCGACCAGGAAGGAAAACCAACACGCGGGGGAATCATTTGCGATAGCCAGTCTGAAGACCGCCATGGAACCATCTGCGTACAGACGGGCGTGCTCGGCAAGTTTCTGCGTTTGTTGCCAAGCGGAGTGGAGATCTGGGAGGCTGGTAACAAAAACTACTTTGCCGCTCGTGTTCGGAGGTCGCCCGCCGGCAAAGCGACAGGATTCATCGTGGCGGGTTACCGCACCGGCCCCGACATTCTCCCTCGCCTCACGGCCATTCAGTCTCAAACACTCGAGTATTACCGGGCCAAGCAAGATCTGCGGGCCCTGAAACGTCAGATGCTTCTGATTCTTCTTCTTTTCACCGTGCTCCTGCTCTCCGCCGTCATGTGGGTGGCTCTGTTTCTTGCAAAGCAGGTCACCATTCCGATTCAGGCGCTTGCCGAAGGGACGCGCGAAGTGTCGTCCGGCAACTTTGATTACCAGGTCCCTGAACAAGCTCAGGATGAACTTGGAGTCCTGGTGCGCTCGTTCAACACCATGACCACGCAGCTTCGAGATAACCGCTCTCAGATCGACCAATTCACGAGAAACCTCCAACAAGCAGTGCAGGAACTCGAACGGCGACGGCAGCTCATGGAGACCGTTCTCGAGAATATTCCGACCGGAGTGATCTCGCTGGATGCTGCGGGCGCGATTCTTCGGGTGAACACTTCGGTGACGCAAATGATCGGGGCCAGCGCTTCCGGCTTGCAAACTCTGGAAGGTCTGCTCGGGGCCGAGGCGGCGCGCGTTGTGCAACACCTGATGCGCAGGTCCCTGCGCATGGGCGTGGTCTCGCGGGAGGTCGAGACCGTCGTGGGTGGGCGTGTGCTCCATCTTGCAGTGACCGTAAGTTCACTCGGACCCCGCCGCGCCAACGCCGGATACGTTCTCGTTCTGGACGATCTGACGGAAGTGCTCCGCGCGCAAAAGTCTGCAGCCTGGCAGGAAGTAGCCCGGCGGATCGCCCACGAGATCAAAAATCCGCTGACCCCGATCCAACTCTCCGCCCAACGCCTCTCCCGGTATCTCGGCCGCCGGGATCCTCCGGAGTCAGCAGAATCTCAAGATTCCGAGCTGACCAGGCTCGTTCAGGAATGTTCGTGCCTGATCGAGCGAGAGGTTTCCACACTCGCTGCGCTGGTCAATGAGTTTTCTCAATTCGTCCGCTTCCCCGCTGCCAAGCTCGCGCCAGCCAACGCGAATGCCATCGTCCAGGAGGCCGTGGAAGTGTTTTCCGGGCGCCTCGATGGCATCAGTCTCAAGACCGATCTCGCCGGGAATCTTCCCTCGGTCCGCGCCGACAGCGGCTTGCTTCGCAGTGTGGTCGTGAATCTCATCGATAACGCCGCGGAGGCCCTGGAAAATTCCATTTGCCGCGAGATCGTTGTTTCCACTCGGGCGCGGCCTGAGGCCGAGACCATCGAGATCTGCGTATCAGACAGCGGCCATGGGATTTCACCGGAAGACAAGGACAAACTGTTCCTTCCGCATTTCTCAACCAAGGCACGCGGCACCGGTCTGGGCTTGGCCATTGCTGCGCGCATCGTCGCCGAACACGGCGGCAGTATCCATGCCGAGGACAATCTGCCTTCCGGTTCGCGTTTCCTCGTGGAACTCCCCGCAGCAGAATGGGTGCCCGCCTCGCTTGACGACCACAATGGAACAAGCGCGCTTCCATGATCCCTCGACCGCATCTCCTCGTTGTGGATGACGAAGCCGGCATCCGCGAGTCTCTTTCGTCGATTCTTAAGGATGAAGGCTATCAGGTGGAAGCTGTAGGCTCCGCTGAAGAAGCCCTGGAACGCGTTTCGGGGGGAGATTTCGAGGTGATTCTTCTCGACGTCTGGCTTCCCGGCATGGACGGTCTCGAGGCTTTGAGCCGGCTGCAAGCGGCCCCGCGGCCGCCTGCAGTCATCATGATTTCCGGTCATGGAACTATCGAGACTGCCGTGCGCGCCACAAAGCTAGGCGCTTTCGATTTTATTGAAAAGCCCCTCTCTCTCGAAAAGACCATCGTTCTGGTGCGCAATGCCATTCAGCAGCGCCGCCTTGAAGAAGAAAACCAGTTGCTGCGGAGCGAACTAGGCTATCGCTACCAGGTGATTGGAAACAGCGTCCCGATGAAGGCGCTCCGACAGCAGATTGCCGTCACTGCACCCACGAATGGCCGCGTCCTGATCTACGGCGAGAGCGGGACCGGGAAGGAACTCGTGGCGCGCGCGCTGCATGCCGCCAGCCTGCGGAGCAAGGGTCCCTTTGTGGAAGTAAATTGTGCGGCCATTCCCGAAGAGTTGATCGAATCCGAGCTCTTTGGGCACGTCAAGGGCAGCTTCACCGGCGCTGCAGAAGATAAGACCGGCAAATTCCAAAAGGCCGACAGCGGAACTCTCTTCCTCGATGAAATCGGCGACATGAGCCTCCGCACGCAATCGAAGGTTCTCCGCGTTCTCGAAGAGCAACGCTTTGAGCGCGTTGGCTCCAACGAGACCATGAGCGTTGACGTGCGCGTCCTCGCGGCAACAAACAAGAACCTTGAACAGGAAATTGCCCGCGGCGCCTTTCGCCAGGACCTTTTTTACCGCTTGAACGTGATCCCCTTCTTCGTGCCGTCCCTGCGCGACCGCAAAGAAGATATCCCCACGCTGGCTCGATATTTCTTGAGTGAATTCAGCTCTGCTTACGGTAAGAAAATACGTGCGCTGAGCGACGCTGCCATGGAAATTCTCATTCGTTACCCCTGGCCGGGCAATGTTCGGGAGCTGCGCAATCTCGTCGAGCGCCTCGTCATCGTCTGCCCCCAGTCGCGCATCGAACCGCATCACCTGCCCCCGGAGCTCTTCCGTGGCGTCGCGGAAAGCCCCCAGCATCCCTATTCGACATTGCATGAAGCGCGCAGCGCTTACGAACGCGAGTTCATCTTACGTAAGCTGCAGGAACATCGCTGGAACATGACACAGACGGCTACGGCACTCGGCCTCGAACGGAGCCATCTCTATCGCAAATTGAAATCGCTCGGGATCGCAGCTCCCGATTAGCGCCCTCCCTTCGTTCGCACTTGACCTTCAAGCACAAAACAGCTTTTTTCATTCCGCGAGACCGGCAAGTCAGGTAGAATCCCCGCAATCTGGATGTCACCTGTGGATTTACCGAGTGGGTCAGCGGTTCTCCCGGGACGCTCCGGGCCCCCGCTGCTTCATTCCCGAGATCTGATTTCTTTTTTCCGGGTCATCCGTTTCGCTAGATAAAGCTAGGCAAGAAGGAGAGACTTCTTTGAAAAAAATGGCTCTCGTCCTGTGTGGACTTTTGTCCGTGTCTGCGTCCCCGGCTCGCTCTCAGACAACGGCTGTCGAATCTCGCCCGGCGGCTACGCTCGCGCAACAATCACCCACCTTTTTCCCCAGGAACTGGGTTCGCGGTTACATGGAGTTCGCCGTCGCACCTTCGCATAACGAACCCGACCTCGGCCGATGTGCGTTTCCTCAACCGGTAAACGCGGGCGGGTCGGCTTCGGGATGCACTGCCTACGCGCGCTACCTTTTCAGCGGATACATCGAGTTCCAGCCGCTGGGTCGCACTTTGGCACGCCACTTGTTCTTTTTTTTTGAGCCCAAGTTGAGCTTCGGAAGAAATATCCCGCAGGTCAGATATGCCGCATCGATGGAGCCGATCGCGTGGGACCGCTCCCTTGGACTGGGATTCCAATTGCCGAGAAATTTCGAATTGCGAACCACACAGCACCAGGTGGACTATCTCGGACGTTATGGCAGGCTCCTGGGCCCTGCAGACCTTCACACAACGGGCCCGTACGGCCTTTACACCACGATTTCCGTCCGGTGGTCTTTTGGCGGTTATGGCCACACGGGTGCGCCACCGGTTTACTAATCGAAAAAAATCTGCAGTTTTCAAGGAATTTGGCCGGCGTGCCGCGGTCATTTCCGGCAGGTGAATTTCATTCTGTGTCACGCTCTCCGCGTGTAAGTCCTTCCAACTGGAAACGCCAATCGAGTTCGCGCACCCGCTGCGGATCTTCGCGCCAATCGGACACTACTTTTACGAACAGTCCGAGGTAAATTTTCGCGCCAAGAATCGTTTCCA
>WNEZ01012781.1_pt1 | contig 13589 bp, 16 predicted proteins | sample 5400521 | NCBI WGS metagenome assembly WNEZ01 (sample SAMN13153339, study PRJNA577476) | soil metagenome | isolation source: 120 cm saprolite under Douglas fir tree site 2 hole 1 replicate 1 | place: USA:California | collected 2015-04-18 | reverse complement strand
GTTCCTTTTCCTGTGCTTCTCATGAGTGTACCATTATCCAGTGATTAGGGCAATGTTTGTTTTAGATGTTGCAGGGCAATTTAAAAGTCGCCGGTGCTTCATCTCCGTAAGGGCGAGCTCGGCTGAGGAGCAATGAGCGATGGACAGTAGCTTGCACGAGGACATTGAAATGCAACCAATCAACCTTTTTGACTATGAAGCGCTCGCGGGGCAACGTATGGCGCACATTCCCTGGGCCTGGGACTACTATCAGGGCGGCAGTGAGGATGAGGTGAGCCTGCGTGCCAATCGAATCGCCTTCGAGCAACTGCGACTGCGCCCACGCATGTTGGTCGACGTCAGCACGTGCGATCTGCGGACGAGCGTGCTGGGCACTTCCGTGAGCATGCCCATCCTGGTTGCCCCAACGGCAGCACATGGGTTGGCTCACCCTGATGCAGAATGCGCCACTGCGCGTGCAGTCCAGCAGGCCGGCACCCTCATGGTCGTGAGCACCCAGTCGACGCGCAGCCTCGAAGAGATCGCACAGGCGGGCCTGGGCCCCCGCTGGTTTCAGCTCTACATCGACTCCTACCACCAAGCGGAAAGCCTGATCAGACGCGCTGAAGCAGCGGGCTATGGCGCTCTTGTGTTGACCGTAGATACGCCACGCCGAGGCAGAAGAGAGTGTGACCTGCGCAACCAGTTGAGCAGTCACCTTCAAGCTCACGCTCCCTCTGTGGCCAGTGGCAACGTCTCCCCTCTTATGGAGAATAGCAGCAATGGAGAGGAAACCTCAATCACCGACGCTCTTACCTGGGAGGTCCTCCCCTGGCTACGCTCCTTCACAAAACTTCCCATCCTGCTCAAAGGCATCCTCACAGCGGAAGATGCACGTCTTTCCCTGGAATATGGCGCCGCCGGTATTATTGTCTCCAACCACGGTGGTCGTCAACTCGACGGTGTCGTCGCCAGCATTGAAGCCCTACCCGAAGTTGTCGAGGCCATTGCGGGTCGCTGCGAAGTGTACGTCGATGGCGGCGTGCGTCGCGGGACAGATGTCCTCAAAGCTTTGGCCCTTGGTGCTCGCGCCGTCCTCCTTGGCCGCCCCATCCTCTGGGGCCTGGCGGTAGATGGGGAGCCCGGTGTGCGCCACATCTTCCAATTGTTACGCGCTGAATTCGAGCTTGCGATGGCCCTCGCCGGCTGCCCTAACACCAAGAGCATCACCCGCTCTCTCGTCAGATAAGCAGAGAGACTCTGACGCAATTCTTTTCGTGGCAGCAAAACACCTGTTTTCACAGAGCTGTCTTCGCACTAGAATCGTGAAAACGGAGCGGAAGACAACGCGAAGCGCTTCGCGTTGTCCTCCGCTCCGTTCGTACGGAAAGCGGGCCGTTTAGCCTTTCAGGTGGTTTGCTCTTGTTCTCTGACCCAAGCGGGCCAATTCCCTGGCCAGGTCTCCATGCCACATGGGGTACTGTCCAGGGCCAAGTCCGTTGAAACGTGCCCGGGAACCCAACCTCCCCTCCTCAGAGATCGGTGAATCCGGAGCACTGTGCGCCGGAGCGCACCACACACCATCTGACCTGAGTATAGAGCATGATGTGAAGGGTGTCAGCTTAGCCCTTGAAACATCTTGACTATCCCAGGTTACATATTTGTCCGAATCTATATAGTGAATAGAAGGAGACCTGAAAAGTCACTAGAGAACGATGCAAAGAGGTTCAGCGATGAACGAACTGGAAGGGCAGTACACACCTACTCTCATGCAACACGCTCTGGGTGCCCCCCTGCCTTCGGAACAACGAACTGGCCAGATATTGCCTCGTGTCCTCTCACGAGTCGATTTGCTTGCTCTCTTCATTACGAGTGTCCTCTACATCCCTACCGTCTCCATCGTAGATGCGACGCATGGGGTAGGAATGGCTATCTATCTCTATTGGGTGATTGGCGCCGTCACCTTTCTCCTCCCTGGGGTGATCGTAACGGGACAACTCACGCGCTTCATGCCGGTCGATGGGTCGATCTATGTCTGGACCCATCGAGCATTGGGGCCGCTCTGGGGTTTCCTGTCCGGTTTCTGCGCCTGGGTCGCTGGCATCCTGGCACTGCTCAGCGCCTGTGTTGCCGTACTCGTGATGGTCAACGGCATTGGGAGAGTATGGCTTGGCGCCAGTACCAACTGGCTGGCGGCACCCTGGCAACAAGGTCTCTTCCTCGTCGGGGTCCTGCTCCTCGCAGGGTGGCTCTCCACCTGGCCCTTGCGCCTGATCATGCGCATAGCCAAGATCGTCATCCTCCTGTACCTGCTGGGGATTGCTGTCGTTGGGTTGGGAGGGATCGTCTGGCTTGTGGGTGGTCATCCCCCGCAGCCAGCGCTGACCACCAGCCAGCACGGTTTGGGCATACAGAGTATCGTCTTATTCAGTGTGATCGTCCTGGGCTTGCTCGGTGTGGAAGTGCCATTCAACATGACCGCCGAAACAACGCAGCTTCAAGCCAGCAGGCTCTTCCTGCGCTGGGGGCCGCCACTGGTGCTGCTTGCCTACCTGCTGGGGACATTTGGCGTCAAGATGGTCGTGCCGGAGCAGACTGCGGGTGTCCTGTACTCGACACTCATTGCAGTACAGATGGTATTTGGCATTCCTGCTGCCGTCATCGTCGGCTGTAGCTTCGTCTGCTTCTTCGTAATGACCGCTGTGCTGTATCATGTTGCCTTTGCGCGCCTCCTGTTTGTTGCTGCAATAGATCAGCGTCTTCCAACGGGCCTCGCCAGGGTAAACCGCTTCGCAGCCCCGTCCCGCGCCACCACCATCCAAACGATCATCGCTCTTACCATCGTTGTGTCCACCTTCTTACTCGGATCTCTCGTTTTCGCTCCTCAGACGGCAAGGTTCCCTCTAGAAGTCTATAATGTCTCCCAGGCCACGACCGCCGTCATCTGGTGCCTCTCCATGCTCATCCTCTTCCTGGATCTGCCCATCCTCTTAGGTCGTTTCCGCACAGTGCTCGAAAGCAGACCCGACCAACTCATTGCACCGCGCTGGATCCTGTACCTCTGCGCTGCAGGAGGAGCAATGGCGAGTCTGGTGGGCATCTGGGCGACGTTTACCCAGTCCTGGGAGCCTGACCTGATCTCTACGGCACACTGGGTACAATCTGTTGGCCTCTCTGTCCTCATTTTACTCGCTATCGGCCTTCTTGGTGCAGCCTATCCGCGCCTGTGGGCTCGTCTAGAAAAGCAGACGGCCGCAGCCCGCGAAAATGCTCGCCTGTACAACGAACTCAGCGTCGCGCACGCACAACTCCGCGAACTCGACCAACTCAAAGATGCGTTTCTCCTGACCGCCAGCCATGAATTTCGCACGCCTCTCACCATCATGCAGGGCTACCTCGAACTCCTGCGTGAGATGGACGATGCCAGCCCCGACATACGGCGTTCGTTTCTCGACAAAGCATGCCGCGCCTGTGACGAGTTAGTGCTGCTCCAGGCCAACATCATGGATGCCAGTCGTCTTGAAGTGGATGCCGCGACCTTGAACTTCGCCAGCATGGCGCTCGGGGACATCTGCACTGCCGTGATCGATCTCTTTGAGCCGCTGCTTCTTCAGCAGCAGCGCTCCATCGAGGTGGACATTGCTCCAAGCATGCTGATATGGGCAGATGAGATACGCCTGAAGCAGGTACTCCACAACCTGATGGCGAATGCGCTGCGCTACTCGCCATCGCAAACGCCCATTCGTGTGACCGCCGCGGGAGAGCAGCAAGCAGGCATGGTCCGGGTCAGTGTCATTGATCGCGGTTTGGGCATACCTGCTGACAAACAGGAAGTCATCTTCGATAAATTCGTGCGCCTGGACCGTGACATGTACGGCACGGTTCGAGGAAGTGGCCTGGGACTCTTCATCACACGACAACTGGTCGAGGCCATGGGTGGGACGATCACCGTCGAAAGTAGCGGAATCAAAGGCGAGGGCTCCACCTTCTCATGTACCTTGCCCCTTGCGAAAAGTGCAGGGTAGCCTCCTGAGAAATCTATACTTTGCTCACCTGCGCCACAATGACGCTGACATTGTCTTCCCCCCCACCTGCCAATGCTGCCTGGACGAGGGCATGGGCTGTCTTAGATGGGTGAGGCCTGTATGTGGTCAAGATGGCGGCGAGCTGCTGGTCGCGCACCATTTCCCACAGCCCATCGGAGCACAACAGCAGGAGGTCACCGGCAGCAAGCGGCACGGCAGAGCCATCCACTTCCACGGTGGCTTTGTCGCCCAGGCTGCGATAGATGCGATTGCGCATGGGATGGGTATAGATGTCTTTAGACTCGATGATGCCTGCTGCTACGAGCGAGGCCACGACCGAGTGATCTTGTGTGATCTGCGCGAGTCCGGTGGGTTGGCGATAAAGGTAAAGCCGACTATCGCCCACATGCGCTACGTAGGCGGTGGTATCCATGACCAGGGCTGCCGTCATCGTCGTGCCCATATTGTCTCTCTGCTCCCGGTTGTGCTGATACACCAACTGGTTGGCGTACTGGACGCCTGCGGTGAGGAGGGGGAGGAATGCCTCTGGCTTCATCTGCTGCGAGCCGAGGGAGCCAGACACATATTTGGCCAGGGACTGCACAGCGAGCCGACTCGCTTCTTGCCCGCGCGCCTGCCCGCCCATACCGTCTGCCACGATGAGGAGGGCGAATGGTTTCGGCCAAGTGGAGGGAGAGGCGGAAGGCACGGTCCCCTGGGTGACCAGGATGGTATCTTCGTTCGGTCTGTGCTTGCGTTTGATGCCTGGATCCAGGTGGGATCCCACCTGCAGGGCGAGCACTGACTGCCCGGTATTCACTCCCTTCCCTGCACCTGCGGGCGTGTGCATACGTGCATAGTGAAAGGTGCCCGAAGGGTTGTTATCTCGTCGTCTCAACATGATAGTGTCTCCTTACTACATTTTGCACGTATTTCGCATCTCAATCGTTTCATCTATCAGATGGCGTTGTAAGTGTGGTCGGAGCAGGGGTGTCCTATGCTATCGTACCCCTCCCATAATTAGCGATGAAACTGGGGGGCGACCCAACACGTGGTAACAATAGCAACAATTGGGAAAGGAGTTCACTATGGACACAACTACGAATTCGAGCACACATGAAGCTATGGCTTATTCGTACATGGTAGGTGTGTTTAGAGAGCGTACAAAGGCTGAGCAGGCGCTGAACGAATTCAAGCAGGCCGGTTTCCAGGAGACCAAGTTGACCGTGTACGACCCGCATCCAGCAGAAGAGCCTGTTGACTCCTCTCAAGTCGATGCTGGGATGCGCGTCCTCGTACACGTCCTGGCCGAGGGGAGAGAACAGGAAGCTGTAGGAATCCTGATAAGCAATGGAGCGAATAACGCCGATCTACCTTTCGGAACGGACCTCTATCAGGGTTCTATCATCAGTTCAAGTGATGCACCTGATGCGCAGATTGGGACACCCTAGACTGCTGGAGGCCCTTCCGAGAGCTTCTTTGGAACAGCGAAAGCTCCGGGCCACTCAAATGATAGCGGCATCATGGACAACCCGAACAACTCATACGGCTAAGGCGGTTCCGGGAGAGTTTGCAATCCCGTAGGGGCCGATGAATCGGCGCTGGGCGCGGTGAACCGGCCCCTACGTTTTATCCGGATGGATGGAGACCCGTGGGGGCACAAGGTTATCACAGGTATTTGAGGGCCTGAAGCATGTCTGCAATATCAGGCTCCATCTCTGTATGAGGTAGAATAACAGGATAGGGGGGGCGATGCCGGTATGCGTCAACGACTCGATGGTCTTTGAACGTTTCAGCGAAATAGGTGCGATAATCCTCCGGTTTTGATTGCATCTTTGTTCCTTATATCTCCCCTTGACTCCTCACTGCCTTCGGCGACGAGAAGTCCTGAGCAGTTACAAAGATAAAGGGCGTCGCGGCTTGCAACCGCAAAGAACTCGGCAGCTTCACGCCACCGAGTTCCTCGTCTCCTCACTGAACCCAGACGCAGAGAGCATTAGCTTACCTATGCTGGTGGGGGGACGATGCCCAGTTGCTGGAGCGCACTCACGATACGGAAGATGTTGACCCCCATCACCGTGATAGGCTTGCCTGTGGGAGAGATGGCCCTGAACGCACCTTGATGGGTGCCACGGTAGCTGACAAGGGCCACCACCTTGTCCCCGTCAGCGAGAAGGTCCTCCACGGTGGCCTTCACGTCAGGGAAGGCAGTAAGGTGCAGACTGAGAAATTGGCTCGGCCCCTGGGGAAGGCCCGAAGGCACGGTATGGTTGACAGCAGTGGGGGAGACGAACTGGTCAAGTGCCGCCAGGTTCTTTTGATTAATGACCTCCTCAAAGAATCGCTGAACAAGAGCCTTGTTGTCTTGTGTTGACATAGGGTATCCTCCTTTTTTTGAGTGTTCATTCAGGGCAAGCAGTCCTTACTTCATGGGTATACCTGAGAGCAGAGGGAGCGAGAGCGAAGCTCCATCCTTGCGAGATGAACTCACCCCTGGTGTTCTGTAAAGAAGATAAGCAGTTAGCCTACTTACGGATACGCACTCAGGGAGGATCATTTCTCTGAAAGGCTCATCAGAGCCAGCGTACCATTTTGGAGCAAAATGCACAAGTGGCTCAGCAAAGAGGCAATTGCTAGAGGTTGACTCCCATTTTTGTAATATTTCGCGATGCGAAACGATAGTTAAGATGAGTTGCGTGCAACGATTTCTCTGAGAAAGAGGTGTTTCTATGTGGAGCAACAATAGGACAAGTAAAACATTGGTCATCGTAGTCTGTTTTCTCGTAGTATGGATAGCAGGATGTGGGAATGGAATAAGTAGTCATGGAGGTGATGCAACAACGGTTGCCCCATCCCACTCGTACCCGGCTCCCTCAACAAGCTTAGGAACGACGCACCCCCTGAGCATGATCACGACGAATGCAGCCACATTCAGAGTAACGAGCATTGATATGTCTGTCACCCCAACAACCGTCTCGATATGGAAATGCGGCTCCTACATTCAGGTCGTCTACAATGCAGTGTTTCACGTCGTTTCAGGCCCAAAGGGAGGGACGATTGTGTTCTCCTACACGGTGAATAACGGGCGTTCCCAAACGCCTGAAAAGTTAACCATTCTCCCTGGTCAGCATCAATCAAACTTCGTGTTCACGGCGCAAGGAAGTCTCCCAAGTGATCATACGTTTCCAGCGCCTGGAGGCGTGTTAGTCACAAGCCCTAACTCCCTCCTGTCTCAGAGGGTCGTTCCAGCCGGGAGGTGCAGATAATCAGAGAGGTTTCGAGCGTTCCTGTTCTTATATTACAGCCATGATGAGTTTTAACTTTTTCATCTAGATACCGAACGTCCACCGAGGGCCGATAAATCGGCGCTGGGCGCGGTGAACCGGCCCCTACGTTTTATCCGAATGGATGGAGACCCGTGGGGGTCTACTTCTATTAGGGGGAACGAGCGGGCGACTCGCCCCTACGGGAACCGAGAGCGGGCCACACAGTCCCCCAGACTGCGTCCATAAAGGCCTACACACCATCCCCCAGATGGCGTCCACCGCCACTCCTCACTGCACACAGTCCCCCAGACTGCGTTCCCTCGCCCCTATGGGAATGGTGGGACGAGCGAGAACCGAATTTCCCCCGGAAGGATGGAGAGCCGCCATTTTGTGCTGCTGGTTGTCGATGACGAAAGGGATGGTGGTCATGGCTACACTGCCTCGAGATCGAATAGTTTGCGAATCCATTGGATGAGTTGTTGCGCATGTATGGCGTTGGAGTCAAGATAATTCGCTGTGATAGCTTGGCCTATGGGTTTCCCAGGCTCTTCTTGCCAGGCAAGCCAGGTATAAAGGGTTGCTTTGCTCTTGTACGATTCGCGGAAACGACACTCTACTGTAATCACCTTTTGCAATGCATCCTCTGCTATAGGCCAGAGGACATCACCTTGTCTTAAGAGCAAGCGAACAAAATCCTCCAACATGCCAGGATTCGTATTATCGGGCATAAGCCATATGCCGACAACAGGCCTTCCATCTTGCTCTATAATGGTGCCTTCAGCTAATGGATTGCTCGGCACACTGCTATAGCCCAGTTCGGTCAATCTATTTCGCAGTGATTGCCAGAGTGTCGCAAGGTCTGCATTGGCGTCCACGACAATACCCAGCCGGTTCAGTCCGCTTCTGTCAAGCTCAACATCAAGCGTATCCAAAAGCAGATTGATCCCACCTTTTTTCTCAATCTTGAACCGCTGAGGAACCTGGTGATACTGGAGAAGGCTATAAAACATATGCTCATCATTTGGACCTTCAACCAGCAAGAAATCTTTAGATTCATCTTTCCTCGTTAATGACTCTTCGCTCATCATCAGCGCACCTCAATACGCTCGCGAGTAGCGATACCCAACCGCCGCTCATCGAACAAGGTAACGGCAACTTCACCCTTCTTATATTCCAGGCGGATAAGCATTCCTTCATTTTGATCATCTGCCTGAGCAGCTTTCTGGAAGCCTTCAATGCAGTCCCAACTATGCGTCGTCGCAAACACCTGCACGTTGAGTCGACGCGCCACCTGGAAGATAAGGCGCCATAAGTCAGGCTGTACAGTGTAATAAATCCCGTTTTCAAACTCATCGATGAGAAGCATCCCATTTTTAGCATTGACGAGCGCTAAGGAGATGCCAAGAGTACGGAGCATTCCGTCGCCGAGGCTGTACAAAGGGAGCGGCTCATCAATATCTTTTATCTTCACGACGGGAATACGCTCTCGCCCAGAAAGTGGCGTGCTCACAAAATTGAGATTCACCAGCCCAGGAGCGATCAGGCGTAGAGCTGTCAGTACATCACCTTCTAGTCTCGTCAAGGCAATACTGTCCCACAATTCGGTGAGACTCTGGCTACTTAATCCGTTTGCTGATGTGAAAATGCAGGGGATTTCGTTGGAGTTCAACCTGAGTATGTCTTGGGGCAATGAAGGATCAATAGGATAACTGAGAGTATGACCAGCAGTCTGAATGGTGAAGCGAGGCACCAGGTTATCGGCAGTATAATCTTCTCCCGGCTCCAGCGGCCTTGTATGGAGAGTACCATCGCGGGTTTCTGTAACAGACCAATCTACCGCGATTGACAGCATCTCTTGTGGTGAGTTGATAGGTCCAATCTGAATTGGCTGAAGTCCTGGCTTGATATCGTTACGCCCATAGAACAGGTACTTGAGGGCAGCAAGCATATCTCTGACATTGACAAACGGCTGTTTCACCTCTTGCCGTGTTCTCATGATTTCCCAGATGAATGTTGGCGTTGCAGCCCGGCTGGCATACAGCTGTATTGCCTCAAGCAAGCATGTCTTCCCAACGTTGTTTTTGCCAACGAGGAGATTGACTCGACCAAGATGTTCTATTTTCAGGTCGCGGAATGCGCGGAAATTGCGGATCTCTAGCGAGTTCAAGATGAGGGTACTCATCGCAAGTCCTCCTCTCTGTGTTGTTGTATGTACTTTTCTTTTCCTGGGCGTTTGCTGCATTGTATCACGTTGGTTATGTTAGCACGTTTGCCAATTGTGCTGTTGGTTGTCGATGACGAAGGGGATGCTCATAACTCAATACATCAGGTGTACCTTCATCCAATCATGGTTATCCTGCTCATGGCCGTGTTACAAGAGGTGAAAGAGAAGATAGGAAAATTGTCTAACTATGGATAGGAAGGAGTTCAAAGCAGAACAATTGGTAGGAAGTGAGTAACACTTCCCACTATGTGGACTCTATGAGAGGAAACCTGCTACACAGCATCTCCTTCAATTATCCCTGGAATGTGCGTCCATACCATGCGAAACCCACCACGGTACTCCTTGAGGTCTAGTCGCTCATAGCCATACCAGTCAAGTATCTCCTCGGCCTTCAGTTCCGCATGGTGACGGTCACGCGCATAGAACGTAAAGAGCGTGTCCACATCCTTGCTCATTCTGCAAAACAGTATCCAGAGCGTCATGGCAGCACCTTCCTTGCCGATTATCGTTGTTATAGCAACGTTTTAATATCATCGTTTCTATAACAATACCATTAGATGCTGACTACCGTCAAGGCAGGGTGCGGTGTATGCTGAACGCATGAGATTGCGGTTACGCATAAAAGAAGTTGCCAAGGAACGTGGCATGTCGATGACGAAGCTACACATCAAATCAGAGGTAGCCTATAGCACCGTGCGCCGGCTCTTTCGTGACCCCTTTGCTGAAGTTACCACAACAACAATCAACCGACTTGCCAACGCGCTAGGCGTTCCCCCATCAAATTTGATAGAAGATGTAGCGGATGAATAGCAACATTACCCCGCTTTAAAACCGTTTTGTGCAGTATCATTTAGAATGATACTAAGGTGAAATATTGAGGTCGGGAAATGAAACAGCAGGATTTTGACGCACTTTTGGCAGATACAACCAAAGAGATAAACGAGCCGATTGAGTGGGACAAGGATGATGATCATTACCCTTCAGTAGAGTTTCGCATCGAGGTCGTTTCTCAACCAAAGTATCCTATATTTGTGAAAGGAAGTTATAACCAGTTAGCTCAAACACTTACTTATGCCTTGATTCATCAACGCTATGGAAGAATATACGCATTAGATTTGGGCAAAAATCATCATAACCCTAGCTGTTCTACTGTTGGAAGAAAGCATAAGCATCGTTGGACAGAATTGTTTCGCGATAAAGAGGCGTATGTACCGGATGATATTACTGCTCTGATAAATGATCCTGTAGATGTTTGGTTCCAGTTTTGTAAAGAAGCATTTCTTACGCATAATGGAGTGATGTATCCTCCTCCTTTGGTACAATTGAGATTGGAGTTATAATGATGGTTACTCCTTGTGAACTGATTACCGAACAAATGGGCTTGCTTTACAACTGCTCACAGACAGGTCAGTATGTTAGAATTCAAACACCATTTCTTTATCCAGATGGTGATATTATCGATATCTTTTTTCAAGGTGAAGGGAATACCGGTACGCTAACGGATCTCGGCGAAACATTGCGTTGGCTTAGAATGCAAACGGTTACCCAGCGGCAATCTCGCAAACAACAGCAACTTATTGCTGACATATGTCTCACTCATAATATAGAATTTTTCCAAGGTATGTTTATGGCACGAGTAAGGAGACCTGAAGACTTTGTTGATGCTATAACGAGGCTATGTCAATGTGTGTTAAGGGTGTCCGATTTATGGTTCGCGTTCCGTAATAAAATAGGGGAATCGATTGTTGAGGATGTTGAGGATTTATTACGAGAAAATAATATTGCATTCAATCGTAGTCCAAAAGTTGTAGGCCGATCAGCAAAACTTTGGCAACCAGATTTTCAAACGAGGGGCAAGGAACACAGTTCTTTTATGCGTGTCCTAAGCACTGGGAGTCGAGCGGTGGCGCGTACGATGGTGTATCAATCGACATCTATGTGGCATGACCTGAATTATTTTACGGTAGGGAAGGAAGCAATTCAACTCATCTCTCTATTTGATGATACAATGGATGTGTGGAATCAGGAAGATATTCAGCTATTGGAGAGTTTATCTGAAATCGCTTACTGGTCTCGACCTGATGAGTTCCTTGAGAAGGTAGCGTAAGAGTAAGCCGCTTTGATTGCCTAAACTATTCAGCATGCATAAATACTTTACATTTTGTGCAGACCCCTGACTTTTTGTGCAAGGGTCACTTTATGTGCAAAGCCAGTGTTAGGCTACAGGGAACGAGGTCAAGAGATCCTTAACTTCTTTTAATAGGTCTTCCACGTCTTCTTTACTCGGTGGCGTCGCACTGGGGTGATCACAACCATTGCGCACATCTGCCATCCATTGAACTTGCCGCCACTGGATCGTATCGTAAACGTTAGCTTTTCTGAGCAAGTCATTGACTTTGGAGATGCCATCACCTGACCCGTATACAAGAGGTGGCTGTTGCTGAGCACATAGGAGCTTTAAATGGTGTTCCAATACCAGTCCAGCTGCTGCTCCTGCCGGTATAATATGTCCAACCTGAAGGAGGATTTGAGCTTCCTTGAGCCCATCGCTGCCTATATACTCCTTCAGGGAATGAGTATACTTCCGGGCATTACAACTCCGATGGGCCAGTTGAGCATTCGCCAAAACGGTCTTGCCCCCCTTGCTATACGGTTGAATATGATCTACCGTGCTATCATCAAATGAATGAATCTGGTTTTTACAGATCGCGCACATGGGACTGGCATCATACAGTTGTCGACGAACTTCATAACTGAAAAAACGTGGTTCGACGACCACCTTATTGAGAATGTTCTGCACTTCTGTCTTGAAGCCAAACCAACGCAACTTAGTTGCAGCTTTACCAGCCGGTTGGCGTGAAATAGCAAGTCGAACCTGCGGATTGGTTAGTAGATAGAAGATATATGCCTCCCGGATTTGCTCTGCAGCCGCCTGGACTTTAGCAGGTGTAAAACCAATCAGAGCCGAAGCTTGAATATCAAAGGCAGAGATTGAAAAGCGTGTATCCCATTTCCCTTCAGTCGTTGGTCGATCTTCTGTGCCTGTGCTGTAAAGGCAGCCAGCATTTTGGCCAAACACGATATAAATATTTTGAATAGTTTGTCGGAACATAGCTGCTTGAGAGTTGATCTGCACCTGGTCTTTGGGAGCGTGGGTAGCCATATAATCGTTGAGAAACCGTTTTAAATTACCTGCATAATGGTCTATGCGGTTGGCAAAGGCGAAGAAGCGTAAAATCATCTCCCGTTCAAGGAAGCGGGGATCCGGCTTATCACTGCCCTTGACTTTGCGCCAGATTGGGTCGCGCTCAAGCTCGGCAAGTAAATCACAAAATGCTCCCCGATAGACACAGTTACGCAGTTCCTGTTCGTTCAATGGCATCGACCCACGGTTGAGGCGCTCGAAGACCTCGTAGCGCAGATTATGGTTGTGACCGGCATCGATTACAATGGTACGGATGGTTGCATCTAGCACCATTGCTTGTTGCTCCTCTGACATATCACGAAAATATTTACCGTTCAAAGTACCTATGCGCTGGAGACGCTGAAGTGCAAAATCGTTGCGAACAAATCGAATCAGTGTGGTGAGCCGCTGTTGCCCATCAATAACCTCCAGGCGCATAGCTGGCATTTTGCCAAAGTAAATTGGTGGAACGGGTATCTCCAGCAGCAGCGACTCAATGAGGCGGGAAGGCAGCTCGGGCCTCAACTCCCAGACATAGTCACGTTGATAAGCAGGCTGGAGATCGATCTGACCACGTTCATATTTCTCGCGTAATGTCGAGATGGTCCAATCGAACGGTTGGCTAGAAACAGGTCGATCATCACCGTCAACGACAAGGTCTTCTGTTTCAGCATCCAGCTCTGGATATTCTTCAAGGCCTGTTTCGAGTTTGTAACTCATAGGTTATCCCCCTTATTTTCGCGCTCTAACTCATAGAAAATTCGCTGCTATAGTTATTGCTAAGCCTTCTTTTTCACTTCTTCCCCTCCACCACCCCAATCTCCTCCTCCGTCAACCCATACAACCGGTACACCACCTGGTCAATCAACACATCCGTCTTCGCCAGCCTCTCCTTAACCGGCAGCACCCGT
>WNEZ01008756.1_pt1 | contig 13590 bp, 18 predicted proteins | sample 5400521 | NCBI WGS metagenome assembly WNEZ01 (sample SAMN13153339, study PRJNA577476) | soil metagenome | isolation source: 120 cm saprolite under Douglas fir tree site 2 hole 1 replicate 1 | place: USA:California | collected 2015-04-18 | reverse complement strand
GCACTTCGTCCGGGAGATCGAGGGCGAGTGAATCGGAGACGATCGTGTTGCGCGTCGACACGGCCCGTGCGTGGACCGAGTCCTTGGGCCCCCAAGCGAACGCCTGCTGCAGCTTCTTCCGGTCGAGGTGCAGGTGGATCGTGTCCGCCGTGAGGCGCCAGTCGGCCCCGGTGGCCACGCCGTCGCCGAGCGCCTTCACGAGGCGGATCTCCTGCCCTTGGAGCCCGAGCTCGATGCGCGTGCCGGTGAGCGCGTAGGGCCGTGGACCCTTCCCTTGCACGCGGGGGTTGCCGACGAGCGCGGCAAATCCGGAGGTCTGATCGAGCTGCATCGAGTCGCCGCGCGCCGCGAAATCGCTCCGGTCGATGGTCACCTGCCCGCCTCCCCACATCCGGTCGTTGCCCTTGAAGCGCACCCGGTCCGCCACGATGATGTACGGCTCCCCTCCCCCGGAATCCGCGGTCGCGCGGTAGTCGATGGTCGGTCGACCTGATGCGTACATCTCGAGCGTATCGCGCACACCTCTGACGGCGCGGTAGTACGTCAGGTTGGGACCGCGCAGCACCGACCCCGTCTTCCGATTCACGGCGATGACGTTCTTGTGCGCATCGAGCCGTTCCTGTCCCATGAAGTAGGCGGCCGTCGTCGCGTCGAGCGTCATCGCGGTGTCGCGGATGTGCACGGGATTTTTCTGGCCGAGCATGTCGAACCGCTTGACGCCGGCGAACCACGCCACGCTGTCGGAGGCGAGGGTGCTGCTGGTGCCCTCACAATGGGCCAGCACGCCGCCGCCGGCGAACACGTTGGTCTCACCCCGCCGCACCTCTACTTGCTGCGCCTGCCGACCCACGGAATCGATGATCATCTTGCACGGCCGGCCGCCCGCGGTGTCGGCGGGCGACGCAGGCTGCTGGACGAGGGCGACGAGGAGCACGGTTGCCATCATTGGTTCGGGAGGGTGAACTTCCCACCCTCTCCCGTCACCCGGTTCGCGGTCACGACCTTGAAGTCCGGGTCGGCGGTGAAGCCGGTTCCCTTGATGTGACGCGTCGGTTCATCGAACACGAAATCCCTGTCCGAGCTGACCTGGTTCCGGACCTGGCTGTAACGTATCACCTCGGTCCGGAGCGTCGCGCCATCGGTGCGCACCACGACCACGTTGCCTCGCGCCTCCATGTCGCCGCTGCGCCAGTGGTACGTGCCTTGCCGCGACGTGAGCGTGGACGTCTCGGCCCCTCGGGTGTCGTAGAACGTGATGTGGACGTTGCGGAGTTCGGCGGTTTGCGCCGGGGAATAGAAATATGCCGTATCGGCCCGCACGTGCGCACGCTGAATCCCGGCGTCCGTCACGTAGTGTGACATGCCGAACAGCACCTGGTCGGCCGAATCCGGTGCGGCAATGGTGGCCGTTGGCTTGATGCCGGTGTCGCAGGCCGCCAACACCAACGCACCGAGCACCGCGCAGTATCTCATGTTGCCCCCGCCTTCATGAGATCATGCAGGTGGACCATGCCGACTAGTTTGCGCCCGCCGTCGAGCACCGGCAGGGCCATGATCCCGTGCTGCTCCATGAGCCGTACCGCGGCGCCGGCGAGCTCGTCGGCCGTCGTGCTCTTCGGGGTCCGGGTCATCACATCGCGCACCGGGATGTCGAGGAACTGATCGGTTCGCTCCATGAGCCGCGTCAGGTCGCCCGCGGTAACCACGCCCACGAGGCTACCGGCGGCGTCCACGACCGCCACGGTGCCCCGTTTCTCGGCGAGCAGCACCACGCACTCGCGCATTGGGCGATCGGGTCCGAGGGCGGGCACGTTGCCGGCGAGCATGACGTCCGCGACGCGCAGCAGCAAGTGGCGGCCCAACGTACCGCCGGGGTGGAGCGCTGCGAATTGTTCGCGCCGGAATCCCTTGACCTCGAGCAGCGTCACGGCGAGGGCGTCACCGAGCGCCAGCGCCGCGGTGGTGCTGGTGGTGGGCGCCAGCGTCTCGGGGCACGCCTCCTCCGTGACGCTGGCATCGAGGACGACGTCGGACTGACGAGCGAGCGGTGAGTCCGGATCACCCGTGAGCGCGATGATCGGCACGCCCAGCCGCTTGAGCTGACCCACGAGCCCGAACAGCTCGTCGGAGGCGCCGCTCTTCGAGAGCAGGATGGCGACGTCCTCTCTGCCGACGAGTCCCAGGTCGCCGTGCAGCGAGTCCACCGGATGGAGGAACGAGGCGGGGCTGCCGGTCGAGGTGAGCGTGGCCGCGATCTTGCGCGCGATCAGCCCCGACTTGCCGACGCCGGAGACGATCAGCCGGCCTGTTGCCTTCTCGAGCAGCCGCACGGCGGCCGAGAAGGCGGGGCCCAGGCGCTCGGCGACCCGACGGATCGCATCGGCCTCGAGGACCAGCACGCGGCGCCCGCGCTCAGCGAGTTCGGTGGGCTCCGTGCGGGACATCGCCACGCTCCAAGAAGTATTTCGTGAGCAGGCCCTGCCACTCACCCCGGGCCTTGAGGATCAGCTCAGCCACCTCGCGCACTGCCGCTTGGCCGCCGGCGAGCGTCGTGACGACCCGGGCAGCCGCTTTCGCTTCCGGCACCGCGTTCGCGACTGCGATGGGGAGGCCCACGCGCGTGAGCAGGGGCAGATCGGGCAGGTCGTCGCCCACGAACGCGGTTTCCTCCCAGGCGACGCCCCGGCGCTCGAGCAGGGCCGTGAAGGCGGGCAGCTTCTTATTGTCCTGGACCAGCTCGTCTACCTTGAGCTCGCGCGCGCGCAGCTCGGTGGCGTCGGAGCGCCGGGCGCTCGCCCACACCACCACCAGCCCTGCCGAGCGGAGCATGCGGATGCCGAGGCCGTCCTGGATGTGAAAGCGCTTGAATTCGACCGGGTGATCGCCGACCATCCCGACGTAGATGCCATTGTCCGTCAGGACGCCGTCGACGTCGAAGCCGACGAGCTTCAGGCGGCGGGCGGCGGCAGCGTCGAGCATGGTCACTTCCGAGCGCGGGCTGGGGGCACGGCTCTCGCTCGGTCCTCGACAACCGCCCTGCCCCCCCCCTGGGACCTCGCTGCCGCCGTGCCCCCAGCCCGCGCCGCGTGCCAGACGTCCAGCGCGACGCTCACGATACCCGGCAGCTCGTCCAACGGAATCATGTTCGGCCCGTCGGACGGTGCGCGGTCCGGATCGGGATGCGTTTCGAGGAAGAAGCCGTCGGCCCCCGCGGCCGCCGCGGCATACAGCAGCGGCGGGATGAAGTCGCGCAGGCCGCCGCTCGAGCCCTCGGGTCCCTGCCCCGGCTGCTGCACCACGTGCGTGCCGTCGTACACGACCGGCGCCCCACAGGCGCTCCGGAGCCGGGCGAAGTTACGCATGTCGACCACGAGGTCGCCGTAGCCGAAGAAGGTGCCCCGCTCCGTCACGGCGATCTCGGGCGCTCCGCCCGCCCGCACCTTCTCGACCGCCCCCGCCATTCCCTCGGGCGCCATCCACTGCCCCTTTTTCACGTTCACGGCGCGTCCGGCGCGACCGGCCGCGACGAGCAGGTCGGTCTGACGGCACAGGAAGGCCGGGATCTGCAGCACGTCGGCGACTTGCGCGGCGGCGGATACGTGGCTGGTCTCGTGGACATCGGTGAGAATGGGCAGGCCCGTTGCGGCCCGTACCTTGGCGAGCGCCGCGAGCCCGCGCTCGGCGCCCGGCCCCCGTGGCCCTTTGAGCCGCGAGCGGTTCGCCTTGTCGTAGGAGGCTTTGTAGATGACGTGCAGCCCGACCTTGGCTGCGAGATCGGCGAGCGCCTCGCCGACCCGCAGGTTCAGGTCGTCGGACTCGACGACGCAGGGTCCCGCGATGAGGAACGGGGAGCCCCCCCCTCCGAAGTGCTGCGGCATGTCAGTCGCGGCGGCCGGCGAGTTGAGACAACCGCTCCGGCTGGGCGAGGGGCGCCGCGCCTCTGGCCCGACGCTGCTGGCGCGCAGCGCCTACGAACCCGGCGAACAGGGGGTGCGGCCGGGTGGGTCGAGACTTCAGCTCGGGGTGGAACTGGCAGCCGATGAACCAGGGGTGATCGGGCAGCTCGATCATCTCGACCAGCGAGCCGTCGGGCGAGAGCCCGGAGCATCGCATGCCGTATTCGGCGAGCACGTCGCGGTATGCGTTCGACACTTCGTAGCGGTGACGATGCCGCTCGCTCACCTCGAGGGCTCCGTAGGCCTGCGCGACCCGGGAGCCCGGACGCAGCTTGCAGGGATACGCCCCCAGCCGCATCGTGCCGCCCAGTTCCTGGATGCCTTCCTGCGAACGCATCAGCGCGATCACCGGGTTCTCGCACTCCGGCGCGAACTCGCTCGAGTTGGTATCCGGGAGCTTGACCACGTCCCGCGCGAACTCGATGATCGCCGCCTGCAATCCCAGGCAGATCCCGAGGAAAGGGAGCTTGTGCTCGCGCGCCCAACGGATCGCCTCGAGCATGCCTTCCACGCCGCGCACGCCGAATCCGCCGGGCACCAGTAACCCGTCATACGTGCCGAGCAGCTCGGCCGCGGCCGCTTGGTCGGTGAACCGGTCGGACGAGATCCACTCGATCTGTACGCCGCACTCGTTCGCGATCCCGCCGTGTACCAGCGCTTCGTGGATGCTCTTGTAGCTGTCCGCGAGCTGGGTGTACTTCCCTACCACGCCGATGCGCACCCGGTCGGCTGGGCTGAGGATCTTCTCGACCATCTGCGCCCAGGCGCGCAGGTCCGGCTCTTTGGTCTCGAGGTGCAGCCGCATACACACTTCGCGGTCGAGCCCCTGCTCGTGCAGCTTGAGCGGGATCTCGTAGATCGACTTCACGTCCGGGCTCTCCACCACGCAGCCGAAGTCCACGTTGCAGAACTGCGCGATCTTGCGCTTCAGCTCTTCTGAGAGCGGCCGCTCGGTGCGACACACCAGGATGTCGGGCTGGATCCCGATCTGCATCAGCTCCCGGACGGAGTGTTGGGTCGGCTTGGTCTTGAGCTCGGCGGTGGCGGCGATGAAGGGGACGAGGGTGAGGTGGATGAACAGCGTATTGTCGCGGCCCACCTCCTGGCGGAACTGGCGGATCGCTTCCAGGAACGGCAGTGATTCGATGTCACCCACCGTGCCGCCGATCTCCGTGATCACGACGTCGTGATCGGGCGCAAGGCGGCGGATGGAGGCTTTGATCTCGTCCGTGATGTGGGGGATCACCTGCACGGTGGACCCGAGATACTCACCGCGCCGCTCCTTCGTGATCACCGACAGGTAAATCCGCCCGGTCGTGACGTTATTCACCTGCGACAGCGAGCGGTCGATGAACCGCTCGTAGTGACCCAGGTCGAGATCGGTCTCCGCGCCGTCGTCGGTGACGTACACCTCGCCGTGCTGGAACGGCGACATGGTGCCGGGATCCACGTTGATGTAGGGATCGAATTTCTGGATCGTCACCCGGAGGCCGCGCTCCACCAGGAGGCGACCCAGCGAGGCCGCCGCGATGCCCTTGCCGAGAGACGACACGACGCCGCCGGTCACGAAGATGTACTTCGTCGAACTCACGGACTCACCTCCCTCAGTTGGCGGGTCAGCTGTGCTTCCGCATATCGCAGATCGTCGGCCGTGTCGACGCCGGGGGCCGCGGGCCCCGGAAACAGCGTCACGCCGATGGGTATCCCGTGCAGCAGGGGCCGCAGCTGCTCGAGTCGCTCCCACCGCTCCTCCGGGACAGGTGCGAGCCGGATCCAGCGATCCAGCGCTTCCCGGGTGTAGGCGTAGACACCCACGTGCTGGTGGTAGATCACGTCGCGCGCGCCGTCGCGATCGAACGGGATCGGCGCCCGCGAGAAATACACCGCGCGGCCCCGCGAATCCGTCACGACCTTGACACGATTCGGATCACTCGCGAGCGCGCGGTCCAAGTCCCCCGCCGCCGTGCCGATCGGATCCCCGTGCTGCACCCGAGCGACGGCGCCGTGCAGCGCGGCGGGCGCGACCAGCGGTTCGTCGCCCTGCACGTTCAGTACAACGTCGTATGAACTAAATGATTTACCCCCAACGACTTCGGCGACTCGCTCCGTGCCTGACTGGTGGTCGGCGGAGGTGAGCACCGCCTCGAACCCTGCTCGCTCGACGACCGCGACGATCTCGGGGGCGTCGGTGGCGACCACCAGGCGATTGCACACGCCTGTTTCCACCACGCGCCGGACGACCCAGAGGATGAGGGGTTCGCCTGCCAAAGACAGGAGTGGCTTGCGAGGGAGGCGGCTGGAGCCCAGCCGCGCCGGAACGACGCCGAGGACGGGCACGGGGGAACATACAAAATCCGTGCCGTGGCGTCTAGCCCTGGACCTAAACGGCTGAGAAGGGGCGGGTTAGACCACTACACCGTGGCGTGCGCGATGCGCAAGAAATTCTCCAGCAGCTGCTTCCCGTGCGACGTACCGATGGATTCCGGGTGGTATTGCACGCCGTAGATCGGGTGGCGGCGGTGCTTCATAGCCATGACCTCCCCATCCTTCGGCCGGTCCGCGCTCCACGCGGTTATCACGAGGTCCTTGGGGAGCGACCGGGGCTCGACCACCAGAGAGTGGTACCGCATGCCGGTCACGGGACTAGGGATCCCCTCGAACAGTTCGTCCTCTTCATGGATCACCTCGCACGTCTTCCCGTGCATGAGCCGGTCGGCTCGCACCACGCGCGCGCCGAATGCCTCGCCGATCGCCTGGTGGCCGAGACAAACGCCCAGGACCGGTACCTTCCCGGCCAGCGCCTTCACGAGCGGCACCAGGATACCGGCTTCCCCCGGCGTGCACGGGCCGGGCGACAGCACGGCCGCAGTGGGTTTGAGCGCGAGCACCTGCTCGACGGTCAGCGCGTCGTTGCGGTACACCACCGGCTCCGCGCCGAGCTCGCCGAACAACTGGACGAGGTTGTACGTGAACGAGTCGTAGTTGTCGAGGACGAAGAGCATGGGGGAAACCTACTCAGAAGAAAAAGGCGCGCGAGATCCACGTCTTGCACTGATACCACTGGCCGTCGCGCCGTTGGAACACCCGCAGATAGAAGTCGCGGTCGGTGCGCTGCTCGATCGGAACGTTGAACGTCTTCAAGTCATCGGTTGTGAGCGGAACGCACACGGGGTGCAACAGGAAGACGAGCCCCGCGACGGGGACGACTAATACGAGGGCGGCCACGACTATCCGGCGCCTCATGCGGTGTAAAAGCGGTCGTGCAGGGTTGGATCGATACGCCGCAGTCGCCCGGTGCCGGGGTGCACTGGGCACCACAGCGAGCGGGCCCGTGCGAGCACTCGCTGATCCCGAGCGCGGAGGATTTCGGTGTGGCGCTCGAACGTGGCGGCGCTCGGAGTCCCGACCCAGGTGCGCGCGATCACCTGGTCGCCGGGCCGCGCGGGATGTTTGTAGTCGATTTCGTGCCGGAGCACCACCCATCCGATTTCGGCGCGCTCCGCCGGGCTCGTGGCGGACTCCCAGTGGGCCGCAGCGATGTCCTGGACCCAGCGGAGGTAGACGACATTGTTCACGTGGCCGAGATCGTCGATATCGTCCACGCGGACCTGAAACACGCGCTCGTAGCGGACCGGGGTTTCCATGCCCAACGAAGTTAACGCGCGGCGCGCTCCTCCCACTCCTCGAGCGAGCGTGGCCAGTCCTGCTTCAGGAGACGCGACAGGGATCGGTCCGCGAGCAGCCGGCCGCCCGTCTGGCAGGTGGCGCAGTAATTCACTTCGTTTTCGGCGTAGCGGATACGTTGCACCGGCGACCCGCACACGGGGCACGCCTTGCGGAACCGGCCGTGCACGGCCATCCCGTCTCGGAACGCCGTCACCTTCTCCGGGAACGCGTCGCCGGTTGCGGCACGCAGGCGCGCTATCCATCTGGTCAAGGTGTCCCGCGCGGCGTGGAACAGCCGCTCGCTCTCCTCGGGCGTGATCTGGCCGGTGAGACGGAGCGGCGACAGGCGGGCCGCGTGCAGGATTTCATCGGAGTAGGCATTGCCGATGCCGTCGAGCAGGTGGGGATCCGTCAGCGCCCGCTTGAGCGTGTGCGACTCCCGGGTCAACGCCGCTCGGAATTGCTCGAGCGTCGCGGCTAGAACATCGAGTCCACCGGGGTCGTGCACGGCGAGCGCAGCCGCACCCCGGAGAATGTGAAGCGACGCGCGATGCTTCGTGCCGGATTCGGTGAGCAGCACGGTGCCGTTCGGGAAATCGAACGCCGCGAGCCCCCCGCGGCGGGGAATGGGCGCGCCGGCGGGCTTCCAATGCAGCCGGCCTGCGATCATCAGGTGCAGCACGACGAAGTAGTCGTCCTCGAGGGCCAGGACGATCCGCTTGCCGAGGCGGCGAACATGGCGGATCGTGCGACCGACCAGGTCCGCCACCGGTGGATCGGCCGTCCGGAGCAAGAACGGGCTCGCGATCCGCAGGTGCTCGAGCTGCTTTCCCACGACCCGAGGGGCGAGGGCGTCGAGGTACAGCGCGATGTCCGGCAGCTCGGGCATCAGCTCAGGAAGCGCGTGGCCAACTGCTCCAGCCGCTCGTCGCCCGCGGCCCGCGCGCGCGCCAGAATCCGGTCCACGTACGGCCACAGCTTCGGCTCCCCCCAATAGTAGCCGGTCGCTTGCTCCGCACTCGCCGTCTCGCCCGCGCGAGCGGCCTCGAGCAGCGCCTCGGCCGCCGCGGCGTCGAATCCGGGGTCGGCACGCGGTGGGAGGCCATAGTTCCGCCGGGGCCCCGACTCACCGGGATCCTCGTTTACGAACGCTCGTGACATGGGAGGGTCAGCCGCGGGGATGAAACGTCTTGTGCAACCATGCGCCCACCCGTGACAGGGGCGTGCCGCGGGCATTGAGAAACACAAGCCCACGTCCCTTCCCCTTGTCGAGGCGGGGGCGGATCTCGCGTGCGTACAACGCCACGGCGCCCAACGCGCGCCGACCCACCGGCACGATCCGCTCCTTCGAGCCCTTACCGAAGATGCGGGCGAGGCCATCCTCATACACGACGTCCTGCAGCTTAAGGCCCACCAACTCGGACACGCGAGCGCCAGTCGCGTACGCGAATTCGAGCAACGCGCCGTCGCGGATCGCAAGCGGCTCGTCGGCGTTGGGTGCGGCGAGCAGGCGCTCGATCTCGGCGACTGACAATACCGTCGGCAGGCGGCGCCACTGCCGCGGAGACTCCAGGCGCTCGCTCGGATCGCGCGTGGCGTGGCCTTCGCCGACCAGGTAGCGGTAGTAGGTGCGGACAGCGGATATTTGGCGCCGGATGGTTGCCGGGGCGAGCCCCAAGTCCTTGAGCTCGTAGACGAACTCGCGCAGCAGCCCGCTCGTCACGTCCTCCGGGCGGCGCGCACCCTTCGTCCCGGCATAGCCGGCGAGCCGCCGGACGTCGCGGACGTAGTTCGCGACGGTGTGGGCGCTGTCGCCCGCTTCCAGGGCGAGGAAGTCGCGGAATTGCTCGACGCGGAACGCCGCCTCGGTCGTCAGATCCACCGGCGCACCCGCGCCTTGTACGCGCGGTACTCGTCCCCAAACTTGCGCTCGAGGTACGTCTCTTCCCGGGCGATGACGTAGCGCTGGATCAGCGCGATGACGAGTGGAAGAAACACGAGTGGCCACGGGTCGTTCAGAAGCAGCGTGCCGCCGACGTACAGCGTCGTCAAGCCCACGTACATCGGGTTGCGAGTGAAGCGGTACGGTCCCCAGATCACCAACGCCGAGGTTGGCTTCATGGGATTGGGCGTCGTGCCCGCCCGGCGGAACAAGAACGCCGCACTGACGGCGAGCAGCACCCCCGCGCCGATGAGGCACCAGCCGACCAGGCTTACGAGCGCTGTCGGCTCCGGCCACAGGGGTATCGGCAGGAGTCGGTGGGCGCCGTACCCCGCGGCGAACCCGCCGGCGTAGAGGAGCGGTGGGGGAAAGCCCACCCCAGAGGTGTCGTTCGACGCGTCGCTCATGGTGCCCCGTGGTTGACCGGTGCGCGTCAGCGCTTTAGCCGGCGCACGATCCATACGGCTAGAAATATGAGGATCCCGAGTGCGGCGGCGCCAAGCACCCAATTGAGGTGGGCGAGTACTGCCACGACGGCATCGAGGTTCGTGCCCAGGGTGGCGACGAGCACCGTCAACAGGCCGTACCATAGCGCGGATGCGAGGGCGAGTGGGATCAAGGCGCGAGGCGCGGACAGTCCCGCGATGCCCGCGAACGGTGGGACCACGGCGCGCCACACGGGGAGGAGGCGGGAGACGAAGATGCCGTAGGTCCCGTGCCGCTGGTACTGCGCCTCGATATGCGTGAGCACCGGGGGCGTGAGCAACCGCCGGCCGGTAGGTCCCTTGAAAAAGTCGCGTCCGTAGCGTCGCGCCAGCCAGTACACGGCGGACGCCGACGCGACGTTCGCCACCCACGTGAGTCCGAAGACCGTCCAGAGGTTGAGCCTGCCCCGCCCCGCGAGGAACGCGCCGAGCGCCACGGCGGTGTCGGCGGGCAGCGGTGGAATCACGTTCTCGAGTGCCGCGAGCGCTGTGATCAGGCCGTACAGCAGTCCGGGCGGCAGGCGCTCGAGGAACCCGAGAAGATCGCTCAGGGGCGGGCCTGCTCGAGCAGCGCGACGGCGAGCACCGCGACCCCCTCGCCTTTGCCGATCCAGCCCATTCCCTCGTTCGTCTTCGCTTTGACCGAGACCATCGAGTATCCGCTCACGAGCGCGTCGGCAAGGTTCTCACGCATGTCGTCGAGGTAGCGTGCCAGCTTGGGCTGCTCGAGGATCACCGTGATGTCGGCGCTCACGAAGCTGAGACCCGCCTCGACCGCGCGCAGGTACGCGCGCTTGAGCAAATCGAGAGAATCGGCGTCGCGCCAGCGGGGGTCGGTCGGGGGGAACATCTGCCCGATGTCGCCCAGGCCGGCGGCGCCGAGAATGGCGTCGGTGAGGGCATGCGCGACCGCATCGGCGTCCGAATGTCCCACCAGCCCGCGTGAGTATGGAATCTCTACGCCGCCGAGGATGAGCTTCCGGCCTTCTCCCTCGGCGAACCGGTGCGAGTCGTACCCGATCCCGACCCGCATGTCACGCCTTGAGGATGCGGACCGCGAGGAGAGCGGCGTTCTTGGCGTTGTCGATCCCGACGCAGGCCACCGGGACGCCCCCGGGCACTTGCGCCGTGGCGAGCAGGGCGTCGAGCCCGTTCAACGGCCCGGCCGCGAACGGCACGCCGATCACGGGAAGATCGGTGAGCGAGGCGGCGAATCCGGGGAGCGCCGCCGACAGCCCCGCCCCGGCGATCACCACCCGGAAGCCCTTCTTGCGGGCGCCCTTCACGAGGTCCGCGGTCTGGTCGGGTTGCCGGTGGGCAGAGGATACGTGGAACTCGTACGAAACGCCCGCCTTGGTCAGGACGTCGAAGGCGGGCTCGATACGCGGCTTGTCGCTCTCGGAGCCGACGATAATCAACACGTCGGCCACTCTCAGGCCGCCTCTTCGATCACGCTGTAGTCCTGGCGCCGCTGCCGCGGCACGTACCCGGCATCGGCGATAAGCCGCTGCATCTCGGGGAGGGTCATCCGCCACGTCGTCCCTGCGGCGGAGACGACGTTCTCCTCCATCATCAGCGAGCCGAAGTCGTTGGCTCCGAACCTGAGCGCCACCTGGCCGATCTTGGGCCCCATCGTCACCCAGGAGGCTTGGATGTTGGGTAGGTTGTCGAGCACGATGCGCGCGATGGCCTGGGTGCGGAGGTAGGTCACCGCGTCGGTCTTCTCGAAGTGGGCGAGCTCGGTGTGCTCGGGCTGCAGCGGCCAGCAAATGAAGGCGGTGAAGCCTCCGGAGCGCCCCTGGACCTCCCGCACGCGGAACAGGTGCTCGACCCGGTCGGCCAGCGTTTCGCCCAACCCGTACATCATCGTCACCGAGGTCTTGAGTCCCAGCCGATGAGCCGTCTCCATGACCTCGAGCCAGCGGTCGGCGCCCGCTTTCTTTTTCGCGACGCGGTCGCGAACCTCCTGGACGAGAATCTCCCCGCCCCCGCCCGGGATCGAGTCGAGCCCGGCCGCCATGAGCTCGCGGATCACCTCCTCGATCGACATCCCGAATCGGCCGGCGAAGAAATCGACTTCGGAGGGCGAGAACCCGTGGATGTGGATCGGATGGTGCCGCTTGATGTAGCGCATCAGATCCAGGTACCACGCGAACGGGATGTAGGGGTTGTGGCCGCCCTGGATGAGGATCTGCACACCGCCCAGCGCCTTCAGCTCGTCGATCTTACGACCGATCTGCTCGAACGAGAGCACGTAGCCTTCGCCGTGCTTCGGGCGCCGGTAGAAGGCGCAGAATTTGCAATCCGCGACGCAGACGTTCGTGTAGTTGATGTTCCGGTCGATGATGTAGGTGACCACGTTCTCCGGATGCACCTGCCAGCGCGCCTGGTCGGCGAGGCTCCCCAGCTCGAGCAGCGACGCCCGCTCGTACAGCTCGACGTATGACCGGAACTCGCGGCTGGCGCGGTCGATCATGGTCATGCCACCTGGAGGAACTGCAGCGATCCGTCGGGCACGAGGCCGCGCGCCGCCAACCGGCGGAAGAAGTCGGTGAGCCCGGCCAGGTGTGTGTCGGTCAACGCATAGTCGAGGCCGGCGAGGTAGCTGCGGCACTCGGTGACGCCGACGCCCGTGGCGCGGGCCGCCGCCTCGGCCAGCAGGTCCAGGTGGGCGAGGCCCCAATCACGGGCAGCGAGCAGGGTGTGGTGGACGGCGCGGACGGCGCGCGCGTCCGCGGCTCGGCGCGCGGCCCACATGGCGAACACGAATGGCAGGCCGGTCCAGCGCTTCCACTCGTCGCCCAGGTCGTAGCGGTGGGGGTAGGCGTGCCGCGCTGCCAGGAGCAGCGCCGCGTCGCCAATCACCAGCACGGCCTCGTGGGGCAGATGCGCCAGCCCGTCGAGATCGGCCGCCTCTGCCCGAGCCTGAGCGAAGTGGGGGCGCACCTTCCACACGTCGCAACACAGCAGCTCCAGCAGGCCGACCGCCGTGCGCGAGGAGGCGGTGAGCAGTACCGTCCGGTTGTCCAGCTGGCCGACCGGCCGGCGGCTGAACAGCGCCACACTGCGCACCGGACCGTCGCAGGAAATCGCGAGGTCGGGGAGCAGGATGTAGTCGCGCGCATTGCGGGCGTATTCGACCGCACTGACGACGGACAGGTCCAGCTCGCCTGCCGCGAGCAGATCGTTGAGCTCCGACGGCGTGCCGGTCACGAGCTCCCCCGCGAGCGGGGTGACGCCCCGGTCGATGGCCCCATAGATGGGGTAGCAGTTGATGTAGCCGATCCGGCCCAATCTCATCTCGGTGTCCCCAGGCTGAAGCCTGGGCCCGCCACACCACTGCCCTGAAGGGCAGTGACTGGCCGGGCACACCCTTCAGGGTGTGAAATCATTCGGCGGCGTCCACGGCAGACAGCACCGGAAGCACACGCCGCCCTTTGACGCGAGCCCGGGGACGATGGGAGATCTGGAAGGTTGGTCCTTCCGGCCCTGTAGCCCGTGCGACACTCTGCCCGGGCACCCAGTCCTCGAAGGTCCGCAC
>WNEZ01003699.1_pt1 | contig 13591 bp, 12 predicted proteins | sample 5400521 | NCBI WGS metagenome assembly WNEZ01 (sample SAMN13153339, study PRJNA577476) | soil metagenome | isolation source: 120 cm saprolite under Douglas fir tree site 2 hole 1 replicate 1 | place: USA:California | collected 2015-04-18 | reverse complement strand
CCCTCGACCCAATCAAGCTTGAGCGCCCCATCCTCGCTACCTAACGTTGCCATGAGTCCCTTCTGCTGGCGCAAGTGCCTGACCGCATCATCCTTGATCAACTGTTGCAGTGCAGGGGATAATCCTTCTGTTGTCATCAAGAACTCCTTTCTTTCATCCTGGGATATTATCTCTCTATCTTAGTGGTGCGTTCGGGAAATTCATAGATGAGAACCATGGCCGATAAATCGGCGATGTGCACGATACATCGGCACCTACGGTTTCCCCAGGAATTAGCGAATGCACCACTTAGAGGGTCCTGCGAGAACCAGATTAAGATTTCTTACATGGTACCACTCAGATCCTTTCCTGCCGACTAGCAAGCTCCGCCTCAGTCGCTCGTAAGACACGGATAAAGTCAGGCAAGGCGACCTCGGGCTCCTCGATCTCGGGATGCCAGCGCTTCTCCCACTCAAACGCAATCCACCCGTCATAGCCGCCGCTCGCCAGTAGCTGAAGGACCTCACTGACCGGCACAATCCCCTGTCCCAGAAGGCAGTAACGGACTCCGCCATCTACAGATACCGAGTCCTTCAAGTGAACATGCCTGATGCGGTCCTTGAGCTTTTCGTACGTGTCCGCCAGGGGCTCCGAGAAGAATCTGTACGGATGATGCACGTCCCAGAGCACACCCACGTGAGGATGTTGAACTGCACGCATCACATCGAGCAGGTTCTGCAAGCGCGCGAAGTCATTGTGAGATTCGAGCAGTACCGAAACGCCCGTTCCTTCCGCGTGTTGGGCAAGTGCCAGCAGACCTTCGACTACCTGTTCGATGATCTTCTCGCGCGACTGGCTGTCCGGGATGCGATCTCCAAACACCCGGATGAAGGGTGCCTCCAACTCGCCAGCCAGATCGATATGGCGCTTCCCCTCGTCAATGCTGTTGTCGATCTCAGCAGCCTGATCAAAGCGACACGATGTATCCAGGCATGGAATAGCTAAACTGCGCTCCTTCAGCTCGCGTTTCGTGGCCGGTAGCCGGCTGGCTGTAAACGGAGCTGCCTTCGTCAGGTCCATCTCTCCCTCGACACCCCGCAGTTCCAGTCCCTGATAGCCGTACTCAACGGCCCTCTGGACAGCCTGCTCCCACGACCAATCAGGACACGCAAGGGTGGTGAATGCCAGGGGATAATGAAAGTCTACCGTCGTCCGCATGCTGTATGCACCTCTTTCATTTCTCTGAAACGGCGGGGTGAACGCTGCAGAGATAGGAGGTCATGAACATGATCAGGAAAGGACAGGTCATCAGTGTCAATCAGTCCTTCTCCTCTCTCCACTTCTCAATCATACCACGGAACCGACCGCTCTTAAATCCAGGTGGGATGGTAGTTTGGTTAGAGGCCACCCCAAACGAGCAGGTTAACCGTACATGAAGTCATTCATACTTACCTCCTGATCTCCAAAGGGCTAAGAAATAGAGTCGCCCATCATTTCCAAGGCGTGCGCCAACTCATCGCCATCCTGGAAGCGCATTTCTGGCTTCTTTTCCAGGCAGCGCAGGATAATCGCTTCCAGGGCCGGGGGAATTGTGGGGTTGAATTGGGCAGGCGGGATTGGTGCATCCAGAAGATGCGCCATCGCCACTGCTACAGGAGTATTCCCATCGAAAGCCGAGCGACCTGTCAGCATTTCATACAGTGTAAGCCCAAGTCCATAGATGTCGGCAGCAGCCATCGCAATGCCGCCCTGTGCCTGCTCTGGTACACGATACCGCATCATATCGCCTTCCATACCACTCCTTGTTATTATCAGCTTTATGCTACCATCTCGGCTAAGTAGAATGTGCTGCGGTTGCACATCTCCATGCACCATGCCATGGCGATGGATCGCGCCCAGGCCAAGCGCAACACTATGGGCAATGATCACGGCGCGATCCACGTCAAGCACACCACGAGCACGCAAATAGCGGCGTAGATCGGTACCCTCTACCAATTCCATGACAATGAAATGCTTCCCATTGGCCTGCCCGAAGCCATAGACCTGCATAACATTGGGGTGCTGGAAGGCAGACTGCGCTTTCGCTGTACGTTGGAAGTGTGCCACAAACTTTGGATCAGCGCTGTATTGCTCTTTCAGTATTTTAATAGCAACAATGCGATTTTTCTGTATATCACGGGCGCGAAAAACCTGTGACGTAAGGCCACGGCCAATGGGATCTCCTAGTTGGTAGCGATCTCCTAAAAAACCTGTATCCACACAGCCTCCTTGGTGTGTTTATCTCTATCTGTGACCCTGCTCATACAGTGCACGTGCTACAGGTGAGTCAAGATGGTTGATGAATTCATGGGGTTGGCATTTGATATGTAGCGGCATAAGGTTGGGCTCTCCATCCTTTATGTTTTTGTTCTTCACGGATTGAACGAACGCAGCACTAGCTTTCACTTCGCCAGGTGTCCAATTCCAGGGGGGCACTACTGAGATGAGCCAAAAATACTTGTATAGGCATTTTGGACTAATTGCCCGTTACTGTTTAATTGCACTGTGTTGTTATTCACCAGATTACCTGCATAAAAGTACACGAGTCCAACATCATAGTGTTTGGCAAGACTGCTCAATTGCTGTAACGCCGGTGCAGAAGCAGTACTTCCTCCGTATTCATTCACAATAGTTCCCCACCCATGCTGTTTATAGAATTGAATATTCGGTACCATCTGCGATGCGGTAAAACTTGTACTATAGGTATGATGATCGATGAGAATATTTTTCCCGTGATAGGGCGGAAATTGACCACCTGTAATCTGCGGTAGATCATGTGCGTAAACAACAACCAGTGATTTTGGTGCATTGGTATTGACAATATTGATTCTGTTTTGCATGGCAGGAAAAAATTGCGCATCAGGAAGCATTTGATTGAAATTCCCGTCTCCCGGCTCATTCCACACATCAAAGATCACTGCGGGATCATTGCCATAGAGTTTCGTTAGATCAGCGATAGATTGATCGTCAGGTGGTGTATACGAAGGCATCTCTTGCGCTGTCTGGGGATTTGGATTGGCTGCATAATCTTTTGCTGCCTGATTTTGCGAGCTACAAAAGGTTACGCTCCCGCCGCAAGGAGGTTCCGGATGTTGCGGTCCGGTATCAAGCTCTATATAGAACCCATGTGCTTCGGCGTTTTTGATGTAATCCTGTACTAGTGCCCGAAAGTGCATGTTACTTTTTGGGACAAACACATCGGTATTCCAGTAGACAGAGTTGTAATTTAAGCGGACCATATTATATGGCAAGGCTTGTTTCCACTGCGTCCATTCTTGCGGTGAAGGGTATCCGGCATCTCCTGAAGCAAACCACCCTTGATTGAGTCCGAGTAAATGAACAAGACATTGATTTTCATCACGAACATTCCCGTTCCTATCAACGTGTAGCCAGGAAAAATGGTAGGTACTGTCAGGATGTTTCGTCACGCCGGTGTGATTGCAAGATATTCCTGCAACGGTCGCTCTTGACTTGATAGGAGTACCCAATTGCCTGACCCGTTGTATGGAAATCGATGTACCAGGGACCTCGTTGTTCTGTAAAGATGACTGCTGAGCTAACTGACTTGTGTCGTCCGGGGGGGCTAACACAAACCACATGAGCAACAAACAAATCCAGGCAAGAGCTTTCCTCTGCTGTCCCCCAGTTCGTTGAGTTCTCATAGCATTCCCTCAATACATTTTTTCTCCGCTGTAGTATATCTCAACCATATACTTTCGCCTCACTGAATAGGAGGTTTGGGTCAATTAGGCCTGTCGCCTCCATCCGAGAAGCTGCTCTTGGACTAATCTCTTTTGTTACCGTATTTAAGGAACAGAGCAGTAGGTGAACCCATGACAAGGATAACAGGTCTCCTCTAAGGTCCATACTAATATGCGGTTCGCATCACAGGCTCTCCATCTTGTTGGGTGAAAGTGGGCGAAAACTGAGAAACGAGTGTCATATCAAATCCTGTGATACACTAGAGAGATGAACAAGCGCATCACCGTGAAACCCCATCAGAATAGCGAAGACATCGAGGCCCGCTATCGGAAGGCAAAAGACCCAGTGGAGCGCAGCCACTGGCAGATCATTTGGCTGTTGGCCCAAGGAAAAACCACTGGCGAGATCACCGAGGTCACCGGCTACTGTGCCAGTTGGATCCGCACCATCGCGCATCGGTACAACAACGAAGGGCCAGCAGGCCTGGGCGATCGTCGCCACGACAATCCTGGCGGGACGTTCATCTTGTCAGCAGAGCAGCAAGAGCAACTGGAACAGGACCTTGATGCGGGGGCTCCCGACGGTGGACTGTGGACAGGACCGAAAGTGGCCCGCTGGATCGAGGTCCACACTGGGCGTAAGGTCCATCCTCAGCGCGGCTGGGAGTATCTCAAGCGGCTGAGCTACAGCAAACGGGTGCTGCGTCCGCGCCATGCCAAGGCCGATCCTGCCGCCCAAGAGGCCTTCAAAAAAAACTTCCTGAGCAGGTGAAAGCCATACAACAGGCCTACCCGGAGGCCACCGTCGAGCTGTGGGCCACCGATCAACACCGGATTGGGCTGAAACCGATCCTGCGCCGGATCTGGGTCCGCAAAGGCTCGCGCCCGCGGGTCACCGTCCAACAGCGCTTCCAATGGCTCTACGTCTACAGTTTTGTGCAGCCGACCTCGGGCCACACAGAGTGGTATTTGCTGCCTAGCGTGACGGCGGAGATCTTCTCCATCGCGCTTTCACACTTCGCCCAGGCGGTCGGCGCAGGACCTTCCAAGCGCGTGCTATTGGTCCTCGATCAAGCGGGCTGGCATAGCAGCAAAGAACTCGTGGTGCCCGAGGGCATCCACCTGCTCTTCTTGCCACCTTATTCGCCGGAACTGCAGCCCTGTGAGCGCTTGTGGCCACTCTCCAACGAGGGCGTCGCAAATGGCTCCTTCCGCACCCTTGACGACCTGGAAGCGGCCCAAGTCCAGCGGTGCGTCGTGCTGCAGAACCAGCTGGAGGTCATTCGTTCACACACCTGCTTTCATTGGTGGCCTCCTTCCGACTCAAAACATCAGTGATCCACAGGATTTGATATCAGAATGATCACTGAGGATGATTGCAGAGACAATGAAGGAGTAGAAGATGAAATGTAGTTTCCTGACAGCCTGCTTGGAAGGCAGGGTGTCACACTCTCACCGTTCGTTTGCCGCGAACTGGCTTTATTGGCTCGTGTAGACGATACTTTTCACATGTGAGCGGCCCTGACAAAAGATGTCGCGTAAAGACGAAGGCAGGAGGTCTACCCACATGGCTTAGCTTTCCAAAGCGGCGGAGCGACCCACGCATCGGTCGATCACATCACTCCCTCATAGATCACTCGCCCAAATGTGTATTCGAGGCTGAAGAACGCAAAACGTGAGTGCAACAAGGGATCGCTCACCTGCAAGATGGTAACCCATTTCTGTCCTTTTCACTGGGGGAAGCAGACATGTTGCATGTCCTTCTGGAGGTTCTCTTGCAGACGTCACTACTCAGTTGCAATCCTTCTCCTCGCATACGCTCAGCACGCCAGCATCGATACTTCGCAGCCATACCCTTGATCTATGCGACGGTCTTGGCAGTCACCTTCGGTTGAAGAGAAGCTCCCTTTGATGTACGCTTCCATAAAAGATGAAAGCCCTCACTTCGAGGACGGATGCCCGATAGAGCCAGTACCATAGCTGCCGCAGCTTTCATCTCTTTTCACCTGCTCAGAAGGAGAACCCAAGCGGCCGTCAATCCATACACGCCAGAAAGTTGAGGGAGCCGCACAGCTGATGTTGAACCGTCCAGGTGCCCAACATACACCGCCTGACTGCTATACAGGGAGCAGATGCAGACGGGACACACCTGGACAAAAGACGGAGTGTACCTGGGAACCAGCCGCCACACTACAGTTGCACTTAGAGCGTGAGATGGCTCCAGTGGCTCAGTGTCTTTGTGGGAGCATTTGCTGAGGACTGAGCCTGGGAAGCCAACTCTCAACAGATGCTCTTGGCTAAGTGCAACTGTAGTGCGCCACACTACAGTTGCACTTATGTGGAGGCAAAAGGAGCTGTCCACGCGGAACTGCTCAGCTAATTAGTGTGAGTCCACGTAGGATTGCAGTCTGGCAGCCGCCTGCTCCAGACAATCGATCGTCAAGTGCTCCGTCACACCCAGATGCGGTTTGTAGTGGCGCTGATGGATGACGCGATGGGCTTGCCAGGAGCGCGTCGGCCCTTTGTCGTAGACGCGGCAGGCGGTGAAGCGCCCGCGCTTGCCCACAAACCGGAAGGACGACACAGAAGCCAGCCAGGCAAACCACTCTGGCGAATCGGGGCTCAGGTGCAGTTCGCCCTCCTGCGGGCAGATCACGATATAGCTGCCATGAGCTCCATATTCGATCAGAGGAAGCAAGGGACGCCGTCGACTCTCCGCTGGATGAGGACGAGGCCCAGCCTCTGCTTGAGCGATCCCTTTCATCTGTGGAAGTTCTGGTGAGCAGGACCGCTGCGGCCCGGCGGGTGGCACGAGCGCAGCAAGCGAGGCCCGTGGAGGGTCAAGGGAAGTCTCCTGTCCCATCAGCAGCACAGAGGTGAGGTGAGCCAGCTGCTGGTGCAGCAGTGCGACCTGCGCTTCCAGGGAGGCAAGCTGCTGGTGCAGGTCGGCTTCTGAGGGGGATGCAGGGCATGCGGGCGATGTGAGCGGCTGTGGCTCCCCACAAACAGAGGTCGATGCTCCAGAGCCTAAGGGGAGCACTGGGTGTGGCTGGAGGATTCGCCCGTGCGAACTAGCCAGTTGCTGGACTTGCGGCATGGTCAAGCATTTGACCCGAGCATCTGTCGGATGGGCATGCAGAGGCAGCCCCGCGTGCTTGATCCACTGGCGCAAGGTCTTGGGGTCGACCGAAAGCCTCTCACAACAGTCGGTCAAGGGAAACAAGGTCATGGTCAGAACTCCTTTCACAGGGACCTAGAAACACAAACACGATTCCCTGGGAGTTCCCAGGGAATTTTCCCAGCAGAGTGCTGGGAAGGAGTACCGTCGAAGGCTGATCAGAGGGCAAAGGGCAAAGTCCAGGCTAGCCTGCCTTCAGACGGCGTTTGGTGTGGAAGTAGCTGGCACAGCTTCGGTGGCATCGTCGCCACCAGGACCAAGCCAGCACCAGCTTCGTACTCGAAGCGGGGGGCCAGATGAGATGTCCAAGAAGATGACGCACTTCAGGAACGGTTGGAGGAAGCAGAGGTCGAGGCGCTTGTGGTGCCGACTCGTAAGGTGAGGTCCGCACCTGTGCACAAATCCCCACCAGGAACGCATAAGCCAGCATCACGAGAGTTACGTGCCGGTACCATGCCGTCCAGCTACGAACCTCATACTGGTCGAGACCCATATCTTTAGTATTTTCAAAATCCTCTTCAATATGCCATCTGGCTCCAATGGCCTTGACCATCTCGTGCAGCGTGGTGGCCTTTGGGGCAAAGACGAAATAGTAGGCCTTCTCTGCCGGATCGCTGAGGCTGCGACGAATGAGCAACCAATGGCGTCTGTCATCTTCCCATCGATGTAAGATAGGAACGTAAGCCCAGTCAAAGAGCCTGGGACCTTTGGTCCCCTCACTCATCGAGAGGCGCTGCCAATCCTGCTCATGAAGCAAAAGGGCTTCCACTTCACGCACTTCCACTCGTCGGCGTTCTCCGTCAGCCGTGAGAATCCCAACGGCTTCATCGCAGGCCACGGCCAACACGTAGGCATACTCATGCGCCTGGAGCCAGGTGCGCAGGTCCAGGTTGCCCCCATAGACGGTATCGGCCACCACCCACGAGATGGGCAGGTGTGCCTGCCAGATGCGCTCCATCATCTGCACCGCCAGTTCCGGTTTGGTCTGCAAGCGCACCGACTCCGCAATGCCGGCGTCTTGACATCGCCTGCGGTCCGCTGCCCAGTCGAAGGGAAGATAGAGTTCGCGATCAATGAGGCTATGGCCTTTGGCCGTCACATAGGAGAGAAAGACCCCGACCTGACAATTCTCGACTTGGCCGGTAGTCCCACAGTATTGCACCTGCACGCCCGCCGACTTGCAGCCTCGCTTACATGTTAGATATCATCAACGTTCCTTTTCACAAAGGAGACTAGCCCGTTCCGATGTGCCTCCCTCCTAGAACCTAAGCAGTTTCCTCCAATGGTGCTACCATTGAGCATTATCTCTCATTGTATGGAGGAAACCTATGAACGAAATCCGGTGGGAACTGTATCCCCTGGTTGCTACTTCAGAACTTTCACGGACCTGGCTTCAGCTTCAAGTGCATCTTCAGCTTGCTCCGAAAACGATTGATGCGTATGGGCGCAGCCTCAATGACTTTCTGGATTTTTGTCAGCGTTCACGAGTGATCCCCGAAGCGATCACCCGTGAACAGGTCACGCTCTACGTTCACGATCTTGCTCATCGTCCCAATCCAAGGGGAACCAACGTCCTCTCCATTGAGCATGGGCAGGGCTTATCGAACTCGACCATGCAACAGCGTCTTACCGTTTTACGCCTGTTTTGCGATTCCCTGGTGGAACAACACCTCCGCCAAGATAATCCAGTTGGTCGAGGCCACTATGTTCCTGGAAAGGCTTTTGGTGGGGTCCGAGATCGGAAGCTCCTTCCCCACTATCACAAACTGCCTTGGCTGCCAAGCGATGAGCAGTGGCAGACCGTGTTACACCATTTACAAGGGGAGTTTCTGCGCAATCAAGTCATGCTGCTTTTAGCTTACGATGGAGCGCTGCGGCGCGAAGAGTTGGTGACGCTAGAACTCCGTGATTTTGACTTCGCCTATCGCCAGATCAGAGTGCGATCTGAGCATGCAAAGAATGGACGAGAGCGCGTGGTTGGGTATGGCAAGATGACGAGTCGCTTTCTGGAAACGTACTTGCAACGCAGAAAAGCACTCTCACCCAAGCGCGGCCCCCTCTTTTTGTCTGAGTCGCATCGCAATGCCTCTCATCCGCTGGCTCTGGTCTCCTGGTCGAAGATTGTCCAGAAGCTTGCTCTTGGTGTGGGTCTGCCACAATTCACCACCCATACCCCACGTCATCTTCGCTTGACTCATATGGCGCGGGCCCACATGGACTTGCACCAGATCGCTCTGTATGCAGGTCATGCGTCCTTACAGACAACCATGCTCTACATTCACATGAGCGGCGTTGAGTTGACCGAAGCGGTCAATCGAAGCCTTGCTGGTTTTGAGCAATGGATCGAGATGATGCTGGGGGAGACAAGGCTATGAAGCCATACTCGTCTCAGAACACTGTTGCTCTTTTCTCCTGGCCTCTGGCTGTCGAGCGATATGATCGGTCGCCGGGACTTCGTCAAGAGGAACGCGACGAATTAGCCCGTCTCTTTGAGCAATCGCACGACCAGATCCGCTCTCCCACAAAGCGCCTGCTGAAACGTCTTGTGGGTCCACTAGAGGATGTATTGCGCTTGACACGCGCTCCCAGACACGCTTACTCTGCGACCATACGCATGGTGTGCATCGAGATGTACCAACGTCAAACGACTTTCTGGGCCTGGTCTGTTGACGACTGGTTTGCTCTCCTGGGTCCCAACATCACGGTGTTTTCTGAGCGCTATCACCGGAAAGATTTGAAGCATCCAGCACGAGCATATCTCCCATTGATTGCTTATCTGCTCAAGGCTGTTCCTGACGCCTGGCGTCTGCTTGAACAAGGGGAAATGTATCCTCTTGCACAAAAATGCTTTGAAAAAACCCTCATCGACAGCGGAGTAGAAAGAGTGAGAATGGTTCTGCAAAGCTGGGGGTATCAACAGAAAGAGCAAGGAAGCTTTGTCGCCTGTGTGAGCTATGTGTTCTTACGCAACAGCAGTCCGCACCTTGAGGATCTCACGAGCGCATTGATGGCACAGGTAGCTCAGACCTGCGTGCTTCCTTGCGTCCAGCGTTACCTTCCTCAGATGGCTCGTGCGTTATGTGAGCTCGGCATGATCGAGCATGCCCTTCCTGATGCGCGTGCGCAAAGAGCCATGACGAGCGGAACCGATGGGAGCGTTTCGGCAGAGTGGCTTTCCTGGTGCCAACGTTGGCGAAAGCAGGCCACTGCTCAAGATCCCTGGAACACCTACTACTCTCTTCTCAAAGTAGGCCGGTGGCTTCAGGTCTCTCATCCCGAAGTCACCTCTCCTGCTGATTGGACCTATGAGATGGCCATCGAATTGGTCGCGGCAGTCAATCACATGAACGTAGGAGAATGGTCGAGTCAAAGGCATCGCTCTCATATTCCTCATGAGCGTATGGGGCAGCCCTTACGGCCACGCGCAAGGAACCGTATCCTTCAGTCTATGCGGGTCTTTTTGCGCGCTTGCCAGGAATGGCAGTGGATAGCGGTTCGACTCAATCCAGATCGTGCGTTGCGCACTCCCCGTTCCATTCGTAGTCTTGCTGGGCCAAGTCCACGTATCATCGATAAAGAAGCATGGGCAAAGGTTCTCTGGGCGGCGATGAACCTGGAAGAGAAAGATCTCCCCAGGCCACGCGGACGGCTGAGGTATCCTGTGGAGTTGGTCCGTGCTGTCGCCGCAGTCTGGTGTTTTGCCGCGCTGCGCTCCGACGAAATCGTGAGGTTACGAGTAGGTTGCGTGCGCTGGCAATACGAAGAGGTGATGATTGCAGAAACTGGGGAGATGTTACCCAAAGACGCGACGTGCTTTTTGGATATTCCCGTCAACAAGACCGAGACGGCCTACACCAAACCCGTTCATCCGCTGGTTGGCAAACGCATCAACGAGTGGGAACAGCTCCGACCGAAAGAGCAGCCCAAAGCGCTCGATGGCAAAACCAGCGAGCCTGTCCAGTATCTCTTTTCCTATCGCGGGAAACGTCTCTCCAAGAACTACATTAACAAGTTTCTCATTTCGTATCTTTGCCAGAAAGCAGGCATTCCCGATGAGGACAGCCGTGGGAGGATCACGAGCCATCGCGCACGGGCGACCATCGCGTCCATGCTCTACAATGCGAAAAACCCGCTGGATATCTTCCAGCTTCAAAAGTACCTGGGCCACAAGCGTCTCTCTTCAACCCAAAGTTATGTGGCTGTTGATCCAACGAAACTGGCTTCTCAGGTGGCCAAAGCAGGCTACTTGGAGCAGAACCTTGCCACCATTGAAGTACTCTTAGATCAAGACGCAGTGCGCAGCGGAGCAGCAGCTCGCGGTGAGCCGTGGAAGTACTACGACTTGGGGCATGGCTACTGTGTCAACGATTTCTGGGCGGAGTGCAAACACCGCATGGCCTGCGCTCGCTGCCCTTTCTATCGCCCGAAAGAGTCGCTGGCGGACCAGCTCCTGGAAGGCCAGGCGAACCTGCTGCGGATGTTGGAGTTTGTGCAGCTCACCGAAGAGGAAAAGCTCCTGGTCACCGAAGGGATTGAACTGCACCAGGCGCTCATTGAGCAACTCGCTGATACGCCGACACCGACAGGTCTCACCCCTCGTGAGATGGAAACACTCCCTGTAGGAGAAACCGCTGTCATTCCGGTGAAAACCGTACGCCGAAAAGAACGGAAAACGCACAGCGAATGATGAGCAGTCAGCGGATTCATGAGGGAATGCTTGTTCTGGATCACAACAGACGCTATTGCATCTGGGAACCAGGGAGAGCAGCATGCCAAACAATCACCTTGACATCAGGGTGCGCCCTGGAGGTCTGGCTCAACCGTGAATGGGTGAGTGGATGCATTGAAGGAGATGGGCAAGACTACTGGCTCTTTGTGAAGACCGGCGGCAAATTTTTGCTCTCTGAGTGTATGAAGGTTCGTTACCGAGAACCTTGGTAGGGAATCAGCAAGAGGATATGTTTCAACCAACTCCTCTTGCTGGTCCAAAGTGTTGATTTTTGATGATACATAATAGGAAAGCCGGTCTCGTCAATCACCACGATGGCATCGTGCGTGCCGAGTTGCTCGAGGACATAGGTACGCAGGTCGTCACGCACGAGATCTGCATTCCAGACGGCGCTGGAGAGCAGGCGCTGCATGCCATAGGGCGTGGCTTCTCGGGCCTGTTCGGCCAATTGCCAGCCATTTTTGCGCTCGACGCTACTGAGCAATCCTTGCAGGTAACGCAGTACTCGCTGGCGTGGTTCGGCTCGGGCAAAGCGAGGGGCGATCCGGGCATGCAGCTGCCTTAAGGCCTGTGCCCACTGTGCAACCTGGCTGACCGTCGTGCTGACTCCATCGGTTGTGGTATCTTGAAAAAGCTTCATCTTCTTCTCCTTTTCCATGTGGTCTCTGAAGTTGGTAGTCCTACCTCCAGAGTGTCACATGGAAAAGAGAAGAAGATAAAGCTTTTTTCTGCTTGCTTACATCAGGTATTGCTCAGCTTCTAAGTGCAACTGTAGTGCGCCAAAGCTGCCGTGAGCTGCGACAAGGGGTCAACCAAGGCCATCCTGCTGGTTGCTCAACCACGGAAAGAAGGCGGGAAAAAACGGGAAAAAACGGAACGAAGGATGTGCTGACTACTTGAGGGCCTCTTTGTGAGAGGCAGAGCTGGCAACCTGTTTCGACTGTTTCGTGAAAGACTCGTTCATGAGATGCAGGAGTTTTACTTAGAGGCGTTTGTGCATATACGTGACCACCTCTGATTCCGTCCCCTTGTTGCCATGCTTATCGATGTATTCCCAGCTGATGAGAAATTCCCCTCGTCCCCAATCGACATACCCCAAGTGTTCATACAGGCGTTTGGCTTCCGGATTATCAGTGCTTCCTACCGATAATCCGATCTGGGTGCATCCTTTTGCTCTTGCTAACCGCTCAGCTTCTCGAATGAGCGCCGTCGCGACCCCCTTTCTCCGATAGGCAACCCTTGTCGCTCCTGCTTCCAGGAAGGCACTGTGAGACACATCCACATACTTCATGACATGAGTATCGTCAGGGCCGCTCCAACGCAGCACAAAGTGACCAACAGGGGTGTGATCATGCCAGGCGATGAGATAGACTCCAGGAGAAAACTCTTTTTCAAGAAGATCTAATTGAGAGTCTTCTGCTGGTTTGATGGTGATTGTGAATGCTTGCTCAGGCATCAGTGCCTCCCTCCTCAGATTCCCCAGGCACTGGGAAGTGGCTGGTGGGTAAAGACCGCAGTTAAGACAATGAGCACAGGATGATCTTGTCCGAGCACAGTGGACCTCACAAGAGGTGAGGCTGTTCCGGTGTGGGTCGGAGCCCGGATGGAGAGACATGCCAGCGACGTTCCGACAGACACAACGCGCTGACCGGGAGCGGCATGACCGAGATGAAAACGGCCATGCCGCTCTGAACACACTCCTTATCGCTTGCTGCTCTGGTATCGCTCGCCGTGGATATTCACCCGCACAAACGGATCCTCGACACGCTGCTCGACCAGCAGGCCATAGCGGTGTGGTTTCCGGAAGGCATTGCCCCACGACTCGCGCTCCCGGTACTCTCGGATCGCATCCAGATCAAAGGAGGCCAGGTAGACTCCTTCCTGTTCACCGGCTTCCACTACCAGACTATCACGCGAGCCTTTCTCGGTAAAAGCAATGGGATCAAAGGCGATGGAATGCCCATT
>WNEZ01003469.1_pt1 | contig 13593 bp, 12 predicted proteins | sample 5400521 | NCBI WGS metagenome assembly WNEZ01 (sample SAMN13153339, study PRJNA577476) | soil metagenome | isolation source: 120 cm saprolite under Douglas fir tree site 2 hole 1 replicate 1 | place: USA:California | collected 2015-04-18 | reverse complement strand
ATTCCCAGCAAGACCATGCGTGAAGCGGTGCTGCATCTTTCCGGTTTTTACGACCAGGCCTTCTACGGCGCGCATGCCACTTCCAAAGACAACATCACCATGAGCGACCTCAATGTCCGCGTCAATCGCGTCATTGAAAACGAAGCCTCGGTGCTCAAGGATCAGCTGAAACGCAATGGAGTCGAGCTGTACCACGGTATCGGCACGTTCACCGCTGCTCATCACGTGCGTGTGGAAAATACCAGCGGCTTCAGTGAACTCGAAGCTGCTTTCGTCGTTATCGCTACCGGCACCAAGCCCGCGACTAATTCAAAAGTGCCCACCAACGGCCGCAACATCGTTAACAGCGATCAGATCCTGAATATCCCGGTCATACCGAAAACCCTGATTGTGGTGGGCGGCGGGGTGATCGGCGTGGAATACGCCTGCATGTTCGCCACGCTGGGCGTACGGGTGATCATTGTGGAGAAGCGCCCGAGGTTGCTGGAGTTCGCCGACGCGGAAATGGTCGAGGCGCTCAGCTACCAGATGCGCGACCGCCGCGCCACCATGCGCCTGAATGAAGAAGTGGAAAGCGTGGAAGAGATGCCCGATGGCAAAGTCGCAGCGAATCTCGGCAGCAACAAGCGCATCGTCGGTGACGCGCTGCTCTACGCCGTGGGCCGCCAGGGAAATGTTGATCGCCTGAACCTGGATGCCGCGGGCGTGGAAGCCGATGACCGCGGGCGTATCAAGGTGGACAAGGAATTTCGCACCAGCCAGCCGCACATCTTTGCGGTCGGCGACGTTATTGGCTTCCCGAGCTTGGCGTCCGTCTCCATGGAGCAGGGCCGCATCGCGGCGGGCAAGGCGTTCGGGCTGCAGGTGGAATCGGATCCTGCCGGCTATCCGTACGGGATTTACACCATTCCACAGATTTCCTTTATCGGCAAGACTGAGGAGCAACTGACCGAAGAAGACACTCCCTACGAAGTGGGTGTCGCTTATTACCGCGAAATTGCACGCGGGCAAATCAGCGGCCACATCGATGGGCGGCTGAAGCTGCTCTTCCATCGGGAAACGTTGGAACTACTCGGGGTGCACATTTTTGGCGAAGATGCGGCGGAGTTGCTGCACATCGGTCAGGCGGTGCTGCTGCTGAAGGGCAAGATCTCCTATTTCATCAACACGGTCTTCAATTACCCCACACTCGCGGAGTGCTACAAAGCGGCCGCGTTCAATGGTTTGAATCGCCTGACCTGATTTTGCGCCCGACACCCGTTGAAATGCCACCAGTGTCCGAAATTGCCGTCTTCGGTCTGCCGACAAGACGTGGGGGAATACTACTAGAACCTGCCTAAAGGTGCGTCAAGCCAATTCTTTCCGTTTTCGTTCACGAACTCCAACGAGCGGACAGGTTACGGCACTTTTTTGCACATCCTGTCCGGAGGTACAGATGGCCATTGGGACAGGAAAAATAAGATGCTTGTTTTCAATCGGATAACAAGGTGCAGGCCGCGCCAGAATCTCGGGTTTTTGGCAGCTCGCTTGCACGGTAGTTCAGAGCACTTGGTCCCCGTGACGTGTGTTCCTGGAGGAACGAAAGTTATGAAACGAGTTTTGATTACTTCAATGGTCTTGATGGCCCTCTGTTTTGGACTGTCAAGCGTGGCTAAGGCCGACAGCTTTACAGCGGGTGGTGTCATCTACACCTTTACCAACGGTGGATCCGACGGTTCGGGCGGCTTCCTGGTCACCTTGACCATTGACGCTACGAGCCCGAGCGCGTCCGGGACGTTGAGCCTATTTGCGGTTCAGTTCTCCAGCGGCGGCAACAATGCCACGAACGCCAGCATTGTTGGCACGACCAATGCCACCAATTGGTCCGTTGTTGGGTTTGGAAACGTCAATCAATGTGGCACTGGAAACTTGCCCTTCATTTGCTCCAAAGGAGATGCCATCACGATTACATCGGGCGTGGACAGTGGCATCCACACGTTTACATTTGACGTGACCGGCCTGAGCGGCGCGCCGGACGCGGGTGATGTTCAGGCCTTGCAGGGTACGGGTCTGGCCATTTCCCAAGGCATTGATATTGGCCCGCCGCCTTCCGTGCCGGAACCGGCCAGCCTGACGCTCTTGGGACTTGGTCTCCTGGGCGTTCCCTTCCTCCGCCGCAAGAAGTAACAAATCAACCGCTTTCCGGAGCCGGTGACTCGTTCACCGGCTCTTTTTTTTGACAGCATCCAGTTCTTCGCGAACGGCTACATCCTGGCGGTTCCGCCTGGCACTCAGCTGGAAACTTCCCCCTGTTCTGCAAGCCCGTTAGCTACTATGCTTGCAAAATCGCACCCCCTGTAACTCCTTTAGATTCTGCACTTACAAAAAACAGGGGGGAGGGAGGGAGTCGGCTAACCAACTCGACCCGAGTCGAGCGGTTCCCTTGTCCGTGCAACAAGGCCGAAACGTTTTTGGTTCTTCTAATTTGGATTCTCGGCAGTGCCGCCCAAGCCCGTAGGTTTGGATTTTTGAGTCGTTTCCCGCGGAGCCCGGATGATCTCCTTGTCATCCACCCAGAAGAGGAGAAACTTGCTGAATTCCTGTCTGCGATGAAAGCGGTGACCGTTGAAATCCAGATAGGTCTCGGAGGAGGTTGGGAGCCAGAGTACCAACTGCCTTTTCTCGAACTGGACGGGGCCATACCTTATTTCCTGGTGTTCCGCACGCAGCCTAATCTCTGGCACGCGCTTCACGACATCGCTTTCCATGCGCAGAACTTGAAATGTATCGGAGGAAATCCACGCCCGTCCTTTAATACCCACGCGGAAATAAAGATTGGCGAGCCGATAGCTATGGAGCCTGGGGGCACTTCCGGGCTTCTGCGCAAAGTGTACTTGCCAGACGGTTTGACCGGCTTCGTGGGTCTGTCCTTCACATTGAAAATCATAATCTTCCGCATAATTTGGGTGGAAAACGAAAAGCAGCGCCACCGTGCCCCTCGTGTCCACGTTTTCCGGGAGCATCTCGGCCGAGGTGGTGTTATCCCGAAATTCCTGCACGTCGAAAACCCCCGGTCGAAACTCCTGGATGGATACTACATAGCTGAAGCGGAGTCTTTCCGAACGTATGGCAAGCCCGAATTCATTGACGCTTTCATGTTGAAAGGTTTCCGTCGCAGTGTATCGGTTTACGTTTTCCACAAATTCCAGAACGCGTTTCCCGCTCTCCGCCAAGATTTGCGGCATGGGGCAGGAAATTTCCCGGTCCACTGGCGGTATGGCATCGTCAATATTCGGCGGAGTCCAGCGCGGAAACTGGGCCAACGGATTGGCGGGTGCGGAGGGAACCCAGGCGGAGCTTAGTAGGCCCGTGTTTCGAGAATTTGGATTTATTGGGGCGCTTGAGTCAGTTGTATCGGCCGAGCGAGCAAGGGTCGTTTCTGAATTTGTTGAGCGCCGATTCAAATCGAGCAATCTACGAGCTTCTGCCGCCTGCTCCACCGTTGGGCTCTGGTTCAGCAGCTCGTTCAGAACCTGGTCGGACTTCTTGCGGTCTCCGCTTGCGGCCAAGGCCTCCGCGAGAGTCAAGCGAGCTCCTTTTGCGTCTGATTTGCCGTGCTGCAGCGCGTCTTCGGCATACTCAACCGCTTCCGCATAAGCACCCTGCTTCAGCGTCACGGTGGCCAGCAATTGCTCCGCCCGCCAACTGTTGGGCTGAGCGCGCAAGGCATTTTCCAGGTTCAGCTGTGCTTCGGATAAGTTTCCTTCCATCAAGTGAATCTCGCCGAGTGCGGTGAGCGATGCCACATGGGGGTATAGCTTGGAGCCATTCTCGAAGTATTGCGTCGCGACGGTAATATCTCCTCTCATCGCCGCCAGTACGCCCAGGAGATAATCTACGTCCGGATGGTTGGGATTCGTTTTGGCCGCGGAGAGAAAGTGCTTGCGAGCTTCCGGCAATCTCTGTGCCTGCAAAGCCCGCAGGCCTGCCGTCAGTTCCTTCTGCTCCTTCATGGAAAGGGTCGGAATGGTTGGTTGGTCAGTCGCTCCTTCAGAACCGTCGGTCAGCCTCAGGACCACCCCGAGAGTCAGTGTCTCACCCTCGCGCAGGAGAGAAACATCCGTTGTTGACTTGGAATACCCTTGGCCGTCCACTTGGACTTCGTAGCGCCCGAGAGGGACGCCCCGGAAGGCGGCGTGGCCTTTCTCAGTTATTGCCGTGCTGCGGGGAGTGCCATCGTTGTTTTGAAGGGTGATCTTCACTCGGGCTTTAATTTCTCCGCCTTTTTGATCGCGGAGACGGACGACAATGTCGCCGGCGCCTTGCTGTGAGTTCAATTGAGGGCTACGCGGAGTTTGCGCACCCGGCGGTGGGGTTTGTGACGAAACAGGACACTGCCAGAGAATACAGGCCAATTGAATTGCCGCAACGGGCAGGATTAGGCTTCGGTACTTCAAGGACGCGACTCCAAGAACATTGAGACCCGGCCCCACAGGGATCGTGGAGGACCGTCTGAGGATAGCCTGAACGCCGTTAGTCTTGCGGATGGGGCGGCTGAACGCAATAGCCAACCACCGAATTTACATATATTTGAATTTTTGGAGACAATCCGCAAAGCTTCCGCCCACCAAAGGGAACATTGCCGAAGGGCCTATTGTCACGTTAGAATAAGGGTTCCTTAGGAGGACGTATTTAGTGTTAACGATCCGTTTGGCCAGAATTGGCAAAAAGAAGAAGCCGTTTTACCGCGTCGTGGTTATCGAGCGGACCCGTGCCCGCGATGGACGCGTGCGTGAAGCCGTCGGCACCTATGATCCGTTGAAGAAGCCCGCGGAGATTAAGCTGGATTCCGATCGCATCAAGTATTGGCTCGGCGTGGGAGCGCAACCCAGCGACACCGTGCGCAGCTTTCTTAAAGTACAGAAAATCGCTTAGCTTCGGAAATTCGACCCGGCTCATTTTTGTTCTGAGTTTTCGCGTCCTCCAGTCTCTGGAGGCGTATGCCGGGTTTTACCTGTGGAATGCATGACAAGGGGGCGCCGTGAAGGAACTGGTCGAGGAAATCACCAGAGCTCTCGTGGACCATCCCGAGAGCGTGCAGGTAAAGGCCGTCGAAGGGCCGCAGGTCACCGTTCTTGAATTGCGCGTAAACCCGGAAGATTTGGGAAAAGTAATCGGCAGGCAAGGACGAACCGCAAAGGCGATTCGCGTGCTCTTGGGCGCCGGCGGTTTGAAAGTCCACAAGCGATTTACCCTCGAAATACTGGAAGATTGAGCCGCTCAACTGCAATGAACCCCTGCAATGAAACCTGATTGGCTGCTGGTGGCCCGCATCCTGCGCCCCCGCGGCAACAAGGGCGAAGCAGCCGCAGAACTGTTCACCGATTTTCCTGCGCGGTTTTCTTCTCTCGCAGAAGTGCATCTTCGCAAAGAAGGCGGCGCACCGCGCGCCGTGCGCTTGCAGAAATTCTGGATCGACCGCAACCATCCCGGCCAAGGAGTTTTCCATTTCGCCGATTGCGCCAGCATCAACGATGCGGAAAAATGGCGAGGGTACGAAGTGTTGCTGCCATTTTCGGAGCGTGTGGTTCTTCCTGCAGGGCAATATTTTGTCACCGATCTGATCGGTTGCAGCGTGTTCGAATTGCCGGGCAACGCCGCGAAGCTGGCTTCGCCGCCATGTTCCGCCGAAGAAGCCCCGCGCGTTCTCGGCACCGTCGACGACGTATATTTTCCCGGTGAAAGCACTCCCGGGACACCTCTCTTGCAGGTGAAGACTGCGTCGGGCGAATTGCTTGTTCCGCTCGCGGAGGACATTTGCACTTCGATTAACGTAACCGCGCGGCGAATTGAGGTCCGCCTGCCGGAGGGCCTCAGCGAACTCGACAAGCAGGAGTAGTCCGATGTTCTGGCGGCTGACCAAAACGTTTCTCTTCACAGTAGCAGCGCCGGGTACCGTTGGCGTGCTGCTGCCGCAATCCATGAAGGGCGCGGGCGCCCCGCTTCCCATCCCATTTCATGCTGCTGGTTTGCTGCTGATGCTGTGCGGCGCGGCGATTTATTTCTGGTGCGCCTGGGATTTTGTTTCGAAGGGCTTCGGCACGCCCGCGCCGATTGATGCGCCGCGGGTGCTCGTTGTGCACGGGCTGTACCGCTTCTCGCGCAATCCGATGTATGTCGGCGTCTCGTCGCTAATCTTCGGCCAGGCGCTGTTTTACGGTGCAGCAGCCATTGCGCGCTATGGCTGCATAGTGCTGCTCTGCTTTCACCTCTTCGTCTGTTTTTATGAAGAGCCGACGCTGAAGAGGCTGTTCGGCGAGCAGTACGACGACTACCGCCGGGAGGTCCCCCGCTGGCTGCTGCGGTTCTCGCGGACATGACAGCGGCGCCCCGCCTTCATTACACTGCCAACGATGCAATTTGACCTGATTACGATTTTCCCGGAGTTTTTTGCGGGGCCGTTGGAGCACGGCATCCTGCGGCGCGCGCAGGAGGCCGGCATCGCGCAAGTTCGCATCCAAGACTTGCGGGAATTCACGAAGGACCGCCACCGCACCGTGGACGACCGGCCGTTCGGCGGCGGCGAAGGCATGGTGCTGAAGCCGGAGCCGCTGTTTGAGGCGGTGGAAAAATTGTTGGGGCAAAGCGTGGGAACCGCCGAAAGAGCTGAGGCGCTGCCTGCAGGCACGGCGATCGTTCTGCTATCCGCTGCTGGAAAGAAGTTCGATCAAGCAACGGCGCGGCGCTTCGCGAAGCTCGAACGCCTGATCTTGATTTGCGGCCGCTACGAAGGTGTGGATGAACGCGTGGCACAACATCTGGCGACGGAAGAAATTTCGATTGGCGATTATGTTCTGAGCGGCGGTGAATTGCCTGCTGCCATTCTCGTAGATGCAGTTACGCGTCTTTTGCCCGGCGCGCTGGGCAACGAAGCCTCCGCGGAAAACGAATCGTTCAGCGCGCTGGAGGGCGACGATACGCTGGAGAGCCCCACGCAACAGTTTCAGGAGACAACGCGCTCTAAAGCCGCGGCAAAACTGCTGCTGGATTTCCCGCATTACACCCGCCCCGCCGAGTATCGCGGCTGGAAAGTGCCGGACATTCTCATCGGCGGCGACCACGCCAAAGTCGCGAAATGGCGCCGCGAACAAGCGCTGGAGAAAACACGGCGGAACCGGCCAGAGTTTGTCGGACAGAATAAACTAAGATAATGAAGACGGACTTACTCTACCGCTTCGTCTGTGCGCGCTTAGGTAAAAAGGCTAGTATCAAGTTCTTGTTGGCTTCGACCTTTCCTTCTCTTGTTCTTCTCAGTAAGCCCATATTAATCAGAGCAGCTGCGTCTCGAGCAAGGGTTTTCTCCGTCTTTCGAGCATAGGCTGCAGCAATGTTTGGGCTAATTGTGGAAAGCTCCGCGACTGTAACAGGGTGCTCCTGTTTCGAAAGGTCGAGAACTAAGTCGCGTCTTCGTTTCTCACTTGGGCTAGTTCTGTTCGTGAAACTGCCGTGCACATAGTTTTCCCAGGCCACGTCCCATTGCTGTTTCCTTATCACCTGTAACTGTGCTTTTAGACCATCCAAAAAGCCTTCTAACGCATAGTTTAGGAAGGGAAGAACATCGCCACCACTCCGACTCGCAAGGTCAAGCTGGCGATAGTACTCAGTACGAGCGGCGTTGTAGTGATTGCTGAGAAGATGAGCGGCGGGGGCTGGGACACCTGAGCAAATTAAGATCTGAAATTCGACGAGCCTGGCCGTACGGCCATTTCCGTCTCCGAAGGGATGGATCCAAGCGACATAAAGATGCGCAAGAATTGCCTTTAGGATCGCGAATGAAATCTCTCGTCCTGGCTTAGCTTTGAAATCCTCGCCAGCGAGCCAATTGCAGAGACGCTCCAGCAGGTAGTCGCAATCCTCTGGAGGCGCGCCGCGATATCTAGCAACTCCCACTGAGGTCTTCCTAATTTCCCCAGCCACGATACCTTCCTCTAGAGTCAGGTTGTCCAGGACTGTGCGATTGAGCTCGACGATTCGTTGGGGTGTCAACTGGGGTGGACTGTTAGAGTTTATTTCCTTCACGATTTGATTACACGCGGTGATGACATTTTCGATTTCTCGTTTGAGGTATTCGCGTGAACGTGGCAACTCGAGTTTCCCCTCCAAATGCTGCAGTACCTGCTCTTCGGTGAGAGTATTTCCTTCGATGGCAGTGGTCGCCAGAACGCCTTTTGCTAGGTAGAGTCTATGCAGCTCGCTGGCGGTCGAGGGTTGCAATGGCACCCCGGCGATGTGCTCACACTTGGATTGACATTCGCCCAGGGTCATCCAGAATTCCGGTCTGGCCGAGCGCAAGACCGCCTCGAATTTTAGCCATGGATGTGTCCGTTCATATGTTCTCGGAGATGTCATAGATAAGTGCTTTCCTGCAAACAGTATAGTTAACATGTGTTCCACTAGATTGCCATAAGAATGTCCGCTGCGGTGTCCAAATAGGTGTCCCGATGTGCTTGCCCGGTGAGCCGACACCGCCACGCGGCCCATTTCCTGAAAGAGATAAGAATGCCGACTGCACTATCTTGTGCGAGATATGGTGGAAACTTGGTGGTAGTTGACGTACAATTACAGTTTGCCACGGAAGTGCTGGCCCCGCCTGAGTGGGTCTGCAGGGAATACAGAAAATGAATCCGGTAATTCGTAAGTTGCATGAAGCGCAATTGCGCAAAGACCTCCCCGATTTTCGCCCCGGCGACACCGTCAAGGTGAACGTGCGCCTGCTCGAAGGCGAAGGCGAAAAAGTTAAGGAACGCATCCAAACATTTGAGGGTGTGGTGATTTCGAAGAAGGGCCGCGCCAGCAGCGCGACCTTCACGGTGCGCCGCGTCAGCTTCGGCATCGGCGTCGAGCGCATTTTCCCGTTGCACTCGCCGTCCATCGGCTCGATCGACGTTGTGGGCAAGGGCAGCGTTCGCCGCGCACGTCTTTATTACCTCCGCAATTTGAAGGGCAAGGCCGCCCGCATCAAGCGCGCCGGGCGCGAAGAAGTGGCCGTGGCCGCGGAAGCCAAGGCATGATTTCCATCATAAATAATTTCTGAAGGGACAGGCATCGCGCCTGTCCCTTTTGTTTTGGGCGCGGCACAAGATAAAGATTCGCGGGAGAATCGTGCGGACATGCGGCGCAGCAGAGCTGCGCCCTTACGAGGCTGTGACGAGTGACATGCTACTTGGTCGCGTTGGCCATTTCGTTGGAGCGAAAAGTGGTCCAGGGGCCGGCAGGCATATCGCGCAGGAAATTCTCCTGCCAGGCATATTCGGGATGCGCCGCCAGGAATTCCTTGGCGTGAAAGGTTTCTCCGCAGGGATGGCCCGTGCGCGCGGATAGCGTCATTTCCTTCGCCATGGTTGCGTCCGCGACCTTAGCCTGCACCGCGCCGCCGGGATAGTAAGGCGTCCAGGTCCAGATGGCCACGCCACGCGGCGAAGTTTCGACATGCCCGCAGAGCGTGCGCTCGTTGGCCTCTTCTTTTTTCTGGAAAGAGTCCACGTGATCGCCCAAGAGCTTTTGCGCCAGGGCCACATCGATTTTTCCGCGATTCGCGTTCAGAAGCTCTTCCCAACGCGCACGCCGCGCATTTGGTGAACTGCTCATGTCCGCAGGATTGAATTCCGGCGTGTCGGTCTTGATGACCTTGGGATCGCGCGCCCAGTTGGAACCAGCCAGCACGCCATCCTTTGTCCGCCACAATTTGTAAGCCTTCAATCCAAGTTCGAGCTGCGCGATCTCTCCGGTCTTGCGGTCTCCCAGCAGCCAATCGTTTGCGTAGCCGCCGTTGTTTCCATCGAGCATGATTTTGGTGTACTCATCAATGGAGCCTGCATACTGGATCGCCTTTCGCGCGCGCACAAATTCCGCTTTGCCTTTGGGATCCCAGCCCTCGAATTGCGTGATAGTTGTTTCCGTGACCATCAATCCGTTGGAGTTGAAACCGAAATCATCGTCGCTGGCGATCACGCCGGGCATGCCGTCCATCAGCATGCGAAAACCATGCGTGGGTTGAATATCGAAGATGATGCGCCAACGTTCGCCGTTCATGTAGCTGGTCCAGTTGTTGTGGGCGATGACGATCTGGCCGTCCTTGGTCCAACTACCGGTGGCCACGAAGGCGCTGCAATTGCCCGGGCTTTTCAGGTTCGGCGCGTTGGCCAGCTTTTGCTGCTTGTTCAGCCACGGAACGTAGTAATCGGGCAACTCTTCGAATGCGTTCATGGCCACAATGTCGTAGACATCCAGCATCGAGCCAGTGCGCGCGTTCAACCCTTCGGCGATACCTTGCAACTCTTGCTGATATTCTGGCTCAATCTTGGGCCAGAGCATGTCGCGCGCAGCTTCGCGGAAAAACGCCCAGTCGCGTTTGGTGGGATGCATCATGCCGGTGCTGATGGCGGGAAACGCATCTTCGATTTCCGGGGCTAGCAGGAAGCCGTGTTGAAAGCCAATGCTCGCGGGGTCGCCTTCGAGGTGAGCGAAAACCCAGCCGCCGCGTTCGAAGCGGTAAGCGCCCTTCAGCCGCGGATCGTTCAGCGCGTTGCGTTCGCGGTTGGACGCGACCACCGCCTCCAATTCATTCTTGGCGTTTTCAGCGTCTTGCGTGGAGTGCACCGCCACGAGCAGCACCGCGGCCCCGGTAAGTAATAGCAGCACTCCGATAATTCTGCGAATCCCGTTCGACATTGCGAAATTCTCCTTCGGTCAGTACGGGGAAGGATAGCAGTTGGCGCACGCAGCCCAAAGCGTTCAATCAGAAGCTCGGACAAGCAGAGACGCCGCGGCGGCTTCTTTGATACATTGAAAAAATGCTGATGGCTGTTACGCGCACCGTTAGTTCCGCAATCGCCGATTGTGAATTGAGTTTTATCGACCGCAAGCCCATTGATATCGATCGCGCCCGCGCGCAGCATCACGCCTACGAAGACTTGCTGCGCAAACTCGGCGCGCAAGTTCTATCGCTGCCCGAAGAGCCGGCTTTGCCAGACTCCATGTTCGTCGAAGATCTAGCAATCGTGCTCGACACTGTGGCCATTATCTGCTTACCGGGAACCGAGACCCGCCGGCGCGAAGTGCCTTCGGTGGCTGCAGCCCTGGAAAAATTTCGCCCGCTCGCGCACATCAAACTTCCTGGCACCCTCGAGGGCGGCGATGTGCTGCGGGTCGGCCAACGGTTGTATGCAGGGCTCACCGAGCGTTCGAATGCCGAGGGCATCCGCCAGTTGGCGGTCATTGCGGCGGTGCATGGCTATGAAGTGACGGCCGTTCCCGTTACCGGATGCCTGCACTTGAAATCCGCGGTCACGTTCATTGGAAAAAATACCCTGCTCGGCAATCGCGCCTGGTTTCATTCGGGACGCATGCAGGGCTTCGATTGGGTGGATGTCGACCCCGCTGAAGCGCATGCCGGCAACGCGCTGCTGCTCGGTGACACGGTCGTCTTCCCTGCGTCTTTCCCACGCACCGCGGAACGCATGCAGGCGAAAGCTTTTAGGGTGGTAACGCTGGATATTTCCGAATTGCAGAAAGCTGAATCCGGACTTACCTGTTCGAGCTTGTTGTTTCAAGTAAACGAACTGTAGTAACTATAAAATTAGCATAACCCCGGTGACATCTAGCAACGAAGCGATTCGCTGTGCAACGCTAGCGCTATGCCGCAATCAATTCCCGCGGAGCCCGCGCACCTGTCTTCCCCAGCGGCATCGCTGTTTCGTTCCCACATGCCCGAACTGGATACTCTTCGCGGCCTGGCCATCCTCGGCGTGCTTCTCTATCACGGCCTCTATTGGGCTCGCGACTTGAGCCCCTTCTCACCAATTCAAAGACGCATCCTTTCTGTCGCGTCCGTCGGGCAATTTGGCGTCAATCTTTTCTTCGTTCTCTCCGGATTCCTCATCACCGGCCTCTTGCTCGATTCGAAAAATCGCCCCGATTACTACCGCCGCTTCTATCTGCGCCGCGCCCTTCGCATTCTTCCCGCCTATTACTTGACCCTGGCTGTGCTCGTCTTTTTTCATCTCATCTCTCACGGCTTTCTGGTGATGAGTCTGCTCTACTCTTCCAACCTGTCCCTCCTCTTCGGAATCGCAATGTCGTATCCAGTTCTTTGGGCGGTGGCGGTTGAGCAGCATTTTTACATCTTCTGGCCCGTGGTTGTGAAGCGTCTTTCCGAACGCGCGCTGATGGGGGTCACCGTTGCGATCCTGATCTTGACGCCGTTCTCCAGACTTTTTTATCACCTGCATGCCGCCAGGCTGAATGAGCCGAGGCCCGGCTTCGATTATTACACCTGGAACGTAGCAGATAGTTTGGCCATGGGCGCGTTTGTCTGTCTGTGGATCAGGTTGCGCAATTCCAACCGCGAAAAAGTGTTTCGTTTTTCACTGACTCTCTTAGCTTCGGGTATCGCCTTAGCTATTGGCGGCTGGCCCAACGGTGTTCTTACCCGCCGGACTCCCTTCGGGGATGCGTTCCAACGCGTTTCCAGCAATCTCTGTTTTGCGGCATTGTTGGGATTTTTCCTGCTTGCCGGCAGCGGCAAATGGAAGGATTATGTTCGCCCGCGCCTGCTTCTCTTTTTCGGCCGCATCAGCTACGGGCTCTTCCTCTTCCAACTGATGTTTTTCATTCTCTACAATTGGCTCGCCCGGAGGACCTGGTTCGAACACGGGTGGAATCTGGACGCTTGGGCACGCACATGGATTGCGCTCGCTTTCGCCGGCACTACTTCCACGCTCGCCGCCTATCTTTCCCGCAATTATTTCGAGCAGCATTTTCTGGATCTCAAGGATCTCTTGTCGAAACCCCGCGGCAGTTCGGGGGGAATTTCCGGTCGCGGAAACAACTCTTGAGGATCGGCTGGCCATTTCCGAAGCGGGCGCAAAGTCTCCCGCGAAATCCCTGCCCTCGTGAAGTCTCAAGGAGTTTCGCGAATGACCGGCCGAAGACATTGCAAGGAGTCGACAGAATCTTTCAGGTCTGGGCTAACCAGAACGATGCAGCCGCGGTGAATCCCGGATTCCTGACTCGCGGGCCTCGCAGGCCAGTAGGAGTAGATGCGGCTGTCCTTTTGAAATGGAAAATCGCGAAGCGAAAGCCGTTTTCCCGGCCCATAATCATCGAACGCATAGCCGGGATCATCCGCAACCTCGAAATCATCGATCATGATCGCGTAGCTTTTAAAATTGGCGATGATGAATTCCGTTTCGTCCGCAAGTGGGAGGTCTTTCTTCCAATGCGCATCCAGATAGAAAAAAGTTCTCGTTTCGGGCGGCAATTTCAGAGTGGAAAGAAATTTCCGCGATTCCAGATTGTACATTTGCAAATTCTTCAGCCCACGGAGCCTTCGCCGGGCCACCTCAAAGAATCTCCGGTTAATCTCCGATGAATGGACGGTGGCCCCCGCCGAATTGTGTGCCAGGAACAGAGTAGTAGTACCGCGAAACGTCCCTGTCTCTACGATGGCTTCAAACTTGCACGTGCGCATCAAATCGAGATAGATGAGCTGCCGGAAACACTGACCATTGAAAGGTCCGCCCCAGGAATCCAGGCGTTCCGGCTCGAGATGAA
>WNEZ01005565.1_pt1 | contig 13596 bp, 20 predicted proteins | sample 5400521 | NCBI WGS metagenome assembly WNEZ01 (sample SAMN13153339, study PRJNA577476) | soil metagenome | isolation source: 120 cm saprolite under Douglas fir tree site 2 hole 1 replicate 1 | place: USA:California | collected 2015-04-18 | reverse complement strand
AAAGCGGCGATGCGCAGCACCAGAACTGGATCGATATTCAGTCAACATCCGTCGGCGTGCTTGGCTCGCAACAACAAATCTTCCATTTCGTAACGAGCAGCGTGAGCGTTGCGTCGCCCGCGCTGCTTCTCGCCGCGGTGTCAGGGCAGCACCTTTCGAACGCAGTCATCGGGATTCGCCGCGGCTCAGGCGCGAGTCCAGACTATCTAAGATACATCATGACCGACGTCGTGATCGTCAGCGATTCAATCGCCGCAAACGGCGCCTCGGCGCCAGGCGAACAAATCAATCTGAGCTATTCGACCCTTCAGATCGAATACCGGCAGCAACGTCCGGATGGCACCTACGGACCTCCGACCGTCACCTGCTGGGATTTTGTGCTCGGAGCACCTTGCGGCTGAGAGGCTTGAGCTTCCCGTCGCGGCAGGGATATCTCGCCGCAAGAGGCTTGTTCCCGCGCCGTGGCGCCGGAAATTGACCTGCAACCCGAAGCGGCGCATGAAGAAAACTCCTGTTCGAGGAGAAAGCTCCCGCATGGAGAACTGGTTCGAAGGCATCGCGGACGTATCCGTGTCATTCGACGTCCCCGTGGGGAGCATTACCCAAAAAAGAAGTACGGACACCCCGCCCAGGTCTGGAGTCAAATCTACCTAACCCGACCGTGGCGGCGCGAGGCGATGGGAATATCGACGCGCCACTGATCTCATTCGCCGACGCCGTTCGAAAGTTTGCTTGATCCCCAATCAGCGCGTCCGGCCTGTCCAGGCGCTCGGCACTTCCACGAAGGACGGGCCCAGGTTCGCAACCGCGGGGCAACCCAAGAGCTTGAGTGTGCGAACGAGATCCGCGCGCAGAATTTCAATCGCGCGCGCGACCCCGGCTTCGCCCGCGGCGCCAAGGCCGTAGGCGTAGGCTCGGCCCACCAGAACGGCCCGCGCCCCGAGACACAGCGCCTTGACGACGTCCGCGCCGCGCCGGATCCCTCCGTCCATCAAGACTTCAATCCGTCCGTTGGCCGCGGCCACGACTTCGGGCAGGGCTCGCAAAGCCGCCGCGACGCCGTCGAGCTGACGCCCGCCGTGGTTGGACACGACGAGCGCCTCCGCTCCCGCGTCTACCGCGCGCCGAGCGTCGTCTCCCGTCAGGACGCCCTTGATCACGATCGGTCCTTTCCAGACCTCGCGGATCCAGCCCAGATCTTCCCAAGACACCGTGGATTGCTCGAGCGCGGGGCCCACGTCGGTGTACAGCATCGGGCCCTGGCCGGGGATGACCACATTGGGAAAGCTCATCAAGCCGCCATCGGCGAGAAACCCCATCAGCCACCGGGGCCGGGAGAGGATCTGCGGCAAGAATGGAAACATCGAGAAGAAGTTGCGGCTGACCAGCTCCCGACCGCCGTTTCGCAGGTCGCGCTCCCGCATTCCGGCCACCGCGGTATCGATGGTGACCACGAGCGCGGAAAATCCCGCCTGGCGCGCCCGTTCGATGGCAGAACTCGCCACCTCCCGGCCCCCCACCAGGTACAGCTGATACCAGAGGGGTCCATTGGATGCCGCTCTCACTTCCTCCAGCCGGGTCCCGGAGAGCGTCGAGAGCGTGTACACCGTCCCCGCGGCCGCCGCCGCCCGGGCGCTCGCCGCTTCCCCTCCCGGGTAGAACATTCGCGTGCTGCCCACCGGCGCGAGCAGGAATGGAAGCTCGATGCTCGTTCCCAGGACCTTGGTACGCGGGTCCACCGGCACGTTGGGGACCGCGTTCCGAGGCCGGAAGATGACGTCGTCGAAGACCCGGCTGTTCTCGCGCAGGGTGACCTCGGCTTCGGCGCCGCCGTCGATGTAGTCGAAAACCGATCTCGGGAGGCGCCGTTTGGCCAGACGCCGCAAGTCGGCGATGTTGAGAATGCGGGGGGATATCCGAGCCATGATCGTCTCTGCGTTGCGCGAATCACCGCCGCGGATGGGGCACCAGTTTCATCGGGGGGGCACTCTATTAGTTTCGTTCAATGCATGTCTTGAAAAACCCTGCGGTGCTCGTCTGGGAAAGCGATCCTCCGGCACGCTCAATGACCCGTGCTAAGGTCCGCGTAGCTCTCGAGGGCCCCGATGGAATCCGAAAAAGGGATGGAGCCGCTCACCATCACCCGGGCGACCGCTTCTGACCGGGAATGGGCCGCCATGTTGATGGCAGGGACGGAGCCCTGGATCACGCTCGGCCGCGGACTCGAGCAATGCCGGGCGAGGTGCAATAGCCCCGAGCTCTTGCTCTTCATCGGCCGCCTCGGCATTGAGGCTTCAGGGTTCATCCTGTTGCAGGACCGGGGCGTGGCTGGCTCGCCCTATGTGGCAACGCTCGCGGTGGTCGAGCGCTTCCGAAGTCGCGGCATCGGCACCCGCCTGCTCGAATTCGCGGAGGATTTCTATCGGCCCCGGGCGAAGTACCTCTTCCTCTGCGTGTCGTCTTTCAATCACCGCGCGCGGGCGCTGTACGAGCGGCTCGGCTACGTCGCGCTTGCCGAGCTCGAGGACTATGTCATCCCCGGGGCCTCGGAGATCTTGATGCACAAGCGACTGGCACACCCCTTACATTGAGACCCGGACTTCTACTTTGAGGCCCGGGGTTCCGGGGGCACGAGAACTTCGAGGCTATCCACGATGTCGTGGCACCGGCCCTTGAGCTCCCCTTCGCGCGGCGTAGACACGGTACAAGACGCGACGGCCAGCGCACCCTCGCGACACAGCACGCGCGCCCAGATGACTTCGCCATCGGGCTTTGGATCCCTGCGGCGAAGCTCGAAGTCCACCCTCTCGTCGGAAGCAGTCTTGCTCGCCACGCGGTTCCTCGGCGGACCGCCCCACGCGCCGATGAGCTCGGTGGCGTACTGGCGGACAAGGACCGGGCAGCTTTTGCCGTCCGCCTCGGCTGGCATCGCGCGTATGTAGGCGAGCGACTGATTGTCGGGCGCGAGAAACTCTGCGCGGTAGGGCGAGGGCGGGAGGGGACGCCAATCCGCGGGGACGTCCACACGGACTACCGCGCCTCGGCCGCCGGCGGTCACCGCCTGAACCGGAAGCTCAACGGAACGGCGGGCGTGGGCGCATGAGACCAAGACGACGGAGCAGCTGATGCCGAGAAAGCAGATGACGGCGAGGGCTCGCATGCGCGCCGCGGGACTCTATCGCGGCCAGCCGCCGAATGCGTACCCGAAAACGACACGGGAAGACTCGAGGCAGCGACACCAGAAGACTTGAGGCTTGGACTTGCCGGACCGAGGCAAGCTCAAAGCTATGGCTGCGAGGCCGGCGAACGTTTCCTCGAATGGCCGTTCCCTTTAGCGACCCCGATGACCGTTCAGGTGCACTTCGGCTGAGCTCGCCGGCCCTGGGAACATGTGCTGGGGCAGCTCGTCGCTCGGGAAGACGGGTTCTGGCGGAGGCCTAATGCGCGCTCGGACGCTCTTCCGGTATCTGCTCCGGAAGGGCAGGAAGCTCTTCGAAGTAGATGATCGTCTCGCCGCCCATCGAATCCTGGATCGCCAGCGTTTCCAGAAGCGTCCCCAGCTCGTTGTGCGCGATGAAGAATCGCGTCGGCGCGTCGATCCGGTGGAAGAGCGGGTCGCTATCGTCTCCCACCGCGACGATCAAGGCTCCGCGCTCGGTGCCCTTGGTTTCGAACTCGATCTCCCGCAGCGGCTGCTTGTTGACCATCTCCTGGTCACCCAATTCGCGGTTGATCACTTCCAGACGCACCGGGCGCGACTCCGCGTAGGGATTGAGCACTCGAAGAAAGGTCACCCAGTTCTGTTTCGGAATCTCCAAATCATGGATCCTGCTTGCCATTGGTTCTCCCCGTCGGTTCGGCATTGGTTTTTAGTATGAGGGCATCGGTCTTTAGTATGAGACGGTGATCCGGTTATCGACCGCGGTGACGCATGGAGCCAACCACGCGACACGCTCCGCCTCCTCTCTCTCCGCAATTGCCATGACTGTTCCCCTTCCCAATTACCGCTCGTCCCTCGAGTGGCGCTCCCAATCGCTCCGCCCGAACAGGGACTACTATCCGTTGCCGGCAACACTGCCTATTGGACTCCAGGAGCGGCGATCTGATGGTCCGCTGACACGCCAGCACTACGTGCCTTCCAACAAGCCATCCGCTTCGGCAAGCGTGTCAAATTGCGCTTCGCACGACGGCGTCGTCTTGCGAAGTAAGGAGCTTGCGTTTCGGTTCCTCGTTGCGTACGAACCGCGACGAAGGCTCCTCACTTGTTCATCGGCCACTACGCAGTGGGTTTTGCGTCGAAGCGATTCGCGCCGCGATCGTCGCTTGCGGCGTTGATCGCCGCGCCGCTCCTGCTCGACCTGCTCTGGCCGATCTTCCTTTTGTTGGGGATCGAGCACGTGCGCATCCAACCGGAGAACCTTCCCTTTCTCCGGCTCGATCTGTACGACTATCCGTGGTCGCACAGCTTGTTGATGAGCCTGGTCTGGTCCGCGATTTACGGCGGCGGCTATTGGCTTTTCACGCGGTATCCGCGCGGCGGCATCGCCGTCGGCGTCGGGGTCTTCAGCCACTGGCTCTTCGACTTCATCGTGCATCGTCCGGACATGCCGCTTTATCCCGGTGGACCGAAGGTGGGGCTCGGTATCTGGTATTCGACTGAAGGCACGATCGCGATCGAAGCGATCCTCTTCATCATCGGCCTCGGCATCTACTTGCGGACAACGCGCGCGCTCGATCGGATCGGCGCCATCGCGCTCTGGGCCTTCGTGGCGGTCCTCCTCGTGCTGTACGTTTCGAGCATCGTCGGGCCGGCGCCCCCCGACTGGAAAACGCTCGCCTGGGCGGCCAACGCGAGCTGGCTCCTCGTCTTATGGGCGGGATGGTTCGACGCTCACCGTACAATGACTGCTCAGCCGCGCTGAGCCTACGATCTGCGCGCAACCAGGATGACGACGCGAGTTTGCGACCGATGATCTGGCGATGCGAGTGCATGGAGAAAGGTTCTTTCGAACTCCGGGAAACGGGCTCCGAGGAACGCCTTGAGTCCCCCCATGCGCTGCAGCCGAAGCCGCCATGCTTCGAGCACGTCACGTGATGCTGCACCCTGGAAGCTCAACTCGTCGTCCGGCAGCGTGCCTTCGTGAATGATCGTCAGCCCTGCTCGCTCGGCTGCACCAGCGAGCCGGCGGCCACACTGGAAGTCATAGCGACCGGCTGCTCTCGCCGACGCATAGAACTCTTCGATCGCGTCGCGGACGGATGACGGCAACGGCTGGTGTCCGAACAGGTCGTCCATTTCGACGAGCGTCACCCATCCACCCGCAACAACGCAGTCACTCCATTGCGCGACGGTCGCTATTAGATTGGACACGTAGGCGGGGCTGAAACTCGCCCATATGCCGTCCACTTGGCCAAACGACGCTGACGTGAGCTTGCTGAAGTCCAGCTTTTCAAAGCGAACTTCTGGATGGCGACGACGCGCTGCCTCGAGCAGCTCCTCATTCGCATCGACTCCAATCACCCGCGAACCGAGGCGATGGAAGCGCGCCGCAATCTGGCCCACCCCACAACCAAGGTCGAGTATTCGTTGACCAGCGATCAAAGGAATGCGGGCAAGGGCCTCATCCCAATGCCGCCATCGCTCTTGCCGTTCGTACTGTGCGGATAGTTCTGAACCCATGACAAGCCGCTCGCCCAAAGATTCTCATCGATCGACACCATCGTCGAGCGGTTTGGCTCATTGATCCAAACTTTCATTGCGAGCTGAATTGTCGCACAGCTCAGCTGAAACCTACTTCTCCTGGTCAATGCCCGTCGCGATCAGAAACCGCGAAACCATGTTGTAGCCGGATATCGTGCCGATCAGCTCCACCAGCTCTTGATCCGACAGGAGCCCCCGGATCCGCTTCATCGTGGCGTCGGAGACCACGATGTCGCGGGTCATCTCCCGGGTGAGCGCCAGGGTCGCGCGCTGTACCTCGCTGAACAGCTTGTCGTTCCTCTCGGCCGTCTTCGGATCTTTGAGCGCGACGAGCTGCTCGCGCGTGCCGCCGGCGCTGAGGAACTCGCCCTCATGCTGCACCCACTCGTAATCCGCCTTGTTGAGAGCGCCGATCGTCATGATCGCCAGCTCGCGCAGATTGGGCTTCAGCGAAAGCTGATTCCGGATCGCGGCGAACATCGCGTTCCAGCCTTTGGCAAAGTTCGGGCTGTGCAAGAGCATCCGATCGAGGTTCAAGAGCTTGCCCCCCCGGCGCGAGCGGATCAGGACGACCAGATCCGGAGGGCCGGCCTGATCGTTGTCCGGGCGATAGGGGATTCCCGACTTGGAAACCGTCTTCGATTCGCGCTTCGTCACTTCCTCCCCGAGCGCGGGTGCAACAGAAAACCAGCCGAGTGCAGCGGCGGCGAAAGCCGCCAGAACGACGTACCGTGTCTGCATCCTCTCCTCCTCGATGAGGCCGAACCACGCCGGCCGACTTACCACGGAGCGGCGTCCGGCGACGCTTTGTAGCTACTGCTCCAGCTCAACGCCCGTCGCTATGAGAAACCGCGAAACCATGTTGTAGCCGGCGATCGTGCCGATCAGCTCCACCACCTCTTGATCCGGAAGGAGCGCCCGGATCCGCTTCATCGTGGCGTCGGAGACCGCGATGTCGCGGGTCATTTCCCGTGTCAGCGCCAGAACTGCACGTTCCGCCTCGTTGAACAGTTTGCTGTTCTTCTCGGCGCCTTTCGGATCTTTGAGCGCGTCGAGCTGCTCACGGGTGCCGCCGGCGGTGATGAGCTCGCTCTCATGCTGCGTCCACTCGTAGTCCACCCGGTTGAGCGCGCTGATCGCCATGATCGCCACCTCTCGCAGCTTGGGCCGCAGCGAGAGCTGAGTCCGGATCGCGCCGAGCATCCCGTTCCAACCCCTGGCAAAGTTGGGGCTCTGCAACAGCATCCGATCGAGGTTCAGGAGCTTGCCGCCCCGCCGCGCGCGAATGGCGTTGACCAGCTCCGGAGGCCCGGCCTGGTCGTTGTCCGGGCGATAGGGAATGCCCGACCTCGAAACCGCCTTCGGCGGTGATCCACTCATAAGCTCCTCCTCCGCGAGATCAGCTACTCCCGGCCCGCTTATCACGGGCCCCTGGGGTGGTGCAGCTACGAAGGACCGCGAGCGCGCCGATGCAGGCCCACCGCAATCACCACGAGAATTTGCAGCAGCATCCCGAGCGCCAGCTGCGAGAAACGCAGCGCGCCGGAGAGGCCAACCGCGGCGTCCGCAGCCAGATTCAGAAGACAGGTGAGCGCGTACGCGACGGGTAGGCTCCGATTTGCCTCCGGCTTCCAGGCAATCACACCAGAGAGGAGCCCGCTTCCCGCGAGCAGTCCGCCGAACATCCGGATCAGCGCGAGCGAAGGTGCCGCGAGCTCTCCAAGCTCGAACAATTTCGCCGCCGCGGTGGGGCTTAAAATCGCCACCACGCCCACGACGATTTGAAACAGCGCATTCAAGCCCGCGACCGTCCGCAAGAAAGTCCGCATCGCTACCCCCGCCAGCTCGAGCTGCCAATTCCGCTACGCCAACGCCCAACAGACATCAAGGGAGAGGGCGCATTTGTTCTGTCTCGCCCCCGCTAGCGGCGACTTCATGGGGGGTCGCGGCCGAGCGGCTCGGCCTGGTCCCCAGGGGAGGGCGGCGGCGTTCGCGGTCGTCAACATGGATCCACGCGCCAGGCGACGAGGGCGAAAGCTTGAACGTCCTCGAAACCGGCGTCTCCTTTACGCAATTTGCTGCTGGCCCGTTATCGGCATCTTGATCGACGCGGGATCGTCGATGGCGACGCCGGAGCCCCTCGGACTGGCGGTGAATGAAGGGCGCCCGCCCACAACGCAGCATCCAGGGTAAGCCGACGTGGTTTCCTGGTTCACGCCAGGTCTCGATTGATTCAAGACTCCGTGTCACGATGTTGCCGTTGCTGAGGAGATACGATGCCGATCAGAATCACCTTCGTTTCGCTGGCAGTTTGTATGCTGTTCGCCTCGCCGGTTCTCGCCGACGAATGCAGCGAAGCCTTGATAGCCGAGTCGTGTACCTGTCAATCGGCAATTCCAACCGCGCCCGTGAAAAAGCTTCATTCCGACAAGCGTTCAACGATACACGCCGCGGCCAGGCTTTCGAATAAGCCGGCGACGCACGTCGCCAAGCACGCGCCGGAGATCGACGCGCCCGCGCACTGAGAGTCTTCCCGGTCCACCCACCCCGGCGCCGACCAAAAAGGCGCCCAGCGGCGCGAACGGCGAATCCCGGGCAGGTTCGGCCAACGCTCAGCGCTTCCGACGGTCTTCCGTCCATTCGCTCGCCGTCCCCGCATCGAGCGGCACATCGGCGCCCAACCCCTCGACGAATGCCACGCCCTGATCGGGATAGAGAGCAATCTCGTGGGGGAAGCGATTGCCGAACGCCCAGACGACCAGGTCGGTCTTGCCGGTGTTTTCGAAGCAGTGGGCCTCGGCATCCTCCGGCAGGTAACAGACGCAATCGCCGGCGGACATCGGAATGCGCTGGTCGCCGTGGTGCAGCGCACCCTCGCCACTCATCACGATCAGGATCTCTTCCTGGAAGACGTGCTTGTGCCGGCGGGAAGAAAAGCAACCCGACCCCACCGTTTGAATCGTCAGACCGATCGTCTTTGAGCCGACCGTGCGTCCCACGTCTGCCATCTTTGCCATGATGTTGCCCCCGAAACTGTAGGGGAATGGCTTGAGATCGGAGATCTTCACTTTGCGCAGGGACATGGTCGGGCTCGCTCCTCGGATCAGTGGTCTACAAAACACACCACTCGTCCTATGTGAAGGTGCACTTCACCTTATACCTTGGAGAGCCAGCAACGAATCGACCCCTGCGCCAATGCCAGCCTTTTTGTTGACCTGAGCTGTGAATGGCTGACAGTTGCACCATGAATGGTGAGGGCGCGCATCTTCTGCTGGTGGTCGATGACGACGCAGAAGTCCGGGATGCCACCTACGAGCTCTTGGTGAAACACGGCTACAGGGTGGTATGCGTCGAAAATGGCCGAGCCGCGATCGAATACCTGCGCGCCGGTGGTCGACCTTCGGCGATTCTCCTCGACATGATGATGCCGGTGATGGACGGTTGGCAGTTTCGGCGAGAACAGCACAACGACCCAAGAATTCAACACATCCCGGTGGTGATGATCACTGCGTCCGACGATCGACGGGCCGACTTGATTCCGGGCGATCAGGTGCTCACAAAACCGGTTCAGGCCCAGGAGCTTCTGAGGGTTGTGCACCAATTCTGCTGACGCGACTCGGGTGACTACAAGCGCGGGCTGAGGCCGGCCGCTACGCCCTCGACGATTTTGTCAAGCCGCAGGAGGTCGCAATTGGCGGGACAAACGGCAAGATTTTTTCGCGCCGGCGCCAAAAAATCTTGCCGCTTTCCGGTACCGTTACTTTTCGTAACACTGCCCCCGCTCGTGGAATCAAGCAGGGAATCCTGGTGAATGCCACGTTCGGCCTCCTCCCGGACTCGTTCCCCACCACGTTGGTGTTGGTCCTTGGAACGGGTCTCTTCTTGAGTGGCGTCGCAATGTTGATTCGCCGATGGCACGTCGCTCAGGAGCGCCTGCTCTCCGCCTTCAAGGAGGGAAAGGCGATGGACTTGCTGAAGGGGCAGCTGGCGAAAGCGCGTGGAGGAGCGCGCAAGTTGGCGGCGATCGTTCGCTCTCGAGGGAAGGCCAGGCATCTGACCTCCGCCCCCAAAGAGGAGACGCCTCCCACTGAGAAGAAAGCAGCGTAGAGTCAACGACTCGAAAGCGAGGCGCCCGGTCATGCAGTCACTGGCCGGGCGCCTTTTTCTTTGCCCAGGCTGCCAGTGCACGCAGCCAAGTGGAGCCGGCGATCCACACCGCTCCGGCCGAGCCCGTCGCTCGCCGGGCAGCTCGGGTTTCAAAGTATTCTCACTGGACAGTCGAGGAAGGTTTCCTTTGTGCAACAGCCGTTGCCGAGGCAATGAAACCTTTCGATTTGTCGAGCCTCTGGAACCGGGATGCTAAGGGTCTAGCCATGGACGTCAACCGAAACGCGCCGGTCGTCGCTTCTTCGCAAACCATGATCAAAGCGCCGCGGGCGGTCGTGTGGTCCATCCAAACGGACATCAACCGCTGGCCTGAGTGGAACCGCGCCGTGACTCGCGCCGAGTGCTCCGGGCCTATCTCGCCAGGAACGCGCTTTCGATGGAAGACGTCGGGTCTGGTGATTCTCTCGACCATTCAGGAGGTCGTTGAGCAGAGTCGACTGGTCTGGAGCGGGCGCGCGCTTTGGCTCGGGATCGACGCAGTCCATCGCTGGACCTTCGATGACGTGCACGGTGGCACACTCGTTCGTACTGAAGAATCCTTCGAGGGACTGCTCGTCAGCCTGATGCGACCGATAATGCGCAGCATGCTCGCATCGTCCCTCGATGCTTGGCTGGGCTATCTGAAAGCTGAATGTGAACGCCCGGGTTCAACGGCAATGCGGGCTTCTCTCCATTAGCTCCGGCGGTCGCTACGAGTCCGCCGTTTGAGAAAGCACCGGCTTGATATCGACGACGGGTGTCCCATCGATCGCCTCCAAGGGGCGAACTTGAAGTTTCGTTCCCTCGATGGCCAGCACGATGACCCGATGCAACCCGAGCGGATTGGGTCGGTCCGGGGATCGCGTGGCAAACACACCGGCGAGCGGAGCGTTCGTATCCCCTCGCGGATGTACCTTTAAGACGTCGCGCTTCCCTTGGTGCAACCAGGTGATCACCACCATCTCGTCGCCCACGCGAATGCCTCCGAGCCCGTCGGCGACCGTGCTCTTAAGATCGATCCAGGTCAGCTCGAACGCCGCTGACTCCCGCACGGTGCTCGCGGTCGGCTGGGCCGAGACCTCCCTGGGAGTCGCGATCTGCCAGACGTTGCCCCAGCGGTCCTCCACCATTCCGCGGCGATCGCCGTACGGCGTATCGATCGGTTCTTCGAGCGACCGGGCACCGGCCCCCAGCGCACGCCGATAGGTCGCGTCGGCATCCTCGACGTACAGATAGAGGAAGGCAGGCATCGCCTCGCGCGGCCCCACACCGCTGACCATGATCACCGAGTCGCCGATTTGCATCACCGCGGGCCGATCCGCGTGGAGCTCACCCGTCGCGTCGAACGCCTGTCTCAAGAATCCGACCAGGCCGGCCACATCGTCGACGACGATTCGTGGCGTCAGGCTGTGCCAGCCATTGGGAAGTCTCCGCATGTGTCCTCCGCGATCGACCAAAGTCAGCCGCGCAGCGACGCCACCAGCTCGTCGAGCTGTTCAAACGTCTCGCGCATGCCGTCCTCCATACCCGATGCGAGGGCGCCGTCAAGCGCCTCCTTCGAGGGATAGAGCTCGTGCGACACCAGCGTGGTCGAGCCATCTCGCTCCTCGAACGACACCGTGACCACCGCCTCCCCCAGGCGGCGTGCCGGGCAGCGGCTTTACAAGGGGTCAAAAGGCGTGGGCCTGACGCGCCGGTACTCGATTGGGGCGAGCGTACCGAAGTAGACGTACGTTCCCTGGTCCGGCCCAGCCCATCGCGCAGGAACGCTCGCACCCCGCCACTGACCAATTGCCGCTTCGGTGCGGTCGTGAACAAGGCTCATTCTTCCTCGCCTCCCAGTCGCGTTTTTCCCCCGACGCCTCACCACCCGTCCACTGCGCACGTCTCTCGAACGACGCGTCTGACTAAAAGCGAAACCCTCGTCTCTTCACGGCGCGCAGCGTGAACGCGTGGGCGCGGGAAACTTGTCCGCCTGGGCGTTGAGATTTGTATTTGTCACACAATAGACCGGGGCCGAGGTGCTTCGGTCGATATAGATATGAGTTGCAGCCACCTGGGTCCATTCCAGCGTCCCGCCGACGGTGAACGTCGGCACCGCGGCGCGGAACTGCGCATCGAGATCGCCGCTCCGGATCAGATCGTCGATCACGTCCAACCCCATCGACTGAAGCCGGACGCGAAGCGTCACGACCAGCGCGATCAAGACGAGAAGCTGGATCCGGAGTCGCCGGTCCGCTCAGGTCGATCCAATGCTTCGTTAAGTTTCCGCGACAGAGTCACGTATCAGTTGACTTCGGCGGTCCTGTCAAGTTGACGGCCATCGGAGCTTCACCTGGCCTCGAGATCCGCTGGGGTCTCGGTTGACTTCCGTGCCCCGGGCGGGGTGCGGCTGTGCTCAGTGAGCGAGCCCATCGGCCGAGGGCACGCGCCCTTCCGGGACGCGCTCGTCGGTTTGCCTTCGCCATCCTCCTGGTGGCTCTATCGGGAGAACCGAAGCGGTCTTGAAACGAAATCGCTGTTCGCTAATTTGGTCTAGCCTGGTGCGTATGACCTCCCGTCAGGCCCGATTCTACAATTGCATCAAAATCAAAAGGATCAATGGTGCCAGCAATATCGTGGAGATGAGGAAAAGGATCTGTTCCGTCCACGTTTATCGTCCTCGTAGTAGTGCCAGAAAAGTCCCCCGTATCAAGATCGAGAGTAGCCTCAAAGCCATGAACATGCGCAGTGAGACCTGAAGTGCTCGTTAGGCCTGCAATAGTCAAAACCCGCCCGTTTTGTGCTTTAACTTCTGTTACGGCGAAACCTTTTGTCGCCAATAACGCCAATGCACCACCAAGCCCAGTGCCAATGAACTTTCTTCGTGTCGGCTGACTCATTTGCTTGATCCTCCTTATGAATACCACTTCGGTGAACGCGCCCCGGTCGAAGGCCTGAGTCAAAGTCTCGAAGATGAGCTGCCGGGCGGGAATTCCCCCTAAACTACCGCGACACCGACTTGCCAAACGTGTTGCACCCGATCTCGAGGTTGAACGCGCCGATTGTTCTCAGGAGGTTAATTCGCGGTTGTCAACACTTCAGCAGCAACCGAGCAAGTATCCCTCACGTTGAGAGGTCGGCAATTGCGACGGCGCGCGGGCCGCCGGCCAGCGAGGATGGCGTCGGCGTCATGCTGGCGCGGAGTGGCCAGGCGTGGAATGACCCTTCCATGGAGCAGCTGCCGTACATCGACGAGCATAGTCAGCGGGTCGACGCCCCCGCCGACGAGGTCTGGATAGCGCTGTTGAAGGTCCTGCGCCATCAGATGGGCGGCAGCGCGCGGCTCGCGCGGCTCCTGGGCTGCGACCCCGCCCAGGGCACGGCGGAGTTCGCCGGCCGGCCCGGGGAAGCGGTGCCGGGCTTCCGGGTGGTCGAAGCCGAGCCCGGCCGGCGGCTCGCCCTGCGCGGGCGCCACCGCTTCTCCAACTACGCGTTGACGTTCGTCCTCGACGGCGACCGCCTGCGCGCGCAGACGCACGCGGCGTTCCCCGGGGTCCTCGGCCGGCTCTACCGCGCCGCGGTCATCGGGAGCGGCGGCCACCGGCTCGTGACCCGGCGCCTGCTGCGGCAAGTCGCCCGCGCGACATGATCGGCGTTCACTACGCCGCGGATTTTTGTGCGGAGGGCCCCACAGGAGTGAAGCCTTTCAAGTGAACAAAATTTTCACAAGCCACTGAAGCTGCTCCCGCATGACGTGTAGCTACATA
>WNEZ01003467.1_pt1 | contig 13596 bp, 8 predicted proteins | sample 5400521 | NCBI WGS metagenome assembly WNEZ01 (sample SAMN13153339, study PRJNA577476) | soil metagenome | isolation source: 120 cm saprolite under Douglas fir tree site 2 hole 1 replicate 1 | place: USA:California | collected 2015-04-18 | reverse complement strand
CGATGTCAGCATGAAAGCCGCTTGCGCTGTACCCAACGCGTCGATCATCTCGTGCCAATCCCCTATTGGCGGCGTTGCGGCCGGGCAAAAAGATGGGAAGTGACCGGGCGACGTAGAGATGGCCTGTTCGGGCGCATTCAGCATGAACAAGCTGGCCCAGCGCTGGGCCATATCAATCACCGTCTCTAAACTCTTTTGTGCTCCATGTGCTAGTTCCTGGGTTGAACCTGCTTCGTCCCGCAGGTTCTGCACGAACGAGAGCCCCATCCCGGCCGCTTCTGGGAGATACCCCATCAGAGAGCGGTTGACAGCCATCCGCTGGACACTATTGCTGGCGAGCGTGCCGTTCCTGTTGGCCGCTGCCCACGTGCTCAGGTGGCGATGACTCTCCTGGATTTCCTCCCAATCGAGCAGTGCCTCGCAGGCCAGGACGCGCCCGTGATAAGCCCGCCCAATCCACTCCTCCATTGTAGGAGCGTAGCGGCTGCGTTCATGATCTGGCACTTGTTCCAGCCAGTGTAAAGCAGCATCGTAATGAGCGAGCGCCTGCCGGTAGCTAAAGATGCGCCGGGCATAATCCCCGGCCTCCACCTCGTAGCGCAGCGTCTGGACTTTGTAACGCGGTCCGGCTTGCCTGTAGTGAAAGGCTATCTCGGCGGCATGCATACTGGTAGTGGGACTGTAGCGCCTCACCAGGTTTTCGGCCACCTGGCTATGTAACTGCACTGATTTGAGGGACGAACAGGTGGCGTATACGATCTGCCCCACCATATCGTGAGAAAATGCCAGGCGCATCTCGTCTTCGCTGCCGTGACCCACTTCCACTAGAAAGCGACGTGCCAGTAACATTTCCAGGGCCTGGTAGTCATCGCCTGATAATTCGGGCCGCAGCAGGTCGAGCGAAAAAGGATGACCGATCACCGCCGCCGTCTCCAGTAGCTCGATTGCCCTTTGCGGCAGCCGTTCCATACGTGCCAGCACCACGTCCCTGATCTGCTGTGAGCGTAGCACCGAGTCGCTCAATGAACCGCCTGGGGCTGTCTCAATCGCTTGCTGCTCAAGCAGCGTGCGTACAGCCTCTGCTAAAAAGAGGGCGTTGCCTTGCGTCAACTGGTACAACTCTTCCCCGCTAAAAGTCTCCTGTGCAGTAGCCTTGCCTGGAGTATGGGCCATATGCAGCTTCAGGTATTCGCTGACCTCCTCTCGACTGAACCGTTCCAGGCCGAGTGTATGGAAGCGAGCGCTGCGGCTCAAGTAGCGCAACATGCCGTCCAATGCCCTATTTTCGCTCAAATCCTCGGGACGGTAGGAGATGAGCAATAGCAGTGATAAATCCTCCCGGCTGGCCAGCCGGTTGATCACTAACAGCGTCGACTCGTCGGCCCACTGTAAATCATCCAGGGAAAGTACCAGTGGGCGATGGTGGCACAATTCCGCGAACAGCTCGGCCAGGGCAGCAATCAAGGTGCTGTAAGCCTGCTCGGAGTTAACAGCCGGTACTGCAGGTAAATCCGCCAGGCGCGTCGCTATCTCAGGCAGCAGGGGTGCTACCTGTGCTAGAGCAGATCGGGGCAACTTATCTAATACTTTAGAGCTGACCTCGCGCAGCCAGGGCCCCAACATTGAGACCAGCGGCGCAAAGGATAGGTTCTGTTCTATGGCCTGGCACGCGGTAGCCAGGGTCAACACGTTTTCAGCGCGGGCGCGGCCTAAGAAGAGGCGTACCAGAAAACTCTTGCCTACCCCCGCTTCTCCCACCAGCGCTATCGTGCGCGTTCCCTGTCCCCCTTTTACCTCTTCAAGTCGTTGCATCAACCAGTGCAGTTCTGCCTTGCGCCCCACAAAAGGCGGCTCGCTGTAGCTCCCCGATTTATCGTAGGACCCCGATTTATCGTGGGACCCCGCTTTAGCGAGGGGAGGAATTCCTTTCTGACGCGTTGATCTCTTTGAGTTCAGCCCGGGAGCCTTTTGCCCGTTCATTTGGGCCTGGAACTCACCTCTCAGAATACTCACGTGCAGGCTCATCGTCTGCGGGTCGGGGTCGGCGCCCAGGTGTTCATCCAGCACCTGGCGGCACCGCTCGAATGTCTGCAAGGCAGCGGCTGTATCGCCAAGGCTGGCCTGGCAGCGCATCATCAAACGATAGAGAGGTTCGCGACACGCGTCGAAACACAGCGCCTTGCGACAAAGCAGTATCACCTCGTTATACAGCCCCACCTCGCTTTGCCATTCCGCCAATCTGCTCACCCCGGCAAAATACCGTTCGCGCAGTCGCTCGCGTTCCAATCGTGTCCAGCTCTCCTCTTCATCTCCCGCCAGGTAATCCCCCGTGTAAAGCTGCAGCGCCTCCTCCAGCAGCCTGCGTCCATTGGCGCAATTGCCACCCGCCAGCGCCTCGTCTAAGAGGCGCTCAAACTCAACCGTATCTATCCAGATTGTGCTATCGGCTGGAAATATCAGCCTGTAGCCTGCCCGGCCTCGTGGTACGAAGCGCGCAGGAGCCTGCGGGTCGCGCCCCGGTTCGAGCACTGTTCGCAGGGTGCTGACCGCGCTGCGCAGCGTTTTGTAGGCGCTGTCACCATATTCCGGCCACAACAAATGCATCAGTTTTCTCACTGACACCGTGTGCCCTCGCTCCGTGAGCAGCAGCTTGAATAACTGGCGAGCCTGCCGCGTGTGCCAATCCCGCGACGAAACCAGCTCCCCGTCCCGGTAGCAGCGAAACTCGCCCAGCAAATAAACTCGCAAATGCTCAGCCAAAGAAGCCTATGCCCTCCTGGTCCGTCCAATAAAATCAACCACAACCTGCGCCAGCTCTTCCCCCTTATCCTCTTGCAGGAAGTGCCCCGCGCCCACAACAGTCGTATGCGGCTGGTCCTTCGCCCCTGGTATCACCTGCCTGAAGAGACGATCTGCTCCCCGCGTAACCGGGTCGGAATCGCTGAACGCCGTCAGGAAAGGCTTCTCCCAGCGTGACAGGATCTCCCACGCCTTGCGATTGGGTACCGCCGCCGGGTCATCCGGCGTCGTGGGCACCAGCAGGGGGAACTGGCGAGCTCCCGCTTTATAACTGTCATCCGGGAATGGCGCATCGTAGGCCGCGATCACCTCGGCCGACAATTCGCTCACACACCCACCCTTGACGATGCCTCCAGCGTGAAATACAGGCACACTCTGGGAATAGCGCTGCCAGCGCAGAAACGCCTCACCCATCGTAATATCCCCTGTCGGCAGGCCGGTATTCGCTGCCACAATGCGCGCAAAACGCTCCTCGTGCTCTGCCGCCAGGCGCAGTCCGATCAACCCGCCCCAGTCCTGTCCCACCAGCGTAATGCCCTTGAGATCGAGCGCTTCAAGAAAACCCCTCATCCAATCGACATGACGCTGGTACGTGTAATCCTCCCGCCGGGCGGGTTTATCGGATCGGCCAAACCCCACCAGGTCGGGCGCAATCGCCCGGTATCCTGCCGCCGTTATAACCGGAATCATCTTGCGGTACAAATAACTCCAGGACGGCTCTCCATGCATCATCAATACCGGCTCGGCGTCCCTCGGCCCCTCGTTCACATAATGAATGCGCAGCCTATCAACCTCAACATAATGTGGCTCAAAACTATAGCCCGGCAAATCACTAAACCGCTCCTCGGGTGTCCTCAGGATTTCCATAATGTTTTCTCTCCATCCTTTTAAAATGCATCACCGCGCGAATCCATTTGTAAATGTAGGGGCGACCCCATAGGCGTTCACTGAAGCAGATTTTCCAGGGCGACCCCAAGGGTCGCCAGGCGGCATGCCGTCGCTTGTCACGCCCCTGGCGCAACCCCAAAGGTTCTCTATCCGGGGAACGGTGTGGCCCTCTCTACCTCCCCAGGACCATCCCCAACCATATTATACGACCATGTCGGGTCCCGCTGCTCGGACGAGAGTATATTCACAGCGAAATAGCGGGCATTGATGAAGGGCGCAATCGACTTAGTCTAAGATTTTTACCCAGCAAAGAGAAGCCACATAATGGCATCGATGAAGATGATGCGGCTTTTGTAGCTTGGGGGTTTCCTGAAAATATTGTTGGCGCAGTTATTAAGCCGATACTTGATTACCTTTCACTAATGCAAAAGGCTAATGATCCAGATCTTCGAGCGCTCGATATGGTTAAGGAAGTGCGTCTCGCTAAAATCGTTGGTGATCCTCCCTATGATGTACGTCTTTTGTTCATCATTCCGGAAACTGGGCTTTCGGATGATGGTATCGCTTTGGCACGCCTAATTTCTCGTATGAGAAAATGGTTTAACCCTCCTGCAGCACGCTTGGTTGCATGGGACGCACACCACATATACGAAATTAGCGTTGGAGACTATCTCGACACCCAACTGATGTTTTGATATAAAGGAGGGGCTCCAAAAAACAGTATACAGCGCCGAAGAGATCGAAGGGTTTTAGAGGATCACAGCACTATGATATCAGACAATCAAGCAAAAGGTAAAACAAATTCGCCAGCCTGTTCCTCCCGCAAAACACCGAAAATGTAACGGTCGGGACGGACAAGCACGAATAGCTGCTGGTTGTGCCGCAGGAATTTACTCATTTCTCCATCAACATCTCCAACAACAACACACTCCTCGCTCCCGGTCGGCGTGTATCGACCTGGCTGCACGCAGACGAAACGCACTCCCAGGCGTTTCCAAAAGTCAGCCCTCAGCGATGCAAAAGCCTTTGCCGGGTCATCGTAGAGACGCAGCAGCGCAAAACCTGGCCCTAACACCTCGTCAAGCAGTACGCGTTCACCTTGTGGCGTCACTACCTCGGGCTGCGGCAGCATCAGGCCCGCCATCGCCTTATTTTGCCTGCTCCCTCGCGGCAGCATGAACCCTTTTTTATAGCGCGGTGGTGGCTTGAGGCGTCCTTCCGTCAGAAACTTGCGCGTGGTTGGCACCATATCCAGGCCGTGGAAGATCATATCGCGCAGGAGCGCAGCGGGCCGGGCCGTCGGCATCACGATACTCCCCAGGAAATTCGACAGCCAGATCATCTGTGCCGTGTGAGCGTGCCGTTCTACATGATACGTGTCCAGCAGTTCTGGGCTGGCCTGCGCCCGTAACGCCATAGCCAGCTTCCAGCTCAGATTATGAGCGTCGCGCAGGCCGCAGTTCATCCCCTGCCCACCGAATGGCGGCATCAGATGTGCCGCGTCCCCCAGCAGGAAAACTCGTCCCTGTGAGAACGTTTTGGCGAGCACAGCATGAAAAGTATAAATCGTCTTTCGAATAATACGAGGAACATCAGGACCGCCGTTTTGCCGGATAAGCGCCAGCACCTTCTCCGTACGTAAGAGCTCCTCTTCTTGCTCCCCTGGTAACACCATGAACTCCCAGCGCCTACCCTTATGCGGAGCTGGCACGGTGACCGCCGGGCGGCCCGGATTGCAAAAAAACGTGGCAGCCATAGCAAAGTCTTCATCCTGAACGCAATCGACCACCAGCCACTTTTGTGCAAAGGTCGTTCCCAGCATAGGAATGCCCAGCGCCCGGCGCACACCGCTCTTTGCGCCATCGCAGGCCGCGAGATAAGCGCATTCAATCTCAATCTGCTCGCCTGCGGGAGTGCGCACCCGCGCCAGCACTCCCCGCTCAGTCTGCTCAAACGTTTCAAGCGTATGCTGGAACCATACCTTGACGCACGCGAAACGCTCGAGTCCCTCCAGCAGCGTTGCCTCGAACTCGGGCTGGTGAAACGTCGAGATCAGTGGATAGCCGTTTCTCTTACTCGTCGGCGCAACCTTCGCGAAGAGCCGTCCCGCCGACGCATAATGAGCGTCGATGTCCAGAAGCAAGTTCTCACTCACCGCCTCCCCCAGGCCTGCCGCCTGGCACACGCGCAGCCCTTCATCGTCAAGAGCAATACCCTTGGGACAATCGCTCAGACCGGCATTGCGCTCAAGCATAAGCGTCTCGACGCCGGCCATACCGAGCAAATTGCCCAGCATCAGGCCAGTCGGCCCCGCCCCCACGATGATGACAGAGGTGTCAGTGATATGGTTATTCCTATGGCCATCATTCATTTTACTTATCGGTTCTGTCCTGCCTTAATAATCAGGGCTATTAAGCGATTCCCCACTATTATATAAAACTATCTTTTGAAGTGACCACTTGTGGCATCTCTCACCCGAGCGTCCCAAAACATGTCCCAGCGAAATTGGGACAATCTTGAGGACACTCTCAGCAGACACCGGGACGCCCGGCCTGCTACAGTTTAGACAGTAGTTGGATGCGTCCCATGATACACGCATCTACAATAACGAAGTTCTTGACTTCATTCAAAGGAGGAACTGTCTCATGTCATCGACCACCTCGTACCGTCTGAGCGGAGTAGCCCTGATCATCGGAAGCGTGCTGACGATCATCTACCAGGTTAGTCAAGCATTCATCAGCGGCCCCTTTCCCGAGGCACTGGCCAGTCCGGTGGCCGTGATCGGCAGCCTCATCGGGTTCATCGGGGCCGTGTTTGTGCTCCTCGGGCTCCCAGGGGTATATACCCGTCAGGCTCAGCAAGCAGGCATCCTGGGGTTGCTGGGTTTCCTGTTCGTCCAGTACCCTTGTTAAGCGGCCTCAAACCACTTTACATACAGCCTCTCAATCTTCCCCCGTCAAATCCTTGACAACTCATGAGCCACGGTGCTATAATTTTGATTGAATAGTTCAATCAAAAAACAGGTGAGGAAATGCCACGGACAAAAGCAGCAAATCAACGTCAACGGGAAGCACAACGCGAGAAGATCCTGGATGGAGCCCGCAAGGTCTTTGCGCGAAAAGGCATGGAGGCGACCATGGCTGAAGTTGCTGCAGAGGCTGCGATCAGTCATGGGCTGGCCTATCACTACTTTGCCAATAAGGAAGCACTCTTTCACGCGCTGGTCGAGCAAACCCTGCAAACCGATCCTGCGGGATTGCGGCGCGTGTTTGAAGGGTCGGGGACGCCAGGGGAGCGCCTCGCTTTGCTGCTTACAAAACTGGTGACAAGCAGGCGCGAAAGCCCGGAATTTTATCAGATTTTGGATCAGGTACAACATTCCGAGACCACCCCGGACGATCTCCGTGAACTGATGGACAGGCAGGGCCAGTTCTTCTTCACGGTGCTCAAGCAACTGATCGCCGAGGGCCAGGCGAGCGGCGAGGTCGCAGCTGGCGATCCAGACCAACTCGTGAGTGCCGTTGCTGCCTATCTTGAAGGTCTCACCAGATTGGCGCTACGCTATCCTGGGCAGTTCCAACAGCATGGTCCTGATGCAGAGATTCTCCTTCGGATCCTCAAGCCTTTCTGATGAAGTGATGAAGGCGACTCTCTTTGATAATGAACAAAACAGAAAGGAACAAGTACTCGTATGACGGATATACTTCACACGGAGGTCCTGGTGGTTGGAGCGGGACCAGTCGGCCTCACACTTGCCATTGATCTCGCTCGTCGTGGGATCGCCTGCCGTATTATTGAGCAATCACCGGCGTCCCAATTTGGGACGCGCGGCAGGGGCATCAGCCTGCGCACTCAGCAGATCTTTGAGGATCTGGGTATTCTTGATGCCCTTATGCCCTATGATGAAGGCATGGCGCCTGCACGCACCTATGACCATGACAAACTCATAAGCGAGTCCAACCTGGCCTCGTTCTTCCCGCCAGTGCCGCCTCCCTATCATCCCATCCTTATGATTAGCCAGGAGCATACTGAGGCCGTGCTGCGTGCACGCCTGGCGTCGTATGGTCGGCAGGTGGAACTGGGCACGCAACTGGTTAGCTTCACCCAGAACGCAGAGCGCGTTGTCGCGCAGATCAGGCACGCGGACCAGGACGAGGAGATCCAGGCTCGCTACCTGGTTGGCTGCGACGGAGGCCATAGCACGGTGCGCAAGGCCGCAGGCATCTCGTTCCTGGGCGAGACCTGGGATGAGGAGCATTTCCTCCTGGGCAACGTCAACGTCAGCGGGCTGGACACTCACTTCACACATACCTGGGGCAACCTTCACGGAGGCCTGACTCTCCAGTGGATGAGTCACAGCAATACCTGGTTCTTCAGCGCTCCCATTGCGCCAGATGAGCAAGGATCGTTGCCTGCCCCGACGCTTGAGTCCCTCCAACGCCTCTTCGATGAGCGCGCGGGCATGCCTGGTGTGCATTTGAGCCATCCGCGCTGGCTCTCGGTCTGGCGCCCGAATATCCGCATGGTGGATCGCTATCGCGCGGGCAGAATCTTTCTCGCGGGTGATGCCGCACACGTTCACTCTGCTGCCGGTGGACAGGGCTTGAACACAGGGGTGCAGGATGCCTATAACCTTGGCTGGAAGCTGGCTGCTGTGCTGGGTGGAGCCCCTGATGCACTGCTGGACACCTATCAGGCCGAGCGCTTGCCCGTAGCCGAGGGCGTCCTGACCACCACTTCCATCCGCCATAGAGAGTATCAGCGCGATTTCAGCCAGGCCGTCAACACCCTCATCGCGGGCAAGGAAACCTTCGCCGATCCCAGCCAACTGAGCATCACGTACCGAGGTGGGCCACTGGCCTGCAACCTTGACGACTCAACGGGCATCCGTGCCGGGGATCGCGCACCCGACGCGGCCTGCGTCCGCATTGAGAGCGGTGAACAAGTCCGGCTCTTCGATCTCTTTCGCGGCACGCATTTCACGCTGCTCGTCTTTGGTGATCAGCCCGTGCCACAACTACCCGCTGTCTACGATAGCTCTCTGCACACGTATACGATCGCGCCCCCGGATAGCACAGTCGCCCTCGCCGAACAGACGCTGGTCGATAGCGATGGGCAGGCTCATCGCGCCTACGGCATCTCCGGGAACGCGCTCATCCTAGTCCGCCCCGACGGCTACATCGGATTCACAGGTGGAAGCCCCGGCCAAGAGCCGATCATCGACTACCTGCGAGATGTCATCGGTCAATGATGAGCGGAGAGCCTCACCCAATCCGAAAGGTCATGGACCTGCGGCTCATGACCTTTCACACCCGATATCCCTGATGATACAGTGCTGATCACGAGATGAACAAGGTCAACCGCTGCTTGCTACCACCCATCGAGGAGACCAACATTTGACCATTGGCCTTCCTTCCATCGTGGCTCGGTACGAGCTAGCAGTCAGTAGAACAACGGTTGAGCGAGTAGTCATTAGTCAGGGCAGTATTGCTAACCAGTACAAGAAATGGTAGCATGTGAAATAGTACGAGCAACTGTTCTACACAGAGCAGATGAGGAGAAAGATGGCCATAGAGCAAGTGCGGGGACACGATATCTACAAGCTGCCTTTGCAAGAACTACGCGACCTGGCGCCGCATATCTCGTGGGACAATCCTCCCGCTATCCTGCCCGGTTCCTCACCCATTGAGGTATGTCAGATTGTAGGTGATTGGTACGTAGCTCACAGTGATGATGCTCGACGCCGCGAAGCGGGACAATTCTTTACTCCTCCTATTGTTGCTCGCTACATGGCAAATGCAGCAGGAGCGCTCCACAACGAGATGCGTGTCCTCGATCCAGGAGCAGGCGTCGGCATACTCTACTGCGCCATTTGCGAATTAGCTCTGCTACAACAGTTGTCTGGCCTCACAATTGTAGCCTACGAATCTGATCCTATACTGCATACACTCTGCCTCTTTACGCTCAACTATGCTCGTGACTTTTTACATGAGCATGGGGTAAAGCTATTCATCGAACTTTACCAGCATGATTTTATCGAGGCAATGGCTGAGCAGATGACCCAGGCTTCACTCTGGTCAAGTGGTCTCCGGCCTGAACATCCCTTCGATCTCGCTATCCTCAATCCTCCCTACTTCAAAGTGAATCAGAAAGATACTCGTGCCAGGCTTGTTAAGGACATTGCGCAGGGGCGCACAAACATGTATACCATGTTTATGTCTTTAGCCGCCTCTTCTCTACGCGCCGGCGGGCGTTACGTGTCAATCACCCCGCGTTCCTTCGCCTCTGGTGCATATTTCAGCCATTTTCGTCGCCAGTTTTTTAATGCCATTACCCCTGAACTGATTCATCTCTTTGATTCGCGACGGGCCGCTTTTGAGGATGCGCAGGTGCTCCAGGAGAATATCATCCTGGCGGGTGTTAAAAAGGGAGTGGCATCAGTTGATCCGCCGTCTGTCGCTATTTCGCGCAGTCGGGGACTGGATGACCTGGCTCATCCATTGATCCAACAAGCCCCGCGTCGCTTTATCATCGATGACAAACAGAAAGATCCTGTACTGCATCTGCCAGTCAGCGATATCGATACACATCTTTTACAAGCATTCAGGCGCTGGAATGCCAGTTTAGCAACATATGGATTAGAAATATCCACAGGGCCGGTAGTGCCTTTCCGTTCTTCTGACATGCTGGCATCTATTGATAAGGTCAAACAAGGTGAAGCAGTGCCTCTCTTATGGCTACAGCATGTGCATCGTATGCATGTCGAATGGCCTCTACAAAACTTTGAAAAGCCACAGGGAGTACTGCGTCAGGCAAGTCAGAAACTCTTCGTTAAAAACACCACTCAAGTCATTCTCAGGCGCTTCAGTGCCAAAGAAGAACCACACCGTATTACAGCGGCGGTTCTACCAGACAGAGCCTTTGGAACAGACCAGATTGCCTTAGAAAATCATCTAAATTATCTATATCGCCCCGGTGGAACACTTTCTTATGAAGAGGCAGTGGGAATTGCTGCTTTCCTCGACAGTACACTCGTCGATCGCTACTTCCGTATCACTAATGGTAATACCCAGGTCAATGCTACCGAATTGCGAAAACTTCCCTTGCCTCCTTGGGAACGACTCACTCACATCGGCAAACGAGTGGCAATCCTGGAGGATGGACATGATCATGATGCCATAGAGCAATTTATCATGGAGGAACTCGGAGAAGACCTAGTTATAGGAAATGGGGAAGATGATCTTCAACTCCCAATACTGAAGGATTCGAGGATATCGATGGGTAAAATTCAGGAGGCACAGCGCATCTTGCGTGATCTTGGTCTTCCACCTGCACAGCAAAACGAGATCAGCGCTCTCACGCTGTTGGCTTTGTCTAATTTGGGCGAGATGTCGTCCTGGGCAAAGGTGTCACAGCAACCTATCACTATCCACAATATGATGGGCTTTATGGGACAGCACTATGGTAGAACATATGCTGAGAACACACGGGAAGTCGTGCGCCGTCAGGTGATTCACCAGTTCGAACAGGCTCGCATAGTTGACCGCAATCCAGGTGATCTTACTCGCCCTACCAATAGTCCTAATACTTGCTATGCTTTGACAAAGGAAGTAATCGACGTGCTCGCCCAATTTGGTACATCCACATGGAACGGCGCTGTTACACATTTTCTAGAACAGCATGGCGCGCTTTGGGAACACTATCAGCGAAGCCGCCAGGCGGTAGCACTGCCACTCAAATTAGCCGATGGTAGTCAACTCTACCTTACGCCAGGGAAACACAACGAGCTACAGATAGCCATCATTGAAAAATTCGGCCCACGTTACGCTGCAAATGCCCTCGTTCTCTATTTAGGTGATGCGGCCAACAAGTTTGTGATCTATGAGCGAGAACAGCTAGAGCAACTGGGCGTACCGATTACTGTACATGATAAGCTGCCAGATATCATTCTCTATCGCAAAGAGAAAAATTGGCTCTACCTGATCGAGGCCGTAACATCGCAAGGGCCAGTATCACACAAGCGTCTATACGAGTTGGAAAAACTCCTGGAGAAGTGTACAGCTCTAGCTTACCACGCTCTCGCCTCGCAAGCAGTTTCGTCGAATTTATGCCGCAAGGCAGGGTATATCATTCTCCGAGATGTAGTGAGTAGCTACATGATTCTGTGTCCTCCACTGCACTATGATGTGATGCGCCACTTTGGCATCAACCACCGTGAGACGTAATGTCCCTATGTAGTACACATCCACATACATCGCATAGGTACACTTGTTACTCAGTCCCCAGACCGCCGGTATTTTTGCGAAAGGCGCTGCATGAGCCAAAACTTTGAGTTGATTGTGCAACGCTGCTTTGGAAACGGCTTCATCTCCACTCCCTCCTGCCTGGGGTAAGTGGTCAGCATACAGCACCACTGCCTGTCCAGGTGACACGGTAATTTCTTCACCGGCGACGATGGCAGATGAAAACTCCTGTACTATTAACGTTGCGGATGGAGTTTTTTCGAGATTCGGAGATGGTCCACATGCTGCAAACAGCAATGCCGATAGTAATAACGCACTACACGTCAATAAGAAGTGCCGCGATACATTGAAACACATCATTTTATCCCTTCTTGATCAACACTAAAGTTTTCACCACGACCATCGCTGCCACAGACCGAATCTGCCAGAAGCTCTTGCTTACGAAGGAGAACAGGCGATGGTGAGTGGAATGCATACGATCCTCCCGCGCGCCAAAAGTAAAATGACAATAAGATGACAATATGACAGGTCGACCGGATAAGTAAATGTATACACTTCCACATGTGAGATATGGTGATTTTTCTTTGTGTGTGATGGTTCCTTAATATGGAAAGCTCGACCCTATTACAGCGCTACCCTAGCTGACCTGCCACACCCACATACTGCCATCAAGACCTCCAGTGGCGATAGATTTGCCATCTGGTGACCACACTATGTTCAATACGCTAGAAGAATCGCCATGGTAGATCTCAGGTCCCGTATTACCGCTCCACACCTGTACCGTTCCATCTATACTTCCAGTAGCGATGGAGTGACTATCAGGTGACCAGGTTATAACGTTCACACTCTTACCCTGGCTTTGGTAGGCATTGAGCTTGCCGCCTGTAACGGCATCCCAGAGCTGCACCGTGTTCCCTCCACTTAGAGAGGCGATGCGCGTTCCATCAGGAGACAAGGCCCAGACTGGCAGAAGGTCGATTCTTGTAGGTATCACCTTCAAAACGATTTGCTGAGTGGCGACATTCACTACTTCCACCTCCTTCTCACCTGAAATGACGATGCGCGTTCCATCAGGCGTCCACACAAGGTTTGACACGGGAGCAGCAAGATGAAAGCTCACAAGGTTGCGCCCTGTGTGGGCATCCCAGACTTGCACCATACTCTGATCTGTGAAGGAGATGGTAGCGAGACGGTTTCCCTGCGGCGACCAGTATGTAAAAAATGAATTACTAGAAGGGATGGTCAAGAGTTTGCATGTCGTGAGATCCACAACGTAATCGTTTTGTGTATTGGTTCCAATGTTGACACTATGCCCATCGGGCGACATGTATATGTTTTCGGGCAGATAATCTACAGGAGGAACATGGCAGGTCACCAGCTCGTGTCCCGTGACGACATTCCATACCTGCATTGTTCCATCTTCACCGGTAATGACGATACGCGTACTGTCGGGCGACCACACTACATCGAGATAACCAGAAGGTGAAGAGTAATAAGTGATAAAGACGCTGCGCCAGGCAATGCCGTCCCATACTTGCACCGCCACCTTGTTGTTTGCAACTCTTTCTAAGAAGGCAAAGTGCTTGCCGTCGCGTGCAAATACGGTTTGGTTCTCCTGGGGGTTTGCCTGGAGTGCGTGCAGCATATGCTTTGTCACTTGCCCTGT
>WNEZ01003970.1_pt1 | contig 13598 bp, 9 predicted proteins | sample 5400521 | NCBI WGS metagenome assembly WNEZ01 (sample SAMN13153339, study PRJNA577476) | soil metagenome | isolation source: 120 cm saprolite under Douglas fir tree site 2 hole 1 replicate 1 | place: USA:California | collected 2015-04-18 | reverse complement strand
TGACCTCGACACGCACTGAGTGGCGATGCAGCACTAGACCTAAGAGTCGGGGCGTGTGCACCTCAAGCGTGATCTGATTACCGCTCTGACTTTCCGTTACGCGCACAGCAGCGGGCCCAATCTTGTAACCCTCGGTGATAATGCGTGCCTCGATATCTTTGCGATCCCAATCATTCACGCGGATATCGGCATCGTTCGCGTCAACCCGGATCACAGGCTTGCCGGACGGGGTGTAATCCTTTTTCCATTCATCAGCGCTGGCAGAGACTGGAACTACGAGCACGGAGAGCAAAAGGAGAGAGAACCATCGGAGCATACCACCCCCCTGCAATGGACGATGATGATACGAAAAGGTGAGGAGAAAAGTTCGGCGGTTGCGCTCCTGGCTACAAGAAAGCGGATGATTTTTACTGCTGCGACCCCGGCTTCCCCTGTTCTTTGCACCTTTTCTATTCCGGCTCGGTACTTTTCCAGAAAATCGGGAGGATACCCATAAAACTCATACGCCATGCGCTCGCGCAGGACCTTTTCTGGTGTATCGAAATTGAAGACGAAGGAATTCAGGATAGAGTCCTTGGCCTGCTGAATTTCCGGTTGAGTAATAGGCTGCTTCGCCAGGTCATCGATCTGCTGATACATCGCTTGGATAGATTCCACGGTGCTCTGGCTCTTGGTCCCCATCGAGAGGCGCAGAATTCCTGGATGATCGAATGCCGTCCCAATTCCTCCGCCAACCGAATAGGCCAGACCTTGCGCGGTGCGAATGTTTCGGAAAAGCCGGGAAGAAAAGCTGCCACCGAATGCTTCATTGAACACTTCGATGGCATAGTAATCGGGATTCCGGCGCGTTGTCCCTAGTTCCACCATGCGAATGGAGCTTTGATTCACATCTTCTTTGAGAATCAGATAATAGCCGGGCTTTGCCGGATGGAATTCGATTTCTGGCTCCTTAAACGCAGGGCCTTTTGGCCAGGCGCCGAATGCCTGCCGAAGTTTAGCTTCCATCTGCGAAGAATCGAAATCCCCCGCGATGCCCAGAATGATGTTGTTGGGGTGAACATGCGCATAATGCCAGTCGATCAGATCCTGGCGAGTGACCGCGGCAACCGTTGCGTACTCCGGAACACGCGCATACGGATTTTGCGCGCCGTACGCCAACTTGGTGGATTCGCGCACCGCGATACCGCCGACGTCGTCATTGCGCCGCGAAATGGCATCGAAAGCCTCTCTTTGAGCGAGATCAACCTTGTCTTCGCGGAACTCCGGTTCGCGCAGCAGTTCGGCGAAAACTTTGAAAACGTCATCAAAATCCGTTTTTAAGCTCGACCAACTGAGCGTGGTTGAATCCACGTTACTGCCGCTTTCAACTTTCGCCGCCCGGATTTCCAGATAATCATCGAGTTGATCGCCAGTCTGAGTTTTCGTTCCTCCGGTGCGCCACACTTCGCTGTAAATTTCAACCAGACCGACTTTATTCGCAGGCTCCGACCGTACGCCGCCGCGAATGCGGGCGATGCCGTCAATCAATGGCAGTTCGTGATCTTCCTGAAGAAAGATCACCATCCCGTTCGGCAGCTCGACGCGTTTGGGCTCCTGAGGATGAAACGCCGGCAGCGGTGGAACCTTGATCTGCTGCCATTCGGCAGTCTGCGCGGCTGCGCCGCAAATCATCGCAACCAAAAAGATGAGCAGGATTACCGATGCCCGCTTCATTGCTCACCTCCGCTTTGCGCCTGCGTGGCTGGTGGCGTGGTCTCGATGATTCCCACGGTGCGGTTGGCTGGCACAAACGTTTGCGTAGCCACTTTCCGGATGTCTGCTTTTGTCACCTTATCGATGCGATCCACCGAGCGGAACAGCTCCCGCCAATCGTCATACCGCGCCTGGTATATCGCGAGCTGAAATGCCAAGCCTTCATCGTTTGCCAAGCCGCGAATCAAGTTGGCTTTTGCGCGCGTCTTGATCATTTTCAGTTCATCATCGCTAATATCCTGGGCCTTCAGACGCTCAATCTCCGCATGGATCGCCTCCGCAACCTCTTCCGGCTTGTGTCCGGGCATAGGAAACGCATAGAACGCGAAAAGATGCGGATACTTGATGCCGGGCAGACCGGTAAATCCCGCCGAATCTGCCGCGATTTTCTTATCCCGAACCAGTTCACGGTAGAGCCGTGAAGTGCGCCCATTCGACATCAGGTCGGCGATCGCGTCGTATACGGCGTCATCTTTGCTGAGATAGTCGGGCCTATGGTAACCCTCCAGATATAGCGGCTGAGTGGCCTCGCGCAGCACCACGCGTCGTTCAGAATTCTGTGGCGGCTCGGTGGTAGTTCGCTCGTCCGGTTTTTCGTGAGACGGAATGCGGCCAAAGTATTTTTCGATAATCGGCATTGCTTCGGAGGCTTTTACATCGCCAGCGACCGCTACAACCATGTTGGAGGGAATGTAGTAGGTGTCAAAGAATCTCCGCGCGTCGGTTGCCGAAAACGAATTCAAGTCTGACATCCAACCGATTGTCGGTCGGTGGTATGGATGAGCCTGAAATGCTGCGGTCACAAACTGCTCCAGCAGCCGTCCAATCGGATTGCTGTCCGTGCGCAGGCGCCGTTCTTCAATCACCACGTTGCGTTCTTTGTAAAACTCGCGCATCACAGGATGAATAAAGCGCTCCGACTCCAGATACGCCCACAGCTCCAGCCGATTTTCGGGCAATGAATAGTGATAGGCTGTTTCATCCTCATTGGTGAACGCATTTAGACCCTCTGCGCCATTGCTCTCAAGAATCTGCGGAAATTCGTTCGGCTTGACGTACCTTTGTGCTTCAGCAATGGCAGCCTGCCACGCCTTTTCCCATTCCTTGAGCTTCTGATCATCGCGATCTACACGCTTATCGCGCTCCGCCAGGTAAGCCGCGTACGCCTGCTCGACTTTTTGCAGCGCGACTTTTTCTGCGGCGTAGTCTGTAGTCCCAATCTTGTCCGTGCCCTTGAAGGCCATGTGCTCGAACATGTGCGCCATACCGGTCTCGCCCAGCGGATCCTGCACAGAGCCCGCATCCACGTGAGTGAAGAAAGCAAATACGGGGGCCTCCGGACGCTCGCAGATGACCACGGTGAGGCCGTTATTCAGCTTTTTGACCGTGATGCGTTTCTCGAAAGAAGCAAGGTCTTGGGCGAAGGCTACAGCGGAAAGCACCACGAACAATGGCAGGGTTCTGAAAACGCGGTATTTCATCGAGCCTCCAGTGCAGATTGGGACCAAACGCGAAGGGAAAATTTGAAGTTACGTGCGCACAGGGCGGATTGTCAAACTGGGCTGTCCGCGCATCCAACCGCATCGCATACGGGGTGGCCACTATACTAAACACCCGGCCAGTTGGCGAGAAGGGGGGCAGTCATGAGCGAGTCGTCGACGGTTGACATCCAGGGCAAGCATCTGAAGCTAACCAATCTGGAGAAGGTCCTGTATCCGGCTGCGGGATTTACCAAGGGCCAGGTAATCGACTATTACGCTCGCATTGCCCCAGTACTCGTGCCACACCTCGCCGGAAGACCGCTCACGCTGAAGCGCTATCCCAATGGAGTGGATCAACAGTTTTTCTTTGAGAAAAATGCCACGATTCACCGTCCTCCCTGGGTAAAAACCGCTCCCATCTGGAGTGAAGGCAACAATCGCAATGTGAATTACATTCTTGCCAACGACCTTCCTACACTGGTTTGGGTTGCAAATTTGGCTGCGATTGAACTTCACCCCTCCCTTTCGCTGGCGAAAAAGATCGAATCTCCTACCATGCTGGTTTTCGATCTCGATCCCGGGGCTCCGGCGAACATGGTGCAGTGCGCTCAGGTCGGAATCTGGCTACGCGCGATTTTTGATCATTTTGGGCTGCAAAGCTTTCCAAAAACTTCCGGTTCAAAAGGACTGCAACTTTATGTTCCGCTCAACACACCCACGAGTTACGACATCACCAAGCCATTCGCCCATGCGCTTGCGCGAGTGCTGGAGAACGATCATCGCGATCTTGTCGTCTCGGATATGAAAAAGAGTCTGCGCGTCGGCAAAGTCCTGGTGGATTGGAGCCAGAATGACGAGCACAAAACTACCATTGCAGTTTATTCGCTGCGCGCGCGCGAGCGTCCCACGGTTTCGACGCCCGTGAAGTGGGAGGAAGTCGAGCAGGTGCTCAAGAAGAAGGATCCCAGCCTTGTGGTATTCGAGGCCAATCAGGTGCTTGATCGCGCCGAAAAATTAGGAGATTTGTTCGAGCCGCTGCTCAAACTCAAGCAGAAGCTGCCCTCATTGCCAGGTGTTGGAAAAGGGGCGCCCGAAGCGATCGCAGCAGGACTGGAATTGGCGGCGCAAGCTGAGCCTCGCACCCGCAAGAAAACTGCCATAGCTGCGACGCGCCCAGCGGCCAGCAAAAAACGCCGGAAGGTATAATTCCGTCACCTTGATCCTCAGGAGATGAGGCCAACGTGGCGCAACTCTATGCCGGTACTTCCGGATGGGCTTATCCGAGTTGGAAGCCCGATTTCTATCCGGCGAAACTGGCGCAAGCGAAATTTCTGTCCTACTACACCACGCAACTCAATACGGTCGAGGTGAATTTCACCTTTCGGCAATTGTTGAAAGACACCACCGTCCAGAAATGGATCGCAGAAACGCCCGACAAGTTTCGCTTCGGCATAAAGGCCCACCAAGTGATCACGCATATTAAGCGGCTAAAGAAAACAGAAGAATTCATTCCGAGATTTTTAAGTACGCTGGAGCCGTTGGCTCGTGCCGGCAAATTAGGACCACTGCTTTTTCAGTTGCCGCCAAACATGAAGGCTGATACCGACGTGCTGAAAGAATTCTTGGCAATCCTGCCGCGCGGTGTGCCTTTGGCCTTTGAATTCCGGCATGCGTCCTGGTTTAGCGACGAAGTGTTCGATCTTCTCAAAGCCTGCAATCGCGCGCTGTGCGTAGCCGAAACCGAAGAGCGCGTCACGCCTGACGTCCTCACTGCCGATTTCTGCTACTACCGCTACCGCAAGCCGGCCTACACACCCGAGGAGCGCCAAAATATGATCGCTCGAGTCCGCGAGCACGTGGCCGCTGGACGCGACGTATTCGCTTACTTCAAGCACGAGGAGACCCCGCAAGGGGCGTTGTACGCAGTCGAAGTTCTCAAGGAAATTCAATGACCACGGAAAAAGCCAGAGACTAGGCATATAGGACTTCTGTGTACTCTGTGGCCTCTGTGGTTATGTGTATTCGGGTGGTCACTTCTCCAGCGTCCGATAACGCGTAATAATTATCTCCCGTGCCTTCCGAACCCAATACCCGTGTGCTTTCCCGCTTTCTCGATTACCTGAAGATCGAGAAAGGACTGGCGCCACTCACCGTTTCGGCGTACGCCACAGACATTGGCCAGTTCGCCGAATTCCTCGCGAAGCGCAAGCGCACGCTGCTGAAGGCCAGGCGTAGCGATATGCGGAATTTCATCCAACAATTGTTTGCCAACTCAGTTGATGGCCGCTCGGTCGGACGAAAACTTTCGGCGCTGCGCCATTTGTATCGTTACCTTCTCCTCGACAAGCTAATCGAGCACGATCCCACGCTGAATATTGATTCGCCCAAACAATGGAAGGTTCTCCCCAAGGCGCTTGCGCGCGACGAAATGGAAGCCATGTTGAGCGGCTCACATCCGGCCTCAGATCGCCAGCAGGATGAAGCTATTGCGCTGAGGAATCGCGCGATGCTGGAAGTGTTTTATGCGGGCGCGCTGCGGGTTTCCGAGATCATCGGCATCAAACTTGAAGATTTAAAGCTTGATGTCGGATATGTGCTGGTACGCGGAAAAGGTGACAAAGAGCGAATCGTGCCTCTAGGCAAGTCCGCTCAGCAGGCGCTCGCCGAGTACATGAAAGAAGCGCGCAACGTACTTATGGGAAGAAACAGCTCTCCCCTTCTTTTTCTGGGAAGACGCGCCCGCAAGCTGACGCGGCAGCGCGTCTGGCAAATTGTTCGCACCGCTTCTTTGAGCGCAGGTCGCCACGCCAGCCCTCATATGCTGCGCCACAGTTGCGCCACACACATGGTGGAGAACGGCGCAGATCTCAGAACCGTCCAGACCATCCTGGGCCACGCTGATATTTCGACTACGCAGATTTACACGCACGTTGCGCTTGATCGCCTGAAGAACGTTTATCAGAAGCACCATCCCCGAGCCAGAGCAAGGGCATGAATTCACTAGGAATCTATGGAGGCACGGGCGTCCCCGCCCGTGCTCGCGATCGGCGAGCGAGATGGCCTGCCGTTAAATCAGCGAAATCAAGCATTGCTGAAAAATCCGCTCAAGAATTTCTCCGTTCACTGCGCGAGCGCAACACCTCGCCCCATACCATCAAGGCCTATTCCGGCGATCTCCAGAATTTCTGCGCTTATGTCGGCTCACGGAATTGGCCTAGTATCGATCACCTCGCGATTCGTGGCTTCCTCTCGCACCTTTACGAAAGAGGATTGAGCAAAACGTCCGTGGCCCGTTCGCTCGCCGCAGTTCGATCTCTATATCGCTGGTTGGCCCAGGAGGGAGTCGTCGATCAGAATCCAGCGGCACTGGTGGCAACTCCAAAGCTCGCCAAAAAGCTCCCGCGAGTTCCGACGATCGAGGAAATGAACTTAGTGCTGGATGGAAAGATGCCCGAAGCCGTATCCTTTCCCGAACGCGACCTCCTCATCCTGGAATTGCTCTACGGCTGCGGCATTCGCAACTCGGAGCTTATCGGCATCAATCTGGATGACATTCGCCTGAGCTCTGAAGCCATTCTCATTCGCGGCAAAGGAAAAAAGGAACGCTACGTGCCGTTTGGCGGCTCCGTCAGATCGGCTCTTCTCGGCTATCTTCCGTCACGCGGCCAGAAGCTTGCCGTCTACAAGAAGAAAACGAACGCTCTGCTGATCAATCAACGCGGCGGACGCCTCACCACGCGCAGCGTTGGCCGCATCATAAAAAAAATTGCGGTGGCCAAGGGTTTTTCGCCCGACGTTCACCCTCATACTTTGCGTCACGCGTTCGGAACGCATCTGCTTGAGGAAGGCGCCGATCTGCGCGCTATCCAGGAAATGCTCGGCCACGAGCGCCTCTCCACCACGCAGCGATACACGCAGCTCTCCATGAAACATGTACTAGCGGTTTACGATCAAACTCATCCGCGGGCAAAGTAAACGCGGGCGGATATCCAAGCCACACTCATTACCTCCGTAATTTGGTGCGCAACAGGTTCTAATCCACCATATACAAGCCGAGGACTTTAGCCAGTCGTCAGACCGCGCCTGGCATCGTAGGAGGGGGTTTGCGAAAAATAACCAAAGAGCTGTTTCTGCTGCTGTTCCTGGTACTCATCGCAGCCATGATCCACTTTTTGGTCGCTTCGCAGCGCATGGCTCTGGTGTTCTACTTCCTGCCTACCCTCTATTCTGCGTATTATTTCGGGCGGCGGCACGCCACCATGACCGCCTGTGCCAGCGTGGCTTTAGTCGTCGGGCTCACTATCCTGAATCCGGGCATGTTCAGTCACCATCGTGAACTGGTTCTTCCCATTGATACGCGCTGGATTGACTTAACCATCTGGGGTGGAGTTCTCGTCATCGCCGCCTATGCCATGGGCACCTTATATGAGCGGAATCAGAAGAGCCTGGTGGAGATGAAAGATGGATACGACGGGATGCTGGCAGTTCTCCAGCAGTTTTTGACGAATCAGAAATACAGCGAAGCCCATTCATATCGCACTTCGATGTACGCGACACGCATCGCAGAATCTCTGGGACTCGATTCCGGCAGCACCGAGGACATCCGCACCGCAGCCCTCTTGCGCAACGTGAACGAGATGGGCATCAGCAATGAAATTCTCTACAAAGCAGCCAATCTTTCCGAAGAAGATGTTGAGAAGAGCATGCGCAAGCAGGACAGAACTAGCGCCAAAGCCAAGGCAATGGGCAGCACGTTGCGGCGTGCGATCCCCATCCTGGTAGCCGGGCAGCAGTTGAGCAAAACCGGCAGCAATCCTGCTGATGCTTCAATTGAAGTTCAGGTTCTCACGATAGCGGAAAAATTCGAATCCCTAGTCAGCGACACGAGAGGTGGGAAGATGTCGCCGGCGCAGGCAGTCGAGTCAATCGCAAAGGGATTCGGCGCGAAATACGATTCTATGATCGTCGATGCCTTCGTCAAGGCATTCGGTCAGCAGGCGGCTGGCGCGGGAGCATCGTAGCGCTGGAAGCCTCCGTTGAGCCGAAATCAATCGGCCGCTGTCGCAATCGCTCTCGTTTCCGCTGTCCCTTCCCGCAACTCCTCCCACATCCGCAGCACGCGTTCCCGCAACTCAGTCGTCAGCCGGTCGTAGGCCGCTTCGGAGGCTTCCGTTTCTGCGGGTGGATAGATCGGATCGCCGAACTTCATCTTCAGTGGTGCGAATCCCTGGAACCGCTTGCCCCGCGGCCAAGCCTCATGAAATCCAGCAATCGCGATCGGCACAAGTGGCGCGTGTGTGTGGACAGAGAGAATCGCCGCGCCTTTCTTAAACGATTTGGGTTTGCCATCAATGCTGCGCTCTCCTTCAGGATACAGAATGAGCGCTCGCCCGTGCCGCAGGCCAAAGGCGCCAGCCCGCATGGCTGGGATGAGATTCGCATCCGGATCGACTACCACCACCCGCAGCCAGCCGGCTAGCATACGCATAAGGCCGGAGCCGAAGATTTCGCTCGTTCCCACAGAGAAGGTATTGCGGAAGACTTCCCAGGGCAGCAGGCTACCCAGGATCGCCGGGTCAAGGAAACTCTGGTGGTTTGAGCAAAGAATGACGGGGCCGCGCTGCGGAATTCTTTCAAGTCCCGCGACCTGCAATTCAAAACGGTCGCGGGCAATCATCTGTGCCACGCGACTCACTCCGTACCAAAAATGCTCAGCAATCGGCCTCGGCTCAGCCAATGCGAGCACCTCCGGATCGCTTGACTCCTCTTGCAAGACCGCCTTCCAGCCGCCAAATTGCGCTCGCGGCCCCACGCGCTTTCCACTTGCCGCACTCTCTCGAACCATGTCGACCAGTTCGCGAACGGAATAAATTTCCGAGATGCGCGATTCTTCAACATCGCCGCCTAAGTCTCTTTCCAGCGCGACCAGCAGCTCAATGCGCTGCATTGAATCCAAGCCAAGGTCGAGTTCCAGATTGTCGGTGGGTCGAATCTTGTCTGTTTTGCTCCTCGCTGCTTCTCGAATAGTCTTCAGCGCACGCTGCACTTCGGGCTGTTTGAGCCACTCGGTTTCCTCCGCGCTGAGCGGCTTCTCGGCGGGGGTTTCCGCGTCGGCTGAGACCTCTTTCGCCTGATTTGCTCGCACCCGCTTCTCAATCTCGAAGCGCTTCAGTTTTCGGGTGGTCGTGCGTGGCAAATCTTCCTGCCAGATTTCGTAACTCCCGATGCGCTTCGTGGAAGCCAACTGCGATGAAAGGCTCTCGATATCGAAACGAATCACTTCCTTCGCATTCACGATTCTGCGCTGCTTCAGCAGCTCAAAATTGGGGACAACCACGCCATGCAGCCGCTCTGAAGTGGGATCACCAGGCCTCGCTTCCAGCCCAAGCACGCAAATTTCCTTGATATACGCTGACTTCAGATAATGCGACTCAATCTCCTCGGGATAAACATTCTTCCCGTTACTGAGTACAATGACTTCTTTCTTGCGACCAGTAATGAACAGGTTTCCCTGCGCATCGAAATAGCCGAGATCGCCTGTGAGCAGCCAGCCATCTTTCAGCACGGCAGAGGTCGCCTCCTCCCGGTTCCAGTAGCCCTTCATCACGATGGCACCGTGAATCGCGATCTCGCCGACGGCCGGGCCTTCTTCTTGCGGCTGTGGTTCAACGATCTTCGCTTCGACCCCGGGAAGCGGTGGTCCTACCGAGCCGATCACATTGTTCGACGGCTTGTTGGCGAACGCCGCGCCAGTCGTCTCGGTCAGGCCATAGGCTTGCAGCACGTCAATCCCGAGCGCATAAAAATCACGCGCGATCTGGGGATCGAAACGCGAACCTCCAGTGATCAAATACCGCATGCGCTGGCCGAACGTGGCGTGCAGTTTGCCGAAGAAGGTTCGCCCAGCGTTGATGCCCACCGCACGTAGCGCTCGATTCAGGTTCATCAAGGCTCTGAGCACCGACCGAGCTACTTTTCCGCGCTGCGAAACTTCTTTGAAGATCCGCTCATGAATCAAATAGAAGAACTGCGGCACCACGGCAAAAGCCGTGATGTCGCGTTCCTGTAATGCACGCAGGAGTTCCGTAGTGTTCAGTGTTTCCAAATGAACCACCCGCGCACCCTTGACCAAGGGCAGAAGCAAGTTTGCCATCTGCGATAGCACGTGAAAGAGCGGCAGCACACCAAGCACGGCATCTTTCGGACCGATTTCTATCCATGCAAATACAGCTTTAATTTCACCAAGCAGGTCGGCGTGAGTCAGCATGACGCCCTTAGGGTCGGCAGTCGTGCCAGATGTATAGAGAAGGGCAGCGACGCTGTCCGTCTCCACGTTAGCGGGCTTAAACGATTGTGGCCCGGCAGCGAAAATCGAATCTAGATCGGCTCGTGTGGCGCGGGCGCCCTCGCCCGCGGAGCTCGAATTTACCGAAGCTTGAGTAAGGGCAATGTCGACATTCAGCTCCGCGATCGCCTGTTGCGCAATCCCTACGTGCTTGAGATCGCAAAATAGCAACTCGCTGCCGCTATTTTTCAGCAGCTTGGCAATCTGATCGGCGTGGAATGCCGTATCCAGTGGAACCGCCGTACAACCCGCAGAGATGATTCCAAGATAGGTGGTTACCCAGCGGGGATGATTCTCCGCAAGAATTGCAACCCGTGCACCTGGCTGGATGCCGTTTTCCCGGAGCCATCGCCCCACGGACTCAGCCATCCGCCGTGCTTCGGAATACGTATAACTCTCTGTGCCATCGCGTCGCTGAATCTCTAAAGCGACGTTCTGGGGCCAGCGCTCGGCACATTCGACAAAGCGGTCGTAGAAGGTGGGCATTGGAATGGTGCCGAAAATATACATGAAACGCTGTGGAGTGGCATTCTGCGCTACAAGCCGGCGACTTACACCCGCAGCTCGCATCTAATATGCTAGGCTTCTAAGAGCCGCAGGCGAAGTGTGCCTGCCAAGGATTTCAGATTTGATTCAGTCACTTGCAGCCAAAATTTTCGGCACCAGAAACGAGCGCGAAATCAAGCGTCTGATGCCTCGCGTCGAGGCTATGAACGTGCTCGAGCCCGAGATGCAGAAGCTCTCGGACGAGCAGTTGCGCGCCAAAACTGACGAATTCCGCCGCCGCGTCCAGGAACGCCTCAGCGCGATTCCTGACGAGCCGGACGCCGATCCTGATCGCATCAAGCAACTCGAAGAAGAGCGCACCAAGGTGCTCAACGAAGCCCTCGACGAAATCCTTGTCGAGGCTTTCGCTGTCGTCCGCGAGGCGGGCCGCCGCGTGCTTAACATGCGCCATTTCGATGTGCAACTTATCGGCGGCATCGTACTGCACGAAGGCAAGATCTCCGAGGTGAAGACGGGCGAGGGTAAGACGTTGGTTGCCACCCTGCCTGTCTACCTCAATGCGCTCAGCGGACGCGGCGTACACGTCGTCACGGTCAATGACTACCTCGCCAAGCGCGACTCCGAATGGATGGGTAAGCTCTATCGATTCCTCGGCCTCAGCGTCGGCGTGATCGTCCATGATCTCGACGACGAAGAGCGCCGCGAAGCCTATGCAGCCGACGTGACCTACGGTACCAACAACGAATTTGGCTTCGACTACCTGCGCGACAACATGAAGTTCGATATGAAGGATTGCGTGCAGCGTGGGCACAACTTTGCGATTGTGGACGAAGTCGACTCCATCCTGATCGATGAAGCCAGGACTCCGTTGATCATCTCCGGCGCCAGCGAGGAATCGACTGATAAGTATTACAAAGTCAATCGCATCATTCCTAAGCTCGCAAAAGGCGAAGAAAAGGATACTGCTCCCGGCGAGCCGAAGATACTTACCGGCGATTTCGTGGTTGACGAAAAGCATCGCAACATCACGGTTACGGACGAAGGATGGGAAAAAGTCGAGGGCCTCCTCGGCATCGGGAACATTGCCGATCCGGAGAATTGGGATCTCAAGCACCACGTCGAGACCGCGGTGAAGGCGCATGCGCTCTATCGCCGTGATGTGGAATATGTGGTGAAAGACGGCGAAGTAATCATTGTCGATGAGTTCACCGGGCGCCTGATGCCCGGTCGCCGCTGGTCCGATGGCCTGCACCAGGCCGTAGAAGCCAAAGAGGGTGTCAAAATTGAGCGCGAAAATCAGACGCTTGCGACCATCACCTTTCAGAATTATTTCCGCATGTACAAGAAACTTGCTGGCATGACCGGTACCGCGGAAACCGAAGCGCCCGAGTTCGAAAAGATTTACCGGCTGGAAGTTCTCGTTATTCCTACGAACCGGACTCTCTTGAGAAAAGAAAATCCGGATATCGTTTACCGCACGGAAAAAGAAAAATATTTTGCCGCGTCGGACGAAATCCAGAAACTGAACCAAACCGGGCAGCCCGTATTGGTGGGCACAACGTCAATCGAAAAATCCGAGCGCCTTTCCGAGCTGCTCAAGAAAAAAGGCGTGAAACACTGGGTTTTGAACGCTAAGCAGCACGAGCGCGAAGCCGAAATCGTTGCCCAGGCCGGACGCAAAGCCGCCGTAACGATCGCCACCAACATGGCCGGCCGTGGAACCGACATCCTGCTCGGCGGCAACCCAGAATTCATGGCCAAGCAGGAGTGCGTGAAGAAGGGAATTGCCCAGCCAATTCGCGCCGCGCAAGGCAAAATCGAAGGTCGACAGGAGGACGGCAAGACTACAGTCTGGTACTACGCTGGGAACGAATACATTGTCCCAACGGATCAGTGGAACGAGATTTTCAGCCGCTACAAAGCTCAGACTGACAAAGAGCACGATGAAGTCACCGCGACGGGTGGGCTTTTCATCCTTGGCACCGAGCGCCACGAAGCACGCCGCATTGACAATCAGCTTCGCGGACGCGCCGGCCGCCAGGGCGATCCCGGCGCCTCCCGCTTTATCAGAAGGAACTCATCCTCGAAGACTACGTTTCCGGCATTCTCGGCGATCTGCTCGAGCAGCACTGTCCGCCCAAGGTTCATCCCGAAGACTGGGATCTGAAGGGCCTGAAAGATGCGATTTTCACTCGATTCGGAGTGGACATTCTTGCTGAAGGCATCAAGCCTGAGACGTTGAATCGGCAGGAACTCGGCGACGCCATTTTTGAAAGGCTCAAAGAGCGTTACGACGCAAAAGAAAAGCTGATTGGACCTGATGCCATGCGCTACCACGAGCGCATGATTATGCTCAGCGTGCTCGACGCGCAATGGAAAGACCACCTCCTCGGCATGGATCACCTGAAGGAGGGAATCGGACTTCGCGGCTATGGCCAGCACGATCCCCTGGTCGAATACAAGCGTGAATCCTTCGACATGTTCGAAGCCATGATGCAGCGCTTTCAGGAAGA
>WNEZ01003465.1_pt1 | contig 13598 bp, 23 predicted proteins | sample 5400521 | NCBI WGS metagenome assembly WNEZ01 (sample SAMN13153339, study PRJNA577476) | soil metagenome | isolation source: 120 cm saprolite under Douglas fir tree site 2 hole 1 replicate 1 | place: USA:California | collected 2015-04-18 | reverse complement strand
TCCGAACTTCCCAGTTGTCTTGAGCGTGTCAGTCGGGGCGAGATTTGGGCGAGCCAGGCCCATTCAGAGTTCTTGCTCGAAGCCCTCAGAAGCACTCCATCCTACGAAGGCATCGAAACCGGCGAGATTGACCAGCTTTCCCGTCGGGAAGTTCAAGTGGCCGATCACGCCGCGCAAGGCGAAAGCAACAAGCAGATTGCAGATCGACTCGGGCTCAGCGAGCACACCGTCAAGAATTATCTGTTTCATGTTTTTGAGAAACTGGGTGTGTCGAACAGAATGGAACTGCTTCTCCTGTTCAAGGGCAGCGGTCAGGCTACGAGTCCAGGTGGACTATCGTTGGGAAATGACGTCAGCCAACCGATAGGAGCCTACCTCAAGGCTGCCGAGGAGGGCGTAGTTGCAGCGCAATTCATTGCCGGACTGGCCCATCTTGAAGGCTACGGCATAGAGAAGAATGAACGCTCTGCATACTACTGGCTAAGAATGGCCGAAGAAAATTCTGGTGCGATCGAGCAGCGAAGTCGTGCTCTTGTCGAACGACTGCGCAGCACTGTGAAAACAGACGACATCGAGGCGGTGGAACAGATGGTCGCGATCCGGGTACAAGAGAACAAGCTTCTCAGAAGCAGCCGCCCCGCCGAATTCGTCAGCACGAGTGCGGATTTAGAGCCCCTACAGATGCTTCGGGAATCCCCGCGCAGTAAGGCCAAAGCAGCGTCCTAAATATTCTCCGTCGTTCACCCAAGTCCGGCCATGAATGGCTTCATCTCAAGGAACAACCGCGGAAGGAGCAGTGCGGTTCACCATAGCTATCGCTCGAATCAGCGGCCCATAACTTGCTTCGATCAAGAAGGCAGCAGCTTTTTCAAACCACACGCCATCATAGCGATTCGGCGAAACGTGACCGAGAAAATACGGCATTAACTTCCTCATGCGTGCGTGCTCTTTGTCAGTTAGTGACGCTTTAGGAAAAGCCGCTCCCCAAAGCTTCCCGCTCAGCCAATTTGTCTGAAACGTAGTGCCTTTTAACGTCAAGTATTCTTGGACGAACGTTGTGCTGGCGTTCACCAAGGCTCTCAACGCCGATTCGCTACGACCTTCCTTCGCCAGGCGTCGCGCAGGAAGAGCAAGTTGCCCCACTGATGCTCGATTTGATGCGCCTCCTCCTGAACATGAACGGGCTTTCTTGCGAATCTAAATTCACTTGTCAAATTGGTTGTGCGTTTTTCGCGCTTCTTACGGAATCGAGCTGGCCGACGGCAATCATTTGAAACAAAGCCAGAAGAGGCGAGTTTTTCAACAGCCACAAGCGTTTACACCACTAATCTGGTTGTTGGTGTAATGGCGATATTTCAACAGCTACGCTCAACACCCGCCGCCTTAATTCGACGAAAGAGCCTGAATCTTCGCCCAGAAAAAGCCCGAGAAGAGTCCGGCGACCGCGTACTGCGGTGCAGAAATCCCGAGTTTTCCACAGTTTTTTCTGAAAAATGTCGATTTCGGTAGGACACTTTCGTCTATATGTAGAGGGCTGTCCCGAGGTGTGTACCAAACAGCCTTGGGCGACGAGCTTTCAGCGCCAATTCATAAACCAGGAACCAACAAAGCTCAAAAGGAGACAAGTAGACATGAGTACAAAGCCGACGTACGAACAAGCGCAACTACATCTTCAGGTTTACGATCAGCGCCGCGAGGCCAAGCTGCGCCAAGCGCGTGACTGGTTTTTTAAGAAATATCATGTGACAAGCCTTGACGACGCCATGCGGGTTGCTCCCATGGGGTCGGAAACAGGCGCGTTCGCCAGTATGGTCATCAGTTATTGGGAACAAGCTTGTGCTCTGCTCAACTATGATCTGCTACATGAGGACTTGTTCTTCGAAACCAGCGGAGAGTTTTTTGGTGTCTGGGAGATGGTCAAGCCGGTTGTCCCCGCATTCCGAGAGCGTTTCGTCGACAAGACGTTCTGCACCAACCTGGAAAAAGCTGCGCAGCGTTATGAGAAATGGATCGAAGGCCGCTCGCCAGGCCACATCGCAGCGATGCGCGAGTTCATGAAACAGATGAGCGCCCAATTGGCGAAAGCAGCTTAACCTCTCGCACGGGGTGCCCCGTCCTGGTCTCTCCGTTCGTTTGAGAGACGGGGCGGGGACTTTTTTGAACTCACCCCTTCCGCCCTTCCTTTGTGGATCAATAGAATCAGCTGCCAATCGAAGGTGGCGCAATCTCAAGGCGCCCAATTTGCTACTCTGATTGTCGGATTTGTCGATAGAACCGAGGCGGTTTCCACGAATTACGGGTCAATGAGTAATGATTCCATGACAATGTCGGCTCCCTGGACCCGAGTAAACTTGGTGGTGCCAAAACCAACCAAAAGGCTCTCTCGAAAATACTCACATCGGCTGTGTAGCAGGTGTGAGGGTGACTTGGTAGCCGAGCCGTTGCAGCCGACGGACAAGAGAGTGGGAGAGACCCGGTGCACGAAGCTTCTGGTAGTAGTCGCCTCCGAGTTCACGAAACGGGCGATCGTGTTGGAGCAGGTAGTGGGCTAGGACGAGGATCTTGTGACCAATGGCCACGATGGCTCGTTTGCTTCCGCGTTTTGCTGCCAGGCGGTGGAAGCGCGCAGCAAAGTAAGTATTCTTGGTGCGGACAGCGGCCCAGGCTGCCTGGTTCAAAGTTCGACGGCCCTGGTCCACTACGCAGAACTGCCCGTCTTCCGAGGTGATCAGAGCATGGTCGCGGGAGACGCGAGGATCGGCCACTACCAGGTCCTTATCAACTTTTCGTCCTACGGTGAACGGAGTGTGATCGAGTATTCATCATGCGCTGCTCGTTCCCCTGCACGAATACCAGGATGGGGAATACCCCCGAGCCGGGTGACGAGGTGGAGCCAGTGATTGGTTGAAAAGCCATGGGCACGCCACACCGCATCATACTAAACGTGCTTTGGGTCTGGGTCGTCAGTTACCACTTTCATGTCGCGGTGTCCAAAATCCCCCAAAATTTCCGCCCGCTAAGTGCTTTCCCTGCACTGCTCGAAAATCACTTTCTCGGGTGTCATCAAACACTTGATCGTGGAACGTATTTGGAATGTGCGGAAGCCCGGTGGTTCGCCTCAGGGCGGCTAGGAAAATTAACCGGCGATCGTTTCGTGGAGTTTGCTCAACCGTTTCCGGATAGCGAGAGGAAGGCTTAAGAGATAGTCGGCGGACACACTCTCAAGGTAGTAGCAGTGCTCTTGCAGGGCAGACTGGAGTTCATCAAGTGCAGCTTCCAGTTCCGGCTCATCCGGCGCTAGCACGACCTTATGGCGGAGCTCATCGATGAGATCTTCGGGGGTCATCGGGGCGCCCCTATGGAATGTTTCCATACCGTACTTATTTATATTGTCCGGAATACCCTCGTCAAAAACAATGGCCCCGTTGGCGGGGTATCGCCACCGAAGATGATGGGGGCGTGCCTGCCCTTCCGGAGGAGGATTTAGGCTATTACCAGCAGCACCGTTGCCGCCCCGGATTAAAGCCCGGCCAAACGGAACCGTTTCTCGTGCGTCACCAGTTCGACATGATCTACTCGTTCTAACTGAGGATGATGCGAGCTGCCATTTAATAGCAAATTGATTTAGGCTTGTGGGATGACTCTTTCTGCTCGCAATCAGCTCAAGGGAATCGTCGAGGAAATTCAGCTTGGTGGCGTTATGGCCCACGTCGTGGTCCGCGTTGGGGAGAACCTCATCGAAAGCGTGATCACACGGAGGAGCGCCGAGGAGATGGCGCTCAAGAAGGGTGACGCTGTGAAGGTCGTAATTAAATCAACTGAGGTAATGCTGCAAAAAGACTGACACCTCCATCAGCCATGGAGCCGGCAGCGTAGACAGCACCAGGAACACTGTTCCTTTGCCCCGCTGGCGAATTTTGGCGAGGGTGGTAGTCCTGCAGCCTTCCGATAGCGCTCCTTGCGGTCCAAGAGGAACGCACGGCGAAAAAGCTTCTGGCGCTCTTTGTCGCAGGTCTTAGCCCCGCGGCGTACTCGTTTGAATGAGATCGCGTCCGCCACCGCCGCCCGGGCCTCAACTCGCTCGGCATTCGCCCCAACCCTCGATACTTGCGCGCCGTCTTAGCATCCATGCCCGCTTTGGCCGCCGCTGTTTCCAGACTGTTTTCCACTTTCGCCAAGGCAAATAACCTCCTCACCTGCTTGTCTGTGACCAAATTCTGATGTCGCCAAGAACACAAACCAGAGCTTGGCTATTGTCGCTGATCGGGAATTCTAATTGTCGTTGGCCGGGACTTCTAATTGTCGCCCATCAGGCAGCAGACTGATAATGATGAAATCTTAAATAGGGTCCTGGGTGACGATACTGCAACACCTGCCAAAGGCTACGACGTGGTGCGGCTGCGTGAGGACGTCACGAAGGACTGAGATCTGCTTCATAGTTTCGCCGAACGTGCCGGGAAAGTTACCAGGGCAAGTGACCCGAAATTGGCCGCGCTCGTTGAGCAACTCACCGAGATTCTCAAGAACGCGGATGCGGATGGCTTGGATGACAAAGACAAGCGTAATAAGCGGAAGATCATCATCTTTTCGTTCTTCGCCGATACAGTGGATTGGATTCGAGAATATCTGTAAGCGTACGGCAATGACCGCCTGGACATCAGTGTATTGGGGACGTCATGCTCGCGAAGTGGACACAAGCGATAGTGTCCACTTGGAGCGATGATGGACACATACACTCAAGCAATCACACCTAAGCGTCGGTACCGTGGGTTGGAGGAGAAGCGGCGGATTGTTGAAGAGACATTGGCGGAGGGGACTTCGGTGGCGCTGATAGCGCGAACGCACGGGGTCAACGCCAACCTGGTATTCAACTGGCGCAGGCTGTATCAAGCGGGGCGGCTGGGTAGCGGCCGGGCGAAGCTGCTGCCAGTGCGAGTGACTGTTGATGAGTCGACGACAGCTTCGGGCCCAACATCCCTACCAGCCTCGCGGGGCAGGATTCACATTCAACTGCACCATGCGCAAGTGAGCATCGAAGGAAGTGCCGATCCGGGGATGCTGCGCGTGCTGTTGGAGTGTCTGCGGCGATGATCGCGCCGCCAGGCAACACTCAGATTTGGATTGCCGCAGGCGTGACCGATCTGCAGCGCGGCTTCACGGGGTTGAGTGCACTGGTGCAGACCCAGTTGGAGCAGAGTCCGTTGTCCGGCCAGGTGTTTGTGTTCCGCGGACGGCGTGGCGATCTGATCAAGGTTCTATGGTTCGATGGAGACGGGCTCTGCCTGTTTTCGAAACGACTCGAGCGTGGGCGTTTCGTATGGCCACAAGCCACGAGCGGCACAGTGGCGTTGACGCGGGCGCAATTGTCGATGCTGTTAGAAGGCATTGACTGGCGACGACCGCAGCGCACGTGGGATCCACAGTTGGCGGTGTAGATACAGCTTCAGATTTGCACAGATTTTTGTGCAACGACTAGTCTTGCACAGCCCGTGTTCATGGCATACTGCCCCCATGTTGGCGCCCACGCTTCCGGATCTGAGTAAGTTAGATCGAGAAGCGTTGCAGGCATTGCCGGTAGCGGAGCACCAGGAACGGATTGCCACCCACCAGCGGCTGCTTTCCCGGGAGTGTGAGATCGAGCATCTGAAGCTGCTGCTGAGCCAGTTGCGGCGGATGCAGTTCGGGCGCAAGTCAGAGAAACTAGAGCGCCAGATTGAACAGCTGGAGTTGCGGCTGGAAGATCTGCAACAAGCGAAACAGGTCGAGAGCACCCCTCCAGCCGCGAGTCAGCTTCCCGCTACATCCCCTGTCATCAAACCAGCGCGGCGCCCGCTGCCTGAGCATCTGCCGCGAACCACAGAGACGCACTTACCGAAGCAGACGGCATGCCCGGGCTGCGGCGGCGAGTTGCGCAAACTGGGCGAAGACGTTTCCGAGATACTGGAGTATGTGCCGGAACGATTCCAGGTGATTCGCCATGTGCGCCCCAAGCTGAGCTGCAGGCATTGCGAGCAGATCGTGCAGGCACCCGCTCCGAGCCGACCGATTGCGCGAGGGCTGGCCGGTCCCGGTCTGCTGCCGCACGTTCTGGTGTCGAAGTATGCCGATCATCTCCCGCTCTATCGCCAGTGCGAGATGTATGCGCGCGAGGGAATGGAACTGGAACGATCGACGCTGCCGGACTGGGTAGGGGGAAGCAGTGAGTTGCTGGACCCGCTGGTGGAAGCACTCCGTCGTTACGTGATGGCTGCAAGCAAGCTGCATGCCGATGACACGCCGGTGCCGGTGCTGGCGCCAGGCAACGGCAAGACGAAGACGGGACGTTTGTGGACCTATGTTCGAGACGATCGGCCGGCGGGCGACCTGGCGTCACCGGCGGTGTGGTTTGCCTACTCGCCCGATCGCAAGGGGGAACATCCCGAGCGACATCTGGCTACCTTTCAGGGTGCGCTGCAGGCCGATGCCTATGCCGGATTCAATCAGCTCTATAAAGAAGAAGGTCGGATTCAGGAAGTGCCCTGTTGGGCGCATTATCCCGAGTCCGGTCTTATCCGGAGTAAGTTGTAACTGGGCAAAACAAACCGACATGAAATGGGGGATGACTGCTGGCTGTACTCCAGATAAGGCTCTATAGATTTTCAAGGAGTGTAAGTAGCTTGGGGGATGGCCGCCATTTTTGGAGAGGCGCAGGGCTGAGTCCGGCACGCTTCCAGAAAGCCTCAAGGACATCGCGCTTCATCTGCAGGTTTGTGGTGATATAGCGGCTTGTGGTGGCCACCGATGCGTGGCCGAGATAATCGATCCTGAAGCGTATCTGAGAGAGGTCCTCACGCGCATCGCCGATTATCCCGTGAACCGCATCGCGGACCTGCTGCCTTGGAATGTCACCCCGGCCGGTTCGACAACACGCACCATCGCTGCCGCTTAATCGAACCCCAACCCATGTCCGGATTTTCAGTTAGACTCAGCAAACCCGGGGAGGGCTACGATGCAACGACGTCGCATGTTCGCTTTACTGGCATCCGCTGCCATCGGTGGCACTAACGTCTTACAGGCAAGTCCCACGGGAGACCAAGGAGAATCCTCTAAGGCTCATCTGGCTTGGGTCGCCGAAGTTTTGAAGCGCATGCAGACAATCAAGCCCGGCATGACGCGAAACACTCTCCTCAGGGTGTTCACGACCGAGGGTGGGTTATCAACGGGTTTGCAGCGTACATTTGTCAGCCGAGATTGTCCGTACTTCAAGATCGATGTCGAATTCCAAGCTGTCGGCCGGCCGAACCGAGACGAGAACGGTCGGGTGACGCTGGTCGAAGGCAACGAGGACATCATTCTCAAAGCCTCTACACCGTACTTGCAGTTCAGCGTTATGGATTGAATTCGAAACAATCTCGACCAAGCCAATGGATTCCCGCGCACCTTGTCAATATGGCCTACCCCGGACGCTCACAAATATCTCGAAGGCGTATTCGCTTCTGACCTCAAACTTGCTGCCTATCGCGGACGACTAGCCTGCGTAATCGGGGATGAGGGCCACGGTGGAGTATCGAGAGAAGCGGCCATTTTTAGCTTTGTGCCTGAATCGTCGGAGGCACCAGCGGGCCGCCAAGACGATCTTTATGACGTTCTGGTCACAACGGATGTATTGTCCGAGGGAATGAACCTTCAGCAGTGCCGCAATATCATTAACTATGACCTACCGTGGAACCCTATGCGTCTGGTTCAACGGCATTGCCGCCCTTGGCCACAAGAGATTCAAGAACTAATCTTGCGGGACGGAACGCGGGTGAAAAGTGGCGGCCCGGCTGTGGAGGGGTTCCCGGTCGAAAGCCCTGATCGAGCACGGGTGGCCGGACTGTCTCCGCAGTACCAAAAGGCCATGAAGGCAAGTCTTGATCCACGTCGAAATCACGCGACGAGCTACCGCACCGCAGGGGATGAGAGTAGAATCGGGTTTTCATTTCGGCGAGTTGCAGAAAATGCACGTTCGACTCTCTTGCGCCATCATTCCCTTATTGGTGGTTTCGGCTGCGTGGTTTGCTCTTGCACAACAATCATCCCAAACAGGTGCTCTCATGTCGGACCGCGACAGAGCCGCCCTTCGAGGTCCAGTTAAGACAGTGCTCGATGAGCAAACTTTTTCGGGTGCCGACGGGCAGCAGCTGCTCACGACCACCACAACGGATTACGCACCCGATGGCAGGATTCTGGAAGTGCAAACGGGCAACCCGGACGGCTCGAAATGGGTAACGAGCTATACCTACCACTCCGATGGACGTCTCCTCAAAACCGTTTCCGGGAAAGTGGTCTCCGCCCCCAGTTCTGAGACGACCTACTCGTACGACGAGGCACGAAGGCTCGTTGGAATGAAATCGGGTGGCAGGGACAAAATTCGCTACCAGTATGACGACAAAGGGCGCAAGTCCGTCATTGAAAGCTACGATTCAAAGCCTCTACCTCCGAACACGGCTTACTCGACACATTGGGAAGGAACCGACTTGGGGTTTGCCCCGTATCCCGGCGGTACTCTCACCACAGCGTACAACGAGCAGGACGTGGCGACGAGTGCGCAACTGTGTGATGCCGAGGGAAACCTCGTGGCCCACATTGTGCGCAAGTTCGATTCAAAGGGTCGCATCGTCGCAGAGGAACAGATCGCGGATGCCCCTAAGTTGATGATTCCTGAAGAGCTGCGGTCAACGCTCAATCCAGAACAGGCCAAGTTCATGGGCGCGTTCTTGGCTGGCGGCTTGTATAACAGAGCTATCTCCTACTCTTATGACGCCAACGGTCGTGTGACGGAACGGCACAGGAGTGGTGGGGTCTTTGGCGAAGAAGTGACTATCACAACCTATAACGACCACGGGGACAAAGACTCGGAGCGTACAACCACGGTCATGAATCCGGAAGTAGGGAGGGAATATGGCCTCAGTGAAGCCGGAGCTATGATTCCGGTCGGGCAGCCTCAACCCGCCCAGCCCCCCGCCACCTACGAAACACAATACATCTATCAGTACGATGGCTATGACAATTGGACAGAGCAGACCACTGTCGCCCGCTCTCGTCCAGACGCAGCCTTCGGACCGGGCTCCATCCGTCGTCGTAAGCTCACCTATTACTGACGTCTACCGTGTTCAGCAAGAAAGTTTAGAGCGTACCACCACGGTCATGAATCCGGAAGTAGGGATGCGTTTTGCGAACGTGAACATCGCTGACAGTGTTACCTTGATGTGACGTGGCGTGAGCCAAGTCTCCGGTTTCAGTCTTGTTCGCGGTTTCAATCTCGCACATCAGGTTTTCACCGTCCACAGTCCTGAAGTCCCTTACGCGACCCCTCATTCGATCTTTGATGTGGCACCGCCAAGAATCCCTGTAACCCTTGACCGAACTCTTAGCCAGCCTCTTCTCAATCGCGGGGAAATAAGTCTTCTCCACGAAATCACCAATGCTGACTCCGGCGTCGTAGGTGAAGCCGATCAGGTTGAGCCTGTCCATGTACTCATTTTTCAACGGAATGACCTCGGCTTTCTTGGGGTATTCCGCCAGACTTGCCAACCTGTAGGCAACCGGGTTCTTCATCCCGTACTCACGGTATCTTACGTACCACGCACCGTGCGATTGAAACAGACTTCCTTGCTGAGTTCTCATTAAATGGCTCCTCCATTTTCTTGAGACCCAGCCTTGCGCGTTGTTGTGTTGTAGCCAGCACGACGATCAAGCCAGTCATTCATTTCGGGAGAGCCCCAGCGATACCGCCTATGCTTACCCAGTCGGAAGACCGGCATGGGATCAGATGTGCGGGACCGCTTGCTCTGGTCTATGACCCAAGATTCCCGAACCTTGAGCAGCCGCGCAAGCTCTGCAGAAGTTAACACTTCGAAATCGAAAACACTAGGCCCGAAACGCAATGTTGATTTTGGGTGGGAGCGATGAACCCGGAACAGCAGGAGAGGTAGGCTGGACAGGGGAGTTGTTTTCGCCGCTTTGCGACGGTGAATTGTGCTGAAACAAGGAAACACTCCTTGGCCCACGCCAGAATGTTTGGCGTCAAGGCCGAGGGGTAACAGGTACAGCACAACGCCCTCGTGGATTTGACTTCTTCTACTTCTTCACGCCCTTCGTAGCTCATTGAAGCATTGAAGCGCAACCCGACTGCTATAAAAGAACGAATGATTGCGGCTACTTAAAAGACGCTTGATCTTGGCGACTGTCGTGAAGAGACGAGGCGAACAATTAACCTCGAAGCGGCCCCAAATGACGACCATCAGCGAACACTCAACGTTTCCAGTCTTCCACAGAAGCACGTTGGAGCCATTCCCAGAGTGCGGATCAGAACGTAGGCTGGTTGTGAGCAGACTTCGTGGGAGGGTTGTTCGACACGCGTCCCGTGACTCTTTGAGTCTGGGCTTTTGTTTTTGGGGGTGTCGTAGATGTCAGCCTGTCTGCGATGGAACATGTTTTCCCTGTGGAATGTTTTTGCATTGCGCGTCAAATGCCACCTGTATGTCAACGCGAAAGAGAGCTTGGCAGAGAACGCCGCTTCTACGCTCGCCGTCGGCTAAAGTCCCTCTCAATAGTTGGAATTGCGGCGTCCGATCAGCACAGGGCAATGGTCGCGGCTCTCGCACGCCAACGCAAATCTGGTTTGGCATCGCAGTTGCTCCTGTCTAACCGATAGCCCGTTTGGGGCCCCGCGAGGGGTCCTTTCCCCAGATTCCCGCTTTCCCCCGAGGAAGCCCCCGGATTCGGCAAGATCGCACACATGGTGTGATAGCGATACTGGTTCGAGAAGGCAAGTAGGCAACATGCCCTATCTCGGTGTTGGAAGCATCTCCGGCATCATCCACATCATAGCCAGAATTCCTCATGCCGCCAGAGCCGTCGTGGTTGTTGCAGTGTTGATCGCCATTTGGCGCTGAACATTAAGGAGAGCGTGGATGACATTTGAACTGCTCAACTCTAGGCAACCGGGTGCTTGTTTGCTCGTACGCCAGATGCAGATTCCTCGATGCGGAAGGGCCTGTGTGCGGAGACCCCGTCGGTGAGCCACAATGACAGGGATTGGCTCGACGTTTATAGAGCCGCGGCAATGGAATTCGACCGGGACAAGTTGCCAGCGAGCATCGACGTGGCTGAGAAGGCTATCCACCGACGCTTACGGGGATTGCCGATTGCACACTCTAAGGAGCATCGCAAACTGAGAGATGCGCTCAATAGTCTCGCGGTTCTCAAGAGAATGCTCTAGCACATTTGGCGTGTTGAAGCATTTTCTGTTGGCCTTGAAACCGAACTACTGCGGGATCGATCCTGCATATCGTGCCACCCCCACTTCGCAGTCCAAGCGTTGGTCAGCGGCCTTCAGGCGAGCCTGTATCCTGAGAACGTGTTTCTAACTCGCTCCGTAGCACGGTTAAACCGTGGAGCGCATCGCTGATAGCCTGTCGTTCCTCAGGCGCACCTCCGTGGTCTAGCTGCATTTCGTGAAGTCGGGCGTCAATCGCGGCCTTTGCTGCATAAATCCGCTTATGTAGCTTCTCATCGTCGGATTCGAGGACTGCGGCTTTGTAAAGCTCTTCCCAAATATGGTCGGCTTTCATCGTCGTTCCTCTCTTTGGCATCGAGGAACCGCTCGACCTTGCCAATAGGGCAGATGCGCTTAATAAGAGAAAACGCATCCTCGGTCTCGCATAAGGCCGGATAAAAAGAGTCTGGGAGAGCAGCTGTTCCTGCTCCCTGCGCGACGTTTCGTCAGTTCTCGCAAGGAACCGTCGCCCGGAGGGTGCGGCGGAAGGATGAGAAAAGTAACATAGCTATTCTACTACCAGTTTGAAGGGCTGAGGGGTCAATCACGTGGCTAACGACGACGCGGAATGCTCCGCGCCCGTCGAACTCGCCGAGGTTCAGAATCGGCTCTTCTCGTAGGGGGACGGCAAGGTGTCCCCGGCGCGCAGTCAGTGGAGACCAGCCTGCATTGCAGGACTCACCGTTTGGGTTTCTGCCGTCGCTTGTCCCAATGCTCGAATCCCAGTACTTTCTTGATGTGCAACTGGTAGTCACCAGCACGGCGGTCCTTGGTGATTTTGTGGATGAGGACTGTTACCTCGGGGACAGGGGGAGTCATCCCATTGAGTAGGCGCAACTCAAAGGGCAACGCAACCTTCCTGAATCTCTTGGTCCAATAGAGTTTGATCTGGCGATACTCGATCTTCTTGGTGCCCGCGATGATCTGAGCCAGCCACTCGCGTTCAATTGTCGTCGTTATTCGGTCGTAATTCACTCGCATAGTTCGCCTTCGGTACGTGAAAGTGTGGCGAGTTAATTCTCGTGCAGTGGCCGAATCTCTTGCAAGTGGCGTCTGAAATAGTCTCTCCGTCTGGCATAATCTTCCCCTGTGCTAGTGACCGTCCCAGCGAAAGCAGAGGGGTGCGAGGAGTACCCGGTGAGGGCAGCAAATGGAATACGTGATTGGCTTGCTACTGGCGGCGGCCGTGGCGGGTTCGGCGGCTGTGATTGGCTTTGACCGGGAGCGTGCCTTTTATCCGACCGTGCTGATCGTGATCGCTTTCTACTATGTATTGTTCGCTGCGATGGGAGCTTCTAGTCGCACTCTGATCATTGAAAGCGCGGTTGCGAGCGGCTTTCTGCTGGTTGCCGTGCTCGGCTTCAAAAGAAATCTCTGGTTCGTAGTCGCAGCCCTTGTTGGGCACGGGATTTTTGATTTCGTCCATCGCCGCTTCATCGACAATCCCGGTGTACCCCACTGGTGGCCGGGTTTCTGTTTGGCATTTGATGCGGTTCTCGGCGCTTTCTTGGCTGTGCACCTGATAAGACACCCTGAACGAGTAATGTAAGAGGCCCAGAACTATCGTTGCAGTGGACTCTCTTCCGCAATCCAGAGGAAATGAACGCCGACGTAAGTTCCAATCGCCTCCATGATGAGCAATAGATACGCGGTTAGGGCAAACGTGGTACCCCATCCACCCGATGGCTGCGAATGGATGTGATCTGGGCTAACGACCAGAAAATGGTGATACAAACCAAATAGCAATGACCTGAACATCGAGATCGACAGGAGAGTGAGGCCGAGTCGTTTCTTGGCTGTCCAAAGGAACCCCGTTGCGATCAAAGGCAAGATCAGCACAACCGCGATGACGAAGATCGAGGCAAGCGGAGCAAGCCCGACGTGGAGTTCACGATGGGCAAGACCATGCACGATGTTGACCATCAGGTGAGCAACAACAATAGCGGTCGCGTACTCGGCTGATCGGTTCATTCGGTTTAGGGGCTTGCTGCGTTATCAGTCCAAGTTCTTCTCAGTTTGAGGCGCACTGTGCCAAGGTCGGCTATCGGGCACGCTTCCCATATTCGCAAGATGCGGGAGGTTCATCGTGCCATCATCCAACATGAACAAGAAGCCTACAGTCAGAGCTCCTGACATACCTCCGAAAGCGTTGGAGAGGTATACTCCAAAACTCGCTTGCTGCGGACCGAAACCTGTCCGCTTTTTGTGATTATCCGCTTGAAGGGTGCTGGGTTGCAGCAGCACATCGCTCCCCATGAAAGCGCTCCGGGCTGTTTCTGCGGATCCGTCTTGCCAT
>WNEZ01010953.1_pt1 | contig 13602 bp, 16 predicted proteins | sample 5400521 | NCBI WGS metagenome assembly WNEZ01 (sample SAMN13153339, study PRJNA577476) | soil metagenome | isolation source: 120 cm saprolite under Douglas fir tree site 2 hole 1 replicate 1 | place: USA:California | collected 2015-04-18 | reverse complement strand
CGACAGGTCATCGCCGCCCTCTTCGAGAAATATGAAATGACCCTGCTGGGACCGCCCCTGAGTCGTGATTGAGCCTGGTCTCGCATGACGCTCATGAAAACGGCGGAGCGCGTCAGATCTCGAATTGACAGCTTATCTGACAGCTTACCCGGGGCAGTCTGTGACACGGCAGGACGCTCTGTGACACAAACGCGTCAGACCGGCGAACACGTGTGGCACTGGCGCATCCTCAAGCGAGCCAACCTGAACCGCCTGCCGGCATCGCAGCGCTACAAACGTCACACCGAACGCTGGAAGCGCTACGAGAAGCAGCAGCCGGGCCACGCCGTTCAGATCGACGTCAAGTTCATCGAGCCCATCAAGGGAGTCCGCAAGAAGCACTACCAATACACCGCCATCGATGACTGCACTCGCCTCAGAGTCTTAAGGATCTACGAACGCCTCGACCAGAAGACCGCAATCAGATTCGTCGATTATGTGCTCGAGCAGCTGCCCTTCAAAGTCATGAAGATCCAGATGCCCGATGGGCTCACTGAAACGTCGTGATGTCTCTCTGTGGTGCCTGACGCCTCGCACATCAACCCGACTGCGTGGGCTGAGTTGGGCTTGACAGCTTCGTTGACAGCTCCCAGACCTCCGAAACTTACTTAGACGGTCCATCGCTGGTCCTGTCTTTGAATTCAGACATGTCCCGTCTCGGCCCTTCTGGGACATGTCATGAGACCGATAATCCCCTGCCTCGTTCGTTAAAGCCCAGCATCAGGATTTGACTCCCCGCGCGTGCACGATCAACGTATCCAGCGTGGCGTTCTTTGGTCCGACCGTTAGGTTCCTCACCGCCCGTCGGTAGATCAGGCATGAGGACGTCGCCGTCCGGCTTCCAGTGGAAAACAGCAAGAAATTGTTGGCCCCGGTTCGTCTGACCGCTGACGCGCTCTGCCAGACATACACGGCACGGGTCTACAAGTTCGCGCAGCTGGTCTCCAAAAGCTCCGCGAACGCGGAGGATCTGGCCCAGGATGCACTCGAGCGGGCGATCACGACTGACCGTTATCAGCAGGCACCGGGTCAGGTCGACCGGCTTTGGATCCTCAATGTCGAGGGCCGCCGCCTGGTGATCGACGCAAATTACATGCCTGGAGGAACCGCGCAAGACCACGCAGACCTGGCCAGGGTCGTGGATTCGATCGCATTCCTGCCCTGACGTCACCGCGAATACAGACGAACGGATCGAATTACAAATCGCCCTTACAGGAGGCGCTCTAAATGGGCACAAGACGCTGGAGTCGGTTATCTGTCGCCGTTATGGCAGTCTCACTTCTCACCGCCTGTTCCGGCTCCTCCACCCCTTCGTCTCGCGCCTCCAGCTCATCGCAGGCTGCCGGACTCCCTGCCGAGCGTGATATCGAAACCACACGTGCCATGAAATTCAACGCGGCTCCGTCTCCAGACTGGGCCCTTGTCGCGAGCGGTCACCTGTGGGTGGCGGGTGTCGAGCCGGGGCTTGCGCGATTCGATGCGGCGACTGGACAGACACAAGGCGGGCTCCACATTCAGAACGTGTGTCTCGCCATGGACGTTGGATTCGGCTCGCTTTGGGCCGCTTCATGCACTCCTGACAGACCCATGCTGAGTCGGGTCGATGTGAATTCGGGGCAACTGATGGCCAGTGTCGAGCTCCCCGAGGGCGGCCCTGCCGAGGAGTCATCGGTCGGGGCCGGTGAAGGTGGCGTATGGGTGTTGTCCCGGGGCGTGCCTCAGCACTTGATCGTTGTCGACCCCAGCTCCGACAAGATGCTACGTAGCTTTCCAGCTCCCGAAAACGCCGCAGCGGTGCGGGTCGGCCTGGGCGGGGTCTGGGTATCGACGACCAACCCGGGTAGCTTGGTCCGGATGGATCCCGGCACCGGCAGGGTGATTGCGACGATCCCAGTTGGCAAGGGGGCGCGGTTCCTCGCATTGAGCAGTAACGCGGTGTGGGTCATGAACCAACAGGATGGCACTGTGTCCCGCGTCGATCCCGAATCCAACCGTGTGGTCGCCACGATCAAGGTGTCGTCCTCTGCGATCGAGGGTGGCGACATCGCGGCCTCGGACGGTGCGGTCTGGGTCCGCGTATCCGATGTCCTTGCCGCCAAGATCGATCCACAAACGAACAAGGTCATCGATCGACTTGGCCCGCCGGCTGGCAGCGGCAGCGTAGCCATTGCGGAGAACTCAGTCTGGATCACAGCCCACGATGTGACCTCGCTGTGGCGCGTGCCACAGCCCTGAGACATGGTCAACCAGATTTACTCCTGATCATTCTGCCTTCGAGGCTCTCACCATCACCTGCGGACCACCATTTTGATCAACGCGAGATCGGGTTGACAGCTTCATTGACAGCTTCGCCGGGAGACTCAGTGACACATCGGGAGACAGGAGACTCAGTGACACATCGGGAGACACGGTGAGACGGTTGCGTCATGAATCCGAGTTCGAGTGAGACGCTCTGATCACCTCTGAAACGTCCTGAGACGATCTGTCGGGAGTCTCTTAATCCCAAGGTTCAGGGTTCGACTCCCTGCGCGAGCACCATCATGTTTGTGTCTCAGCGCGTCAGGACGTGTCTCTGGTGTACCTGACGTGCCAAAGTGTTGATCGGCAGAATGTGCCCGGTTGTGCGCTGACAGCTTGTTTGACAGCTTACGGATGACGAAACAGCTTGCAAACGGCCGACGATTGCCCCCTGGTTTGAACTCAATCGGCAGATTTGTGACGGGACTGCGCTACGTCGCAGTGAACCACGAATCCCCTGCTTTGCCGAATACGTCAAGCCACTAACCTCCGGCTAGGGGAACCAATCTGAGGAACTGGACCTTCGTGTCAGCCTCGAGCGTCACTTGCTGAGCGAGGTCATGAACCTGCTCACCATTCACAAAGAGCAGGCAGGTGCCAGCTGTGAAGGCAGCCAACGCCCGCTTAGTCTCCCGCGGCGCGTCAAGTCGCGTCTCCTCTGGTAAAGACGCAAGCGAACCGGTCGTTTGATACTGGCGCCGCAGTGCGCGGATCGCCTCGCTGGTGGAGAGACGGCGCTTCGCCAAGAGTTCGCGGATCTGCTCGTCCACCCCTAGCTTGATCAATTCACTGGCCGTGGCGTCCCGTTGGGTGGGGCTGAGGAAAACGCTGCCGAGGCCTCGGTCACCAGAACCGCCAACGATGCGCGCCTCGATCTCAACCATCGATCGAAACGATACCGTTCCGGATCTAGGCTGTTCGACCCATCTGGCGGAGGATGGTCGGGTCAGTGATTCGGTCGTCGTCCAGCATCAGAAGCACCTTGCTGAACACCAGCGAGGTCATGTAATCGCCCTCTTCGAACGGTAGGAGGATGCGCCGTGCTTCACTCTTGGCGGGAATGATGCAAATGGCATGCCGGCCTGGTTCCATGTAGATCGAAGAGGTTCCTAGATGAATGCGATAGCGTCCGAGCTTCCCATCGACGACTGCGAAGTGGCCATCAAGACGAACGCGGTCCTGGATACCAAGAAGTGGCGCCAGTTCGAGAAGCAGCTGACCTCGGGTCTGGGCCGATGCCTGCGTCAGATACTCGGCGCGGGGTTGGGCGGCTAGCCAGCTCTCCCGATCGCTGTTTCGCAACGCTTCCCACTCCTGAGCGCTGAACTGTCGACCTATGCTTGCGGCTGAAACGATCAGGTCGACGTCGCGCATCGCCTCTGAGAATGCGATCGGATCGACGTCGGCGAGCTGCATTCGGCGCCAGGTCTTGCTTTTTGACCTGCCGCCTTCCTTCCGTTCGAAATAGACGTCTTCGATCACCCCAAGCGCCAACTGCGGATCGTCGCCTGCGTGTCGGAGGCAGACGCGGACTTGCCTCGCGGGAAACTCCTTCCATCCCTCTCCGGCCCCTTCAAAGCCGGCAAGACCGAGCTTTCCTTTCCAACCACGTGTCTTGGTCAGCGCGTAAACCTGAGCCAGCGGAACACTGTGGCCGGCGAATCGAGCGCTATGGTCACCCGCCTGACGCTCGACGGGGGTGACCACATAGACCTCGCGGAACAGTTGACGAAGTGGTTGGACGATTCCAGTTGCCACGATGCCGTGCCGCCAGCCGTCGAGTTGTTCTGCGGGCATTGCGAGGGGATGAGCGAGTGATATCGCAGCCTCCTCCGGAATCTCGACGTGCCCTCCTTCATGGAGTTCCCAGTGATCGTCACCTGCCGGCATGACAAAAAGGTCGTGGCCGGGATAGGCCACCTTCCAGACCAGCCGTCTAGCAAGGGACGCCATGACCGGATTTGCTCCGACCGTCGACTGCCAGTCACGGACCGACCAGGATCGGCCTTCCATCATCGCCTCCTCGAGCCGATGCTTCTGCTCAGTCAACTCGCTCTTCAGGCGTTTGATCGTTGCCGCGATCTCTTGCCAGATATCAATGCCCTGGTTCTGGAGCGCCTTCTGCGCCGAGACAACCGGTTTTCCGTCGGGTCGTCTGATTACGCGTTGGACCTCGCCGTCGGGCATCAGCCGAATCTCCACCCGATAGCCGTCGACAACCCAGGAGCGTGCTCCGTTTGAATCGAGGCCGTGGGTGGGCACCAGCCGGTCGGCGAGGCTGCCGGGAGTTTCATGGCGGGCCTCTGCCGCTTGGCTCAGCAAACGCTCTGCTCTTGTCCTCAGCCCGCGGTGGCGCACCTTGCTGATGACTCTCAGCAGGCGACGAATGCTCTCATCGTCATGAGGTTGCGCCAACGACCACAGGGCGGCATTAGAAGGCACCTCGCGCGGGACTTCGGCGAGGGGAATCGACTCAAGCTGATCGCGCGTACGCGAATCGGTCCAATCGGCCAGTCCCCAGATCGCTCCTCGCGTAAGCGAGACGGGCTCACCCTCGGCCATGCCTGGCTCGGACACCCCAATTTCAACGACTTCGGCCACTGTTTCGCGAAGGCCCCCAGGGTCGTGCGACGCCCGAGCTACGGACCATCGGCCCAGCCAATCTGCCGTCGGGTCCGAATGCGGCGCATCCAGGAGCACGAGCATGGTTGTCTGAAAGGCGCTCTCGTCAGCGCCTACGCCATTGCGCAGGACCGCAACTTGCTTGCCCAGGCAGCGCTGGGCGCCCACCCATCGCCCAAGTAGCGACTTGAAACGTAGTGCCGACAATCGCCGTACTCCCGCGGCGCAGCGACCAGAGATGTCGCCCAAATGAGGATGTTCCTCAGCAAGTAGGTCAACGAGTACATGCATTGCACTGTCGACCCCTGGGTCCTTGGTGTCCGCCGCCTCTACGCCTGACACCAACAGACTCTTGAGCGGCGCCATCAGAAAGGTATAGGGCGCGCTGTCCGTACGGGGCCCCGGACGACTGTAAGCCTGCAGCAGAATCCCCGCGATGCCTTCGATGTCGCCCGCGGTTTGAAGGCTCGCCCTAGCTCGAGCTGACCCGAAGACCGCGCTGGGCAAGTGATAGGCACGAAACAGGCGACCGGGCCGATTCAGAAGATCGCGAAGCACCTCAGCGAAGGTCTGGTCATCGAGATCAAGCAGTTCGGCCGCAACCGCTTTGCTGTCGTCCTCGAGCAGATGAAATACGATGCCGGACCGCTGATCTAGCGATGCCAACTTTCGAACTCGGTCCGCGAGTTCCGTGGCGCGGTTCGACTTGGCTTTCGTCCAGAAGGGCACGTCGTGAAGATAGCCGGATGGCGGTGACGTGAGCCCTGTAGAAACGGCAGGCCAGCCACTGCGCCATTGAACCCCGCGCGGAACCGTCTGCAATTCGCATGTTGGCGTGGGCCCTGCTCGCAGCCGTCACATTGACAGCCTAACTTTTGCGGAGGGCAGGTCCCCTAAGGCTATCCTCAGCGCCGTGGAGGAGATCCGTCCTCAGGGCACGGCTGCCCGACGGCTCGTCCCTTTTATGGGTGGGCTTTCGGCGCTCGGTCTGCTGATTCTCCTGTCCTCACTTGAAATGCACCTTTCAGCTCGAACAGAAGGCATAGGGGGGACCATGTTTGCGGTCGGTGCATTGGCTCTCGCTTACCTGTTGCTCTGGCTGCGCAACGCCCGTCTGCTTACCGGCCCCGGAGTAATCGGACAGCGCAACCTCGTCGGGCAGACGACCGTTCAAACGCCAGACGTCGGGCGATTGTTGATCGCGATGGTCGTCTATTCGAAAAACTCGCCACCGCAAAGAGTCCTATACGTGCTCTCACCAAGCGGACAGGCCTTGATGTCGCTCAACACTCGGGCTTGGGGAGACCAGGCCATCGGCGAGATTGTCGACGCCACCGGCAAGAGCCTTGAGTACCGCGACGCCCCGATTTCATCGCGTGAGTTCAAGGCGGAGTTCCCGAACGCGGTCAGTTGGACGGCATTGCACCCGAATTTGCTGGGCGGTGGGATCGTCATAGTGGCATTGATTCTCGCGATCGGCATTCCGATTGGTTGGGCCCTTCTGAGCAGGCAGTAGGCAGCTCGTGCCTCACAGACTTCTGACCTGACATGTACAGAGTGCCAGCGATGATCGGTGCTGTCCTTGACCACCAGCCAGCACCGCCACGACGTGTGTCGAGCATCCGGGTTTTGGCTGCGGTCGCCTCCGGGCTGGACGGAGGTAGCTACATCCTCGGGGCTGCCGTCTTCCTCGGCTTGGCCGCATGGGGCGTAACTTCAGCCGTTCGCCCGATCCCCGTCGTTGTAGTGGCGCTCGGCGCGATCGGCCTGGGTTGCGTCATGTTGGTCGCCTATCGCGTCGTGACATTGGTATCCGCAGTCCGGGAAGGCCGGGCAGTTGCCGTTGAGGCTGCCGGCAGGCCAGCACGTTCGCGCCCGACTTTCACGCCCTGGGGAGACATGAGCGGAATGGGCGATCCCAAAGGGGCCGGATCCTATGAGGTTGCCTACCGCTCTCTCGAAAATGATGACCACGGTTCGATTCGCCTGCAGGAGGCATGGTTGAGCCTTGTCGACGATCGGGCGCCTCTCTGGTTACTCGTCGGAGACCGAGTTCACCTGGTCGCCCCACGCCAAGCGAAGCGACAAACGTAGGAGGTGCGTGGAGCTCAAGGCCGTGCACTCATGCCAGAGGCAAACTAGGGGGCATGCACGTTCCTCGTACAGCCATCACTTGGACGGCATCCGCGAGCTTGGTGGCTGCTCCGGCGATCTTCGTGGCTTGGGCGGTCTGGAGTACGGGTCAGACGGTGCATCCCATTGAGGTGCGCCTAACGCTCGGACCTCTTGCCTGCCTGCTGTTCGCCATTCTTGGGCTGTCACTCGCAGCAGCGCGATTGTCGGCCGAGCCGCCGCAGCCAGAGGTCGCGGTGCTCGGGCTCGTGGTTGGTTTTGGCGTGTGCGAGGTGCTGGCCTTCGGCTACATGGTTCTTGCGGTGTCTCTCAGGATCCCGGCAGCACCATGACCAGCAAAACGTGACTCACCAGTCGGAAATTCGCCCACGGCGGTCGCGTCGCCCCTCGCGCGTCGGGCTACTGGTCTGGTGGGTGGGAATCGCAGTAGTAGTAAGTCTCATCGCAGCGGCTCTGGTCGATGTTGTCTACTCGCGAGTCGTCTACCTCTTCGCCGTGATGCCGATCGCGGGGGTTCTGCTGTTTCCGGTCGCGTGGGCGGCGAACCGGTGGTGACGCCATTGATCAGTTCACGAATTGGGAGGTCTCGATCGTCCTGATCTGCATCGGGCTTGCTGAAGGATCTGGCCAGCCGGACTGTGCACCGGATCGGACCGGAGAACAAGCTGGGACCTGACAGCTTATTTGACAGCTTACTCAGGGCAGTCTGTGGCACGCCAGGACGCTCTGTGACACAAACGCGTCACCCGGGCGAATACGGGTGGCACGTCCTGACACGCCCTGACTCTTCCTGGCAAGGAAGGTCAATCTCCTCTTAATCCCAAGGTTCAGGGTTCGACTCCCTGCGCGAGCACCATCAGGTTGTAGTTGTGCTGATTCGGCTGAAGCACGACCAGAGCGTCCCGGGTGATGCCTGTCGCTGTTTCGGCTGATGCCTCACGGGTGTTCCGGCTGATGCTTGACACTCCCGCGCACGAGGCAGATCGAGCGTGGCTGGACGACGTCCCGGCAGTAGTATCCGCGCTGTCAAAGGGCTCAACCAAGTGGAGGGCGCTGACCGAATGGATAACCACGGTGCATATCGCGTGGTCGGCGCTTGGACGGCTGGACTGTTTGGCATAACTGCACTCGGCATGCTGCCGCTCTTCGTCTATCACCTCGATCTGAGCAAGCTGACATTCTCAAGTTCGGTTCCGCTAGTCGCAGGTTTGGGCATTGAGCTGACTGCGTATGCACCAGCCTTGGCCGCGATCCTAGTTGTCGCCCTGTTCCGCGAGCGGCGCGGCATCCGCCGGCTGCTGCGCCCGGTCTTGAAATGGCGAGTCGGCATTACATGGTTCTTGATCGCGGCCTTCGGATCGACGCTGATGTTTATCGCGGCGGACGCAACGCGAGCGCTGCTGCACACCCCTGTTCCGAATCCCTGGTTTAGATTTCCCGGCCTTGCATCGATGGGATTCCTGGTTGGAGCGCTTTTGGCCGGGGCATTCGGTGAGGAGGTCGGGTGGCGCGGACTGGGCCAGGCACGGCTTCAAACTCGCGTCGGGGCTTTATTTGCCGCAACGATTGTGGGCGTCGTTTGGACGGTGTGGCACCTTTGGCCTGTCGTCGCGCCAGGTGGTCTTGATGGGACTACCTGGACAGATGCCGGCCTGACTTTGGTGCGCCTGGCCGCGCTGTCAGTTCTCTTCGCATGGCTCTACAACAGCACCGGGGGCAGCTTACTCATCGTCATGGTCGCCCACGCCGGGTACGACATGGGCGTGAACCTCGTACCGGGTGCGAATGGGAACCACGCAGATCCAGTACTTGTGGTCCTGCTTGCTGTCGCCGCACTTGTCGTGGCTGCGATCGTGCGCCCGAGTCTCGGCTACGCTCCGGCGGCGGATGGACGCTCACTCGCTGGCACTCCCTGACACTCGAGGCAGCAGCCTCTTAATCCCAAGGTTCAGGGTTCGACTCCCTGCGCGAGCACCAAGATGTTCAATGATGAGCGGCGACTCCCCGCGAGATGGTGGCCAAGACGACCAGTTTGGACACGCGCCTCAGCCAGTTCAGGCCTCGCTATCGAGTTGCCCAGGTGGCCAGATCGGAGACGCAAATGTGAGCGTGGCAGTATGGCGACAGGCCGGTTCAAATGCCCGCCGCCGAGTCCAGATTTCAAGGGTCGCCAAAATGGAGATTCAGGTTCTAGCGCTACCCACGAGGATTTTCGGCGGACACATCTTGCGTTCGATCCGATTGGTCGTGGCAGTCGCTGTGGCGGTCGGTTCGCTCACGGTCACAACCGTATAAGGAGTTGCGAATGAACACGCTTACACGACGGGGCATACGCCTGGGAGTCATAACCGTGGGATTGGCGGGGCTACTCGTAGCCGTCAACGCAGTGCCGGGGGCGGCCACGCCAGCGTCGGGCCTGACAAGCGTCACCTTGGCGCGCGGAACAGACCTGTCATCTGGGACCATCCCGCTTCAAGAGGGAACGGACATTATCGTGACGGAGATCAGAGTCGTTCCCGGCGGCTCCTCCGGCTGGCACTCGCATCCAGGGGGTGCGATAGTCGTCGTAAAGCAGGGCGCCCTCACGGTTCACCGATCGATTGGCAGCCAGTGCGAGACAACAAGCTACACCGCGGGGCAGGCGTTCATAGAGCGCCCTGGCGAAGTCGATGACGTCATCAACACCGGCACGATCCCGTATGTGCTCTTCGTCACTTTCCCACGTGTACCTCAGGGCGGCTCCGCGAGGATCGACCTGCCGGACCCGGGTACATGCCTGGGCCTTTGACAGCCTGACCCGTAGTAGCGCGGCGTCCCTGAGACTGGGGCCGCCGCGCAGCCATCGGTAAGTGACGACGAACGCGCGCGCGATGGCGGACGCGTCGATAGAAAATGGCTGATAAGCCGGGAGGTGTTCATCTCTGAGAGCGTTGGACCATGGCCCGCGGCGCCTACTGACTAGCCAACCAGTGCTGCAGCCGCACCAGGTGACGACCGCGTGATGGCGCGCACTCGCGATCTCGGCTGACACCCTCTCTGACACCTTGAGCGGGAAACTCGCTGATCCTCGCTGAGACTCTCTGAGACTGTTGCGTCATGAATTCGAGTTAGGTTGAGCCGCTCTGATCCTCACTGAGACGCTGGGAGACGGTCTGTTGGAGTCTCTTAATCCCAAGGTTCAGGGTTCGATTCCCTGCGCGGGCACCACTGTGCAAATTCGAGTGATGGGTCCCAAATGGCCTTCGCCTGATGCGTCACCGGCGAACAGTCCCGCGAAGGCGAGGCCCATGGCCGGAACGATCTGCCACGGGCTGGTGAAATTGGTCACAGCCAGCGTTTGCACCTGAACAACTACATGCCACGCGACAAAGATGGCGGACGCTACAAGCGTTGCGCGCAATGGCGTCAGCGTCCTCATCAGCAAACCCAAGACCAGCCCACGAAATGCGAGCTCTTCGGGAATCGCGGTCCCTAGTGGCAGGCCCACCAGGGCGTGAGTCAGAACGGCTGCAATCGACACTCCACGCAATGGCTGGTAGGTAATCGGAGTCCCTAGCTGAGCGCCAACCTCCAGTGCGAGGAGAACCACGGCGGCCAGCCCGAGCCCAATCCCCGCGCCGATCAGGCCGGATCGCAGCAGGTTGGTCCGGCCGATGCCGGCCTCGGCCCAGGTCAGCCCACACCAACGAGAGGCGACGATGACGATCAGCAGCGTGCCGGCACTCTGGGCGATCGCCGCCCAGGAAACGGTGACAAGGTTTGGGCCGGCGGCAACGCCGGCAGCGTTGCCGAAGACGACAAGGATGGTCGCGATCACCACCGCGCGCCATCCCCAAGTCGTCGGCATCTCGGTCAGCTGGGGAGCCCCCTGAAGGCTTGCGGATTAACGAATACCGTCATGACCGGCTCGTCTTCCGTTTGACAGCTTCGCCGGGACACTCGTTGAAACATCTGGGGACGCGGTGAGATTACTGCGTCATAACCCGAACACGGGAGAGGCGCGCTGACATGCTGTGAGATGCCCCGAAACGATTTGGCGCGAGTCTCTTAATCCCAAGGTTCAGGGTTCGATTCCCTGCGCGAGCACCAACCTGTTGTGCAAGTTCGGCTGACAGGTCCAGAAGGCCCTTGGCTGATGCGACCCTTCCCTTCGGTTGATGCGTCACGGCTACTTCGGCTGATTTGTCGCGCTCCCGCGCACGAGGGAGATGAGCGTGACTGCGCAGAGGTACAAGGCGGTCCTGGCGGTAATCGGCGACGGTCGGAGGCTGGACGAGGCGGCCAGGGTCACAGACTTTCGGCTGGTGCGTGATAGCTACTTCGGCGGCGCGCAGCCTGTCCTACTCCCGCGGGAAGCTGACTCCAAGTTGGTGCGCGAGCTCTTCGATGAATGGCAGTGAGGGATGACCCTGTGACGACCTCCACTCGTCAATGAGCAATCGTTCCGCTAGGACGTGATCTCCACGTTTGTGAGCGAGAGCAATTATCACGAGCGAGTTGACGCCGACCGATCCTAGAGTCTCGGTTGTCCAGGCATGGATGATTTGCTTTGTAGACTCAAATCTGCGAAAGAATTCGACCCCTTTGGTCGATGCTGCGCCGACCAGGTCATGGTCGGCACCGTGCCCTTGGCCATCTTTGCTCTCTGAATATCCAAGTGCGTCTTGGCAGTCGGTCACGCACATGGCAGTCAGCCAATTCCACGACCCGGTCCGGTTGCGACCATTTGAGGATCGAGCCCACGTCTGAGCTGTAGACGCCCAGGTCAAGTACAACCCACTGGTCCGAGATCCATTTGCTGGGCGTCACTTGGAATGCCTGAACCAATCCGCCGTCAAGACGACGATTCAGAACCGCGCCAGAGCGGACGAATCCCAGCGGAATCAGAGCGGGCTCGACAACGGACGCTAGCCTCTCAGCAGCTTTAGCTCGAGGGTCTTGCGGCACTTTCGACCATCTCCGCGGTGTGATTGCGCGTCGTGCTAACCAGTTGCCCCCGGTTGGAGTTTCCTACTCTGTTGGTGTGCCAGGCAAGCTAACGCTGTGACAGCCTATTCGACAGCTTACCCGCGGCAGTCTGTGACACGCCAGGACGTTGTGTGACACAAACGCGTCAGTCCACCGGGTACGTGAGGCGCACCGGGACCCGTCCTGACTTCTCCTGACAAGGAAGGTCAATCTCCTCTCAATCCCAAGGCTCAGGGTTCGATTTCCTGCGCGAGCACCATCATGTTGTGCCCGCTCCCTTGTGGAATGAGATCAACTGATCATTGGGTAGCCATGCGCCTCGGCATCAGCCGCTGAGCAGAAGTACACCGCGGGCGGCCCCAGCTGGAGAAAATCCTTCGTCTCGTATTTGAGCCGGTCATAGTCCGAGTCCGTGGGAAGCGTGATATGCGCACCCCAGCCTCCCCATGCCAGCACAGGAGGCCCGCCGCATGACCTGACCGCGGCGTCATAGGCCGCGAATCCCGCCTGGTAGGCGTTGAGGAAGGCGATCGAAAGCGGCATCACGATGGCCGCGGCGACGACAATCGGGCCCTGCAGAACCGCCAAAAGCCAGTGAACCGCACCGCCCAGCAGCCTCGCGTTGCGCCGGACGGTGATGATGCTTACGGCCAGGCCGGCGATGGCAACGATCGACCACGCCAGACCGACCAGACCGAATTCGAGGTACGTGACGTGGTGGTACTCCGGAGTGCTCAACGCACTGAGGATTGCGGCGGCGACCATTAAGCCCGCGTAGGCCGCCCCGATACTGAATACGGCTCGTCTCATCGCCCTGTCGGTGCGGTCGGACGCCGACGAGTCGCTGTCCATTTGCACTCGCTTTTGCCTGAGACTGTACACGGGGTACTTCCGCCTGAGCATTGCTTACGCGACCGGCTCTGGCGTGAGGCTGCTCTACGTCGAGTGGCTCATCAGACCAGCTTCAGGATCATCTCAGCCAAAAACAGCACCAGCATGATGCCGGAGAAGATGATCGGGGCTTGAACAGTAGATGGACGGTCCGGGTCCGCGTTGCTCGTGTAGATTTCCGCGCGATCCGGTTCCTTCCTTGGAACTGCCGGCACCGACGCGGCAATGCTGACGGCTCCTACGATCGCGCCTAAACCGGCCCCTACGATCGGGAGAAGGGTGAGTTCAACTGCGACCAATCCAAGATCGTCTCCGATCTCGCAGCCGGCGAGCGCCGGACCAGCTGGCTGGGGAAAGGTGGGATCGTTCGACCAGCTCGTATGCACGAGGGTTGTCGCGAATACATTGTCCACCCCGACTGTGATCGCGCCGATGAGCACTGCATTGACGAGGCCGCGCCAGAAACCTGCAATAGCCCCATCGCGCGCCAGTCCGCCAACCCTGGCTGACAGCATTCCGGCAATCAGGGGCGCAGCAAGCACGACGAGCAGACCTAAGGGCCGCAGCAAGACGAGCGCGAGCGGCAAGTTCGTAATCACACTCACTACGAGCCACACCGCCCCCGAAGCAAGTCCACACACGGCTCCCACT
>WNEZ01003464.1_pt1 | contig 13602 bp, 18 predicted proteins | sample 5400521 | NCBI WGS metagenome assembly WNEZ01 (sample SAMN13153339, study PRJNA577476) | soil metagenome | isolation source: 120 cm saprolite under Douglas fir tree site 2 hole 1 replicate 1 | place: USA:California | collected 2015-04-18 | reverse complement strand
CGGGACCTGCTCCACTCAGCAGTCCATAAGCCTGGTGAATTGCCAGAATGGGCAAAGCAGGATGAGATACAAGGACAGCGCAGCAAACAACCCCCCGGGTTTGACGCAGAGGACCTATCAGAGCGGGCACATGAGAGCTGATCAAACTATGAGTAACGAGAGGAGTAACCACTATGGCAACCTATGAAGAGCGACGCGACAAGCGATTTTACGAGGCAACCAAAGCAACCTTAAATGAGATCGAACAACGCCTGGGCACGATTGAACCATCAGACGATCAGGTTCAATCATCTTTGCGTTATGCCGCTGCATACGGTGTCTTGCGAGGCTACGTTGAAACCCTGCTTGTCAACTTTGCTGAAAGCTTCAGCGAGGACCAACTTGCTGAAATCAGGATCGTGTTAGCTCAACTCCGTAAACTTGTCAGAGAAGATGAGCATGTAGACGAAGCAACCAAGGAAAAGCTCGATCAATTGGCGCAGGCATTAAGGGAAAGCGACGAGAGCTTTCATTCACCTGAGCATGACCCTCATCGGGACTATGTGGCGGAATTCAACCACGAACAAGCAATCAAGGATTTCACTGAATTGTCCCGGCGTATGAGAACTGGTTCCTACCAGCAGGGAAAGGACCACGAGGGCAGTTATGGTGCAGATCGCATTGAAGAGAGCATAGACAATCTCATGAACGCAGCTGCTCGCGAGGGCCTCGCTTTTATCTACCATGAAGAAGGTGATACATATACCCTGGAGCCAGTTCCACCGGAAGCTGAGCAAGAGACTTTTGCAGAGGATTGAAGAGCCGACGAGATGGCGCTGGTTGGCATTGAATGAAAGGAGGAACCCAATGGCGAAAAGTCTGATACAACAACTCACCGAAGAGCTTACCGCTCAAACAGAGAGAGCACAGCAATTTGAGGCATCGGTAAAAAGAACTGAGGGACGCGAGCAGGTATTACGGCAAATCATCGAGGGCCTGTTTCAGATTGCGGAGCCAGGTGCCGTCAAGAATTCGCTCTGGGCACGATACCAGGGCCTTGATCGCAAGGCAGAAAGTGAGTAACCTGCGTGGCAGAACAACCACAATGGACACGCAACGAGGTAAAGGGACTCTTAGAGTTGGGTCCCATTGCCGACCTGGAAAAGTTAATTGCGAACCCGGGTCGCAAGTACAGGGAACAATATGCCCATACGTATGCAATCAACGCACTCAGGAATATTGCAGACTCTGAGCTGTTGCCTGATGATGTTCGGGCCCTGGTGCAGCGTGTTCTTGAACTGTATGAGAAAGCCAGTGACCCATTCTTAGGGATGGACATATCGGATCGGAAACAAGAACAGACGGACAAACCACGTGTAGATATTGAGGCAGAGGATGCAGAAGCGCAAGCACACCAGGACTGGGCAAACGATGAGTAAAGAACGTGTGACCAGAAAGAAAGCGAGGGCTAGCACTATGGCAAAGAGGCAGAGGAAGAAGAAGAAAAAATACCTCTCACCGAAAGAAATTGAAGCAAAATTAATGCGGCTCCCAGCTCGTTGAGCGAGCATGAGGACGAGATTGTCAACGATACGATCGCACATCGCATCCATGACGAGATGATGGGGAGTAACGCTCATGCCCAGCTGGGCGGATCTGAATGAACGTCAACAGCAGTACCTGCTGGCGATCTATGAGACGGACCAGGAGCAAGAAGCCGATGAGCGCAGCATGACACCACTCCAATGAACAAGAGAATCGACAATAGTCCAAAAAACATGATAGAATCTGATTGCCCAAATTTGCGGAAGTGGGAAACGTGGCCTGAGAAGCAAAGCAAGCAGGTAAGCACCTTGCGGATCTGTAGGTCGGAGGTTCGACCCCTCTCGGGATCGCCAAAACCCAACCCAACGAAGGGTTGGGCTTTTTGATATGAGGCTGCAAGCAAGTATTTTCGGAATATCGACTCTAGTGAAACAATAGATCAACGCGGAGTAGTTGCTATGAATAAAAAAGCTGTTGTGCTTTTGTCGGGAGGCTTGGACTCCACGACGGCACTCGCCATCGCTCATAATGAAGGATATGTATTACATACTCTTTCTTTTGATTATGGGCAACGTCACCAGCGAGAAATCGAGGCGGCGTTAGCTGTTGCCCGGCATTATCAAGTTCAAACGCAAAAGGTGATTGAACTTGATCTGTGTGCTTTCGGTGGAAGCGCCTTGACCGATGATTTTGATGTACCTCATGCCAGAAGCATTGAGAAGATGTCGCAAGAGATACCTATCACCTATGTTCCGGCCAGGAATACGATTTTTCTGTCGTTTGCCCTTGCCTACGCTGAAGTCACAGGCGCTAACGACATCTTCCTGGGCATTAATGCTATCGATTACAGCGGCTATCCCGATTGCAGACCTGAGTACCTGGAAGCATATGAACGGATGGCGAATCTTGCCACGAAGGCAACAACGCAGGATGGACGAACATTTCAACTCCATGCTCCGCTTTTACAGATGAACAAAGCTGAAATCATTCGTAGGGGAGTTGAATTGGATGTTCCTTATGTATATACCTGGAGCTGCTACGAGGGTTGGGGATTGGCTTGTGGCACGTGTGATAGTTGCTTGCTTCGTCTTAATGGATTTGCTGAGGCAGGATTGAAAGACCCGATTGGCTACATGCCTCAATCGCGCTAAGATGATTTCTGGAGAGCAGAAAAGGAGTTTGAAAGTTTGAAAGTTTCGTTCTGGTTTGTGGCCATTGCTTGTGTCTTTGTCACGTGTCTCATCACAGCTAATATTATTGCCGTAAAGCTCATTTTGTTATTTGGTTTTCTGGTGCCCGCAGGCATTATCATCTTCCCGCTCAGCTACCTGTTTGGGGATGTGCTGACTGAGGTGTACGGGTATGGCGCGGCCCGAAGGGTTATCTGGTTAGGTTTCGCATGTAATTTGCTGGCAGTTATCGCGATATATCTCGGTGGCATTGCGCCTGCTGCTCCTTTCTGGACGCAACAGGCGGCGTATAATGCTATTCTTGGCTTTACTCCGCGCCTGCTGCTTGCCTCTTTTATCGCCTACCTTGTTGGTGAATTTACCAATTCATTTGTACTTGCGAAGTTGAAGATTGCTACGAAGGGACGCTGGTTGTGGACACGAACTATTGGCTCGACGCTTATAGGTGAGGGGCTGGACACGGTGATTTTTATCAGTATCGCTTTTTGGGGGATTATCCCGGGGTCATTGATGCTTCAAGCAATTCTCACCCAATGGATTTTCAAGGTTGTATATGAGGTGGTTGCTACTCCGTTTACGTATTGGGTGGTGGGTTTTCTTAAGCGTCGTGAGAATATTGATACGTATGATTATGAGACTAATTTTAGTCCGTTTCTTGTTCGGCGTGAGTTGTCTGAGAGCAAGGGTAGTTAAGATAAGGAAACCTGTCACCCTGAATGCTTTAGGAAATATTTCTCTGATGTAGGGCAAGTACCCTGAGCGATCTTCCGAAAAGACTGCACCGCACGCCTTTTCATCATCGACGTGCGGCGCAGCTTCGATCTCCATCTAGAGATACTTTTTGAAAAACTCGGCGATGGCGGTGTAGCAGGTGACGCGGTTGGCGTACTTGAGCACATCATGGCCCTCATCCTCAAAGACCAGATAGTCGGCCTGCTTTCCGGCTGCCTGAAGCTGCTCAACCACATCCCGCGACTCGCGCTCAATGATGCGGGGATCGTTCTTGCCCTGAATCACCAGCAGCGGGCATCTGATCTGCTGCATGTAGGTGCGCGGCGAGCGTTCCAGGAGGAACTCCCGGTCGCGCTCCGGGTGGCCGATGACCAGTTCAAAGTAGGGCTTCCAGCTTTCGGGGATACGCTGGCTGAAGGTGATCAAATCATAGGGTCCAAACATATCCACCGCCGCCGACCAGAGTTCCGGGTGGCGCGAGGCCATCGTCAGCGTCATATAGCCACCATAGGAGCGCCCGACCACGCCGGCCCGCTTCACATCGACGCGCTTGTCCTGCGGCAAGACCTGGGTCATGGCATGCACATGGTCCAGCCGGTCCTTGCCGCCAAAGTCGTGGTCTACCCACTTGGTATAGCTCAGTCCATAGCCGGTGCTGCCTCGCACATTGGGCACAAAGACCGCAAAGCCGCCCAGCGTCAGATATTGAATCAGCGGCATCGAGAACCAGGTGAAGTCGGGTCGCTCCTGGCCCTGTGGCCCGCCATGAATATAGTAGACCAGCGGGCGCGGTCCCTCAAAGCCGAGCGCGGGGGCAGGCAGATAGAGCCGCGCCGAGATGCGCAGCCCATCATACGAGGTGAATGAGGCATCCGAGCCTGCCGAGAGCCATTCCTCCGGCAGACCTAACACACGCTCGCGGGTATGCTGGCGCACCGTCTGGCGCTGCTCGCCTTCAATGGTGTACATCTGCGAGGGCGAGGTGGCTGTTGAGAAGGAGAGCGCGAAGCGGTCGGTTTCTTTCTCGTAGGAACAAGCTTCCAGCGTGCCATTTGTCAGCTTGCCCCTGCCGCACAGCACGCGTTCCAGCTTCATGGTCAGGCTGGCTTCATCAAAGGTGCCCTCATAGAGCCAGGAGCAGCCATCGATGTTGTATTCCACTGTATAGCGCGCGTCGCACAGATGCGAAAGCGCGCCCAGTTCGCCCAGGCCGCTGTGTTGAATGCCCATGATCTCCACCGGCTGCATTGCTGCCGGGTCGGCCAGGTCCAGATAGCCCAGGCCATAGCTATCGACGAAGAGCGAAGTAATGAACAGCAGCCCCCTGTCGCCCGGCGTAAAGAAGATGTGGTTGATGCTATTCAGCGGCACCTTCTGCCCTGCGGTGCGCTGCTCCAGGGGCACGCCATAGAGCAGCTTGCGGTCAGGCCAGCCAGCCAGCCATTGATAGAGGGTGATGTCGCCCGCCGAATAGCCATCTTTCATGATCACCCTGGTATGGTCGGCATTGACCCCATCCACATAGCTGCCCCAGGCGTGCTGGCCCAGCTTCAGCAGTTCCCCGGTTTCCAGGTTTGCCTGAAACGAAACGTGCATCTGCTCGGTGCGCGACTCCGCATTGAGATACGCCAGATTGCGCTCCGGGTCGCTCGCAAGACAGCGGACCCGATAGCCATCAAACGCTGCTCCAAAGGCCGGTTCAGGGATGCCGCCTTCTAGTGGAATGAGCAGAGGCTGATAATTCTCATCCCCGTCCCGATCAAGCATCAGCAGCAGCTTGCCCAGCTTGGGGAACAACGCAAAGACTTCTGCTTCCATGAGCTCCGGGTTCTGCACGGCAATGCGCGCCGGCAGCAGCGGCTCTGGGACGCTTCCACCGGCATCCATCGCGTAGAGGCTTAGATGGCCGCCCTGGCCCAGATTGCTCAGGAAAAAAAGGCGATTGCCTAGCAGTTTCGGGCTGAGAAACAATCGCGCAGCAAGCAAAGACTCGATAGAAATAGTCATAGTTATCCTTTCCATCTCTGACATTCAGCATGCGAGCGAAGAACGACGGGTGCATAGATTGCCTGGATGGCAGGAGCATCCACCGGGCGAGCCAGGTGAATACAGGTGTCCATCAGCGTTGCTCCACCTCAAGCACAAGGGACATTCCTGTAGCGGAGGCAGGGCATGCCTCCTGAAACTCCACCGACGCCTGTGCTGCCAAGGGAACCTCGGCTCGGCTGATCGGTTGAAACCCAAAGCGGAGAAAGAAGTCCGCCGCCGTGGTCGTCAGCAGTACCACCTGGCGCACTCCCAACGAGGCAGCATATGCTAGCACCTGCTGAACTAATGCCTGGCCCAGACCGTGCCCACGCTCGGTTGAAGCCACCGCGACGGAACGCAAGAGTGCGGTGTCGCCATAACGCTCCAGCCCGGCAGAGCCGATCAAGACGTCATCTCGAAAGGCCAGGAAAAAATCGGACAGATGGGCCTCCGCCCCGGCCAAGGGGAGATCAGCCGTCGCCAACAAGGCTGCAATCTTCGGCCAATCGTGTGGTGTTGCACGGCGCATGATCCAGGAACTCATCGATGTTCCTCCTCGACCCGGTTTCGGATGCCTGCTGTTTCTGCGGCCTCCGCTTTGAGGGCCTGGTGCAGCAACGCAAGTGCGTGTGCCACCTGCTCCCGTTCTGCCGATGGGATAAGAGCCATCACCCGTTCAGCATGGGCATTGAGCGTCTCGTTCAGTTGCTGAGAGCGCGTCTCGCCTGCTGGAGACAACGCGATCCGAATAGTGCGTCGGTCGGCGTCCCCCAGCGCTTTGGTCAGCAAGCCCTCCTGGACGAGCGTCTCCACGGCACGACTGAGCCAGCCCTTATCTAAGTTTGTGCGGCGTCCCAGATCTGCCAGGGTCAGGGGGCCGTTGCGGCCCACCTCGGTCAAAATCAGACATTGCGTCGAGGTGGTCCCATTGCAGCACGCCACCTGCTCGCGTTGTGAGTGGGCGTGCAGCCGGGCGACCTCTCGGAGCAATACCCCCGCCGTCGGTGTATCCATCAAATCTCTCCCTGTCAAATTGTTGCTAGTAACAACGTTGCCAATAGCAAGTATACTGGCGAGTAAGATCGTTGTCAAGAGCAACAATTCGCCTGTGACCGTTTTACTTAATTGAAGCAGTCACTGGTTTCCTGAAAGATAACGTCGGAATTCTGGGTGTGGTCCCTGGTAATTAGGGGCACTGTGCTCGGCGAAGATGATGGTTTTGATGTTGCCGCGTACGGTGAAGTCGGCGACTACGCGCATCCAGCGAGGCGAGAGCAGGGTAACCAGGTCATCCAGGATGGTGTTAGTGGCTGACTCGTGGCTGATTTGCCGATTGCGATATTTGTTGATGTAGAGCTTTAAGCTTTTCAGTTCAACGACGTACTGGTTGGGTACATAGTCGATGACGATGGTGGCAAAATCGGGGAAGCCTGATCTTGGGCAGAGGCAAGTGAATTCTGGAATTTCGAAGTGTGCTATGTAATCTCTCTCCGGGTTAGAGTTGGGCCATGCGTCTAGTTGGCTTGACTCGATTTCCTCTGTGCCGTATTTGCCCGGTGTTCGGTTTTGCGTCGGGTTGTCCATGGTTTGTCTGGTTACTCCTGGAAAAGTTGGGTCTCAATTCTGCGTTTCTTTTTACTCTCAAGGATTGAGGCCCAAAAAATACGAGGTACTATCGTTATTATGTCGAGGAGATAGTATCACATGAAAATTGCCCTTGACAAGAGGCGTGCTGATTCCGTATACTCGCTATAGAGAGATTGCAAAGGCAATCTCTACATTTTGCATGAAACTCTATTAAACTCTCAGGCATAGTGTTTTTGCCTGGCAAGAAGTAACACAAAATCTCGTGAAAGGAGATGGCAAGCATGGCTGAACGAACCAAGTGGCTTAGCATGAGCCGTTTGCGCAATGAATCTGCCTATTACGGCCGTGCTATGCCTTTCGACCTGGTGAAGCTATGCATCAACGGTGGGACCTCTAACAATTTCTCTGGGCCCATCTTTGTCTTCGCCCAAGGTCGCAGTATGCCCATCTCCAGGGGTTCTCCGCCTATTCCATGATAGATAGGCACAATTGAAGAGACACCCTCTACCGTGGGCACTGACGAAAGTAAAAAAATTCAGTCCCACGGTTTTTTATTGCTCATTATGTATGTAGGCAAAAGAATTAGTAAGTATGGAATAAGTGCAGGTGAGGCACCTCGCAGATAGTTTCAAAAAGGAGATACATTCGTGGCTATTCAAAATATCGAAGATATGCAATTAACGGAAAATATCGTCATCGACGCGCTGAAAGATGCTGTGGTGATCGATGGCGTCTCTAAGATATTCAAGAAATCTCGTCCGTTGGTGCGCTTGCCATGGAGGGAATACAAGGAAGTGAAGCGCGAGGTGCATGCCGTTGAAAATGTGACCATGACAGTAAAGCGGCGCGAGATTATGGGTATCCTCGGCGCAAATGGTTCTGGTAAATCGACGCTCATACGTATGCTCTCAACATTGCTTATCCCTGATACAGGACGTGTGACAATCTTTGGCTACGATGTTGTGAGGGATGAAGGCATGGTGCAGCGGCTTATCAATCGGGTGAGCGTAGAAGCATCGTTCTTCAAGAAGCTCTCGCCAATGGAGAATCTGATCTACGCGGCTCGGCTCTACAACATGCCGGGCGCAGAAGCGCGGGCAAAGATCAAGAGTATATTGTCACGGCTGGGCATTCCTGAGGATCGCATTGGACAACCTCTGGAAAATATGTCGCGTGGGATGCAGCAGAAAGTTGCCATTGCGCGTGCATTTCTCACCGCGCCGATTGTACTTTTGCTTGACGAGCCCACGACAGGCCTTGATCCTCGATCGAAGATCGATGTTCAGACTTTTGTCGAAGAACTGCGTGAAGTACACGACGCGACCATATTGATCACCACTCATGATATGGACGAAGCGGAAGCGTTATGTGACCGCGTTGCCATCATCGACAAGGGGCGCATCATGGCTATGGGTACAGTTGAGGATCTCAAGCATGCAGTCGCTGAACGTATGGAGCGCACAACGCCTGTCACAATGAATGAAGTGTTCATGCACTATACCGTCGCTCATCTGATCACTGATGCCGACATTGAACGTTACGGGAGCTGGGAAAAAGCCTTCGAAGCGCTTGAGGCTCAAAAAGAGGATGAGGAAGAATAAACAGGAGAATTAGGAGAAATGTCTTCACTTTTACATCAAGGGCGAGCATCATACGCCTTTTTCGAACGCAACTGGAACCTGACCAAGCGTTACTGGGCCTGGGAGATTGTATGGCTTGTCTATAACATTGTCAATGCCATGGCAGTCACTTACATTGGCGCTGCCGCTCAGTTGATTACTAAATCTAAGGTCAATACAGAATACCTGATTATGTACCTGTTGATTGGAACGGCGGTCTGGTCTTACCTCAGCGTCACTTTTGAAGGTGTGACCGACATGATTACGATCGAACGCTGGGAAGGAACTATAGAGCACACATTTATGGCTCCTATCTCACGTTTCACGCACCTGATAGGAAGCTGTTGGTATGCTGTAATGCATGGACTGCTCTTCACTTTTGTGCAGCTGATCGTGGTGGGATTATTCTTCCACCTGGATCTGAGCCATGCTAATTACCTGACGGCAACTTTCATGCTGCTGGTCGGTAGCATCTCGTTCATTGGCTTTGGCATTGCCGCAGCCGTGTTGCCTTTGCTCTTTACCGAGAGGGGTTCGCAGATGTCCTACATTGTGCGAGCGGTCTTGTTGCTGGTTTCAGGTGTCTACTATCCGATCGAAGTTTTGCCGCAGTGGATGCAACCGCTGGCAAAAATTTCACCTGCTACCTACGTACTGGAAGGATTACGCGCAGGACTGCTTCACAACCAGGTGATCTGGTCGGCGGAGATCTGGAGCTATACCTGGCCGCTGATTGTGACCGGTATCGTGAGTATTCCGCTCAGTGTCTACATCTTCAGGATAGCTGAGCGCTATGCAAAGCGAACTGGTAAGCTGAAGAGAAACGGTTAATGTTCGAATATGGCTGGAATAGATGTAGGGATGAGAAGGCAGATACAGTGCGAAGTGCCTGGTGAAACGGATGTGAAACGCTTTGTGCTTATACTCAAAGGAGGCGTTTCCCATCATCATGCATCTGTTCCAGTTAGATATCAAAGAAGGAGAATATAGTAATGATAGATAATTTTTCAACAGACTTGCTCGTGCGTCCTCCAACGATGGACGACCTGGAAGCGGTCCATGGATTGCTTGAGGTATGTGATATTGCCGAATATGGTGTGCCCGATATTACTCTTGGGGATCTGCGCACGCTTTGGCAAGGACCTACCTTTAACATGGTAGAAGATGCCTGGATGGTGATTGCACCTGGAGATCGGTTGATTGGATATGCCGATGTTGAGCATAGGCAGCATACCCGCATCTACACACTCGTGCGTGTGCTTCCTGAATATGCCGGTCAGAGGATTGAGGAATTCTTGCTCCAACTTGCAGAAGAGTGGGCACAGAGACAGATACCTCTGGCGAAACCCGGTGTGCGAGTGACTCTGAATAGCTGGACCAGCAATCTGAATGATGCCGCGCCGCGAAGCTTTGAGCGAGCTGGCTTCAAAGAGGTACGTCGTCACTGGCGTATGGAGGTCGAAATGTCAGAGTATCCACTTTCCCCGGAGTGGCCTGAGCAAGTTACCGTGCGTACATTCATCCCAGGACAGGATGATCGTATCGTCTACAATGCGGTCGACGAGGCTTTCCAGGATCACTGGGGACACATGGAGGGTAACTACGAGGAGTGGAAACACTGGACGATCGAACGAGAGAACTTTGATCCCTCGCTCTGGTTCCTGGCGTTTGATGGTGAAGAGATTGCCGGAGCATCATTGTGTACCTACCAGATGGATAACGGATGGGTGGACACACTGGCGGTAAGGCGTCCATGGCGACGTAAGGGATTGGGAATGGCGCTCATGCTTCATTCTTTTGGCGAGTTTTACCGACGAGGCAAATATAAAGTAGGTTTGGGTGTCGATTCACAGAATTTAACTGGCGCAACACGGCTCTATAAACGAGCAGGTATGTATGTTGCGAGAGTATACATCTCCTATGAGAAGGAGTTGCGTGCAGGGATAGAATTAAGCACGCAGGCTATCCCGATATAGATCGGAAATCATCCCGCTTCTTCTCAGGGTAGACCGAAGAACGGAGAAACTGACTATGGCTGTACTATTAAAGAACCTGTTGGCTCGTGCTCCCAAGATGGAAGACCTGGTAGCCATCACAGAACTCATAACAGCGTGTGATATCGATGAGTATGGAATAGCGGATAGCACGATGGAGGATCTGACCTCCAACTGGCATCAGCCTGGTTTTAATCTGGCGACCGATGCCTGGGTCATAGTCACGAATAAGGGACAACTTGTTGGATTTGCATATGTGTGGCATAGAGACAATGAGCAGATCTTCACATTTGTGTGTGTGCATCCCGAGTATCGCAGTCGAGGTATCGGGACGCTCCTGCTCCGGTTGGTGGAGGAACGAGCGCGTCAGCATGTACGTAATGCGCGTCAAGGCACACGGGTCACCTTGTGTGGCATTGTGAGCAGCCTCAACGAACAGGCAAAGCGACTCTTTGAGCGAGAGGGCTATACATCGATTCGCAAAATCTGGCGTATTGTTATCGGATCAAACGACTCTATGGAAAAGTCATCTCGATATCATGTCTACAAAGCCGATCTGGATGTTGATTCGCAGCGCCTGGTCGATGCAACTCCACTCTATGATCTGGATGCGCTATATATTATTCGAAAGTATAACGTCTATGAGAAGGAACTGCGTGCCGGTGAGAAACTTCCAGTAAGTTTAGAAGGCGAACTGAAGGTGCTTATGGCAGTTGGGTAGGGAGGCGTCACCTTCTCAAGTTCAATTGATGGAGCATGAAACGGGCCTGGGTTTTGCGAAAAATCCTGGCCCGTCTGCCACAGTACTTTCTACCTTGCTTTCTCGTTACTATACCCGTACCTGTGCCGTCATGATAACATGTGTGTGGTATGTTTAGACATAAAAAATTACAGCTACAGCGTTAAGCAGTGCAGGGGAGAAAAATATATGCAATTCGTCCTGGGGATACCGGCATTGAGTACAACTGGCAATGGTGCGATTCGACCGATATTGCTACTATTACTTATAGTAGCGGTTATCTTGATACTTGTGGGTTGTGGTATCGCACTGCTAACCCTGTGGAATCAACGGAAGGACAAACTTGCTTTTATCACCGTCGAAAAGTCAGAATCAGATAGAGAAACGTACTAAAATATCTGGGCGTTCAGTGGCACCACTTCTCATCGGCACCTTTATATTGCGAGTAACTGGTGGTGCAGCGCCTATCATACTTGGTCGCCTTTTGGCCCAACTATCATCACAGCAGGGCCATCCTATATCAAATATTCACATCGGGTTGCTCGCAGTCACCTATTTTATTGTGGAGCTCACGCTAGCTCCCGTCATGGGGGCGATCAGTGATCGTATCGGTCGGCGTTTTTTCTTGACCCTTGGCCCGCTCATTGGCCTGGTTCAAGTTGTTCTCCTCGTCTTTACTCCAACTCAAAACCCTTTACCGTACTTGCTAAGTTTACAAGTATTGGCTGGCATCTCTACCGCTATGCAGGTACCTGCTGTACTTGGATACCTGGCGGATTACACAGCAGAGAATCGGGCATTGCGTATGCGTGTCATGAGTCTGTACGAACTCGCCACGAGTGGTGGTTTCGCCGTTGGTGTCGTGCTAGGCGGTTTCGCCTGGGATCGTTTTGGCAGGCAAGCCTATGGCTTACTCGCAGTGGGCTATTTAGCGGTAGCTGTCTGCATGTTCCTGGTTCCACCAGTGAAGCAGGTAATTGAACACAGTAAGCTGAAATCGACAGTCAGGCGTTATTGGGGGGTTTTACGAACTCCACGCCTGTTTATCTTCATACCAGCGTGGATAAGCTTCTGTGCGCTCGCGGGTGTTTGGCTTAGCTCCCAACTCGCCTTCATCCTTTCATCGTCCAGACACAATCCCAACCAGTCATTGATGGGCATTTTTAGCGCTCATGGAGGTGGAGGTCGTATGAGCCTTGTCCTGGGCGCTTACGTGCTGTTCTTTGGGCTTAGTCTGCTCTTCTGGGCGTTTTTTCTCAATCGAGTGCCTCGTTTACTTCTGATGCTGTCCTCCATAACGGGTATCTACCTATTTTGTATCGCCCTGGCAGGTATCAATCATTTCGGTTCTGGCAACCCGGTGTTAATGGTCATATGGATTGTATTACTGCTGGTCGGTGTCTTCGCGGAGAGTAGTTTTGCTCCCGCTGCCCTGGCCTACCTTGCCGATATCTCGGAGGATGCCGCTAAAGATCGCGGATTACTTATGGGCCTCTACTCGGTTTTTCTTGGATTAGGGCAGTTGCTGGGTGGTGGGTTGGGCGCAGTATTTGCACAAATCTGGGGCTTTGATGGTTTGATCTACCTGACGGTATTGCTTGCGTTTGTTGCACTTGTCGCGCTGCTCATGCTGCTTCGGTTGGATAGACGACTTGGATCTGTCATGTACTCGTGGCCTAAAGGCTGAAGGGTTTGTCCCTAGCCTACAAGAGGCTGAGACGAGAGGTTGCATGACGGCGACCCTCTCGTGAAGGATATACCGACGCAAGCAAGAGAAGTCAGATACTTCTCACGAATATTGAAGCAGGACCGGGCCTCGATAGGGTGATCTACCTGACTGTGTTGCTGGCAGTTGTCGCGCTTATCTCGCTGTTGCCGCTCTTATGAAAGGAGAAAGGCATTGCGCTATTGGAATAATTTACTCTTTATACTATGTTTTGTTAATCGTATGGTTTTTTATCCACATCCCTAGCTTTAGATTGGCAAATATACCCCATGACAAAAAAGGCGAAAATCATTGTTACAATAGCGCTCATGCTGGGTATGTCGTTGGCTTCCCTCGATACCACAATTGTAGGAACAGCGATGCCAAGTATCGTCGGCAAACTGGGTGGTATCACACTTTACTCATGGGTCTTTTCAGTCTACTTGCTGACTTCCACCACCACAGTCCCCATCTACGGCAAGCT
>WNEZ01005999.1_pt1 | contig 13603 bp, 18 predicted proteins | sample 5400521 | NCBI WGS metagenome assembly WNEZ01 (sample SAMN13153339, study PRJNA577476) | soil metagenome | isolation source: 120 cm saprolite under Douglas fir tree site 2 hole 1 replicate 1 | place: USA:California | collected 2015-04-18 | reverse complement strand
CAGGTGCGCCTCTCCGACCTGGCAACATTGACCCCGATTCTTGACCCGGACGCCGGGATCGCGACCGACTGGGGTACGCTGGATCTCCCCAGCATCCCGAAGCAGCAACAGCAACTCGCGGAACAGATGGCCGCGCTCCAGCAGGATGTGACGGGGCAGCTTGCAAACCTGGACGGGCAACTCCGCAACCTGGCAGGTGAGCAAGAGCAGTTCGCCGAAGAGACGCGCCGGACCTTGCATGTTACCCAACAGCACTACCAGGCGCTGGTCGGTCGCGACGATGAGCAACAGCAGCGTATCCAGCAGGTCCAGGACACGCTGGTGGAGGACCTGCACGGTGTTGACCAGGCGATTCGTCAGGAGCTGGGGAACGTGCTGCAGTTGCATGCGCTCCTCGAGGAGCGCGTCGAAGCGCAGGACCAGGCCTGGAAGCTCGCCCAGCAAGCGTTGCGCGACCTGGTTGCCCAAAGCGAGAACACGCTGCGTCAGGAAATGGCTGGTCTGGTTGCTCAAATAGAGCAGGCGCGCCAGGAGAGCGCGGAGGCAGTAGAGAACTTGCGGAAGTATGTCGCGGGCCTGGAAGAGCGCATAGTGAGTGGAATGGAGAAGCGCCGGCAGGCCCATGAAGCTCTGGCGGCGACGGTGAGCCGCCTGCATGCACACACGGATCAACAGTTCTCTCAGGTGTCCAGTCGCCTGGAGCAGTTGGAGGCAACTGCGGACCAGCAGCGGGACGAGATCCAGCAGCAAGCGGGGCGCGTGGGCCTGCTTGAAACGGAGCTTTCGACCCGGATCGACCAGCTCGCCACACAATTGGCTGGACTCGAGTCCACCTGGCAGGAGCGAGCAGCGGCAGCTGAGCAGGAAGCGCGCCAGCTCCGCCGTGATCTCGATGCCCAGGGACGCCTCCAGCAGGCATTACAAGAGCAGCTCGATGAGGAGCGGAAGGCTCGCGAAGCACTGGCCCGGCAGGTGGAAAGGTTGCTCCAGCACAAAGGAAGACCGGCGACGAGGGGAAAGCCAGAAAGCGAGCAAGCAGGTGCAGATTGATGTAAGCAATTCATTTTCCTATGAGAGAGAGCCAGGGGTGTTTGTCCTGGCTCTCTTGCTTTGCTAAAATAGTTCGCTCTGGGTCGGCGCCTCTGGCAACTTTTGACCTGGAAATTGTATCCTGAACCACTGCTCAATTCGATACCAATCAGATTCGGAGAGTTCCTGATAGCGCGGAACCCTAAAATCTGTGTGGAGCATGCCGAAAATGGTTCCGTGAGGCTTATGAATAGCTTCACTCAGCTTCGCGACATAAAACCGCACGAGCCCCTGATGCCCTATCGTGATCCGCGGCGGGCCCATGCGCTCTTGAATAGTTGAGAGAAGATTGCCCATCGTTTTCCCTTCTTCGACGATGGTCCCCTGCTGCAGTTGCATTTCCTTACGCCAGGCTTGCATATGACGATCAGCTTGCCAGCGATGCCAGAGAGACATCGTTTCATGATAGGTCGCTTGCTCTTCATGGCCTGCCTCTGGATCTGGAGGTGCTAGAGGTTGCATACCAGCGCTTTGCGGATCGGGCAAAATAGGGGGTGTTTTATTGGCGAAATATCTATAGAGCACATCAACACATTCCGCTTGATAGCGCTCGATCTCAGGACGCACTTCTGGCCGAGCGCGATCGGCGTCGATTCCAAAGAGCCAGGCCGGAGTGACTTTCAATGTTAGGACACTGACTACTTGTGGACCTCCAGGAGTATCAATACGAGCTGAAGCAAAGCCTGTCTCAATCGCTTTCGTGCGATGAATGCGCCGGAGCTGGGCGCGCCGTTCTAACCCCATGTTTTCACATAGCTCATTAAGCACTACCCCTGGTTCACCGTTCGGTAAGCGCACCACACGAAGAGGCTTACCATAAAAATCAAGAGTGTGCTGTTCGATTGGCTCTAGAACTTCGCCAACCTCATAATCATCAGGTTTTTCTTCCATGGCCACTCTCCTCAAAGGGGATGGTCATTATGGCCATCCCCTTAAACTCTACTACAAAGGACAGATTATCATGACCTACCCTTTGTGTGGGAGCGTGTATTTTGCATACCCCCACACTCAATCCGCTCTACAAGCCATTTTATACAGGGCAGCCTCGCTTGCATGGTCAATGCTCTTGTTTCTCCCCTCCACTCTGCTCCAGACTTTCTTGCCGATCAAGATACTGCTGAAGTGCCCAAACTAACTCACTGTTATATGAGCGGCGGTTCTTCTTTGCAGATCGTCGCAGACGCTCATCGATATCGGGAGGCAGATAGACAGTTTTCTTGTGTGTGATAACGCTCTCTTTATTCATAACGGTATTATACCATTATTTTGCAGGTATTACAACGGGGTAGCATCATGCTACCCCCTTTTCACATAGTCATTACTCGCTGTTCTCTTGAATGAGTGCCCGGGTGATGATTTCGTGAACACGCTCGCCTTCAACACGTTGACCTGTTTAATGAAGTCAATGCCTGGTCCATTCTGCTCTTCCATGTCCATGTCTCCTTGTTACCCAACAATGCTAGCAATGTGTGCGATCGGCTCAAACCTCGCCAGGGATGGTTTACAAATCCTGGCAATGACGTTGACCGATGCATCTCTGACCTTTAGTGGAGAGAACTTGAGCAATCGGTGTCGATCACTTCTTCTCGTGGGCGGACCTTCACAAGCGGTTCGCGACATCTGCGAGAGAGAGGAACTGCTGAGGTGTGTCAAAAAACCTTACATTCTTGCAAGTGCCATTACCAATTTTTTCAGCAAGATCGTCCTTAGCCAACTATTACCTGGGTGCGCCACCCCTTTTTGCACATGCTGACTCGAGGCATTTCACGACGTCTTCCCAAAAGAGAGACTCATCCGTTTCTAGAATAGAACTGGTAGTAGGCCTGCACAAAGGCACCCATTTGGGAGAGTTAGGGGACCGCTTGAGAGGCGAGAAAGGAAAACCGATCCCATGGACGGAAACCATTTTGAGCACATAGCACAAGAGCTCGTCAAACAAAAGCAACTCATGGATCAACTCGTAGCAGAGAATCGCGAACTGCGTCAGCAACTTGCTGAGCTGCGTGCCGGACGAGGAATCTTTGTGGATATTGCGGGAAGCCGTTTCGCCTTAAGAGACAGCCCATCCCCTCGTGATCACTTGGCCAGGACCAGGTGACACCCGCCTGCTTTCCTGTTTGCAAAAAGCTGTGATGCACCCCTATTACCTTGGGAAAATGTGTGTTACCATAGTGAACACAAGGGATTCCTCATGCTTTGTGAGTCTATGTGCCAACGTGGACAACAAGGTGTGGAGCGGTGTGAGTAGGTAAGTGGTCTAGATTTGGGGCGAATCCCTTCATACAGCCGCTGTTCCGGCGTCCGACACCACTCTAGGAGCAGATGGTAGTTGTCGATTCGTTCTCTGCGTTCTCGCTTGGCCTGTGGCATACGAGCAACTCCTAGATGGAGGCAAAGGTGAGTACTGAAGGCGGCATCCTTTGCCATCCCGACTATCTTGCAGGTATGCTACTGGAAAAAACCGCTCACGACAACGATCTGCGCAGAAGATAGGAAGATTTTCCCGATGCTACGAGGTGAAAGGGTATCTGTCAGCGTCATTGCCAGGATTTGTAAACCATCCCTGGCGAGGTTTGATCAGCTTACTGATCATCTTCTCTCTATTGTATATCTTCGTGAGTTCATGAAGATATACAGATCGGCCTGTCCGTTGGGTTGAGGCCATATGGGTTAATCAGAGATACGCTCAACGGTGAGCGTTTGGTAGGTATCGTTCACATCTACCGGGCTTGCCTCTTGGATTTCTGCCCACTGGTAGGTGATAGTTCCATGTATCAGTTCGTTCACCTGCTCCAGCAAAAATGATTTACCGCACCGCTCACACCAGCGAATGACAAGACCCATATCTCCTGTGACCACATGGGAACGGTGCTCATGTGCGGTACTCGCTTGCTCCTCTGACTTCAGGTAATACGGCGCTCGCTCCTTGTTCATTGCTGCCTGTTCCTCACTTCTCTCTGTTCTCTTCGCTGGATGGTATTGCTACAGGTTCAATTCTGTAGGTGCAATGCCACCGTCCGGTGATAGTGGGTAGAGAGAGCTGGAGTATCCGCGCCTCTGCCCAGGAGAGCGGGCCAGTCTTGCGGCCTCGCTTGCCCTGGCGGTTGACTTCCCACACCATGTATGATCCCTGGTGAGTCGTAGTCGACAGATCTTGTTGCATATGTCCCCCTATTATAACTTCTTATGGCTTATAGATGATGACCTTTACTTTAATCTCTCTCTTTGGTTTTTCGAGATCCTTTTAAGAGCAAGGGGATTTTCGATAAAACCTTCAGGGTCGTATACAAAACATACCAGGATCTGGCATTCAGGCACAGCCTGATATCGCTCAATATCAATAATGAGCTGTTCTGCAACTTCCTTGTCGTTCATACCGGTTCGAGTCATCTTGGTTTCGATGATGATCTTCTCATCTTCGAGTAAAAAATCGACGCGAGATCGTGCTCCAGCGCGGTATGGTCCGAAGTCTTCTGGACGAATATCATCGAAACGTGACATAAGTAACCCATAGAGCATATGTTGCACGTCAGCTTCTATCTGAATAGGAAGTATATTCCCATATTTATCCGGTTTTGCAAAGAATGCGGCGACTCTATGAAAGCGATGCAAAAGGTTTTCTAGTTCTTCTAATGCAACAGATTGGCGCGACTTCAAAGTAGTTGGAGGTTTGGGATGTTCTATCGGGAGGTTGAAGCCTTTACGAATGGCTAAGTGCAGGTCTTCGGTTCCCTCATCATGGTAGAAAGGGTCCCTTCGGAATTTGATGGCCGTTTCGTTATGTTCGTCTATCTCGATTTCAATAAGTGTAGCAGATTCACTAAGCAAAATGACCTGTCGGTAGGCCGCCACCACTGCGTGCTTAGCCGTTTCCTCATCAAAGTATCTAGTTTGTGTCCGCCAGCCGCGTACTCGGCAGATGTCTTCGATTCTGTTGATGATATCTAGAAGTGGTCTACGCAGGATTTCCGCCTCCTTTCTAGCTACCTCCTGGGCTTCCCGTTGAAGTCGTTGTCTTTCAATGATGGCCGGATCGTGGACAGAGCAAAAGCCAGATGACCCGGCTTTTGCTTGACAAGGCTTGCCGGACCTTGTTCTCCCAGCACATCCAGTTATTGTAGGTGTGCCAGATTCTAATCGCTGAACGATTCGCTGGAGCGTAGTGAGCATTTCTGTAGTCCGGGTCCTGGGACCTTTTCCTATGGGAAATTTATTGATAATACCGCGTATGATTGCTGCCTGGTCCCGGGGCGGGACAGATGAGATGATAGCGATAAAGCGTTCACGTGTAGTACCTTTATATTGGTTGGGGTCGATGGTGAGGTTGCAATACTCCTGGTAGAAGTCTGCATGCGTACGCTGGTTGAAGTCGCCGAGATATCCTCCATCAACGCCAATATACTGGTTAACCAGTGCAAGGATTTCAGAGGTTGAGAGAGCGGTCGAACTATTTATAGCACTCGTGTCCATCATACGTGATAATAGTTCCCTCCATCTGGTGTGTTGCCAACACGGCTCACTGGAAGCCTTTTCTACATATCTTGCTCGAAATAAGTTTGCCAAATTGGCAGGCTTATTTCGGCTAACTCATTTGCAGAGAATATCTCTTCTCTCTGCTCGGTCACTGTTCTTCTGCCCGAATGCGTTTGGCAGCTTCGATAATCGTCTCGACAATAAGCGGCGCGGCCTGGATGAAAGGGTCTTCGTGATGCCGCTTCAAAGTGGCCAGAGCAGCATAGAACTCCTCCGTCTTTTCTGGCGTAATCGAAACGCTGACTACGGCACGTGTCCGCCTCCGCTTCTTGTCATCGCTTTTCACTGGCATATGGAATCCTCCCTGCAGGGGTTGCATAGTTGCTTTCTCAGACTCTCTGAGAACCTGACTTGTTGTTATTGTAACATGGAGTGCTGAAATATCGCAAGATCATACGAGGTGTACTGTCATAAATGCTATACGTTTGACAAGTTCATACAAGTATGGTATACTGAGAGTAATCGATGGCCCTGTAGTGTATATTTGAAGCGTTGTTTTCCTATCCAGACCCGAGAGGAGTACACATGAGTCATATCGTTGAGGCTCGCACAACGATCCAGAATCCCGACCTGGCCTTGCTACGCCAGGCATTGGAAATTGTCGCAGGCGCGCATGAGGGTGGACATGTCGAGCAGCATATTCTCAACTTCAGTGGTCGGCAGCAGCCAGTCTCTACCAGCCTGGCCGTCTTCACCGGGCAGGTCCATCGTGGAATCGGCATTGAGATCACCCACGATGGGATGCTGATCTTCAAGGGCGATCCCTGGAGGGTTCAGGAAGCGTTCAACCTGCTCCAGCAGCAGATTGTCCAGACCTATGTCAGCCTGGCCACCATGGCCGCGCTTCAGCAGATGGGCTATACCGCCGAGGCCAGCCAGGAAGAGCAGCAGATGGTCATTAGGGGGATCGCATATGCCTAAAGAGATTCAGATCACCGTGAACTCAGATGGGACGACCAGAACCGACTTCTCCGGCTTTGCCGGACCGTCTTGCCTGGATGCGGCCAGCCGCCTGCGCGAACTGCTGGCTCAGTATGGCATCCGGTTGGAAGAAACGCAGTTTACGCCAAAGCCGGAACTGGAAATGCCCCTGGACAACACCCAGGTCCAGAACCGACAGGCGCAGGAGAGGAGCTAACCCATGGCGACAAGTTCATTGACTGCTCCGGCTGGCCAGCCTGTTGAACTGCATATTGTCCTGGAGCAGGGCACCCTGAAGATCGGCACCTGCTTCCATTGTGTGGTCAAAGAACCCGGTCGCCCAGATCGCGCCTGGAATGCCGACGGCGACAAAGAGCTTGACTTTGACCGCGACCAATTACTGGCCCGCCTGGCCACCTTTGGTGTCACGACTGAGATCACTCAAGAATATGTGTGTCCCTAACTGAGCGGAAGCGCCTCTCTGGCCGCTTCCGCTTTCTTCTGTCCAGTTTGCTACTTGTCTCACATAAGAGCAAGCTTACCGCGCGGAGGATCCTATGACAACAGAAACGACCTCATCGAAATCGAGTGCCGGGCGCAAACGGGCCCGTACCGACCAGCGGCCTCCAGCTTGGGCCAATGACCTGATCGTTAAATATCAGAGCAATATTGCCCATGCCTTTCTCCTCCATGGGAATGTGCAAGATTATGTCGGGGGCCTGGCCGGCCAAAGCCTCAAGAACTACTTGATCGAAAGCTTTTCCAGCCGCGACCTGGTCATTTGCTGGGATCGCGCAAACGGGTTCACTCTCCCGACAGCTCCGATGCGCCAGCGTTTTATCGACATCGCCGGTATCCCACTGCCTGGCGGTACCGCGAGTGCCAACGCAACCTCGGCGCGCGGCGGTGGCCTGGCCGGTGGCCTGAATCGGGCGGCAGCAACAACTACAGGCAGCGACCTGGCCGCCATCCTGGAGAAGATCAGGAAGCCGGAGGATGCGCTGGACATCCTCTCTCGCGTGCTCCACTGGCGGCCTGCCAGGCGGGCCGATCAAGACGAAACGCCGTTCAGGGTCGCCGTGATTTTGGACTATGCGGAGTCGATCGCGCCAGCAACAGAAGCTGCTGCCTCTGAGATTGATCGGACAGTGCTGGTCACATTAACCAGCTGGGGGCAGGATCGTGGATTGGGCGATCGTGAACATATTCTCGTTATGATCGCGAGCGAACCGCACGACCTGAACGAGCGCCTGCACCGGAAATCGGCATGTTGGGAGCATATCGAAGTCCCGTTTCCAACACTGGAAGAGCGGGCCGCATTCATTCAATCGTTGGTTGCTGGCGATGAGAACATGCGCCTAGCTGAAGGACTCACAGCGCAAGAAATGGCACGCCTCTGCACCGGCCTGCGCTATATCGACCTGGAAGACGTTCTGTTGCGAGCGAGCTTCCAGGCGCACCCGGTCGACCAGGCGCTGATCAAGCAGCGCAAAGACGAGATCATGTCCTCCGAGTTCGCTGATGTGCTGCACATCTCCGAGGTCGATTTCGGGTTCGAGAGCCTGGGCGGACTGGAAGAGGTCAAACGTGACCTGCGTGAGACCGTTGTAGCTACGATGCGGGCGGGCGAACTGCGCCTCGTTCCCCAGGGCATTCTGCTGATGGGACCGGCTGGCACCGGCAAAACTCGCCTAGCCAACGCACTGGCCAAAGAATCCGGCGTCACATTCGTCGAGCTGAATCTCTCCAAAATCTTCAGCAAATGGGTCGGGGACACGGAAAGACGTTTAGAGCGGGCGCTGGAAGCGATCGTCGCCTGGCGGCCCTGCATCGTATTTATCGACGAGGTCGACCAGAGCGTTAGTCGTGGTGAGAGCGGCGACTCTGGCGTCAGCAACCGTGTCTTTAAGAGGCTCATGGAAGTGATGGCCGACACCACGCTGCGCGGCCATGTCCTTTGGATGGTCGCGTCCAACCGCCCAGATTTATTGGACACCGCCTTGCTCCGTCCTGGCAGGCTGGATAAAAAAATCCCGATCCTGGCCCCGGATGCTCACGAGCGGGCCGCGATCCTGGCCGTCTTGACCCGTGCTGGCTGGGCTTCCGCTCCCGAGAAGGACTTCCCCACGCCTGAGCAGTACGCCACGCTGGTCGACCCGATGATCGACTATACCGGGGCCGAGATCGAGGGCGTGGTGGGGAAAGCCGTTCAGCTCCGCGCGCGCAACCGCCAGTTCTCGATCCTGGAAGCGTTGCAGCAAGCGTATGAGAAAATTCTCCCAACCACGCAAAATATTGGGTTGATGACCCGCCTGGCGCTTTTCTATTGCAATGACCTGGACCTGGTACCGGAAGAGCATCGTGAACTGGCGAGGGCGCTCCGTCACCCCGGTGCCCGTGCCGAACTGCTGGAAGAGCAGGAAGAAACCGAACTCTCGCCGCGCCGCCCGCGCCGCCGTGACTGGTAAGATAGGAGCCTCCCGATGGAACAGCAGATCGATCAGCAAGAGCAACGGGCGAAGCCCCAGGAAACGGAGGCCCTCGCCACTCAGGCAAGCGTGACACTCGCAGCGTCTCCCACAACCGCCGGCGTGTCGTCTGCACTTGCCTCGGCGGATGACATCCTCCCCCCTGTCACTGATACACAGGACCTCGTTCGCGAGATGGCCGAGAGACTCGGGGAAGAGTCCGGGCAGATCGTGGTGCATCGCGACCTATCCAGTCTCCTTGATCGCATGAAAGACGGGGTCGTGGTCCAACTCAGTATCAGCCGACCGCGCTTCTTCAAAAAGTTGAGCCTGGAAGATCTAGGTCTGAAAATCAACCAGGACCTCGCCACGAGCGAAGAGGCGCTGCGCGTCCTCACCGACTACTTCCAGCTTGGCCGGCGCTCCCTGCTCCCCAGAGAGTGGCAGGATCGCCTGGCGAACGTGGAAAACAACGCCCGCTACTGCCTCAAAAAGCATAGCCTGAAATCACACTGGGGCGCGTTCATCCCCGTCCGGGAGTATGCCCGCTGGAAAGAAGAGAACGCAGAGCACGAGGCAAGCTTCTGGAAGCTACGCGAGGAACTCCTGGTGAGCTATGACGCCATCTGTGAGGAAGTGTTAGCCGATTTCCGGAAGCTTTCCGAAGACTCCTGGCGCAGAGTGCTGCTCGGTAGCTCCATCAAAGCGCCATCGACGGTCGAGCGCTCGGTGGTCGCGCAGATCCTCCAGCGCCTGCACGCCGAAGAGGGCAAAGACGCCTTCATCGATGCCTACCTGGTCACGATCCGGCACGCACTCCCCACGCGCATCGAAATCGAGGAAGCGTTCGCGTATCACGTGGAGGTCGGCGTCATTCCGCTGCCCTCCCTCCTCGCGCAAGACATCCAGCAGGCCGATCACCTGTACCAGGAGCGAGCGCTGCGCGATGCACGTGTCCGGGCAGAGCTGGACGCGCTGGAACGGCAACGCCAGGAAGAGATGCGCAAGCTCTCTGCCCAGGAGCAAGAGGAGCGCGAACAACGCTATCTGCGCCTACGAGCAGAGCAAGAACGTCTCCGGCTCCAGCAGGAGATGGAGCGCGATGTGCTGGCCAATGCGCGAGCCGAGAAAGAGCACTTGATGCGTGAGTTCTATACCGGCGTCGTGACCCAGATCAACGAGCTGATCAGGGATGTCACCGGCAACGTTCTGGAGAGCCTGGAAGAACATGAGGGGGTGCTGCGCGGGCCGGTCTCGAACCAATTACGCAACCTGGTCACACAACTTGACCGCCTGAACTTTATGGATGATCGGACCCTCATGCAGCAGGTCGAGCGCATCCGGTCGGTCATTCCTAGCCAGATCGAGAGCGACCAGGCGCGTAAGGGCCTCGCCCGCATCGACACCAGCCAGATGCGCAGCATCGTTCGCCAGATCCACGATGCCGCGAACGAGGTCCTCATTAGCCTGGAAACGGCAACAGGCCAACGGAAAACGCGCACCGGGGAAACACCGCTGGGCGATGGGCACGTGTGCGGAGTTTTCACCGCAATCAACACATTTGAGTATGTTTTGAAAGGCAGGAATAAAGACAATGACGCCGTTTCAGTTTTACGCGCTGCCTGAGGAAGACCAGGCCGCTTTACGAGCGAACCCGCGCCGATGTACCGCACTGCTCCGACCTTGCAAACCACTCGCCGATAAGCTGGCCGCAACCGGCGGCATCTATACGCCGCTCAGTCAGGACGATGAGCGGCTGCTCCAGGGCTTTCACCTGGTCGCGCAGTCGTTCCAGAGCTACCGGTACGAAGGGGCCTTTGACCAGCTCTGTCAGCAAGCCGGATTACTCCACAGCGACGCAGGGCTGTTGGAAGGACGTGTTGAGACGCTCTACCGGCAGCGTGAGCCAGCGCTGTACGAGGCGGAGACCATCTCGACCCTGGAGCAGTGGTTACGCAACAAAGAAAGTGAGGAATAAGATGAGCGAACAGGTAGAGTGGTCGAGGTTCGCGAAATTGTCAAGCAAAGAAGAAGTAACCATCATGACCACTGTAACTTTTCTGTATCCCAAACCTCGATAACTAGCTCTATCCTGAAAACCTACGGGAAATTTGCTTTCTGGTAGGTTTTCAGTCGTGACTCCCCTAAAGCTGTTTTAGCGTATTTCTATCATTCAGGCGCTTTTGTTTCTGCGCATCAAAGACCCCCCGCACATCTCCCGGCAGAGCTTGATTAAACTGCTCCAACTCTGGCGTAACATCTGCTACCCGCTTTTGCAGGAACGCCATCGCCTTCTCTTTTTCCGTTTTGATACTTTGTGCGTCCTTTTCGGGCTGGTCCCAGACCCAGGCTGTGAAGTACATATACTGACTATCAAAGGTAAACTCTGGCAACGATAAATCACTCCCCACGCGGGGAATATATCTGAGGAACTCTATTTGCCCTGTATATGGAAAACCGAAGGTTACGATCCATGCTTTTCGCGTGACACTCCGGCCAAACACGTCAGAACCCCGCCTATCTTCATATTCCTCGTCTTTCTTGATGTGGTCAGCATCAAAATCGAACTGCGGAATCTTGATGCCAAACCTGTCAATCACTGAGTTGATATAAGCATCCTCGTCAGCCCCACTGTCTACCACCCCGCGTATCTCTTTATCAAGCGCCTCTCGCATTTGCAAACTGCGCACCCGTAGCACTTCCTGCACTGGCCTCCCGCGATTACTCATTGGATAATCAAACTCGAATTTTTGCCTATACAACGGCTCTCCTCCTTAACCGTTGGTACATCACACCCGATATACCAACTAAACAATACCCTATACTTATTCTAACGCAGCAACCAGCAAGACATCGAGAAACATCAAATATACTGCCCAAATGTACTATAAAATACAAAAACGTCTGATTATATCTTAACTTATCATTATAGATGAGCTATGCTCTTATGATGTCTAGCCATCGGTATTCCCAAAAACGAAGGAGTGCACTATGCAAGAAAGTCCATACTACACCGCAGAGCAAGCCGCCACTATCCTGCAAAAACACCCGGACACCATCCGGCGGCTGTGCAAAAGAGGCGAGCTAGCAGGAGCGCGGAAATTCGGCGGTGCGTGGTATATTCCACGCTCCACGATAGACCCACCAGCGGCTATAGAACAACCAACGAGTACTCATGAACGGAAGGAGCAGATGTAAGTGTCAGAATTAAATCCGACATTTACAATTACTCCCCTCCATGACCATTCCAGGGAATATACTGGCATTTATGCCTCACCAGGTTGGTAATAGTGCAAAAACGCGCGTTTTCTTACGATTGGTGTGTGCCCTTACTCGGTGCCCCCCTCTTCGTGTTCATCCAGTGCGCGTAGCGCACTTCGGGGTAAAATAGGCGGAACTGGTGCAGTTTTACCGGTTGCTGCTTATGTTATACTTCTGAGGAAGCCTGGCAACGGAGGGGGGCATGTTACCACGACCCATCACTGAGAATACCCTATTTTATGGCGACAATCTCATTATTTTGCGTGAGCACATTCCCGGCGAGAGCGTTGATCTTGTTTATCTCGACCCGCCATTTAATTCAAGCCGGAATTATAATGTGCTGTTTAAGGATGAACATGGCTCAGTGTACCTCGAAGTAATACTTGGCCAAATTGGTGCTCCATATAATGACCGCACCCACGCTTGAAGCGCCTTCTGACCTTGATCGTCAGCTTTTGTCTCCATTTGAGCAAGACACATAACCTGTCCGCAAGTGCTCTTGCCCTTCACAAGACGCTCTGCGTGAATTTTCCTCATGGCATTGGGAACTGGTAGGTCAGTATATACGTCATTTGGCCGAGATATGGGCCGTCTGGCGTGCCAAAAAGCAGGAGGATAGTGCGGGCACAGAAGAAACCCTCTCCCCAAATGGCTGTCCCAGGAAGCAATCCCTGTCATACCCCTCATGGGCGTGTTCGTTTTCGGTTGCTCGTCTGGTCGCTTTTGATTTGCAGCTTCAGCTTTTGGAGCTCGTAGTCCGCCGCGCTGGGAGGGAAGTAATAGCGGTAGAGTTGACGGAGCATCGTGATCGGCGGCACGGTGAGCGTTGCGAGTCCGAGTGCGCGCGCATCCTGGGTGGCGAAGTAGACACCTCGCCATATGATGCTTGAAAGGGGTGTGCAGTCGAATTAGGCAAAAAACGTCACTCTGGAAGATGAAGCCGTCGATATGAGGGTAGGTTCTGACCGCTTTTGATGGTAACATGTTGAGAAAAGAAGCAGAAAGGCAAAGGGGCAAAAACTTGACCTCTTGACCGTAAGGGGAGCAGAGATGGCTAATCAACTTCGGGTGACGCTCGAAATCGGACCGAAAGGCAAGAAGGTGGCGGCAGTGGCGCCGGATTGGCCCGGTCTAGAGCGTGGTGCGAAGACCGGGGAGGCCGCGATTGAAAGGTTGCAATCCTATCTTCCACGCTATGCCCAGGTGGCGAAGCTGGCTGGGATGGATGGAGAGTTTGCAGCTATCACCACGGTTGACATGGTCGAGCAATATCCGGGCACGGGCTCAACCGACTTCTGGGGCATCTCGTTCGCGTTCTCAAGCATCGATAG
>WNEZ01014660.1_pt1 | contig 13604 bp, 9 predicted proteins | sample 5400521 | NCBI WGS metagenome assembly WNEZ01 (sample SAMN13153339, study PRJNA577476) | soil metagenome | isolation source: 120 cm saprolite under Douglas fir tree site 2 hole 1 replicate 1 | place: USA:California | collected 2015-04-18 | reverse complement strand
CACGACGTCCGCACGCGGCGAGAACGCGTCGCGCAGGGCGTCGCACCCGAACAGCGTCAGTGAAGTCAGCGCCAGCAACACCAGACTCACACGTCGCATCCGTTTCCTCTTTCTCTATATTAACCGTGATGGTCCCGCAGAACGGCCGTGAGCGCCCGGACCAGGCCGGGGCCGATCGACTCTCCGCCGAGCCGGCGGAGCCTGAGGGAGAGCGGCATCGCGCGCCGCACGTCGGCTTCGAACTGCACCGCCTCGAGGGCCACCTGCAGCCCCGCTAAGCGGGGCGACGCGTCGCGCCGGAATGTGAGCCGCGCTTCGTCACCCTTGATCAGCACCGTCTCCAGACCGGCCTGGGCACCCAGCGCGCGCAGCGCAGCGACGAGCAGGAGCCGCTCAGCGGCCGCCGGTAATCGCCCGAAACGGTCACGCAACTCGTCACGAACGGCTTCAATCTCACCTGGATGCTCAGCCCGCGCCAGCCGCCGGTACAGATCGAGCTTCGCGTCATCGTCGGCGACGTATTCATCGGGCAAATGTGCCGGCGCATCGAGCGTCACGTCGGGCGGGGAGAATTGCTCCCTGCTCCCCGCTCCCTGCTCCCCTTGTTTGAGGCCCCGCACTGTTTCTTCGAGCCAGCGCAAGTACATGTCAAACCCGACGGCCTGCACGTGTCCCGATTGCTCGCCGCCAAGCAGGTTCCCCGCCCCACGCAGCTCCAGATCGCGCAGGGCGATACGATAGCCCGATCCCAGATCAGTATGATGCTCGAGTACCTGCAAACGTTCCTCCGCCTGGGCATCCACCTGATCGGGCACGAGCAGATAACAGAACGCCCGCCGGTGGCTGCGGCCCACGCGTCCCCGCAGCTGATACAGCTGGGCGAGGCCGAGGCGGTCGGCGCGGTCCACGATCATCGTGTTCGCGTTCGGCACGTCGAGGCCCGATTCGACGATCATCGTAGACACGAGGACATCCACCTCGCCACGCACGAACTGGCCCATGACGGCCTCGAGATCGGTCTCCCGCATTTGCCCGTGCGCCACCGCGAGCCGCGCACGCGGCGCGAGCGCCCGCACCCGCGCCGCGAGGGTATCGATCGTCTCGATGCGGTTGTGGACGAAATAGACCTGGCCACCCCGATCGAGCTCGCGCGCCATCGCCTCCTCGAGCAGCGCGTCGTCCCATGGCTCGACGAACGTGAGCACGGGCGAGCGGTCCTTCGGCGCGGTCTCAAGCAGCGTGAGGTCGCGCAGGCCGGCCAGAGAAAGATGAAGAGTCCGCGGAATCGGTGTGGCGGTCAGCGTCAGAACGTCCACGCTCAACCTGAGCGCCTTCAGGCGCTCCTTGTGCCGTACGCCGAAGCGATGCTCCTCGTCGACGATCAGCAGGCCAAGATCCTTGAACGTGACGTCCGAAGAAAGCAGCCGGTGGGTGCCGATCACGATATCCACATCGCCGCCCGCGATGCGTTGCACCAGCGGCGCCGTCTCCTTCGCGCTGCGAAAGCGCGACAACACCTCGATGCGCACCGGGTAATCGGCGAGCCGCTCGCGAAAAGTGCGCCCGTGCTGCTCGGCGAGAATCGTCGTGGGCACGAGGACCGCGACTTGTTTCCCCGCCTGCACCGCCTTGAACGCGGCGCGCACGGCGACCTCCGTCTTTCCGTATCCGACGTCGCCGACGAGCAGCCGGTCCATTGGGCGGGCGCGCTCCATGTCCCGCTTGACCTCGTCCGACGCACGCCGCTGGTCTGGAGTGTCTTCATAAAGGAAGGCGGACTCGAGCTCGCGCTGCCAGGGCGTATCGGGAGGAAAGGAGAAACCCGTGGCGAGCTGCCGCCGAGCGTACAGATCCAGCAATTCCGCCGCCATCGCCCGGATCGCGGCGCGCGTCTTGTCGCGCTGTCGCTGCCACGTCGTGGCGCCGAGCCGGTGCAGGCGCGGCGGCGGCGCGTCACCATCGCCCCCCCCGCCCCCCCCGGTGGTGCGGTACGGCTCCAGCTGGTCGATGCGGTAGAGCGGTACGTTGAGACGGTCGCCACCCTCGTACTCCACGACGGCGACCTCGAGTGTCGCCCCGTCAGCCCCCACCGCGATCGTCTGCAGGCCGCCGTAGATGCCGATCCCATGCTCGAGATGCACCACGTATCCGCCCGGCGTCAGTGGCCTCGACGCTGCGGTCGAAACAGCACTGCGATAGCGGCGCGGCCTCCGGAGCCGTCGCGCGCGGCGGAAGATCTCATGATCGGTGAGCACGCGCAGCGTCGGCATGATGAATCCGCCATCGAGCGCGCCCACCGCGAGCGTGGCGCGATCGGAGCCGATCAGCTCTTCCAACCGTTCGAGCTGCCCTTCGTTGTCGCACAGAATCACGGTCGGCGGAGGCTCAGCCACAATCTGCCGCAGGCGCTTCAAGTCACGGTCGACGTGCTCGGGCGGTGCGAGTGGAAAGCGCTGCTCCGTCTCGGCGTCCGACAGAGCGATGCGGGCGAGGCCGGTCAGCCGCGCACGCCACGCCCCGGGTTCGATCAGCAGATCCTCGCGCGGGGGCGGCTCTTCTCCCATCCGGCGCGCAACCTCGAGATGGTGCGCGGCATCGGCCCAGGCTCGCTCGACTTCCCGCTCCAAGGCGGATTCCTGATCAGCGATGACGATCGTGTCGGTCGGGAGGAGGTCCAGCAGGTTGGCTCGTCGGGGCGCAGCGTGTTGTGCTCCTGCACCCAAATCCCCCCCCTCCTGTACCGATTCAGCCCGAACCGGCAGAACGGTCACGCGATCCAGCGTGTCGCCCGAGCGTTGCGTATCGAGATCGAAGCTCCGCACGGAAGCGACTTCGTCGCCCCACCATTCGATGCGCGTCGGCGTCGCCATACCGAAGCCGTAGACGTCGAGAATCCCGCCACGAACGCTGTACTGCGCGACTTCGGTGACTGTCGGGACGCGCTCATATCCCATCGCCTCGAGCCGCTGCGCCGTGTCGGTGAGACTCCTTTCCTCTTTACGGACCTCGACCACGAGCCGCGCCTGCTCGAGAGCCGCCGGCACCGCCGTCCGCTCGGCGCTGGCTCGCGCGGTCGTGATCAGGACACGCACGGCCCCGCGCAGCAGCGCCTCGAGTGTCTCGATGCGCTCGCCCGCGAGCTCGTAATGCGGCTCCTCGGCACCTAGCGACTCGCGCTGCGGATAGAGCGCCGTCGTGTCGGGTCCAAGGAGTGTTTGCAGATCCGCGAGCCAACGCTCCCCGTCCGCCGGCGTGGGGGCGATCACGGTAAAGAGGCGCTGCGGCAGCGCCCGGGCGAGCGCCGAGACCAGCACGGCGGTGCTGGAACCGGGAAGCCCGCCTACGCCGATGCGTTTTCCGGGCGAAGGCAGCCGCCCGATCAGCGAGCGTGTAGCGGGAAGGTCCTGGAACCTCTCGAGCAGAAAGTCGAGCGGCATCAGCGGGTGCGGGTCGCGACCCCCAACTCGGCTGCGGCGAGCAGTAACGCCAGAACGAGCAGCAGACCGCTCGCGTCGGCGCGCCGTGTGCCGGAGAACCGCTCGGCAGCGAATCGATCGGCACTGAGCACTGCCGTGCGATCCTTACCGCCCAGCGCGGCGGTCGCGAGGGCAGGTGTCGCGGGGGTGAGGTCGGATTCGCGCGGGTCGGGACCGAACACCGTCGCTCCGACCGTATCTGTGCCGCGCGTCCGAAACTCCACGCGCGGCGCGCCTTCGGCTGCCGCGACTTCAGCCTCGCCCATCACGATGCGATTGACGAGCGCATCGACGAACGGCACGAAGCCCGGCGCACCCGGTAACGCGGTCCATGCCGTGTCGAGCCGGCTGCCCAACAGCACGACCCTGCCCGAGCGCACGAGCCAAGGCTCGCCATTAACGGAGGCGAGGACGGCATCTGCTCCCTGCTCCCTGCTCCCTGCTGATTCAATACGGTATCGTCGCACCACGGGGACGCCGTTGAGAACTGCCAGGTCGGGCGCGGCGATTGCTCCAGGTGTGCCGAGCTGACCCCACCGCCACGGCACGCCGCGAGACGCGAGCGCGCGATTCGCCTGTCCGACGAGAGCCGGATCGGCCGGCGGCTGCACGATGGCGTGGGAACCGGCGGGCGCCTCACCTCCGCTGATCACGACGTCGCGGCCGTCGACTATGCGCTTCCCGTCTTGGAGAACCGCGAGCGCCGCCGCCACAAACGATCCCGCGCTGGATGTCGCCATGACTCTCGCGGGTGGCGCGACGCGCCAGGCGAACCGCCTCCGGTCATCGGCTCGCAGCTCGTCGGGCTCGAGCGCTGCCTCGCCGACCCACCACCCAGGCGCGAGCGATTGCGCCGGCAGCGATACGGTGACCGCCGACCGCGTCGCTCCACCGGAGCGGTCGCCGCCGGGCGTCGCCAACCCGCGGGCGGCGACTTCTCCGCGATTAGGGCGACCACCGCCTATGCGAATCGTGACTGGCACAGGCTCCGGTGTGCCGGCAGCGCCCACCATCGAACCGCTCAACTCGATCACTGCCGCACCCTCGGAGACCGTCACGGCGGCGATTCCACGATTTGCGACCGCGCGCCCCGGAGCGAGCGCCAGCACCCGGACGCCACTCGGCACCTCAGCGCGACTGGACCCGAGCGCCGTGGCTTGCAGATCGCTGAGTACCTGCACCTCCCTACCCGGTAGCGGCTGCGCATTCACCATGCGGGCGGCACGTTCGACAGCTTGCACCAGATCGAGCCGTTGCCAGCCGGTGCGGGTGCTGTCGATCGTGGCGAGCAGCGCCTCGCGACTGCCCCCACGCAGCACGCCGTCGCACAGCATCAGCCAGACCCGATCGGCGGACGTCGTGCGCGCAACAGATGCGCGCGCCGCCAGGCGCAGGCGGTCGAGCGCGAGGCCGCCATCTACGATGGCTCCGGACGACGGAGAATTATCGAGGATGATAACGGCGGCCGTCGGCTGGTGCGCGCCGCCACCCCGCAGGGGCACCAGCGGTCGCGCAGCCGCGAATACGATCGTGACGATCAAGGCCGTGCGAAGAATCAGCAGCAGCAGGTGTCGGAGTTTCAGGCGTCGAGCGCTCTCTCGCTCCGCCGCGCTGAGATAGCGGACCGGCGGGAAATCGATCTCGGGCGGAATGCGTCGCTGCAGCAGGTGGAGCAATGCCGGGATCGCGGCGGCGGCGAGTCCCAGCAATGCCAGGGGATGAATGAAGCTCACGTCAACAAGCGCAGCGCGAGGCCGAACGGCATGTCGGTCTGGACGTGATGGTAGGCGATGCCATGCCGGCGGCAGGCCTTGCGCCATGCGGCGATCTCGCGGCGGACCGTGTCCGCATATGCGTGGGCCAGCTCACGAGGGCGCACGACGACGCTCAACGTTGATTCGGGATCCTTGAACCGTACTTCCGGCGGACCACTGAGCTCGACTTCCGCCGGGTCCATGAGGTGAAAGACGACAACCTGGTGGCCGCGATGCCGCAGATAGCGCAATGCTGCGAGTGCGAGCTCGCGATCGAAAAGCAGGTCCGAGAGCAACACTACCATGCCGCGGCGGGTAAGCAAGGCAGTCAGACGCTGCAGCGCAGCGTGTGCCGCGGTCCCCTGGCCGTCCGGCGTGTCGAGCAGGCCGCGTACGATGCGAGTCCACTGACCCGCCTTCACGCGCGCGGGGATCACCTGACGCACCTGCTCATCGAACGTCACGAGTCCGGTGGCATCGCGCTGCCGCAAGAGAATCAGTGCCAGCGCTGCAGCTAGACGATCCGCGTAGGCGCGCTTGGTGAGACGTTCCAGCGCACCCTGCCACGCCATGGAGCGGCTCGCGTCGACAAGGATCATGGCACGGAGATTCGTTTCTTCCTCGAATTGCTTTACGAATAGCCGATCGGAGCGGCCCAGGATCCGCCAGTCGAGATACCTCAGCTCGTCGCCTGGCTGGTAGGCGCGGTGCTCGGTAAACTCCACCGAGAATCCGCGAAAGGGTGACCGATGGAGCCCTGCCAGGAAACCCTCAACTACGCCTTCGGCCACGATCTCGATGCCGCCGAGGCGCGCAACGTCGGCAGGATCCAGCAGATCTAGGCGCTGAGCCAAGAAATGTCCTTGCCATGGGACAGCCGGGATGGATCGCGACGCTGCCAAGTCATTATAACAATATAATTTACGCGCATTATGCCGCTGGCACAGTCTCTGCTTTAGCCGGGGCGGGAGGCATCATGTTCACAAACATCGCGCTGCTGAGCTTGGCCGTCCTGTCCACATCGACGGCGCGGGGTCCGGGTCTGTACCGTCCGCGCATTGAGCTGTGGACCAACCGCGGCGACGCCGCCGTTTATACCCGCGGTGAGCGGGTCCGGCTGTATTTCCGCCTCGATCAGGACGCCTACGTCACGATCTTCCGGGTCGATACGGATGGTCGCGTTCGCGTGCTGTTCCCGCGAGATCCGTGGGAAGACAACTTCGCGCGCGGCGGGCGAGACCTCGAAGTCGATGGGGATGCTCTCTCACGCGAGGGCTTCACCATCGATGACTACCCTGGTGTTGGCTACCTCTTCGCCGTGGCGTCCGCTGATCGGTTCGTCTACGACCAAATCGAAAGCGGACAGCACTGGGACTATCGCGTCATCGCGGATGGCCGCGTGCGCGGTGATCCGTACGTGGCGATGACCGATCTCGCCCAGCGGATCGAACCCGAAGGCTACGTCGATTGGGACTACGACGTCATCTCGTACAATGTTGGCCAGCACTACGACTATCCGCGCTTCCTGTGCTACGACTGTCACACGTACGTGAGTTATCCCTACTGGGACCCGTATTTCAACTCGTGCGTGCGCTTCCGCATGTTCGTGTACGACGATCCCTGGTACTATCCATACCGCTATTACGGCGGCAGCCGCGTCGTGTTCGCGCGGCCCTACCGCCCGCAGCCTCGCTTCATCTTTAAGGACTGGGGAACCGATCGTCCGGCGTCACGGGGCGCGATCTGGGCGGGCTCGGCATCATACCGCCTCCCGACGTGCGCGATCGTCGCAATCGCCCCGGCGACGACCGCAATAATGGCGGCAACGATCATGGTAACAACGGCAACGATCACGGCAACAACGGCAACGATCGCGGCAACAACGGCAACGATCGGGGCAACAACGGTCGCGATCGGGGCAACAATGGCAACGATCGCGGCAATAACGGCAACGATGACCGCGGAAACGGCGGTGGCCGTCGCCAGCGCCCGGATGGGCCGGACCGTCCCGATCACCAGGAACGTGGCAATCCTTCGGACCGGCCGATGATCCTGCCGCCAAGGGAGCAGCCTCGCGTCCAGCCTCGCGACGATCGGCCGCGACGCGAAGAACCCCGCGTCGTCGAGCCGAGGTCAGAGCCGCGCCGCGTCGAGCCGCGGTCGGAGCCGCGTCGTGACGAACCGCGCCGTGACGAGCCACGTCGGGTCGAGCCTCGCAACGAACCGCGCAATGAACCGCGCAGCGAGCCGCGGCGTGCGGAGCCGCGCAACGAGCCGCGCAGCCAGCCCCCGCCACGCGCGGAGCCGCCGCGCGAGTCACCAAAGCCGCGCAACGAACCCGAGGTGCGGCGTCGCAAGCCCTGAACGTTCAGACTAAAACCTGACGCGCCCGATCGTAGTCCCACACGGTCGGGCGCGTTAGCTTTCCCTCCCTTTCTTTTGTACGAGGCTCTCTTGGTCGCGCTGCTGATGCTGACAACCGCGTTGCTTGTCCAAACACCTCCTTCCGTTCAGCGGGCGGCCCAAACAATTTCGGCCGATGGCATCCGCCGGCGCATCGGCATCATCGCCGACGATTCAATGCGCGGCCGAGACACACCCAGTCCCGAGCTCGACAAGGTCGCGCTGTACATCGGGCGTGAATACAGCCGCCTGGGGCTGACGCCGGGAGGCGATCGCGGCACGTTCATTCAGCGGTACTCTCTCGATCGCGTAAGAATCGTCGCTGAGAGCTCCGTGGCGTTCGTGCACGGCGGTCCCGGCGCCACGCTCAAATACGGAACCGACTTCATCTTTGCCGACAACATGTTCGAGAGCGGCGACTACGCCGGTGAGCTGGTGCTGGTGTCCGGACCCCTGAGCGCCGCTACCGCCGATACGGCGGCACTTGTGGGCAAGATGATCATTCTCGCGTCGCCTCGTCTGCGTGGCCCCGATCGGGCTCGGGTCTTCAACTGGAAGCCGGCGGGGGTGGTCCTGGTGACCAGTGCCCCGGATTCCACCTGGTCGCAAATCGTTGCCCGTAACAACCGGCCGCAGCTACGGGACCCGAGCCGGCACACAGGCGGACCGGTGCCACTCGGCGCCCGCTTCGCGTCGATCGCACCGGTTACCTCCGGCCTCGGAATTGATTTGTCCGCCGCACAGGCCGCCACCACGTTCCAGGTACAGCCGCTGGGCGGGGCGCAGCTCCACGTCCATGCACGCATTCAGCCGGTGGAACGAAACTCCGCGCCCAACGTCGTCGGCATCCTCGAGGGCAGCGATCCCACGCTCAAGAACGAGTACGTCGTTTTCAGCGCCCACATGGACCACATCGGCGTCGCGGGACCGCGAGGCAGCGGTGGCTGCCGGGCGCACGGCGCGGACTCTATTTGCAATGGCGCCGATGACGACGGATCAGGAACCGCTGCGGTCGTGCAAATTGCCGAAGCATTCGCGGGCATGAATCCTCGGCCGAAACGGTCGATCATCTTCCTGAATGTGAGCGGCGAAGAGAAGGGACTGTGGGGGAGCGAGTACTTTTCCGACCATCCGGCCGTGCCGATCAACAACATCGTGGCAGACCTCAACATCGACATGATCGGCCGGAACTGGAAAGACACCATCGTCGCGATCGGCAAGGAACACTCAGACCTCGGCGCGACGCTGAACCGCGTCGGCGCGGCGCATCCCGAGCTGAACATGCGGCCGATCGACGACATCTGGCCGGCGGAGAACTTCTACTTCCGGTCCGACCACTACAACTTCGCCAAAAAGGGGGTGCCGATTCTGTTCTTCTTCAGCGGCACGCACCCCGATTACCACCAAGTGGGCGACTCGCCGGACAAGATCGACGCGGAAAAAGAGTCTCGCGTCGCGCAGCTCATCTTCTACCTCGGGGTCGAAGTCGCGAACGGGGCTCAGCGGCCGAAGTGGAACCCCGACAGCTACAAGCGCATCGTCCACGGTAACTAGCGTCCAAGAACCAACACGCCCCCCGCCCCCTGTGCCCCGCCCCCGACGCGGGATGACCGGGAGCGGGGGCGCGCCTATCTTTGCCTCGTGCGAGTGCTGATCGTAGAAGACGATCCTGAGCTCGCCGGGTTGCTCCGTGATGGCTTGCGCGAGCATCGCATCGACCCGACGCTGGCGGCGGGGTTTGCCGAGGGACGGGAGCAGGCGTTGATCGGCGATTACGACGTCGTCATCCTCGATGTCCGCTTGCCGGGGGGCAGCGGGTTCGACCTCTGCGCCGACCTGCGTCGCCAGAAGGTCGGCGTCCCGGTGCTGATGCTCACGGCGCTCGACTCCGTGGATGATCGCGTCCACGGCCTGGCGGTGGGCGCCGACGATTATCTCACCAAGCCGTTCGCGTTTCGGGAGCTCGTCGCCAGACTGCAGGCGCTCGCGCGCCGCCGGGCACTGACCGTGACCCCCGCCGTCGTGCACGTGGCGGATCTCGAGGTCGACCTCGGCTCGCGGCACGTCAGTCGCGCGGGCCGGCCGATCAGTCTGACGGCGAAGGAATTCGCGCTGCTCGAGTTCCTGCTGCGCCACCGGGACCAGGTCGTCGATCGGTCCGCGATCACGGCGCACGTGTGGGACAACAACCACGATCCCTTCGCCAATGTGCTCGAGGTGCTGGTCCGCCGTCTGCGCAGCAAGATCGACGACGGCTTCGAGGCCAAGCTGATCCGCACGGTGCGGGGCGCCGGTTATCGATTGGGTCTGCCGGGATGACCCTCGGCCGGTTGCGGGTTCGTCTCACGCTGTGGTACGCGGCGACGTTCGCACTCATCCTCCTGCTCCTGGGCGCCGGTTTGTTTGTTGCGATCGGGACGCAGGTGTCGCGACGCATCGACGCCTCTCTCGCGGCGGCGACCGCGGCGATCGAGCGCGCCACGCACGTTCTGGAGGTCGAGCGAGCGGCCGGCGGAGCGGCGGATGCCGTGGAAGAGCTCCACATTCCCGACCGAGAGCTGTACCTCTTCGATGCCGATGGACGTCCGATCACGCCACCTCACGCCGACGCCTGGATCGTCGATGCGGCGCGGACCGCGGGGACCAACGGGCGCATCGACGTCCAGCACGAGACGACCGGCGACCACCAGCTGCGTTTGCATGCCGAGCGTTTCACCGGTCGGTCCGGCACGCCGTACGTCGCGGTCGCGATCGCCGAGCGGCCGGATATCAGGGAGCAGTACGCATCGTTGATCGGGATCTTCGGCGCGGCCGCGCTGGCCGCGCTCGCGCTGGTCGCGGTCGGTGGCTTCCTGCTGGCGCGGCAGTCGACGATTCCGGTCGAGCGCTCGATGGAGCAGATGCGCCGCTTCATGGCGGACGCGGCGCATGAGCTGCGCACGCCCGTCACGATTCTGCGCACGCGGACCGAGGTCGCGCTGGCGCACCCGCGTGAGCCAGCGGGCGACACGGCTGCGTTTCAGGCGATCGAGCGGGAGGCCGACCGGCTAGGTGGAATCGTGGGCGACCTGCTCACGTTGGCACGCGCCGATGCCGGCGAGCGAAAGGTCGTTCGCGGATCGCTGTACCTGGACGACATCGCCTCACAGGCGGTCGCATCGGCGCGGGCCCTGGCCGAGCGGAAAGGCGTGGCGCTTGTCGTGGGGTCGTTTGAAGAAGCGCACATCGTCGGCGACGCCGAGCTCGTCGAGCGCCTGGTGCTCATTATCCTCGACAACGCAATCAAGTACACGCCGGAAGGCGGGCGCGTCCGCCTGGACGTCACGGCGGGCAACGGCAAGCGCACCGTCGTCGTTTCAGACAGCGGCATTGGAATTCCGGCCGACCAACTGCCGCGCATCTTCGAACGGTTCTACCGCGGTGACAGCGCCCGGAGCCATGCGGAAGGCGCCGGGCTTGGTCTTCCTATCGCCCGCTGGATCGCAGACCTACATGGCGCCCGCATTTCCGTCGCTTCCGACACAACAGGCACGCGCGTGCAGATCGATTTCCCCGCCGCGGTGTAAGCCTCCCGTAAGGTCGACTCGCTAGTTTTCTCGCCCATGCACCCTCCGTCGTCATTCGTTTCGGCGCTGTGGCCTGTTCTGCTTTTTGCTCAGCAGCCTGTGACGCGCTCCGACGCCGTCGCCGCCGCGCTTGCCCGCGGCGCGCGCGTGGCGCTGGGCCGAGCCGATACCGCCGCAGCACTCGGCGCCGCGCGCGCCGCCCGAGCGTTCCCCAATCCGACGGTGTCGGGGAGCTACTCGAAGGACACACCGAACTACCACGCCCTCAGCGATCTGCCGCTCGACCTGCCCTGGCTGCGCTCGGCACGCATCGGCGCCGCGGAATCAGCGCGCGACGCCGTGCGCTATCGCTTCGCCTTCGAGCGCGCCGGGATCCGGTTCGACGTCGACACGACCTACACCCGCGGACTCGCGGCGGCGCTGCATGCGCGCCTGTCCCGCCGCACCGCCGTCGATGCCGACAGTCTGCTGCGGATCGCCCAGCTGCGGCGGCAGGCGGGCGACGTGAGCGAGCTCGACGTCCGCCTTGCGGCGGTGAATGCCGGTCAGCTCGCGAACGTCGCCGCCGACGACTCCCTCACGGCGCTCGGTACACTGTTGTCGCTGCAACTGCAAATGGGATTGACGGGGGACCAACCGACGATCGTGTTAGTGGATTCATTGCATCCACCACCCGACAGTGCACTGACGGAGGGCCGAGTGCTGCTCCCCATCGCCGCGGCCGAGGCGTCGCTGCGCTCCGCGGAGCGGTCGCTCGCATTCGCGCGCCGCAGCCGCTTCACGCCGAGTCTCCAGCTTGGCTTCGACACGGGCGACCCCACCAGTTCAACACCTCATGCGGTGCTGCCCGTGGTCGGTTTCTCGCTGCCGCTTCCATTGTTCAACTTGAGCCGCGGCGACGTGCTGCGCGCTGCCGCGGAACGGGACCGGGCGCGCGCCCAGCTGGACCTCACGCGCCGGGAGACCGAAGCCGCTGTCGCACGGGCGCGCCGCGAGCTGGCGGCCGCACGCGATCGGCTGCGGCGCAGCGCGGGCCTCGTCGAGAGCGCCAATCGCGTCGCCACCATGTCCTTGCGGGCCTACAGTGAAGGAGCCGTGCCGCTCGCGAGCGTGCTCGAGGCGCAACGCAATGCGCGCGAGATCCTGGCGCGCTACATCGACGACCTCGCGACCGCGGACGCCGCCACGCGCGCCGTGAAGTTGCTCACCGCCGGTCCGGACGAGCCGTGAGCCGCGGCGCGTGGGTGAGCATCGCGCTCGCCGGAATCGGCGCCGGGTGCGGGGGGGGATGCGGCACCTCCGGGAGCGGACAAAATGCCTCCCGAGAGCCTGGCGTCCTTGGGGTCGAGACGAGCGTCGCCACGGTCGCGCCGTTTCCGCACGTCGTGAGCGCAATCGGAACGGTGACACCGCGGCCGGACCGCTTCGCCGCGCTCGCCCCGCCCGGGCAGACGCGAGTCGCGCGCATTTTCGTGGTCGCGGGACAGCGCGTTGCTGAGGGGGATGCACTGGTCGAGTTTGAGCGAGCGTCGTTCGACGCTGCCGCGCAGAGCGCCGCTGCCGCGCTGGCGAATGCGGAGCGCGCCTACGAGCGCGCGGTGCGGCTCGTCCAGGCCGGCGTCCTCGCGCAGAAGGACAGCGGCCAGGCCGCGGCCGACCTGGCGGCGGCCCAGGCGGCCGCGGTCACCGCGCGTCGGGCGCAACAACTGGCGACGCTGCGCGCCCCGCTGAGCGGCGTCGTCACACGCATGAGCGCGGTGCTGGGGGCGTCGGTCGATGCAAGCCAGACGATGGTCGAGGTCGCCGACCCGCGGTCGCTGGACATCGTCTTCAACGTCTCCCCGACCGAAGCCGGCCGCATCCATGACGGGGACACAGTGACCGTCACGAGCGGTGAAGGCTCGGGCGGCGAGGCGCTGGGGCCAGGCGTCGTGACGAGTATCGGCGCGGCCGTGGACTCCGCCTCGCGCGCGGTAGCGGTGCGGGCCCGGTTGGCGCAACCGACGAGGGCGCTGCGGATCGGTGAATCGGTGTTCGGACGCATCGTCACGGGCGTGAATCCACGCGCCGTGGTAATCCCCGTGGAGGCACTGGTCCCGGAGGGGGACGGCTACCGAGTCTTCGTCGTGGACTCGGCGGGCATCGCGCACGCCAGGGCGGTCACCGTGGGCGGACGCACGGAGTCCCGGGTCGAGATCCTCTCGGGTGTCGCCGCCGGCGAGACCGTCGTTACGACCGGCGCCTATGGCGTCCAGGACAGCGCCAGGATCGGCGACGCGCGGCGGTGAAGCTCTTCGACATCCTGAGTCGCCAGCAGCGGCTCGTGTATCTCGTGGTCGCGTTGCTCAGCGCCGCCGGCGTTTGGATGGCACTGCGACTGCCGTCCGCTATTTACCCGGAGCTGC
>WNEZ01004133.1_pt1 | contig 13605 bp, 13 predicted proteins | sample 5400521 | NCBI WGS metagenome assembly WNEZ01 (sample SAMN13153339, study PRJNA577476) | soil metagenome | isolation source: 120 cm saprolite under Douglas fir tree site 2 hole 1 replicate 1 | place: USA:California | collected 2015-04-18 | reverse complement strand
CGCCGGGCAGCTAAACGCGATTAACCAACATTGCGGCATGCCCTAGTTCGGGGTTTGGCGCCCCTGGGGGCTGTCGCCGGGTGCGACGGGCGGCGCTGCTGCCGGTGCTACACTACGGCCTTTGCCATGTCCGCTCCGCAGCCTGACAATACCGGGAGAATTGTGCGCTTCGGAGTCTTTGAGCTCGACCTGGAGGCGGGCGAACTGCGCAGGAACGGGATCAAGCTTCACTTGCAGGAGCAGCCGTTCCAGGTACTCGCCATACTGCTGGAGCGCGCGGGAATGGTAGTCGCGCGTGAGGAATTGCGGCAGAAACTGTGGAAGGAAGACACGTTTGTCGACTTCGACCACAGTCTGAATACCGCTGTGAACAAGCTGCGTGAAGTGCTGGGTGATTCGGCTTCCAGTCCACAGTATGTGGAAACCCTTGCTCGTCGCGGATATCGGTTCATTGCGCCCATACGGAAACAGACCTGGGGTGGGCGTGATTCGACTCAGGCCCAGGCGGCGATTGCGAACTCGCTGCAGGATTTGCCTGCCCCGGAGGAACGCCTGTCTGTGCCCGCCGTCTCATCCCCAGGGGCGGCTCTCCACCCAGAGTTGGAAGTTCCCATTCCACCCCGCGGACTGACACGGGGATTGTTTGCAGTGCTGCAAATCATGTATCTGGCCTTCTACATCTCCGCGCTGTTCCGTTTGCACGCCGTGCAGGGGATCGCGGACTGGTTCCTGCCCGGCTGGAGTGCGACGGGGATAGTAGGTGCGGTAATGGTGACCGCGGGCGCTGGCATTCCGTTGCGATGTTTCTTGATTTCAGCGGCAGGCTTCGATCACCGGCGCCTGGGCGAGAAGTTCCTGCAAATGTTTCCGCTGATTTTGGTGCTCGATCTGTTGTGGGCGGTGGCGCCGTTTCTGCTTATGCAGAAGATAGGGATGGGCGCCGCTTTTGCCGCCACGGCTGCTCTGCTCTACGTGCCCTTCGCCGAGAGAACGCTGATTCGCCTGGCATATACGAAAGCGGGGGCTCTTTGATTTGGGCTTGTATTGAAAATGTTAGGGAACTCACCTCACGTCAGCTGCGTATTCACGTCTAAGAGCAGGGGCGGACGTGTGCGTTCGCAACCGGAGGATTCTATGAAGCGTTTGGCAGGGGTAATTCTCGGGCTCACTTTTTCGGCCACATTGCAGGTCCGCGCCGACGAATGGTCGAAAACCTTCAAACTTACGGGCAAGCCGGAACTACGGGTGGAGACCTCGGACGCCAACATTCGCATTTCCACGTGGGAACAAGACACGATTGAGGCCAAGGTCACGACCTTCCGCTATAAGATCGGGGAAAACGGTATCCGGATTGAAGATCATCAGGAGGGCGATAAAGTCGCACTCGAGGTTCGCTTCCCTCATCACAATTTCAACTTCGAAATTGGCAGCCATCATGTGGACATCGATATCCATATGCCGCGCGAAGGCCGCATCAATCTGCATACCGGCGATGGCAAGATCGACGTGAACAGCTTCAAGGGCGACATGGATCTGCGCAGCGGAGATGGCTCGCAGGAGATCGATGGGGTTGAAGGTAAGCTGCGTGCCACTGCCGGCGATGGACATATTAGGGCCAATGGCCGCTTTGAGGCGCTTGAATTGCATACTGGCGATGGCCGGGTTGAAGCTCGGGCGACCGCCGGTTCTTCGCTGGCCAGCGGATGGCGACTCGAGAGTGGGGACGGCAGTATCACTTTGGAGGTCCCGGAAAACCTTGCAGCCGATCTAGATCTGCACACTGGCGACGGCCATATAGATCTGGATTTGCCGGTTTCAACCCAAGGCAAAATTCGGGAGAACGATGTTCAGGGCAAGCTAAACGGAGGCGGAAATCTGTTGACCATCCACACCGGCGATGGCTCGATTCACTTGAGAAAGAGTTAAATGCCGCGCCATCCTTCGTTTTTTCCCCAGACAGGATGAGGGTACTTGCAATGGTAATCACACGCACGATTCTGACAGTCACTGCAGTCGCTTCACTTTTGGCGCTGGCGAATGCGCAACATCCCTCTCGCACGGCCAAGGCCCAACCCGTTCTGGACGTAACCTCCATGGACCGGAGCATCGACCCCTGCGTGGACTTCTACACATACTCCTGCGGGGGCTGGATGAAGAACAATCCGATTCCACCAGACCAGTCCAGTTGGAGCGCGTATGGCAAGTTGCAAGACGAAAACTTTGGTCGCCTGCGCGGGATTCTCGAAGCAGCCTCTGCCTCTGATGCCAAGCGCGATTCCGCGCACCAGAAAATTGGTGACTATTACGCCTCGTGCACCGACGAAAAGGCAGTAGAGGCAGCGGGCATAAAGCCACTCAATGCAAGCTTCACAGGCATTGAGGGTATCCGCTCCAAACTAGGTCTGGCCGCACTCCTCGCCGATGGCATTTATGGCTTGCCCCTGTATCGGCGCGGGACTCTGTTTCACTTTCGCTCCGATCAGGACGCGAAAGATTCCACACAGATCATTGCTGAGACGGATCAAGGCGGTCTGGGATTGCCAGATCGCGACTACTACCTGAAGGACGACGAAAAATCACAGCAACTGCGCAAGAGTTACCTGGCACACCTGCAGAAGATGTTCGAGCTTCTCGGCGATAAGCCTGAAAGATCTGCCACCGAGGCCGAGACCGTGATGCGCATGGAGACGGCTCTAGCCAAGGGATCAATGACTCGTGTCGAGCGCCGCGATCCGCAGAAGCTTTATCACAAAATGACGGTAGAGGAGTTCGAAGCACTGGTGCCTTCATTCCAGTGGAAGACTTATTTTACGGAAGTGGGCTTGCCCGCTCTTCCAAGTCTGAACGTTGCCACGCCAGAATTCTTCAAGGTGATGAACGCTGAGATCGAAAAGGAAGACTTGTCCAGCTGGAAAACATATCTGCGCTGGCATTTGATTCACGCCAATGCCCGCCATCTGTCTTCGGCATTCGTGAACGCTGATTTTGATTTCTACGAAAAGACCTTGCAGGGGGTTCAAGAAATTGAACCGCGATGGAAGCGCTGCACGGAAGACGTGGACGGTGATCTCGGTGAGGCGCTGGGGCAGGCCTATGTGGAGAAATACTTCAGCCCCGAAGCCAAGCGGCAAGCGCTCAGGATGGCGAAGGAGATCGAGAGCGCGATGGAGGCGGACATCAATACCCTGCCCTGGATGAGCGCCGGCACCAAAGCGCTAGCCTTGGTGAAACTGCACGCCGTTGCCAATAAGGTTGGCTATCCCGACCAATGGCGCGATTACAGCAAACTTGAAATCATTCGCGGCGACAAGTTGGGCAACGTTCTGCGAGCTCGGCAATTCGAGTTCAATCGGCAACTGGCCAAAATCGGAAAGCCCGTGGACCGCGGAGAATGGGATATGACTCCTCCCACGGTCAACGCCTATTACAACGATCAAATGAACGACATCAATTTTCCGGCGGGCGTGTTGCAGCCGCCGCTGTTCGACCCTGGTTCCGATGCCGCGCCCAACTACGGTAACACCGGCGGCACCATCGGACACGAACTCACCCACGGCTTCGACGACGAAGGCCGCCAGTACGATGCTCAGGGCAATCTCCGCCAGTGGTGGACCCCGGACGACGAAAAGGAATTCATAAAGCGAGCCACCTGTATCTCAGACCAATATTCCGGCTACACCATCATCGACGACATCAAGATTAACGGAAAACTAACACTGGGCGAGGATGTCGCCGATCTGGGCGGACTGATTCTGGCTTACATGGCGTGGGAGGAAGATACCAAGGGACAAAACCTGCAGCCCGTGGATGCACTCACCCCCGAGCAGCGTTTCTTCGTCGGCTACGGCCAGAGCTGGTGCGCCAATGAACGAGACCAGAACAAGCGTCTACGCGCGACGCTGGATCCGCATTCTCCCGAGCAATATCGCGCCAACGGTGTGGTCTCAAACATGCCGGAGTTCCAGCAGGCATTCCATTGCAAAGTAGGATCGCCGATGGTGCATCAAAATCGCTGCCGGGTGTGGTAGAGGTACCGCTACTAAGGGTCCTACTCGAGGTCGGACTTGTCGGGGTTGTAGAAGAACCGAAAGCGCAACGCGAGATATGGCCCACCGAAATCACTGGGTAAGGGGGGAAAGGGATTGGAAGCGGTGATACCGCCCCAGGCTGCGCGATCGAGAGCGACGTCGCCGGAGGAAACTGCCAACTTCAGGCCTGCAACCTTGCCATCCTTGGTGATGGCAAACTCGATCGCCAGCTTGCCTTTCTTCATGACGGCAGATTCCGGAATGAGCCGATACCAATTCTCTTTGACGTCTTGCAGAATGCGCGCGAGATAAGGTCCGAAATCAACTCCCTGCGTATCGCTCAAGACTTCCAGCGCACCCATTTGGCGGCCATGGGCGCCGGTTCCTAAGCCGAAGTCGCCTTCCTGGCCGCCTCCGCCACGCCGCGTTGCCGCCTCCCGAGTTGCTTCTTGAATGGCGGACCCAGGAGACATGGCGCCACCCAGTTTGAATGGGTTCGGCTTGGCAGGAACCTGCAGCTTGGCCAATGCATTGGCCTCGCTTGGCGGATGTTGCATCGGTTCCTGACCCGTCTGCTGCTGAGGTTGCTGATTCTGTGCCACCGCGGGCGCCGGGGGTGCCGCCGGCTGCGGCATTCGAGGGCCGTTCGGTCCGGGCGCGCCTGGAGGAGGAGTGGCGAGAATCTTCCGCAACTCCTTGGGATCGAGTTGGGGATGGCGCGAGGTTGCGATGCGATCTTTGTCAGAAATGATGTTGGTGTTTGATTTACGTGGTAGCTTCTGCGCATCGGGGGGAAGCGCCAAGAATGTGACATCCTTACCGCGAGTTGCATCATTCGGTGAAACTACGATTACCGAGTGCCACGGCAAGTACTTTTCCAATCTCTCGATGTTGACCACCAGGATGATCAACACAAGGTGGGTGATGATGGAAATCCACGCTGCTTCTCTGCGGCGGGAGCGCGCCAGATCGTCCTGCAACTGGATGAGAAGGTGCGGCACACGAGCGTCATCCATGTCACGGTAAGCGGACTCCCATCCCTGCGCGTCATAGAGACCAAGCTGTTGTTCCGCTGGGGGAGGCTTGGGCGGCGCCACCGGGTCTTGGAATGGAATTTGTGTAATCGGCATGCGTCAGACTTGGCTGATTTGACGTGCAATCGAGACGCTGCGTTCGATCCAGCGTTTCACAGAAAGATGCACTTCGACGGCTGCGGCCAAGTTGTCTTTATTTTCGCATCTTTCAGGCGATTATGCTCACCACGAATGGGCTGAGACTTCGGGGCGTAAACATTTTAAACCACGGCGCTGGAACCGCTCGTCATAAACGGACTAAGCAGAAAACAAGGCACAACGCAATTCCCTTAATCGGCAATTGCAAATCGGGCATACCAGGTCAGCGCGTAGCTCCAGCATTAGTCGGGAGATCAACCTTTTTCCCGTGATCGCGGATAGCCGCTACGATGTCGAGGGCGAGGGCGAGCGCCCGGCGGCCGTCTTCGAGGGCAACGGCGGGAGCGGAACGATGACGCACCGCATTCAAGAATGACTTCAGCTCCGCATGCAAGGGTTCTTCTGAAGCCACCGCCGGCTTGGCAACTTTAATCTGCGGGTTCACAGAGGGAGCGCCGGCGGCTTCTGTGTCTCCTGCGACGGTGAAGACCAGCACTTCCTGGCGTCCATAGTCGAGAGACACGTACTGGCGTGGCTGGAAAAAACGTACCTTGCGCACGCGCTCGGTAGAAACGCGGCTAGCAGTGAAGTTGGCCACGCAGCCGGATTCGAACTCCAGCCGGACGTTGGCAATATCCACCTTGCCGGAGAGAATGGGCAGCCCGACGGCGCGGACTTCTTTTACCGTCGAATTGGCGAACGCCAGCACTATGTCAAGGTCGTGGATCATGAGATCGAGCACCACATCCACATCCAGCGAACGTGGCGAGAACACGCTGAGCCGGTGCACCTCAAAAAACATGGGCTGCGTTAGCAAAGGAATGGTGGCACGGACAGCGGGATTGAAGCGCTCCAGGTGCCCGACCTGGGCAATTCTTTTGTGGTCCGCGGCGAGTTGCACCAGTTTGTCGGCCTCGGCGAGGCACGAAGCCAGTGGTTTCTCGATCAAAACGTCTATGCCCGATTCCAGGAGCGCGCCGGCGACCGCAAGATGATGTGCAGTGGGCGCTGCTACCGACGCCGCCCGGACTTCGCTGTGAGTAGTGAGCATCTGTTTCACGGACCCAAAGGCGCGGCAGTCGAACTCGCGGGCCACGGCATCGGCGCGGTTCAGATCAGGATCTACAACCCCCACCAGACGTACAGGTTCACCTTGCTGCTCGAGTTCTTTGTAAACGCGAGCATGATTTCGTCCGAAGACGCCCACTCCTACCACGGCGACCGGGATCTGATTATTGGCTTGCAGCCGGGATTCTCACGCGGCTAGTTGCCGGCAACAAATTGTAACCGCAAAGCCGGTAAAGAACATCTCGAACGCTATCTCATACTTTACAACGATCAGTGCAAGCAATCGACAAAGGGCTAGTGCCGGAAATGACGCACTCCGGTGAAAATCATGGCCAGACCCAAGCGGTCAGCAGCTTCAATGACTTCGGAATCCCGTTGCGAGCCCCCGGGTTGAATGATGGCGGTGGCGCCGGCCTTGGCGATTTCTTCCACCCCGTCGGGGAAAGGGAAAAAAGCGTCCGAGGCCGCCACGGTTCCTTGCAGCGCAAGTTGGGCCTTCATGGCGCCGATCTTGGAGGAGTCGACTCGACTCATCTGGCCGGCTCCAACTCCGACCGTTTGCCCGTCGCGGGCATATACGATGGCATTGGATTTGACGTGTTTGCAGACCTTCCAGGCGAAGAGAAGGGCGCGCTTTTCTTCTGCCGTGGGTGCGCGCTTTGTGACCACTTTCAGATCCGATTCCTGAAGTGAGTGAGTGTCCGCCTCTTGTACTAGCAATCCTCCGGAAACATTCTTGAGTACCCATTTCTGATTTGCGGAAACGACTGCGACCAGGCGCAAATTCTTCTTGGAAGCAAACTTTGCTATGGCAGGTTCGTCGAAGGCGGGGGCCGCAATGACTTCGAGGAACAGCTTGTGCATTTCGTCGGCGGCCTCGCTATCCAGCGGACGGTTTACGCCGATTACTCCGCCGAAGGCCGAAACCGGGTCGCATTCCAAAGCGCGCTTGTAAGCTTCGGCCAGGGTCTTACCGGTAGCCACGCCGCAAGGATTAGTGTGCTTGATGATGGCGCAGACAGGCTCGTCGAATTCCTGGGCCAGGTCCCAGGCGGCCTGTAAGTCCACAATGTTGTTGTAGGAAAGGTCTTTACCCTGGAGCTGGCGGGCGTTGGCCACCCCTGCGTCCGAGCCGTCCGAATACATGGCGGCTTTCTGATGCGGGTTTTCACCGTAGCGCAGATCGAGCTTTTTCTGGAACGAGAGACGCAAAGTCTGCGGAAAGCCTTCTGAACCGCGGAGTTGGAAATTGCCATTGCTGACGCGCTCCAGAGTGGATGCGATGGACGAATCATAAGCCGCAGTAGTCGCGAACGCCTTCTGCGCCAGGCGCCACTTGGTGGCGAGTGAGAGGGTGCCGCTGGAACTGGTCATTTCTTCGGCAATTGCGGGGTAATCGGCGGGCGAGGTTAGGACGGCGACATCGCGAAAGTTCTTGGCGGCGGAGCGGATCATCGAAGGTCCCCCGATGTCGATGTTCTCGACCAGTTCCTCGAACTGCACACCGGGCTTGGTCGCTGTCTTCTCGAAGCCGTAAAGGTTCACCACCACCATGTCAATTGGCGAAATGTCGTGTTCAGCAACGGCTGCAACGTGGGTGGCATCTTGGCGCCGGTGGAGGATTGCGCCGTGCACCTTGGGATGCAGCGTCTTCACCCGGCCGTCGAGCATTTCGGGGAAGCCGGTAAGCTCCGAAACGTCCCTGACCACGATCCCGGAGTCGCGCAGCAACTTCGCCGTTCCCCCAGTTGAAATCAATTCCACGCCCAGTCCGGCCAGTCTGCGCGCGAAGTCCGGCAAGCCGGTCTTGTCGGTGACACTGAGAATCGCGCGCCGAATCTTCGTTTGGGCTGGAGACATTGAGGGGCCTCGGCCAATGATGTGCGGAGCTGACAAGAAAAATTCTATCAGCAATTGCACATCTGCCGAGCAGAACCGGGGAGCCTAAAGATTTAGATAGAGTGAAACGGGGTCCAAAAATGAACGAGGGTTGACCGCTTGTAACGCACCTTCCGCGCTAGACTTTTGCCTTAGCCTTCAGCTTGACCCCGCCCTCCGCCAGTTCGACCGAATACTCCACGCTTTCGCAGCTGTACTGCTTGCGAATTTGCTGGGTCTTCTTCTGCACGAAGGTGGCGAAAGATTCGAGATCACCGGAAACATTTTCTCCAGCTTTTTTCTTGGCCGCGACCAAGGCATTGTAAAGGCGCTCGACTTGCTCGTGTTCCCTCTTGTCAACTCGCTTCAAGGTGAAGGGTTGCGACGCTGGTGTCTCTAGCGCCGGGGCAGCTGCCACTCCTGCAGCTGCAGCTGCAGCCTCGGCCGCCGCGGCGTGATTCACCCCGTACACGGTGGGGTGCTGAGGCTCGTGTTCTTCCTCACGCACTCCCTGGATCGAGAGCAGCGCGTCCTGAGGCCGCCGGTAGCCCTCTTCCCGAATGCGAGCTTTCTTGCGCCATAGGTCGCTGTATATGGCATAACGCTGTGCCATTTCGTTGTAGCGGAAACGTTGGGTAAAGTTCATGCGGCCGCCGTCGGAAAACTTGCGCAGCAGCGCCAGTACCTTCCACTCGATGTCGGTGGGAGGCCGCTTTGTGGGATTGTTGAAATAGATCTCGTACTCGATCTTCAACCGCCGCAGCTGCGAGTCGAGAACATTCAGTTCTTCGTCGGTGGTCACGCGAGAGCCTCCGGAACCTAGTGTAAGCGGTGTCGGCCTGGGCATCGAGGTACCCGTCGGTCACCGAGGTCATGGTACGAAAGTACCCTGGGGCGGCTATTGCCTCTAGGCTTTGGCTCTGCGCTTGGATCGCTTCGGGCTAAACGGCTACTTCCCCGAACTTGACGCCATCTTCTTGACCATGGCCAGGACCAGCTTGCGGTCGCTATCGTTCAGGTTGGTGGCGTAGCGGCGAATCTGGCTCAAGAACCGTACTTCATCATCCGAAAGTTGAGGCAGGCCCTTGGATCCGTTCGCGTGGCCTGACTCGGAGAAGAATTGCGAAAGCGCGATTTCCATGGCGCCAGCAATTTTCGACAGCGTGTCGAGCGAAGGGATGGTATGGCCGTTTTCTACTCGCGAAAGATAACAGCGCAGCAGGCCGGTGCGTTTCTCAATGTCGCCCTGGGACATGCCTTTCTGCAGCCGGTAGTTTCGAATGGTCTCGCCTATGTTGATGGTGGGAAGCATGACTTAGGATGCGTGCATAGTAACCACATCGGAATCGTCTGGCAAGAGGAAATTAGTGCCATGTGGAAAATTGAGACTTGACAAACCGGCGGCGCGCAATTTGCACAGGGTTCACGGAATTGTTTGTGTGATCGCGCACGCTGCAACCATCTGATCCATATCGGGATTAGCGGCCTCTTCTTATTTCTTGATTATTTCTTGAGAGTATCGGCCAAAAAGGTGATCGTTCTTTTCCAGGCATCCGCGGCATCGTCGGGGCGGTACCCAGCTTTGTTATTAGGATTTTCAAAGCCATGGCCTGCATCGGGATAAATCTTGATCTCGACCCTTTTGCCAAGCTGCTTCAAAGTTGCCTCAAACTTTTTCACTGATTCCGGCGGGATGCCCTGATCCTTTCCGCCGAAGATTCCGAGAATAGCCGCATTGATCTTCTTTAGCGCCTCCGTGTCCGTGGCGAGGTGGCCGTAGTGGATAAGGTCCGCGGCCAGCGTGGGCTCTTGCAACGCCACCTCTAGCGAATAGCCGCCGCCCATGCACCAGCCGATGGAACCTATGCGGTCCTTCTTCACCTTGGACTGCGTTTGGAGAAATTCAAAAGCAGCGTGAAGATCGCGTTTGGCCCGGTCCTCCGGCAAGCCGCGCATCAGTTCGTGGGCAAGTTCGGGGTTGTCTGCGACCTCGCCGCGATAGAGGTCCACAGCCAGCGCCACGTAGCCCTGGTCGGACAGCTTCGAGGCTTGTTCCTTCACCCATTCGTTGAGTCCCCAATATTCGTGGATGACGATGATGGCGGGAAATGGTCCCTTCCCCGGCGGTGTGTAGAGCATGCCTTGGACGGTCTCGCCGCCGCTGTTGTAAGAAACGTTCTTGCCCTCGGCAGCGAACGAGGCGAGGGCGAAAACAACGACTAGTAAACCCAGAGCAATTGGATTTCATCCTCGGGACGTTCACAACTCTAGCTCCATATAGATGGCGCCTGCAATGGGGTTTGGGCGATACGGTGGGATCTCCTTGAAGCCCATTTTGCGATACATCGCTACAGCGTCGCCCATCAACGGTTCGACCGTATCGAGCCGCATGCGCTGATAACCCATACTGTGTGCCTCGGCAATGACGCACTCCGCTAGGGCGCGTCCCAAGCGTTTTCCGCGAAATTCAGGGCGGAGATAAAGCCGCTTCATTTCACAGATATTGTCGCCCAGTCGGTGCAGCGCCACGCAACCAGCGACTTTGCCTTCATATTCCGCGAGCAGCAGGCGGCCGTCCGGAGGCGCATAATCGCCGGGAAGTTCAGCTAGTTCTTTGTCGAAATTCTGAAAGCAGAGGCTGAAGCCGAGAGATTGAGCGTACTCTAGAAATAATTCGCGGGCTTGTGCAATTTGGGTCGACGTCTGGGCTCGGATGACTGCCAAATTCTTCACCACAGAGTGCACGGGGGCATTCAACGGGATTGTGTGTTCGGCCTTCATTTCCTCTCTTCTGCCCTTTGGTTGAGCTTGTGTCGGCTTATCCCATCAGCAACCCGCCGTTCACATTCAGCACATGACCTGTAATGTATGACGCCTCTTCCGACGCAAGGTAAGCCACCGCATTGGCAACATCCTCCGGCGATCCGACCCTGCCAAGTGGAATTTGCTTAACGGCGTTCTGTCTGAACTCGTCGCCCAGGCCAGTCGTCATGGCGGTTTCGATGAAGCCGGGCGCCACTGCGTTGCAGGTTATGGTGCGGGATCCGACTTCGCGGGCGATGGCCATGGTGAGCCCGATCAGTCCCGCCTTGGATGCCGCGTAGTTGACCTGGCCCGCCTGGCCCATCTGCCCGAAGACACTCGCGATGTTGATGATGCGTCCCCAGCGCTGCTTGAGCATGGAACCGATGACTTGCTGTATGCAGAGATATGCCGACGTCAGATTCGTGCTGAGTACAGCGTCCCAGTCAGAACGCTTCATGCGTATGACGAGTTGATCGCGTGTAATCCCGGCGTTGTTGACCAAAATGTCGATCTTGCCGAATTGAGTAATCGCCGCTTCGCAGGCGGACTTGATCTGCGCTTCATCGCTGACGTCAAGAGTGAAGGCTGCAGCTTTCCCGCCTGCCCCAGTGATCTCCCTTACCAGTTCATTAAGCTTCTCCTGATTGCGCGCCGCCAGGGCGACAGTAGCCCCTGCACTAGCCAGCTTCAGCGCGCAACTCCGCCCAATTCCCTGCGACGCGCCAGTGACCAGCGCAACTCGGCCGGAAATATTCATGGATTCTCCTCGGGAGTTGAGAAACGGGAATTATAAGCTGCCCGGAACGCATCGCCGGGAGAAAGAAATAGGCCTAGACTCGGCGCAGAGGCCATATGAGAACTTCCGGCCTGCGAGCAAAATGCAGCCGGTGGAAACTTCTCCGCAGGTGAAGTCGCCACCATGGGCTCGCACGGGGGGCATTCCTACCAAGCGCCGGTATCACTTTGTCAACGGCATTGCGCGTCTCCAGTCAGATCAGTAACATTCAAAAACACTGCCATGCCCAATGCTACGATCTCCGAAGTGAGCCATATGCCAGACTCTTCCGATTCCAAGGCCGAGACATCGCTTGAGGCCGACAAACCCGCAGTAGGGGAAACGCCCTCAGTCGAGGTCTTCGCCGTATTCGGCGCTGAGCCCGAGATCCAGGCCTATGCGATGGCCAAATACTCGCGGTCTGCCCTTTCCATGAAGGAGTCGCTAAAGGAGATCAGCCAGCAGAGGGCGGAAAAGTTTCTCAACACTTTTTACTTCCAGTACGGGCACCGCTCGATCGCCGATTTGGCGCACATTGCGCTGGCTGTGGAGAAGCTGTCGATTCTTGCCGCCATCGAGCTAGCCGACGAACAGCGTTGGGACGGACAGGAACGCTCCACCCGCTATCAGGATTTCAAGAAAAGCGGATGCTTCATTCCCGACTTTGGGAGCGACGAACAAGCGCGCACGCTGTACTGCGAAACCGTGGATTTTTTGTTGGCTGAATACGAAGCGCTTTCGGCGCACATGACGCAACACCTGATCAGCATTACGCCCAAGCCCGCAGACATGAAGCAGGAATGCGCGCACCCTGGAAACGCAGGTGTCGCATCTGCTCTCGCACACGCATGCCGAAGTGCGGCGGCTGGGCGTGCTGCTCAAGAAGGCCGCGACTTCACCGGCCTACAACGTCAATGCCGAGTCGCTGCGTGAATTAGTGGAACGCATTCGGGTTCTAAACTCCGAACTCGGGGCGCAGGTAGAGCAGGAATTGCTCCGCGAAGTACGTGTTGCCCCCACGCTGGTGAAATACGCTAACCCGAATCAATATGAGATGGAGACTCGCCGAGACCTTCGCCAGGCCGCCCGGGAACTGATGAAAAACGAGTCGGGCGCGCCCTCGAAGGCGATCGTCGATCTGCTCGACGAAGAACCGCTCGAAGTGGAAATTGCCACGACACTGCTCTATGAACACTGCCATTATTCCTACCGTCAGATTCGCCAGTCGGTACAAGTGTCGGGAGAGCGCAATCGCCGAGAGATCATCGATCTTGGCCTGCGCCACCGCGGGAAGCATGACGAAATGGCGCGTGCTTTCCGCGCCGGACAGCAATTCCGCTTCGACATTCTCATGGATATTGGTGGATTCCGGAACCTGCACCGTCACCGTCGCTGCATCCAGCTGTTGCAGGGATTCACCACGCACCACGGCTACGAAATGCTGCTCGATGTCGAAGATGCCGGAGTGCGCCATCGTTACCAGACCGCGATGCGGCGTGCGCAAACCGCGGTGGAGAATTTGGCCAAGCGAGATGCGGTGGGCGCCGCGGAAAACTCGCAGTATGTAATACCTCTCGCCTTCCGCAAGCGTGCCCTCTTCAAAATGGATTTCGCTGAGGCGGTTTACATTTCCGAGTTACGCACCACCCCGGCCGGACACGTTTCCTACCGCAACGTGGCCTATGCGATGTATGAGGCCGTGGTGCGGAAGTATCCGGCACTGGCAAAGTATTTCCGCGTGCATGATGTGACGGCGCCGGTGGATTTGCTGCAGCGCTGAACAGACAAAGGGGCTCACGTTTACCAGCGGCTGGCACAAGCCAAGTAGTGGCCAGCCCGTGTACCTGGTGGCTGAAGTGATCGCCATCCACCATCACCA
>WNEZ01003459.1_pt1 | contig 13609 bp, 14 predicted proteins | sample 5400521 | NCBI WGS metagenome assembly WNEZ01 (sample SAMN13153339, study PRJNA577476) | soil metagenome | isolation source: 120 cm saprolite under Douglas fir tree site 2 hole 1 replicate 1 | place: USA:California | collected 2015-04-18 | reverse complement strand
GAGCGGCACGCAGCCGAGCGCCGCAAACTTGTCCGGCGCCTGCTCGACCATCGCAACGATGGCGCCGTTCACGTGGCGGCATAACGTCAAGGCGTCCTCAGGCGGCAGCCAGTAGGAAAGCAGCTCCGGCATCGGCGAGAGCACTTGCCGGGTGATGCCGGTCGCGGCCATATGCTCCAGCCTTCTGGCGATGTCCCAACATTCGTCCGTGACGGTTCGGAACACTTTGCCGTCGATCATCACATTGCGGTGGCGGCAGTTCTGGGTGGCGGCCATCTCGGGCCACTTGCCGGCCGCAGTGCTTCCCGCGTAGGGCGGAAAGTCGAACGGAACGACATGGGTGTGGATGTCGATCGCCATGGCTCAGCGGGGGACCGAGTCCAGCCTCTTCCAGCCGCCATCGACTTCGAAGGGATGGACGACGCCGACCGCGGACATGCGCGGATCGCGAACACCACCCCAGCTATCGATTGAGTCTGGACGCGGCGGCAGCGTGCGCGGGGCCCGGGCATTGAATTCTGGAAATTCCTCCATGCCGAAGCTGTATTCCAGGGTCATGCCGTCCGGATCGAGGTAGTAGAGAAACACGCTGTTCGACGCGATGTGCCGACCCGGACCAAAGACGACCGGCACATTGTTCTTCTTGAAGCGATTGAGTGCCGTTCCAATGTCGTCAATCTCCGACACCATGAAATTCACATGGTGCAGGATGTTGCGAGGTGCCGCGCCGACGCCGATCCCGTGATGATAGGGATTGGGAAAGAGCCTGAAAAAGGCAATGACGCCTTCGATATCGTCGGACTCCGCGAAGTTCAGCACGTCGCGCAGGAAGGCGAGCGTTTCCTTGTATTGCGGAGTGGCCAGGACGACGTGACCGATGCGCTGTATCCTGGTCACGCTCGAGGTGAAGCGGGCGCCCGCATCTTCCGGCAAGGGACGGTAGAATTCGAACGCAGCCTTGAGATGGGGCTCCGAAATGCGCCACCCACTCTCGAGACGCCGCTCCCGGCACTCCTCCTTCGACATGATCTCGTAGGAAATGCCGCGAGCCTCCAGTCGAGTGCGTAATGTATCGTACTGGTCGTCGTCCTGAAGCATCAGGCCAACATAGCGAAAACCCGGTTGGGCCGATTGATGAAGGACGACGTTGTAACGGTCGTCGCTACAGCGGTAACGCACGGAACCGTTCGCAGCGGTGTCGACGAACTGAAGCCCCACGATGTTCTCGTAGAACGCCCGTGCCCTGCCGATATCCGTGACGTTGATGCCAACGTAGCCCAGCTTCTGGTATCGAATCATTCCATCCTCGTCAGCTCTGCCGACGTCGCACCGAGAGGGCGCAAAGCCACGATCAGCGCGGGCCGGAGGAAGGAGCCTCGTCGGGGCTTGAAGGTAGTCGGCTAGAGCGCTTCCCGGATAGCCGTTTGGCGAACCCGGGTCGTACGGCTGTCCACATTGCGCAGCTTTGAATAGGAAGGCGTAGCGCGTTTCAATGTTGCTGACGGCGTTTCCCCAAATCGGGCCCGATAGCGCGCGGCAAATCGTCCTTGATGCGAAAATCCGCTGTCAGAGGCTGCATCCACCACTTGAACGCTGCCAGCGATCAAGAGATCGCGCGCGCGATCGAGGCGGACGTTTCGAAGAAACTCCATCGGCGTCATATTGCGATAGCGCAGGAAATTGATCTGGAGCGTCCGAACGTTTACCTCGGCGGCTGACGCAATATCGGCCAAGGTCAACGTGGTCGAGATATGGGCACGGACGAAGAGCTCGGCTTTGCGCACGTCGCGGCTGGCAGCCTGACGGCGAGGCTGCGAGATGGCCCGGTAGAGCGGAGACCTGTGCAGCAGCCTGAACAGAATGCCTTCCATGTCTTCCAGCAGAGCCGGATCTTGCGCTCCTGCCGCAATGAACGACGGTGTCGAGAAAAGGAACCTGATCATTTCAAACCACGGCTTCATTTCCTCGCTGTCGACGGCAAATGCCGCACGGTCCGGATCGGCACTGGACGCGAGAAGATGCGGATCGATCCTGACAGCCAGGCGGACGCAGTCGCTCGAGAATCGCGCTTTTATGTGCCGTGAAGGACGCGCCAGGAACCCTCTTCCCGTCGCAACCGAAAAGCACTCTCCGTCGAGGTCGACATGCGCCGAACCGCGCAGGCAGGACATCATCAGAAAATGGTCGGAATGAACGGCGGCTTCGACCTCCATGGTCGTCCCGAATTCGATCAAGGCGAAAGAAAAACCGCCGATGCGCACGCCGCCCAATCGTGCTGGCCCGCGCCACGGTCCGACGGGGATCACTTTCGTGTCCGTCAGGTGCTGCGCAAAATAAGGGCCTGTTTCCTGCGGTCTGTAGGAAGGCAAGGAGCTGAGTATTTGCGGATCCAAAACCACCACGGACTGCGGACCTTTTCCCATCATATGCGGCCTAGTATCCTGCCTCAGGGACAATCGCACTGCCGGGCTTATAGCGGTACGGCCCCAAGGTCATGATGACGAGCCCTGCAAACAGCAACAGGGCGGCTGCTGCGCCAAAGCCAACTTCGTAGGATTTCGTTGACGTGAAGCTGAGACCCATCAGAAAGGGCCCAAGGCCGGCGGCGACGGTGAACAGCGCGAAGAGCATGCCGTAGATTTTGCCGAGGGCGATGAAGCCGAAATAGCGCGACACCAGATAGCCCATCATGTCGATCTCCGCACCGACTGCCAGACCAAGGGCGACGACACCCGCGATCACAGCCCTGTCCTCGATCAGCAGCACCATTCCTGCCGCTGCCAGTACGAAGAAGGCGCCCCCGACATACGGTGCGAATATGCGATCGATCAGAAATCCGACGACGATGCGGCCTGTCATCCCAGCCAGGCCGGCCGCGGTGAGAGCGGCGGCCGCACGATCCGGGGTCCAGCCACGCTCGGTCAACATCGGCACCATGTGCACCAGTGATCCGTTCAGGGCCAACGACGCCAAGACGACGCCGAGTGCCAGGATCCAAAATACCCGGGAGCCCAGGGCGGTACGGATGGATGTCCCCTTGGGTATATCGACTCCCTTACCGGCGACCGCCGGCCTCGCAAGCCCGTCTTGGATCACGGCAAGGGCTGCGGGCAGAGCAAGCAACAAGATAAGCGCGCCCAGACCCATGTAGGCGGCTCTCCATCCAAATGAATTGATAAGCGATTGGGCCAACAAAGGGACAAATGCCGTTCCGATGCCGATCCCGCTCATGGCGATCCCGATCGCCAGGCCACGCCTGGAATCGAAGTGGCCGGAGATGCTCTTGACGTAGGCCAAGGGGCTTTGCGCTGCCCCGGTGAAGCCGCTGATCGCGGTCAGCGCTATGAACATCGTGAGGCTGGTCGCGGTGCCGATCGCGGCGATGTTGAGCGCGAACAGCAAGACCGCGATCACAAGGGGGCGGCGGATGCCATGGCGATCCATAAGGGCACCGACGACCGGCAGGGCAAGCGCGGAGAACAAGCCGCACAACGACAGGCCTGCCGAGATCGAAGCGCGGCTCCAGCCGAACTCGGCCTCCAGCGGCTTGATGAAAACACCGAACGCGAAAACGCTGATCGGCCCATTGCCAACCGTCAGGGCAATCGCTGATCCCAGCGGCAGCAGCCAGGGCCATGTGGCGCTCAAACCGCGCCCGCGTGGTCCGTCCAGAGATTGTTCCCGCAGTATGGCCAAGTGCTCATTCCCTTTGAGGTGCAACGATCTGAACGCGATCGAGCGGCTTGAGCGCGTTGCGATCAAGCGCCGTGATCAACTCGCCTGTGGTTGACGCGGCGGTATCGAAGGGCACGACGTCGACCATATCGGCGCCGGCAACAGGCGCTTTGCCAAGCAGCTCACCCCATCGATGGGTGCTGGCATCAAGAAACCGGATGAGCAATCGTGTGCCGGACATTGTCTTCTCTCGAGCTGGCCAAGCACTGGTCCGTCAAAGGCGGATCACAAGCTTGCCGCGGTTGCCGCCGCCGTAGAGGATCTCGATCGAGCCGGGTGCGGCCTCGATGCCCGTCAGCAGGTCTTCGCGATATTTGAGCTTGCCGCTGCGGATCCACGTTGCCAGATCGGCAATCGCTTCCTCGTAACGCGCGGCAAAGTCGGTCGTGAGGAAGCCTTGCATGGCGGCGCGTTTGACAAGCAGATGACGCTCCGGACGCGGTCCCTGATTCCACGGGTCCCAGCTCGCGTAGGAAGCCGTCCCGCAGATTGCGATCCGCGCATGCAGGCGGAGCTGGCGCAGCACCGCGTCATGAATGGGTCCTGAGGTGTTGTCGAAGTAGCAATCGATCCCGTCGGGACAGGCCTTCTTCAGCGCGGTGTCGAGGTCGTCCGTCGCCTTGTAGTCAATCGCGGAGTCGTAGCCGAATTCCTCGAGGCACTGCCGTACCTTCTCGGCGCCGCCGGTCACTCCTACAGTGCGGCATCCCTTGAGCTTGGCGATCTGGCCGACGGCGGAACCGACCGCGCCCGCGGCGGTCGACACGACCACTGTGTCCCCGGCCTTGGGCCTGCAGACGTCCAACAGTCCGAAATAGGCTGTGAGGCCGTTGAGCCCCAGCACACCGAGCGAGGCTGACAGCGGTAAATCATGTTCCAGAACCTTGCGCATCACCTGCGCTTCATTGACGGCGGCATAAATCTGCCAGCCGAAGATTCCCATGACTTTGTCGCCGATTGTGAAACGAGAATTTCGGCTTTCGATTACTTCGCCGACGGAAAAGGCGCGCATCGTGTCGCCGATCTCAATCCGGGGCCAATACGTGCTCTTGTCCGCAATCCATCCGCGCATCGCGGGATCGACCGAGAGATATTCGTTGTGAATGATAAACTGTCCGTCGCCACAGGCCGGCAGCGGCGCGGTGCGGATCGCGAAGTCTTTCGCGCGCGGTATCCCGTTGGGCCGCGCGCAAAGCCAAATCTGTTGATTCACCGAGGGTCTCGCCCCGTTTGCCAAGGTCCTTTCCTCCACTTTAGCCAGGCGGTCGTGCCACAATTCGTGTGGGCTTGCGCGACGCAATTTGCGGCGACGATAGGAGCGGATGTGAAGCCTCCGCTATCCAGATTGCGCATGAAGCAATTCCGCCGGGTCGGAAAACGAAGCCAACGCGATCGCGGGATATTCCACGTACGGACATGCCGGCGGCGGGGCCTCGCGTATTCAGTCCCAGGTCGTTTCGCAGCACGTGGAACAGAGGCGTGCCGGGAGTGGCATTCGCCAGCCGGACTTCACCGTTGACCGTGATACGATGGGGCATCTTTCAACCGTTCAGGCTTCAGTGCGCCTTCTTGCCTCGACGCTGCCGCGAGCTTATCGTTTCGTAGGTAGTGAATTAGCCTGAAGAATCGGGACACACCGTCCTATCCGGTGAACGAACGGCATGCGGGATCTCAACGACCTCCATTTTTTTGTAGCGGTCGTCAAACATGAGAGCTTCTCCGCCGCGGCGCGCGCTCTGGGAGTTCCGAAATCTCGAATCAGCCGAAGAATAGCGGTCTTGGAAGAGCAACTCGGGTTGAGGCTGCTTGAGCGTTCGACGCGTCGACTGAGCATAACCGAGGTAGGGCGAGACGTTTACCGTCATGCCCGAGCTGCCGTCGACGAGGCGGAGACGATCGACGAGGTCGCGCTGCGAATGAAATCGCAACCTCAGGGCCTCGTTCGCATCAGCTGCCCAATCGGCGTCCAAGGCGGACTCACGGAATCGCTGCCGGGGTTCCTCGACAGATATCCGCTTCTCCGCGTCCAGTTCGTGGTCACCAACCGCCCGGTGGATTTGATCGGCGAGAGCATCGACATCGCGATCAGGATTCGGGAGCGCCTGGATACCGACGGCGACCTTCAAATGAGGCGCATAGGCATCAGTCGCCGCATACTCGTGGCGAATAGAGTGCTCTTGAGCAAATACGGCTTCCCGGAGAAGCCTGACGACTTGCGCCGCTTTCCCACCATTCACGCGACCGACCGCCTCGGTCCGCTCAGCTGGGAGCTGACGGGGCCGCAGGGAAGGATTGCCTCGGTGCCAGTCGACCCCAAGCTCTCGGCGGGAGACTTTCCCATACTCTTCGACGCCGCCGTTGCCGGTATCGGAGTGGCCTTGCTTCCCGAGATCAACTGCCGGGATGCAATCCAAGGCAAGCAACTGGTCCGCGTACTGCCCGAGTGGAGCGTTGGCGAGGGTGTCATTCATCTGGTCTTCCCCTCACGACGCGGCATGCTGCCGAGCGTAAGAGCGACTATCGATTTCCTCGCCGCTACTCTGAAGGCCACAATAAGCTCGAAGTGAGGAATCCTCTCCCGAGCGCCGCACGACGATTGTCCTGCCAGTAGGACGCAGTGTCCTTCCTTCACGCGCTACTCAACTCGCCACTCGAGAAGTAATTGCACATCTCGTCACCTCGGGCGTGCGGAGGTTCAATTGTTGCAGCGACGACCATGGGCCGAACTCGGAGGCGGCGACTTTGGTTGGCTGAAAGCCAAGCACCACTTCTCATTCGGGGGCCAAGGCAACCCGCGTCACGGGCCGCTCGGATCGTTGATCGTATGGAATGACGATGAGATCGCGCCTGGAACCGGATTTCCTCTCCATGGGCACAGGGACGTCGAAATCATCACGTACGTCCGCCGGGGGACCGTGGCGCACGAGGACAACCTCGGCAACGTCGGACGCATAGAAGCGGGCGATATCCAGGTGATGAGCGCCGGCACAGGCATTCGCCATGCCGAGTTCAATCCAGGACGCGAGCCCCTCAAAATCTATCAGATTTGGATCCGGCCCAGAGATGCTGGCGGCCGACCCCGTTGGGAATCCAGGCCATTTCCGACGGCCGGACAATCCGGCCACCTGGTTGTTCTCGCCAGCGGCTTTGTCGAGAGCGAAAGCGCCTTGTCGATTCGAGCGGATGCAAGAGTATTTGGAGCCGTCCTGGCGCTTGGCGACACGGTCACTCATTCGCTCGCAGGCGGACGTCATGCCTATCTCGCGCTCGCCGCCGGTGCGGTGACAGTGAACGGCGTGCGCCTGCAGTGCGGCGATGGCATCGCGATCTCGGGCAACAGCGACATTCAGATTGGCGCATTGCAGCGCTCGGAACTGGTTCTGGTCGATACCGCATAGGTCGATCGCGCTGGATCGCAGTCAGCACGAAATTCCAACCAAGAGAGACGCTACATGGAAAGCACGAACCATCTGCCGTTGATTGGTCGCATATTCATTGGCCTGCCCTTTCTCATGAGTGGCATCGGCAAGATCGCTGCCTACGAGACCACGACGGCATACATAACCAGTGTAGGCCTGCCATTGGCGTCGCTCGGTTGGGCCGTGGCCATCATCTTGGAGGTGGGCGGTGGTTTGTGCCTGGTTGTCGGCTTTCGCGTACAGCCGGTGGCACTATGCCTCTCTGCGTTCACTCTTGTGACCGCCATCTTGTTCCACCATAACTTCGGCGACCAAAATCAGATGATCCACTTTCTGAAGGACGTCATGATAGCTGGCGGGCTCATGCAAATCGGCCATTTCGGAGCCGGCCGGTACAGCTTGGACAGTCGGCGTTCGCGTAATCAAAAGAGCGCTGCGGGTGAGATGCCCTGATTTTCGCTGCTCGCGTCGCTGAAAGTGCCACACAAACACCTTGTGGCGACTTGCCGATCACCATCCAAGTCCCATGGTCGTTGGTCCCCACCCGCCTGTGAGACCGACAATATCAAGCATCGCGCGGTGAGCGAGTTTCTGCGCAACATGGTGCGCAAAAACTCGGGTCGACGGAAACGACTGGAAGAAATACTTGACTTTTCCGGAAGTGTCTCTAGGATGCCGTGACACGCCGGTCGGTGGCCATCAGCCTTCCGGCGGCACCTGATGGACAGCAAGCAACGCACGCACAAGAGAAATGCCGTAGCGCTTGCGGAAACTGCGGAAATTGCCCATGGAGGGCACCCCTTGGGTGAGACAGCAAAACAAGGACAGGGTTGCTGAGCTCATGAATGAGCGGGCTACCTGGCGCTGAGGGACCTTGGCGTCCATTGGAAGCCGCTATCGAATGGCGTGCGGCATAGCTCAGTTGGCCATCCTCTTCGCGGAAAGACTGCCAACCAATACGCGGCGTCGATGACCGGCCAATCGGACACTCTCCAAACTATGTGCCGAATCTGTCCGTATAGTGCCACGACAGATGCATCTATTGATCCGGAATGCCGCCAATTCCGGCGCGTTGTGCGGAGAATGAAATTGAACGCGATCCCCTTACCTGAAAGTTGGCTGCCGGAGCTCCTCAGAGCCAGCGCGGCCGATCTCTGCTTGTCGCGCATGGCATCGCCGCAGGCAGAACGGCCATTTTCCGTGACGTCGTTTGATTGCGTTCGCTTCTGTTGTGGCCGTGCCGGTGTGGCGCCGCAAGCCCTGGTGGATCACAAAGCCTTACCCCCGGCTCCGGTGCTTGGTTATTCCAATACCCTCTTCTTCGTTTCTTCCGTTCCTTCCCTCGAGAAACTGTCGGCTATTCCTGTGTCTCGATTTTGGGGTGCACTACACCAACCGCGTGACGGCGGTGGATCGCTTGCTTCACTGCGGCTCGATGCGGGCGATCCTGACGTAGTGGCCCACTTGGCGCGCTCCTCGCGGTCCTGCATGGACAGCGCGCGGCCTGCAGCCCTACCTTGCAGCCATGGCAACATCCGGTCGTCCGCCGCTCGACGGCATCCGCATCGTCGATTTCTCCCGCGTGATCGCGGGTCCCTTGTGCACCCAGATGCTGTCGGACATGGGCGCCGAGGTGATCAAGATCGAGAACCCCGACGGCGGCGACGACACGCGCAAGGGTGCGGGTCCGCGGGTCGGCGGCGCTCAGGGCGAGAGCCACTTCTTCATGACCTTCAACCGGGGCAAGAAGAGCGTGGCGCTCGACTTCACCAAGCCCCAGGGCCAGGCGATCGTCCACAAGCTGCTCGGATCGGCCGACGTCATGGTCGAGAATTTCCGGCCCGGTGTCCTCAAGAAGTACGGCCTCGACTATCCCAGCCTGCATGAAAAATGCCCAAAGCTGATCTATCTCTCGATCTCGGCTTACGGCCAGACGGGACCGCTGTCGGATCGGCCGGGCTACGATCCGGTGCTGCAGGCCGAGTCGGGCATGATGAGCGTGAACGGCGAGGCCAATGGCGAGGGCTTGCGTCACGCCATCGCCATCGTCGACACCATGACGGCGATCCATTCGGCGGCGGCGATCAACGCCGCCCTCTACGCGCGGCGCGACACCGGCCGCGGCCAGCAGATCGATCTGGCGCTCTACGACACCGCGCTGGCCGCGCTGGGCAACATGGGCTCCTACTATCTGATCGGCGGCGAGCAGCCCAAGCGCGCCGGCAACGGCCATTTCGCCTCCGCCCCCAACAGCTCGTTCGAGACCAAGAACGGCAAGATCTACATGGCGGTGGCCAACCAGAAGCTGTTCACCGATACCTGCAAGGCGCTCGGCCATCCCGAATGGGCGAGCGACCCACGCTTCGCCGCCTTGGCCGACCGCGTCGCCAACAAGCCCGAACTGACGCAGCTGATGGAAGATGTTTTGAAGACCGATACCAAGGAGAATTGGGCCCACAAATTGCGCCACCTGCCGGCCGGCCCGATCCGCACCATGAAGGAGGCGCTCGACGAGCCCGAGGTCAAGCGCCGCGGCATGCTGAAAACCTACCAGCACACCAAAGTCGGCGAGGTGCCCATGATCGGCTCGAACTACCACTTTTCCGACACGCCGGTCGACGACACGCGCCCGCCGCCGGCGCTGGGCGAACACACCGATCAGGTGCTGCGTGATATCGCCGGACTGGGCGCCGCCGAGATCGCCGCTTTGCGGGAAAAGAAGATCATCGGCTAGCTCCGGAAAGCCAGCGCTTCAGGATGGCATTGGTCTCCTCGGGTTTCTCCATGGTGACGAGATGCCCGCACTGCTCGACCACGATCAGCTCGCTGCCCCTGATGGCCGCCGCCATCTCTTCCGACAGGAACAGCGGCGTCGCCGCATCGTCGCGGCCGCACACCACGACGGTGGGGCAGGTGATCTTCGGCAGGTCGGGCCGCCGGTCGGCGCGGATCGCCGCCAGCTCCTCCTGGCGCTTATAAATCTCGACGCCGATCTCGCCGCACATCGTCATCACCTCGTCGACCAGCTTCTTGTCGGGCAGGCGGTAGGCCGGGACGAAGCGCGCCATCTGCATGCCCAGCACCAGCTCGAAGTGGCCCTCGTCGGCCAGCCGGATGCGGGCGCGGCGGATCGCGCGCTCGGCCTCGTTCTGGCCCCGCATCCCGGTGTCGATGAGCGCCAGCTTGGTCACACGCTGTGCGGCGAACTGCATGATCTCGACCGCCAGCATGCCGCCCAGCGACAGGCCGGCCAGCGCGAACTTCTCCGCCGGCATCTGCTCGACCACCCAGCGCGCGGCACTTTCCCAGGTGTCCCAGACGGCAAGCGGCGCGCGGCGCCAGTCGGGCACGACGATATCGGCGTCGGCCGCAAGCGCCTTGGCCTGGGCCGCGAACAGGCGCGGCGAGCACAGCATGCCGGGCACCAGAAGCAGGGGCGTTTTGGCCATTCGGTCCTCCCGCGCCGAACGTAGCCTAGGCGCTGTGAGTGCGATACCAATGGCGGCCCATGACCGCCTTGCCCGTCATCGCTTCCGGTCGCGATATCCGCCTCGACCTGTTCCGTGGGCTGGCGCTGTGGTTCATCTTCGTCGACCACATCCCGACCAACATCGTGAGCTGGCTGACCGTGCGCAACTACGGCTTCAGCGACGCCACCGAGATCTTCGTCTTCATCTCGGGCTACACCGCGGTGATCGCCTATGCCCGCATGATGCAGCGCGACGGCTGGCTGCGCGCCGCCGCACGCATCTACCGCCGCGTCTGGCAACTCTATGTCGCGCACATCCTGCTGTTCGTGGCCTTCTCCGCCCAGGTCATCTGGGTGTCGATCGCGCGCGACATGCCGGCGCTGATCGAGGAGATGGAATTGATGGGGCTCGGGCAGAATCCCTACCGGGCCATCCTCGAGGCGGCGCTGCTGAAATTCCGGCCGGTCAATCTCGACGTCCTGCCGCTCTATATCGTCCTGCTGGCAGCCTTCCCCTTCGTCCTGCCGTTCGTGGTCCGCTGGCCGAAAGCGGTGATTGCCGCGTCGCTCGTCCTTTATGCGGCAACATGCCACTTCGATTGGAACCTGCCCGCCTACCCGGAAAACAAGGTCTGGTACTTCAATCCCATGGCCTGGCAGGTCGTGTTCTACGTCGGCGCCGCCTGCGCCATGCTCGGCTCCGAACTCGCCCGGCTCGACCGCTTCCGGGTCCCTTTGGCCGTCCTGGCCATGCTCTATCTCCTGTTCGCAGCCGTTATCGCCTTGTCCTGGCATTACAATCCGCTGGAACGGCTGATCCCGGCCTGGATCGGCCGGGTGATCTACCCGATCGACAAGACAAACATCGACATCCTGCGGTTCCTGCATTTCCTGGCGGTGGCCTGGCTGGTCCGGCTGGCCGTCCCGGCCGATGCCGTTTTCCTCAGGTGGCGGATCGTCGACCCACTTCGCAGATGCGGGGAGCAATCGTTGCTTATATTCTGTATCGGTACTTTTCTTGCGTTGTCGGCCCAGGTGATCGTCAGTCATTTCGAGGAGTCGCTCCTGTCGCAGATCGTCGTGAGCGTCGCAGGCATCGGCATCATGTGCGCGGCCGCCTATGTGGCGACCTGGTTCAAAGGGGGAGGATCGGCCGGCCCGGGTCGCATGCCGGCGACGGCAGAGGCCGTGCCATGAGCCGTGCCTGGCATTGGTTGACCGCCGTTCTTGTCGTGTTGCTTCCAACCGTAGCGTCGCCGCAATCCATGTCGCTTTGCCGGGCCAAGGCTGAACTGCTCGAACTGGGCTCGCCGCTCGAGATCGCGCGCAAGTCGATCGCCGAGCGCAAGCAGCTTCGCATCATCGCGCTCGGCTCGTCGTCGACCTCGGGCTACGGCGTGTCCAACCCGGTCTTCGCCTATCCGGCCCAGCTCAAGATGGGGCTCGACAAGGCGCTGCCCGGCATCGATGTCGATGTGATCAATCGCGGCATCGGCGGCCAGGACGTCGAGGAGATGGCCTCGCGCATGCGCGCCGAGATGCAGGACAACCCGGCCTCCCTGGTGGTCTGGCAGACCGGCACCAACGCCGCCATCCGCCACATGCCGCACGACAAGTTCGAGCGCTTGCTGCGCAACGGGTTGACGCTCGGCAAGTCACTGGGCGCGGATTTCGTGCTGATGAACATGCAGTATGTGCCGGCCGTGGTCGCCGCGGCCGACAAGGAGGTGTACGAGAAGATCATGGCCGCCGCTGCCCGGGAGTATGACGCGGGCCTGTTCCGCCGCTTCGACATTATGCGCGGCTGGTACGACGACGGCATGCCCTACTCGCAGTTCGTCCAGCTCGACGGCCTGCATCTCAACGACTTCGGCCACAAGTGCATCGGCAAGCTTTTAACCAAGTCGATCCTGAATTCGCTGAACGGCCCGTGAGATCATGCCGCGCCGGTTCGTCGACCTTTCGATCTATCTCGAAAACGACGTGATCTCCGATCCCGTGCCGTTCGGCCCGAAGATCCAGTATCACAAGCACGAAGACACCGCCGGCCAGATCGCCGGCTTCTTCCCCGGGCTCAAGAAGGAAGACCTGCCCGACGGCCAGGGCTGGGCGGTCGAGAACGTCAATCTCTCGACCCATAACGGCACCCATCTCGACGCGCCCTATCATTTCCATCCGACGATGAACAAGGGCGAGCGCGCCATCACCATCGACGAGGTGCCGCTCGACTGGTGCTTCCAGCCCGGCGTCAAGCTCGACTTCCGCGACAAGCCCGACGGCCATGTCATCACCGCCCACGAGGTCCAGGACGAGCTTTTACGCATCGGCCACGAGCTCAAGCCCCTGGAGATCGTCGTCGTCAACACGCGCGCGGGGTCGCGCTACGGCAACAACGACTACGTGAACTCGGGCTGCGGCATGGGCTACGACGCCACCATGTTCCTGCTGGAGAAGGGCATTCGCCTCACCGGCACCGACGCCTGGAGCTGGGACGCGCCGTTCTACTTCACCGCCCAGAAATGGGCCAAGGATCACGATCCCTCGATCATCTGGGAAGGCCACAAGGCCGGCCGCCACATCGGCTACTGCCACCTCGAGAAGCTGCACAATCTCGAGGCGCTGCCGGGCGACGGCTTCACCATCGCGTGCTTTCCGGTGAAGATTCGCGGCGCCTCCGCCGGCTGGACGCGCGCCGTCGCCATCGTGGATCGCTGAGCATGCTCTTCATGGTCATCGAGACGTTCCGTCACCAGGACGCCAAGGCGATCTACCGCCGGCTGCGCGACCACGGGCGGCAGATGCCCGACGGGCTCACGTTCGTGAGCAGCTGGGTGCAGGCAGACGCCGCCCGCTGCTTTCAGCTCATGGAGTGCGACGACGTGACCCTGTTCCAGCGCTGGATCGCGCAGTGGTCCGATCTCATGGAGTTCGAGATCGTGCCCGTCGTCGCGGGCAAGGACACGGCGGGCGCGCTGGCGCCGCTGCT